>Ga0209489_100320_pt1 | contig 84509 bp, 39 predicted proteins | sample SiratrowhiteBW_FD_187527 | JGI IMG/M metagenome (GOLD analysis project Ga0209489, IMG submission 187527) | Root nodule microbial communities of legume samples collected from California, USA - Siratro white BW (SPAdes) (version 2) | ecosystem: Host-associated > Plants > Roots > Nodule | place...
AAAAGAAAAATTTTTTTTTAAAAAAAAAAAAAAAAAAAAAAAAAAAAAAAAAAAGGAGAGAGAATTATGAAAACGTGGCCTTGAAATTGCTAACGGTAGATTCAGAGTGGAAGAAGCAGAGGAAGCTCTGTGCTGTGTTTCTCTGAGTTCCGAGTGGACTCAGTTGCGGAGCAATGAGTCAGGAATCGTTTATATATAGCTTCGTGGCTCGTGGGACGATGGTGTTAGCTGAGTATACGGAGTTCACCGGAAACTTCCCTGCCATTGCAGCTCAGTGTCTTCAGAAGCTTCCCTCTTCCAACAACAAGTTCACTTACAACTGTGACCACCACACCTTCAATTTCCTGGTTGAGGATGGTTATGGTAATGCCCCCAGTGACTTGATCCTATGTTTCTATCAAATGATATGTTTTGTGTAGACCAAAGATGAAAGTGGAATTTGAATTGCTCGTTTTTAGGTGCTGGATCTAGTCTTGAAATGAATGTCGCTATTGGGGGGTTGAGGGAGCATAAAGGTTTATTTTTTTGGGTTTTTTCTGTCTTTTGAATTACTTTTCCTGGTGGGTTTTGTTTGTTTTTTCATGGGTTCTTCCCAAATTTTGTGAATTTTTCCTTTGATTGCTGAAATGGAATCAAGTAATGAACAGTGAGAAGCGGAATTTGGGTTAAGTTCAATTTAAGGTTTGTTAATATGCTTCAAGTGTTTGACACCTTATTTCAATGTCAACCTTTGCGAGACTGAAGACTTTGCAAGTTTCAATTCCAACGATGCCTAATTTTGTTTGTATAGATAACCAATAATGCAACATCTAGATTGATGCATGTGAATGTTTTTGTTTGAAATCTGGTGGTTTGTCCGATTTCTGAGATTAAAAACTGTGTTTATTGCATTAGTATTTTAAGGTTTTACATAAGGGCTTTCTGTAAATTGCAGCATACTGTGTTGTTGCTAAAGAATCTGTTGGCAAGCAGATCTCTATTGCTTTCCTTGAACGGGTCAAAGCAGACTTTAAGAAAAGATATGGTGGTGGAAAAGCAGATACAGCTATTGCTAAGAGTCTGAACAAGGAGTTTGGGTACACTCACTTTTCTTCTAAATATTTGATGATGCTTCTGATATCTTAATGCTTAGGTAGACAATTTGTACAGAAAGTTAAATAATATGGATGCACATCTGCAGACCAGTTATGAAAGGGCACATGAAGTATATCATCGATCATGCTCAAGAGATTGAAAAGCTAATAAAAGTGAAGGCTCAAGTTTCAGAAGTTAAGAGTATTATGTTAGAAAACATAGACAAGGTACTGTATTGTTCAGTAGTAAGGTTTTTCCCCCCCATCAATATTTAGTCATCTCCTAATTCATATTGCAGTTGTCACTATTCATCCTGGTCTAACATATAATCCATTGGCATTTTTATGTTCTTCTCGCTTGAATTAAAGTATGGAAGTAGTGGTAGAGGGATTGATTCTGTGAGGTTTGCTATTTTGAACTTATTTTGAAGCTGTATTTTAGCTAGATACACGATATGTTAGTTGCAAGTTTATAGAAGGTAGTATTATCCTTTGACATATTTTTTTTTCATCACGAGTTTTCAGGCCATTGATAGAGGAGAAAATCTAACTATTCTTGCAGATAAGACAGAGACATTGCGTTCACAGGTGAGTAAAGCTCACTAAAATTAGATAACTTTTTCTCTTTTTTAACTCATGCTTTCAAGGCTGAGGAATTTCTAAATTTCAGGCTCAAGATTTCAGGAAGCAAGGAGCACAAGTGCATCGGAAGATGTGGTATCAGAACATGAAAATTAAACTAGTTGTTCTGGGAATTTTGTTGTTTTTGGTCTTGGTTATCTGGCTTTCTATTTGTGGTGGATTTGACTGTACAAACTAGCACTGATTGAAGGTTTCCAGATAGAATTTTTTAAGATGATGTACAAATGAACAATTTAGCAAGAAGATCACCTAAGAAGAAGGAGTTTAGCAATTGGAAAAGGCTTTCCTACCATCTTTGGTGGTTGATAGTGAGTGATATATATGTGCTTGGAAATTCTTGAATAGATGAAGAGGGGGATGTATGTGTAGTTATGTACCATGTAATATATTACATGATCTACAAACAGTACAGTGGTAATATTTTTCCTTTTAAAATACAAAAAGATAGTGTTATCAACTTAATATCTGTCAGTGCTGAACAACATTAATTCAAATTTAATTAAAAAAGCATTTTTACTTTAGTCTCAATTAGAATATTTATGATATGATTTTCCTTAAAGCACTATCAACTTAATTTTGGTATCTTGAGATTGATTTTGTTTTGGACAATTTTTAGCGTGATCTTAATCAATATATTTTTTAGTTGATCACAACCTCAATGCAGACATTGAGACATTTGTTTTAGGCTAAAACATTTTTTTGTTCAACTTTGACAGAAACGTAAACATCTTTAACATGGTCTTAGTTGGAGGATCTTTAGTTTTAGGGTTTAGGTACTTGAACCTGTCTCGGATAACCTTAAACTCTAGTTTATGTGGTTGTCTATGTTACACAAAAGTGGGTAATTTTTTTTGCACAAAAAAAAAATTCATATTCCAGATTTTGAAATGCAATTCTTTTATTTCAGATTATGTAATAAAAAATACTATAAGATGAAGAGGGGTACGGTTGACAAAATGAAGAAGAAGAAGAGGGTAAAATGGTATTTTTACTTTTTTTTATGGAGGTGCAGGAAGAATTTGTCCAGAAAAGTTTCAGAAAAAATAGGGCTCAGAAGCTTAATGGGCTCATGTACTATTTTAGGCCCAAAACTTAAGAAAATGCTAAAATTTATTTAAAATAGTGGGTTCATGTGTTTTTAACACTTAATAAGTCCTTTGAAATATCAACTGTTGGCTTTAAAATGATTTAGATAATTAATTAAAAGTTTGGGGAAAAAATTTGGTCGATAAATAGCTTAATCTAGCATGGATTTAGAGAGAAGCTTTAAAACAAATTATAAAACATTGATTTTCAGGATTTAATATTTTATAAATAATATAAATTATTTCAGATTGATAAAATTAAAATGGTTTTTTTGGATACCATTTAGTGCCTTTTGTAAATTTTTCATAAAAAATTATTTGGAATTATATTAATAAATATATAGAAAAAAGGGTTAAACTGGACTTTTCTAGCTTAAAGAATATTTCCTAAAATTTTCATAAAAAACATATTTATAACATTTTTTTTATATAAAAAGGGTCTTAACCGTAATTCTAGTTAATTAACCAAGTGTTCGAGTAATTTAGTAAATTCACATCAAATTATCTTTAAAAAAGTTAGAAAAAAACGAGTTAAAATATGGTTCCATAAGCTAAGATTATTTTTTTAATTAGGAGGCTTCGGATTTATTATGAAATTTTTAAATTTATTGGCCTTAATGAAGGAACTAGAGCATTTTAGTAAATTCACAATTTCTTTATCTCTAAGTAAAATCCAGAAATTGAGAGAAGAATTTGATATATGTAAAATTTAATCAAAAATATTCAAAGATTCAAATGAAGTGTAGTAAAAACATTTACAACGGGAGAAAAATTTTTGTCGCTAAATAAAGATAGCTCGGAAACTAGTACATATTGAAATATCTCAGATGATTTAATAAAAAATACTCACTTTTGATCATTCAAACTTAAAGAAAAAATATATTTTAGTCCATCAATTTGAGAAAAAGTAAAATCTTATATCTCAAATTCACTACCTAAAAACTAAAAATGCATTTTAAAAAAAAAAAATGAATGATTATTGTTTTTAATGTGAGAAATCAAACTTAAATTCATCCTTTCATGAATTGAAAACATGGTTAAGCTTTTGAAGCCACAAACTTTGAAAAAGAAGATGCACCATGTTAATGATAACACACAAGTGTCTAGTGATTTGGTTGAGTCAAAAAGGAAGAGTGACTAGAAGACAGAAGGAACTAATCTTCCCCCATTCTTAATGGATAGGACACAAGCAGAAGCTTTATATGCAAAGAGCTTCTTCTTCATTCCAAGATCCTTTTGAGCATGAAAAGTGACCACTCAATGAACAAAGCACCTAGCCCATGCAAGAAGAGAATGGACTTAGGGTATGTAGCACCCTTTGACATGATTGAAGAGACCCAATGTGGAATTTGTCTTGCTTCCATTTGATGGGCTTTTTCTTTTGTGGTGTTGAATTGCCATATCTTCATTTCAATGTTGAACTTTTTTGCAATTGGTTGATGGAGGCATGGGAGCATTGGAGATCCTTTTGATCCAATGAATTGGTATGGCAGGTTTTCAAATACATACAAACCAATTATTCTTTCTTTGCATACACAGAATGTTGAAATGTATCACTCACATTTCCAATCATTTATGATGGAGGGATTCGATACTATGTTCATCACAAATGCCTCCATCCAAAGATAGAAGGAGATCACAACTTTATATCCCATCTAGAGAAAACAAAAAGAGAAGAAAATTATATATATATAACAATATTTATATAACAATAAAAAGAAAAATATTATTGTTATTTTTAACAGTATTTATAACAAACTAAGCAAATCGTGATTTTTTGAATTCATAATTTCTAAAAATCATTTTAAAGTAAGAAAAAGTTGGCATTGGACTTATTTTAAGCAACTAGAGTAGAATATATATTTCTTTACTAAAAATTAGAGTATTTTTCAATATAAAAGCATATACTAAATAAATTTTTATCATGTTTTTGCTTTAATAAAAGCATATACTAAATTAGAGTATTATGCTTACACTTTTAAAAGGAAAAGCAATTTGATAAGATACTAGAACTATAAATGAAGCATGCACTAAACTTCAATTGAAAGTAATGCATTCACGTGTTGGTATGTTGTGCATGTCGTTTGATCCTCTTGAATGCTATTCTCACCCCTCTTTATCTTTTTTTCTTAATGTATGTGTATGGTTCTCAATTCTACACTTTAAATTCAAAATTCTCAACCTAAATTCCTGCACTTTTAAAGTTTATATACATAAATAGCAAGTAAAGATTTTATAATTTATAAGTTTTACATTTATTATAATTTTTAAATATATTTATCTATTATATTTTAGTTTTCCAAATATAAAATTAGGTCATGGGTACTGGTTAATGTTCAAAACCCTAATTCTTATGATATTTTAAAATAAAAACATTACAATATGAGATATGTCATGCTTTCCCAAAACTATTCCTTATGTCACATTAGAAAGGGGAAAAATCATTCTCATTTTTATTTTTTTTTTCTGAAAAAGGAAAAAGAAAAAAGAAATAGGTATTCTTAGCCATACACATGACATGCATGCATAGATAGATTGCGGCTTCATTAAGAGAGAAAAGTCAACTTAGACATGCATAAAACCTCCCCACCCACACGTGCACTTTTCATTCTTCCATACTTCCATGTCATGGCATGCATAATCATACAAAACAATTTTCAAGTGGATAATGGTTTATAGAGGTTCTCCCCGAGTTTTTCACATCATATTTAATGGTTTTATAATTTTTCAAAATTCTAAAAAAAAAAACAAATTCTCTATCAGGATAAATGTTGGTCATTAAAAATAATAAAAATAAGTTATTTGTAGTCTCTCCATTTAGAGTGAGAGTATAATATATATATATATATATATATATATATATATATATATATATATATATATATATATTACAAGATTTATATGAAATAAGATAGAAAATAAAGACATTCTTCATTATTATAAGTTTTATTGCTGCAATAACTTTTACCTATAATAAAATATTATTTATATATAAAATAATATACTAATTTATGACTTCTTTTTATATGACTAATCTAGGCATACATGAATATGATATTTGATTACGCAAGAAACTAAGTAAGGATACCGTCATAAAAACTTAATAAAAAAAATCATCCCATCAAGAAACCAAATATTTGTAAAAATCAAATAAAGAAGATATTAGAAGTATATAATGTGATTTGATATTGATAAATCAAATAAAGAAGAGATTAGAAGTATATAACGTGATTTGATATTATAAATAAACTTAAAAAAAAAACTTAAAATATCCAACACTCAAATATACAACGAACTCATATATAAAATACACAAATTAATGTTTTCATTTTTTAGACACAAGTCACAAACCCAAAACCAAACCAACAATATATGTAGATATAAATAAGAAAATCAAGAATACAAATTTGCAGGGTACATAAAGAGTGAGACATGCGAAGGAGGATAGCATGTCAAGTTCACATGTCTCTAACTTCAAAGTAGTTCTTGTTCTTGACGACTATGTCATACATGTGCATGGATCTGAACTTGTTGAAATCTCTTGGGAGGGAGATTAGGTCAACAGTGGAGCGTTTGTGGAACTGCAGTAAATCAGGGTCATCATAGTAGCGTTCCCACCCTAGTAAACTCAACTTATGTTCCAACACTGCGTAGGAAGTGATGATTTCATTGCTTGCAGAGTGAACCAATACCTTGCGCTCAGAGTTAGGGTTCTCCACTAACCTCACCACACCTTTATTGAAAACCCAAACTCCAGACATTTTTGGATTGAAACAAGAACTAGTTGAAGAAAACAAACAAAGTGTTTTTTTTTTCTTTTAGTGTTTGAGAAGTAGTATGCAATATAAGATGAGGAGGGAAGTATTGGGGATTGATGTGTATATATAGTAGTGAAATGAAGTAATGGGTAAGATGAAATTTTGCTTTTGTTTTTTGTTTTATTTTTATATAATATAATGTGCAAATATGAAATATTCTATGGGGGTGACAAAGACAATATATAGAGTATATGGATATTTAGATGTGAGTACAACTAAGGTGGGACCTACAAGGAAGAGTATCGTAGCTATAAGTTTTGTAAGTTTGGATAGGAGTTCATTTCACCACCCTTGGTCTTAATTGGATTGGGAGAATCTTGATTCTCTTAACCATTATGAGTCTAAAGTTTTGTTACTCCTACTAAGAGAATCTTTGTTTTATAAGAAGAGAATCTTTAGTGTGAGTATTATTTATACAAAGATATATTTTCATATGAAATATAGAAAATTAAGCTCATTATTAATTTAATGGGAACAAAAATAATCTACTTTCCAAAGTATCACAAATTTGTATCATTAAGTGTTGGTGAAGAAAAATTATATGTGATAGAATTTGGAAAAATGTCATTTGGAGTTGAATGTTGTTGTGGAATAAATTTCTTTAAGAAAGAAAGGAGGATGCTCATGCATGGTAGACACAAGTGAACATTATGCTATTTTGAAAAAGTTCTTTTATAGTTTTGGGGGAGGACATAAAAAACAAAGTGGGAGTGGGGACCGAAGATGAAAGAAATTGATACATACTAATTTTAATTGTTAAGTGTGAAAAATAAGCATTGTAAGAAATCCATGTGTGTAAGGGAGATTTTCCATGCATTTGTTTTGTCTAACTTTTATTTTGTGTATAAAAATGTTTTTGTTTGCCTAATCCTTCAAATCATATTATATAATTCATGGAATAAAGAAATGGATAAAAAAAAAACATAAGATAAAATGATGTAAGAAAAGTATTATAAATTTATAAGACCGTGGGAGAAAAAAATACAAAATTTGTGGAATAATAAGGAATAATAAACTTTTTCTCCAATCCTTGTGTTGAAATGGTTTTGAAAATGACTATATGAACAATATCCATTTTCAACTTTCTTTTCATGTGTGTAGAGAATGGATTAGGAAGTTGATGGTTTACTGGCTATTCTAATTCATCTCACATAAATAAGTTATAATATTCATCTCACATAAACTAGCTATAATATTGTACCATAGGAATCAAAGAGGATACATAAGTTTGAAACTTTGCTAGCTTCATCCATTAGTTAGTCTCCCATTAAATCTATCAAAATTATAATTCTAATTTAACCATGACCAACTCTTGCATTACAAAATGAATTTCATGACAATACATTATATGTGGATTATAAATTATATATTTTCTATCAATTCTTTTTTAACTAAAGGATAAAGCTAATAAAACTTTCTAGAAGATGAGAAAATGTGCATGAGCACAAGTTGATAGTGAATAAAGGTGGAGCTAGATTCCAACCAAATCAAAAGTTAAGCCATCAAAGTTGTAAGACTTTATGACACATATTCTCTTGAACCCAACATCTTGGTCATGACTATGCATCAATTAGCCATCTCCTCCTCGTGTCACACGGTCCTATGACTATGATGCCTAATAATAGTGACCAAAGTTTTATTAATTTGCCACATGTTGTGATAGATTTTGATGAGGACTTCTCCTTTAGTCAATTTAGGTTAAATTCTCTTAAGTGTCAATAGGACCACGTGAGACTTTTCAATTTCTAATATTTTGTCAATTAATTGATAACTTCATATAATTCAAATCATCTACAAATACAAAGCAAAACATTATACTTTAATTCTCAATTAGTACACCTCATAGTTACTAAATAAGACAATTAACATTACTTGTTATATTCAACTTTTAACATTTGAAGCACAAATACCATATTTCAAAAAAAAAAAAACATTTTATATATTTTTCACATTTCAATGAATGATACTTGAAGTATGTATTTAATAGCACAAAACCTAGTCAACATAAATAAAAGTAAACTTGGAAAAGTCATAAATCTCATTTTTTTTCTAAATAAGTTTGTAAGGTTTTTCCATTTTTAAATGCTTCCTTAATCATCTAATAAAATTCTATGTAGAAAATAAAACTTATCTTGTTTTATAATTTTGATCACCCTAACTTCAATACAAATAAAACTAGTTACGATTAATGACATAGACAATGAAGTGATACCAAAACTTGTTAATTTCAACCACTCAAAAAAATATCTCTTTGAGTTTTCTTAATAAGCTAATGTGATCATTTGTCATTATTAATTTTGAGTTATTCTATATTTGTTTGGTGTAATAAGTTATAGGAAAAACATATCCTTAAACCATAAACAACAAGTAAGTTTGCCCATCAAAACCAGCTCAACATATGCTAGACAAGCTAAAGACAAATACAACTATAACTATGGAAATCATATAGTAAAATGGTTTCTTAGCTTTTATCAGGATACTCATGTTACTATTGTATTTTGGGTTTTGGGAACAATAAGTTCCATATATGCTGTAGTGATGTATAGGAAGGTTGTACGGCTAAGAGAAAATGAGGTTTATTTATTTTGAATGAGATCCTCTCTAAATTGTGTAAATCTTTTGGTTTGTATATGGGTTAAAATATCTCATGTGCTTCTTGTATATTATTTTTTTTATATATAAAAATATAGTATTCTATTTAGCTAATTAAAAACTTTTATATTTATTATTTTCACATTTTAATAATTGATTTTTTTTCTTATTTTGACTATTAGTATTTTACATTTAATTATCACATTTTTAATATTTTATGATTGAGGATGGTAAGATGTTTGAGTAATATGTTTATCTATTTATATTTAAGATATTTATATTTTATCTTATAATTTAGATAAATTATTACTAATAAAATTAATTAGGTAGCGAAGAAGAGATAACACCTAAAAACTCATTTATCTTTAATGGCATTCCCAAATTATTTGAAACAATAATATGATATATGATAATATATAATCAATTAGGAAATCATTTATATTATTTAAAAGATTATCTTTAATAATATAAATTATTTCATATGATAAATCATATATTGATCCCACTTATTTTAGAAAGACACTTGAGTTTATTCTAAACATTAATATTTACTTGTTGTTAACACTTTTATTTACTTATTAAATTAAGTGTCATTCATAAATGAACCTTTATTTGGTGTCACATTCACTTTTTATTATCTTCTACAACTTATTTGTACAATGTTGATAAAAATATTTGATGTCCTTTGGATGTCTATTATAGGACTTACTTGAGTAAAAGATGTTATGTGTTGAAACATAAGTTAAAGTCTTATAAAAATGAACAATTGAGTCATAAATTGCAAACTAATTATTTTAAAATTTTTAGTTGAAAATAGTATGATATGAGTATAAAATCGTGAAAAAGAAATAAATTTTTATACACTAATATTGGACCTTGTTTGATTAGTTAATATTAATATACATAATTTATATGGTGTGGTTGGGAAATTAGTAAAATGGTTGTTGTAATAAATAATAATAATAATAATAATAATAATAATAATAATAATAATAATAGACATAATGCATTATTCTATTATATTGTTTTCTAATTTTATTTTCTCTCGAGTAAGAAAGATATAAATTACAACAAATAACAAAATATGATTGTTATCATATTGTATCTTACTAGCAAATAGAACCAACTTGCATGTCTTGCCAAACCCCACCATTTTGTAAAGGAATTTATTCTGCAGTCCACTAGGATTTTATAACTCATAAAAATAAGTTTTATTTGTTTCTTTTTTTCAATGATGGATCCAAGAATTTTTCAAGAAAAGAATAAGATTAAAGCTAACCACATATTATTTTTTTGTTAATATATATATATATATATATATATATATTTTTTTTTTTTTATTTAGGTTTGAGATTGACTTTGATTAAAATAAAAGATGGAATGAGGGTTCTTTACATATATTTATTTTTAGAATAAAGTACCAAACATAAGGAATGTAGGATCAATTCTCTCATAAGGACATTTTCAGGAAATATTTTCGTGTTATATTCTTCCATTTGTACAATAAACAAATTCATAACAGTAATTAATATCTAATTAACGTACCAGATTAAAACTCAAATAGGGATTTGATCTCACGATTTTGTAAGTTTTTTTTAATGATTTTTCAATTTTTTATACTACAATGCTTAATATTACACTTTTATTTACTTTTTATTTCTTCTCTTCTTTTGTACACAATGATATAAAAAAAAGAATTTCACTTATGCGCATTATCGATAGAAAATATTTTACACGTAAAATTAATAGGATTTGATTATTTTACAAATGATATGACATAAAAAAGTACAATAAATCTCTTTTAATTACTTATAGTACATAAAAATATTTATACTAACGATAAATATAAATTCAGAAAAAATATATTGGACAAGATTTTTATAAAACGATTTAGTACTGGAATTTATTCATAATCATGTATGATAAATTTGTCAGTTCATAAAAATTATGTTGATTTAATTGTAATTATGTCACTCAATTATATCATTTTATCACTACCTTTTTTCACATATTGCCACGAAGCTTCTAATTTTTTGCATATCATCCATTTTTTCATACTTTTTTAACATTTTTTTTTTTATATTTTACATCCTTTACTTATAACTAATTACGAACATATCTCCACTATACAATATACAATTAATCGCAACTTTTAATTTCCCATAAATTATTTAGTTATATATATATAACAATGATAAGAAAAGCAGAGACTTTCCCAATTATGTGTACCAGATCTCTACTATTATATATCAATTCATACATGTATATACAAAGATAAGTTCATTATTTAAAATATTTATATAATTATATATATATATATATATATATATATATATATAATATCACGATGTATAATTTACATTTTATACTAAAACGTTCTACGATAAATTGTAATTATATTACCTATATAAAGAGTAATAAATTTTTAATTATTTAAAGTAATTTGTCATACTCTTACATCAATAAAAAAAATTATATTAAATATCTTTCCCCAAAGAATAAATCTGTTATATCATAAACATATACATATTAGAACCTCAACTTCTTATATTAGGATAGTTTGTAACACTTATTTTATAATAACGTGATGTTCAAGTTCTTTTTAGTTTATCAATTTGAATTTTGTAATCTTTATGATCAGTCCATCGGTAAAAATATGTGATATCTTATTTTTGCAAACAGTTTTGTATTTAATATTACTATTTATTAGAGGAGAAATGGTGATTTGACACCACTGTTACAAAAAACTTTCATTTGACACTTTTATTTAATAATATAATATTATATATAAATAAAATAATAATATATGGCAGTGTGAAATAGTGTGCACCATGAACAGTGGTGTTAAAATAACATCACCCTTATTAGAGTTATATTATCATTCTAAACACTCTTTATCACATACTTATAAAAAGTTACAACACATTTATATTAAAGTGTAATAACACACTCATAGAAGTTTATAATAAACACATAAAAGGGTCACCATATAAATCACATATAATATAACTCCAAGTATATCATACAATTAGATATAGATGTATCTTATCACCATCATCATTCTAACACATCTAAAAAAATACACATAAATAAATAAATACAACAACATTTTACTATCAAAGACACATCACTTGAACAAGTTAATCTCACTTGAGTAATAATGCTTTGACGATACTGGCTTAGAAACGATAAAATTAGTTTGGTCTCTCACTCACCAAACGCTCACTAGCTTGAATATTCACTAGTTGAAATTTATCTTAACACTTAACTAATGCTACTTTTTGTATAACCTAATAAGTTATAAAAATATCGAGCACATTGTCTCCTTAATGTTTGAAGGACTTCATTGAGCGATCAAACATAGTTACATAACATAGTCTTAACATATTTGAACCTCATGCACCACTGATAGACTTTAACACTTGAGTAACCTTTCATCACTTATTATTTGCTTCAAATGAGAGAGAATTTTCTGAACATCTCTCCTTTTCAAGTCTCGTCATAATTTGAATTACATAATAACACTTGAACGTTATTTAGTAGTGCTTACAATGATAACTCACCACTTAGATATCGTTTGAATTGTCATTTGAGCGATATTATTTTAAAAATACAAAATTTTCAATTAGAAAATACATTTCAATTTTAACACATATATTACACTTATAACTATCCTAAACCACTAATTCAAACACTCCATAAGACTATATAATCTTTTAACTTTTAAAACTATATTTTAAACTTTCAAAAATTATACACATACTTATATAATCATATGCTGATGTGAACATTTATACAATAAGAATAAACTTCTACGTCTCCATTACAATATTGGAATTGAAATAATAAATTAACTTTTTTTTATTTAAAACTAAAATACTTATTATTAATAAACTTTCTTTATATACTTTCAATAACCTAATTGTACTTTGAGAAACTTAAATTATTATATTAAAAATATTTTTTTAATAAGTACCTTTAAGCGAAGAAAAAGAGAGAAAATAAATCCATAATAAACTAAAAAATACTTAATAAAAGATGGTATTGACGGTCTTAATCTATCTATTGCTACCTCCTTAATAATATAATTATATATGAAACAAATAATTTCAAAATTTAAAATCTAAAAGGAATTTAGAGAGAACGAAACTTTTTAATGAAGTATAAAGTAAATATTCATAACCTGTATATAAAATTTTCTCCTTTTATTCATTTTAAAATTTATCTGTGAATAAAACTTCAAGTTTTACACTAGGTAATTAATGAAATAACACCACTTTGTAAAATTTTATCGTAAAACTTTGTAAAATGTTATTGTAAAATGATGTCACTTTGCATGAAAATTTCAACACATTTATCAGCTCAATAAAATACATAAAAATTGAAATACGTGATATGAAGAAAATGATTGAATGATAAAATTAACAAAAAAATGATAATTAAGTGACAAAATGAGCATTTAAATAAAAATGATTCTAATTAAATTTTTTAATTGATTAAGATAATTACCATTAGAACTTCTTTATTCCATGCATCCTTGTAGCTGTAAGATAATTGTGTTAGAATGGATGCTTCAGTGATGGATGGATGATAGACAATAGCAGATTCCTATGAATAAAAAAGGACCAACCTACCATAAATGCCTACCTTTTTATTTTTTTAATTCTAACTAAAGAATATATTTAGATCCTGCTATAGTAAAGGGAATTTCAAGGATAAAAAATCATAATAAATTGTATTAGAAGACACATAAAAATACTATATCAATATTTTTCTTATTAAAAAATATTTTTTATATTCTAAAGACGTTTATTGACATTCTTTTCCACCAAATAAAATATAAGCACTATCTCTTTCTACAACCTTCTTCGAATCGAATTTTGTGTACAAAACAAAACGCCCGTGGTTTTTAAATTGTAATTGTAAACGTGTAAGATATTAAATATTTTAATATAATTGCAACTGGAAGTTTTATAAAGTAATACAAGACATATGTTTAGAATTACATAAATCATAGACCGATAGATTTTATGAGTTAATTATAAACATATAAAAAATGTTATTAGGAGAATAAAGTAGGATTAGAGAAAATTAATTTAGATTTATATGTAAAAAATCCTTCAACCAAAACTATGGGTGATTCTCATACACTTGAAAAAATATATCATCCAGTATAGAAGAGAAGTGTTACAGAATACCTTAGAAAAAAGGTGGTGAAGGTGAATTGTTCATGTCATTCTTGAATATGTTTATATTAGAGACATAAAAAATATTATCTCTAAATGCATGTTTGTTTAGTGAATAATGTAATTTTGATAATATATCATTTAAATATTAAGTATTTTCTTATTTAAGTTTGCAGTACTGAAATACTTTTATTTTGTTAATGCATATATAAATATTTTTCGAAAGAAAAATCGGGAGTTCATCAACATCTAAAATATGACAAGATAAACATGAAAGAAGCTTTTACTTTATAACAATGTTATTTATAACTTAACACTATACTAAGTCAATTTAGGTTGATTACTTATGATCAAATTCAAAATGGCCATACACATATTAACCAATCAAGGTTTATACATATTAATTTTATACTCAAGAACGTTTAGTAGGTGTCAATAATATGCAAGTGGATAATGGTTTATTGAGGTTCTCCCCATGTGTTTCACATCATGTTGGATAGTTTTATAATTTGTTAAAATTCTAAAATGGTAAATTATCTTTGAAGGATATGTTGACCACTAAAAATAATAAAAATAAGCTATTTGTAGTGTTTCCATATAGAGTGAGGGAGAATAATGTATATATGTTATAAGATTTATATAAATAAAAATAAAAATAAAGACATTCTTCATTTTCATAGGTTTTATTGCTGTGGTAACTTTTACCTAATAATAAAATGTTATTTATAATATAAAATAACTAATTCATCACTTTTTATATAATTAATTTAGACAATTTCCTTTTTATATTAAACCATACAATAAACTAAATAAAAACAAAAAAATACTCGATAAAAAAATAATCTATAAAAAATCAAATATCGATAGAGTTTTTTTTTTTAAAACAAAGACAAAAAATCAAATAAAAAAGAGATTAGAAATATATAATTTGATTATGATAAACGAACTTAGAAAGCAAATCTCAATGTAAATATTTAACACCCAAACAAAAAACTAAACTTTTATTAGAATAAGTATAGGCACACAAATTCACTTCTCATACTTCATTATTCTCACACAAATTCACATCTCATACTTCATTATTCTCCTTTTTCCTTAGACCATAACTTAATAGGACAAATTCATGCACAAAACACATTAATGTAGTCTTTCTTTAAACACACCTCACAAATCCAAAATCAAACCAACAATACATATAGATATAAATCAGAAAATCAAGAATTCAACTTTATATGACACACAAAGAGTGAGACATGTGAAGGAGGGTGACATGTCAAATTCACATGTTTCTAACTTCGAAGTAGTTATTGTTCTTGATAGCTATGTCATACATGTGCATGGACTTGAATCTATTGAAATCCACTGGAAGGGAGATAAGGTCAAGGGTGGAGCGTTTATGAAACTGAAGCAAATCAGGGTCATCATAATAACGTTCCCAACCCAGTGAACTTAGTTTGTGCTCCAAGACTGCGTAGGAAGTGATGATTTCATTGCTTGTAGAGTGAACCAACACCTTACGCTTAGAGTTAGGGTTTTCCACTAGCCTCACCACACCTTTATCGAAAACCCAAACCCCAGACATCCTTAGATTGAAACAAGAACTAGTTGAAGACGAACAATCAAAGTGTTTTTTTAGTGTTTGAGAAGATAAGATGAAGAGGGGAGTATGAGGTACTGATGTATATATAGTAGTGAAATGAAGTTAATGGGTAAGATGAGATTTTGGTCTTCTTTTTTTATACATAATATAATATACAATAGAAGTTCTATGATTGTGAAAATGACAATATAAAGAGTATAGATGTGAGCACAACTAAAGTGGGACATACAAGGAAGAATATCATAATTATAATACTTTGTAAGTTTGGAAGAATTGGGTATTTGGAAAATTATTTTGTTACCCTTTATCTTAATTGGATTGGAGTTGAATGTGACTATGGAATAAATTTCTTTAAGAAAGGAAAGAGGATGCTCATGCACGGTGGATTGAAATGAACAATATGTTCTTTTGAAAAAGTTTTTCTATGGTTTATGGGGTAGGATCAAGAACATAGTGGGAGTGAGGACCAAAAATAAAAGAAATTAATACTACTAATTCTACTCATTAAGTATGGAAAAGAAGTATTGTAAGAATTCAACATGTGTGAAGATTTTTCATGTATTTTTTTTGCCTAGTTTTTATTTTCTATATATATACAAAAGATTTTGTAATAAACTTTTTATCTCCAACAAGCCAAATCCATGTGCTGAAATAGTTTTGAAAATGATATTCGAGTTATATAAAGAATAGAAGTTGCTAATTTATTTACTATTGTGATTCATTTCATGTAAACAAGTTATCATATTTTACCATAAGAATGAGAAAAGTTATATAATAACAACATAAATTTGAACCTTTTTGATAGCTTCCTTCATTAGTTGGTGTCCCATTAAATTTATCAAAATCATGGTTCTAATTTAACCATGACCAATACTTCGTGTATTACTTTATATATTGCATCACAGTAGATTACGTGTGGATTATAACTATAAATTATGTATATATTTTCTATTAATTCTTTTTTTAACTCAAGAATGAAGCCAACAAATTTTTTTGAAGATGAAAAAATATGCACGAGTGTGAGAGTGAATAAAGGCAAAACTAGATTCCAATCAAATTAAAAGTTGAATCATCAAAGTTATAAAACTTTAGGATACATATTTTCTTGAACCCAGCATCTTGGTCGTGACTATATATGTATTAATTAGTCATCTCCTCTTCGTGTCATAAGGAAGCTTTGTGACTATGATGTCTAATAATAGTGACCGAAGACTTCTTAATTTGTCATATATATTGTGATACAGATTTTTATGAGAAATTCTCTTTTAGTCAATTTTGTCTCAAATTCTCTTTAATGTGAACAGGACCATATGAGAGTTTTCAATTTCTAATGTTTTGTCAATTAATTGATAACATAACTATATAATTAAATTTTCTTATAAATACCATGCTTATAGTTATCTAAATCCTACATGAAAGCATCTCATAATTATCTTACATACAAATTAACATCACTTGTTTTATTTATTTTGTTACATTTGAAACACAAATATGAGATTTCAAACAAGTTAATCATTTTATATAATAGCACTTTAAATAAGTATTTAATAGTAAAACATGCAATAGAAAAATAAAAATAAACTTGGAAATGTCATAATTCTTTTTTTCCAAAATAAATGTGTAAGATTCTTCCCATTTAAAAAGCTTCCTTAATCCTCTAAAAAACTTCTATGTAGAAAGTAAAATTATATCTCATTTTATTATTTTGAGCACTCCAGCTTGAACATAAATAAAACTAGTTTGAGCTAATAAAATAGAGATGATTTGACACCAATGTTTATTAATTTCAACCACTCAACAAAATTTCCCTTGATGAGCTTTCTTAACAAGCTAATGTCAACATTTGCCATTATTACTTTTAGACTTTTCCATATTTATTTGGTGCAATCAAGTTGTTGGGAGAATATATACTTAGGTCATAAACAACAACCTTTTATACATGTTGCTTCTTTTAGCCAATGTAACATTAAGAATCATAAAGGGTTGGCACCACATCATATGAAAAACATCCCCCCACAACACATGTTTACAACAAGCCCATGTGATTGCCCATAGAAAAGCCAAAATATAAGTCCTACATCTAACAAAAACAAGGTACTTGCAGGTATCACATTATTCACATATAGCCTTCCATATTAGCCTCTCCTTTTAAAAGAAGGGTTCTACCAAATAAAGATAGTTGCTAGTTAGGGATACACACTATATTTAGGAATCTAAAAGTAAATCCAAATTACACATTAAGTAAGAATATGAAAAAAAAATTGAATGTCTATAAAAAAAAAATCCATAAATTTATTATCTTATAGAAAAGAAATAAATATTTTAAAAATAAAATACTACAAAAAAACCTTATAAATAATCACCAAAAGTATAAATATATTTCAATTGCATATTATTTAAATATATATATATATATATATATATATATGAATTTACATGCCTATATAATTATTTTTTTAAAAGAAAATTTAGGAGCTCATCTCATCTGCATATAAAATATGTAAAGATAAACACGAGTAAGAAGCTTTAACTTTATAAGAATGTTATTTTGAACTTCAAACTCTCAATTTGATAATTCTTAAACTTAGCAGTAAAGTAAGTTAATTTAGGTTGATTATTCTCTCTCTTATGATCAAATTAAAAATAGCAATACACGTATTAATCAATCAAGGTTTATACATATTCTACATTAACTTTATACACTTTAAACGTATAATTAAAACTGGACCGTATCCTTATAATTTGGGCCTTGCTACGTAGGCCGAAAGAAATTGCTATCTGAACACCTTAAATTGTTATAAAAATTTCCACTTGTGTAATTCACTTCAGAAAGTTAAGCTTTGTTTTTAATAGTAATAAAATTGTTTATAATTTAAATTACCTTATTTAATTAAAAGTAATATTTATTCAAAAATTTAATATTTATTTTATAACTAATATGTAAATGAAAAGTGCGGGAAAAATACAATAAAATAATCTAATTGCATGGAAATTCTCAAATATTTTTAAAAATATACATAAACATAAAAATGTACAACAATGATAAAAAAGATTGATTTTTTTTTTTTGTTAAAATTTTAAACTACACTAAAAATATAACATGGTAATCTCCCATAATTGATTATAATAGTTAATTACATGTTAAATATAGTTGAAATTATATTTGAAGTATATAGTATACACTAAAATTCGAATTATTTTTCTCTCTTGAAATTAAAAACCCTTTTCTGATTACCCTTATATATAATAATTTTTTAAAAACTTGGAATAAGAAAAAGAATGGGTGAGAGTTTGTGCGATTGAAGAGAAAAATAAATTATTGGATGGAGAATATTTGGTTCTATAAATTATATCTTACGATGAACTTTGAATAAACAAAGATGGAATGAGGCCACGAGGGAGTTTCAATGCAATTCAGAATAAAGTTCCTAACCTAAAAGAATCACTAATCCCTTCTTATTAAAGCATTTTCTGAGAGAACTTTTTCGTAAAAAATAAAACAATTTAAATATTAATATATTTGTTTAAAATAATCAAATATCAAACCAAGGCCAAGATAAGGATTTGGTTTCGCAAACAATCCTTATATTATCATAATTTTATTTCTTATTCTCTTTTTTCTTAATTTTCTCCTAACACGACTAATTTAAAGGTTATTAATTCGTCTTTAATCACATCCAAGTCTGTTAGTTGCAATTTTATAATATCAACAATATGAAAATATGATTTGTTTATGATTTTTAGATTTTTTTTTAAAGGTTAGCATAAAAGTTAAACATGCTTATACGTAATAAGATATTTAAAATGTTCAAAGACCATATATGATGTTTAGAGTTTAGAATTTAGAATTTCCTAAATATATATATATATTATATATTTTTAAAAATAAAATATTGTGTAATATATGTGTTATGTATATATCTTATATAATATAACATTAATAAATTATTTTTAAAAATATATTTCGTAATAAAATTTTTAAATAAGATATAAATTTATCTTTTAACAATTTTATATGATTGACTTTTACATAGTTAAACCTATTGAATAATTAAGAAAGAAAAATAAATAGAAGGTATTTTAATATTCCATTTGTTTAATTTTCACTAAGAAAATTTAGAAATTCTTTTGATTTTATTTAATTATCATTTACAAATTTCAAAAAATCATGGATTATTATTATTATTATTTTAATTGTATCTTTATTATTTACCAAATATTTTTTTGACCCCTCTCCATATATAGATTGTAATATAGAAATAAAGAAGGATAAAATATAAAGTATTATAAGTCTTTTGTTAAAATAAAATAAATTGATTGTTTTATCTATGAAATATAAATACATTATAACCATTTTAATATCTTAATGCCAATAAAAAAATATTTATATTTCCTTAAATAAGTTATCCATTAGATTTAAAGCAGTATTTTAGAGAACATTTTATAAACCAATTCAAGAATTTAACCCAAGAGCGCATCTGGTGTAGTGGTATCATAGTACCCTCCCACGGTACTGACCGGGGTTCGATTCCCTGGATGCGCAATCTGTTTTTGATAAAAATTTGGTACTGCTTTTACCTTAAAACACTTAATTACATTTCCTAGGTTAGAAGATTAACCTAAGTCACTTGATTAGGAATTTCCTGAAATATCCCTTTTCTCCACCTTGCCTTTTAGTGTGTGTGTCTGTTTCATTAATTTTAATAAAAATATTTAACTTTTCATTTGTCAAATTCTTAGATTAAAAAAATGATCTTTCATGATCACAATTCCCAAGCAAACTATTAGTGCACAGTATCAACAGTCAAATCCTATTCCACTAAATGAGATCACCTGCATGAATCACACACGATCACGTTCCATAACATTGAAATCAAAATTTCAAATAAGGCTAAACATTATAAAATCTTACTCTTTTAGCTGAAACTTTTTTTGGACTTATGTGTGTGTCCACTTTCATCTGTTTTTTCGTATCTCAATGGGGTGTATTGCAATATGTCATGCCTTTTCTTGCATAATCACACGTCCTTCTTTCAAAAATGTATTTTGATTTGCTGGGTACCTTATGATCACAAATAATCTCTGATGATCTTTTCTATTCAAGTAATTTGGCTTGTATCTTGAGGTGTGTGTGACATTTATGTTAATTTTTTCCATTATGATTGATTCTACTTTGAGAAAAAGTTAATTATGATTAATTGGAAAGTGAAGGTTCTTGTATGTGGAGCAGCTAAGTCTTTTTCAGACAATCTCGTATACTATGTTCTCACATGGACAGAGCAAAAGAAGAGGTGGAAATTGGAACACCATGACCACGAATGAACCTTGATTGATCACCATTATTATCGGATCATGCAATTCTGGAGGAGACCAAATTTTGGTGTTTAATGAAGCTGACTTTGGCAAGACATTGTCCATGTCGATAAACACCAAGAATATAGACTACATCACAGAATTTTGAATGTGTCTACTTCTATTCCAAGATACGCAATTTTGTTGTTTAGCACCTCTAGAGGTAAATCAGAATTGACTCACATTTTACGTTTTTTTTTCAATTGAAAAGAAAATTAAAAAAAAAAATACTGTCAATCTTCTGATACAAATAATTGAATATCCATGATTATCAATTTATAACAGCAACATGCCCCATCTATTGTTTCTCCTCAAAGTTAACTATGGGATCTTCTTTCTCAAGCATAGCTTTGATTTGAATACAAGGTATTGTGTTGTTTATTGTTTACCTAACTTGGGATAATCATTCCCTCACTCTAAAATTTTGTTCAAGATAATAAGGAATCAATTCTCTTGCTCCACTATTCTAGCTCATATATTCCACATGCATACCATAAAAGAAGATATATCTTGCCTACTGCATTAATAAGATTTTGTTCACTGCTAACAATAAGAAATTCAGAACCTACCTTATGTTATGTTAATTCAATAACATTGGTTGCAAATGTTATGCCTGCAGAACCATGCAACAGCTAATGGCTTTTTCTCAAGATTACTTTCGGTCTTGCAGTTTTTTTATCCAAGTTTCTTAGAAGGAACACATGAAACAAGATAATAAGATTAAAGATGAAATTCGATTTGAAAAACATGCCCTTTCTCTATAATCACTTCAAATCTTTGTTATATCAGTCACAAAACAGAAAATAACTTTCTTTTTGATCATTTGTGAATAGAATAAAATTGAATAGTAGGGAAATCACAAGCTGTACGTATGTTGCATCATACCAGAAAAATACAAAGTCAGGTAACGAGGTATATATTTGTTACTGATAAACAAATACTGAGAAACAACATCATAAAACATCGTTACTCAACCCAAAAAGAACCAACAGTGAAACCCAGAATCCATAAAAACACATAGGTCTAACTAAACAAAAGATTTAAAAATCAAATCCACCAGCATCATCAAATCCAGCATCATAGCCCGCTTCATAATCCGCAGCATCAGACACCATATCTCCGATCAACATTCCACCCAATGCCCCACCAAGCAATCCAGCTCCCAACCCCATTCCAAACTTGTTCTTCTTTGGCTTCTGGGCTTGTTGATACCCATATCCACCTTGTTGAGGGTACCCTTGTTGATATCCATAACCATAACCATTTTGTGGTGGGTACCCACCATACCCATTTTGCGGTGGATATCCACCGTAGCCCTGTCGAGGTGGATACCCATATCCGGATTGAACTGGCGGGTATCCACCGTAAGGCGGTTGTTGCTGGGGTGGATATCCATATTGCGCCGCCGGATTCGACGGCGGAGGATGTGACGTTCCGTAGGGAATTGCACTTGATCCGGCGGATGTCTGAGGAGGGTAAGCCATCACTGGCTCCGGTTCTGTTTTTGATGCGGCGGCGGAAACCCTGCCGGCGGCGGCGGAATTAGAGACCTTTTCGGCGAATTTGAAAGAGAAATTCAATGATCCCTTGGATTTTCCAGAAGATTTCATGACCTTGTAACTGACGTTGCGGAAGCCGTTGTCGTCGCCGGGGTTGTCGAGAAGCTCCCGGAGAGGAACGTGGACGGTGCCGATGACGGTGTCGCCGAGGGTGCGGTCGGAGATGAGCTTGATCTCGAGGGTCAAACGGTTCTCCTTTGCCAGCGCTTCGTTGACGGAGAATTTCACCGGAAAGTTCCACTTGGGGTTGCTGCCGCTGTCTTTGTCCACATGGGTGGTTGCACTTTGAAGATGAAAAGGGTCGCCGGTGAGCGAAACGACGGCGTAAACGTCCATCTTGGAGAAAAGATTAACATTCTTTAGGTCTTTTGCTGATATGATGTTGAGTTCTAAGGTTCTGTATTCCATGGTTTTCACAGCAGAAGAAGAAAGAACAAAGAAACAAAGAAGAAGAAGAAGGGTTTCTGAGAAGTTTTGTTTGGTGCAAAATCTTAAAGCTATGTATTGTTCTTCACAACTGAAACAACAAAAATATATATATAAGTTTGAAGCATGACATTTAGGAACCTTCCAGGTAGATACAGTTTTAAATTATAATTTTTATTATTTAAATGTGTTATTTATTATCACGCGTTTTGCTACTTTTAGTTTTGGTTAATATTTTATTTTATTATTATTCCAAGGCGGTTCAGTATTTTTGTGTAGTTTTTCATTATTGCTTAATGTTTAAGATATTTTGCTAATTATGCGAAACTTAAAATAGAAAAAACGACAACTATGGCCTTTTATGTCGCATTTCGTCGCGTTGGCGTTTTTATTTAGTATATTTTTTTGGTAATTATCTGATGCACACCCTAATGTCTAATCAAAATAGTTTTCGCCAGCGTGAAAAATAATAAATGCATAACTTGATTATTCCTAAAAACAAGGAGTATGAAATTATATTTTCCATTAATGAGTAAGATATGCGTGAGAGATGATAAATATTGTTAGACATGTTTAGATGAGTTTTTGAGAATTCAAATATAAAAATATATCTTTATCTGAAATGTATTATTCAATTAAATAATGTCTTTCATCAAATAAAAAGTTTTAATCTATAGTCATGGAACGTGCATGAAGAGTTAACGTGTCGTGCGCATGTACATACACGCGGGCCGGGCCGCGGCTTGAACACGGAATTCCATGTTAGGCCCAAAACCCGTTTGGGAACCGAGTTTTTAACCGAACAGAAGAAAACAAATATTAAATAGGAACTTTAATTGATCCTAAATTAATAGGTTTTTTATACGTTAATAAAGTTTTAAAATTCATCTATTTGTATGTGGGGGACACCAAATTTATTTATATTTCATAATAAAAGACTTATATGAAATTACATACTTTTTTATAGATTTATTTTATATAACAAAATTTAATCAATCAGTCGATTCATTCATATGAAAAGATACTAATTTTAGTATTTATTATTTTTAATATTTTATTTTCTAATTATTATGTTTCATTTTATTTTCTCTTGATGTCTATGAATGGTGGGCATGATTTAATTATTGGGATCCTTGTCAGGCTTCCATTTGCTTTCATTTGACAAGAACTTGCACTCAGAAGCATATTTAGTGAATATCCAATTTGCCTTTTTCCACTTTATTTTTCATTTTTATTTTATTTTTAATAAATATCAATTAAATTCTATTTATCATTATCTCATCAAGAAATTTTTTGGGCCATATCTGTTTCCAAATTCGGCCGAAACCCAACACATTTTTTCTTCTCTTTATTTATTTATTTATTTATTATTTCATTTTCTAGATTCTTACTTACTCCGTTGAGTCCTTTTATATTATTGTTTTGTTCATTTATTTCATTTATAGTAAGATATTCACATGTAAATGATACCTAATCTAAGAAAATACTTGCATGAGACTAAAATAAAACGAGGATCATAATTTAGCTTCTCGTAATAGTGAATGGTACGAGATAATAATATTTTACTGTTACATGCATAATGTTTACACAGGAAAATTAGGGAATGTTTCTAATATATTATTTATTTTTCTTATCAATCTATTTCAACCGAAAATTTCTATGCATTCACTTTTCTGTACCTTATTTTACAATAACCAGTAATAATAATATTGCTATATGCCATAAAAAAAAAAAAAAGTGTAGGTAACTTGATTTTTCCTTTTCTAATATATTCCTCTCTAAGTATATAATAAAAGTATGTAAACATGATGATAAATCATTAGTTTTCAACTATAGGTAACAACTACCAACATATTCACCACATCTCAAGGATCAATTATATTTAATTTACAGCAACGTCCCCACATATGACTTCTATATTCTAACTTGTGAGGAAGTGTTATAATTACATAAATAACGATCACATCTTTATAATTACAACTATCACAATCATATCTTTATAGTAAAAAATATCATGATCATGTATGTATTATTCTTATCTTTATTATTAAAGAATATTAAATATCTTATGTTAAACTGCTAAAAATAAGAAAAACATATGCCCCATTCGAGCGTGCTTTATGCAGTTCCTCAAACGTTACATCAGTTAATTCGTTCTCTATCTTTTCCTCCTCCTATAAAAATCAATCACACTCACTATGAACTTGATTTTGAAGGAAACCCAAAAAAAAAAAAACACAAAAATTATAACTTTATGAACCTTCAAAGTTACCCACATCTTCTGAGGAACTGTAGGAATAGCAAAGTATTAAATTTACTTAAAGAAATACTAAAGTCGAAAATTATGTTTTACAGAAAAAAAAAAAAAAAAGTTCATTCGTCTGACCACCGAAGATTTTACAAAATAAGTTACCATAAGAAGATATTATGAAGAAAAGTGTGTTAAAATTGTTTTAGGGTTCACAACTTCTTAACATTTTATCACGTCTATATAGTTTAAAGATATTTAACGAAGGCCTTATATTCTAAAAATATAAGTTTGCAGCATTAAATGTTACATAAAGAATTTAATGCAATATCCACAAGAGAACAGACATAATTGAAGAGTAAATAGCGTCTTTAAGTCTTACAATGACTAAAAGAAAAAACAAAAGATATCTTTGAAGAATTTTGTTAAACTCAGTGAAAATTTGTAAATATAATATGTTCATAGAAGAGTAGAACGTTTTTCAACAATCTAAACAAGTGATTATTATCTTATATTCATCTTAAAATGTAACATTTCATTTAATTAATAAACTTGTGACATATTGATCACATTATATCTTGTGATAAAGTGTTTTGATTAAAGGTGAATGTTATTTCAGATGATAGAAAAAATCTTAATTAAGAGTAATTATTATTCCAAACAATAATTAATTATTTAACCTCAAATGACATAAATTTAAATAATACATGATTTATATTTTGTAACGATAATCTAAGTAACAAAACTTGATCGTATTAATTAAAAACTGAATTCTTGTTAACATACTTACCGATATAAAAGGTATAAAAATCTGTTTAGTTTTAACTTTTTTTTTTAATTACATTATTGTTTTGGAACAAGATTTGCAAAATCAATTTTTTTTTATCGTGAATCCATAAAATAAAATTTTCGTATAACCATTCAGTAAGACACTACCCTAATAAATTATTACAAAAAATTTTAATACAAAATTCAACTTATTCTTATCATATATTTGACTTGTTTATATCGAATACTCTCCTAACTATATCAAATATCAACTGATTAATATTATTTATAATTCAAGATGAAATTTAATCTTATCTATAGACCTGTGGATTGCCACGTAGTGAAGAAACTCATGCATATTTTTGTTGTTCGTTTTGTCTGAAGTGTTATTTTATCTCTTCCAACATCTCCTACCTCAATATATTAGGCTTATATAATAATAATAATTATAATAATAATAAAAATAAATATCTTGTGGTAGAACTTTCCATCTCTATCATTTTATGATGATATTTTTTTTATAAAAAGTATATAAAATGAGGTATTTTTATTTTATAATTACAATCATGTCAACAAATAATTTTTGGAGAAATTTCATCACAAATTTCAATATTTTGGGAAATAACTAATTTAAAACACAAATCTCAAAATTAGTTTTGTGAGAAAAAAGTTTGCGCGTCAAATATCATTTCCAGAAAATATATTTCCACAAAAGTTTATATTTGAGGCCAGTTATTTCTTTTAAATTTAGTGAAAATAAAACTAAAAAAACAAAAAATTCCCTTTATTTTTACATTGTCCCGAAATAATAATAATAACAGACTACAAGATAGTTAATAATAATTAGATTATCAAATTTATGTATCATCCAAACAATATCAAGGAATTTTAAGTCGAATACTGAATTCTTTTATTACAGTCACATATATTTACCACTAAACAATTTCATAAATTGATAAGTTTTTTAAAACTCCATGAAGTACATTCATAAAGCTAGATAATAATTTATTATGCGTCTACACAGTATTTAGAATAAAATTTGACTGGTTATGTAGTTTTCACTTCCAATTATTTTCATTCCCAATATTAAAATTCAAAATATCGTTGAAGAGTTTCAAACTCAGTTAAACATAACTCGTGAAATGGTTAAGATAATAACCACAATTCATTAAAGAGGCCAATAGATATATCTTTTTTAATATAATAATATTTAATTATTCAAAAATACTAAAAGAAAAATTCAAGTGTGTGTATTTATCTTTCCGCTTGGCATAAACATTTTATTTTAATTTATCTAAAATTATTTATTTATTTCCTTTTGCCTTATCATGTTTCAAATAATCTTAATACTGTTTTAATAACTTTTAAGTTATCTGTTTTCTCACATTTGTCTTTTTTCCAAATTTTAAATTAAAACATTTTAAATAATATTTAAGATTTAAACAAAACAACATAAAAAAATAAATATGTACTAAAAATATTAAATTTAAAATTAATATGAATATTGCCATGTAAAATGATAACAAAATCATAGTAATTAAATTTTATCTCAACAAAATAAAATAAGAGCAAGGTTAAGGTATTAAAATGAAAAAAAAGGAACTTAAAACATAAAAGAGCTCGTGGATCACGTGGCCAGATAATCCCAGTTGCAGAAACTGAATAGGTAAAAACTCATCCAAAAATTTAGATTTAAATATTGTGCACAAAAGAAAAAATAAACTTACTAAATGAACATTCATAAATCACACTAATCAAACGTCAATATATATCTCTTTTAATCACAATAATTTAAAAAAAAAAAATACGATCTTAAAAAACAGTGTTCCACCGAACTAAATGATTAATTACTGATTAAAATTAACATAAAACATATTAAAGATTGTAAATACCACAATATAACTATCTTAAATTTATTTTAGGAAAAAAAATCTTGTGACTGTTCCACTAATAACTGTTGCAGCTAGAAACGGAAGCTACATTGATATTATCATCCCTGAAATCACTGTGTCCAGTCAAAAAACTACATGAAAAAAAAAAAAAAAACCTCAAAGGTTTTCTTTTTCTTCCTCATTTTATTATTAATATTAATCTTAGTTGTCGTGTTTGTGTCGGAGACTCTGCTAAATTCCTGCAACGCCTCAGACAGAGGCGGAGAAGTCGCCGCCATAGAAAATCTTCCCGCTCAAATAAGGCGGCAACAAACGAATTTCCCTTTTCTTTCCTTTCTCCAATGTCCCTTCCCTTCTCCATTGCTTCCTCCCCCTTCCTCTCTCGCAGGTACGCCCCTTCTCTATCTCTTCGCTTTTTCCAAATTCAAGGGAAATCATGGCGTTTTCCCTTACGATCATCATTACTGTATGGTTTATTCATCTGTGGATTTGGCTTTGTGATGGTGCAGATTGTAGTTGGGATTGGAGGGTTTTCTTGCAATGGAGGGGGAACCCAGCCAGCTCAAACGGGCTGCGATTGATGCCTCCGCCGGAGCTCTTTCCGGTGCTGTATCCAGGACCGTCACATCGCCTCTTGATGTTATTAAGATTAGGTTTCAGGTTTGACTCTCTTATCATCCATGTTCCATTTTTTGTTTGTGCAAAGATTGTATTTTTTTTTTAAATATAAGCAATTTTTAACTATTTTTACTGAATTTTGTTCCTGAAAGTCTCTGACTTTAATTCATTTCACATGTTTAATTGCACGTTTTGCAATATTAATGACAAGAATATTTTTTAAAAAATGGGTAGCTAGTAAGTTTTGGTGTGATTATCTCTTTAATTGAGCTCAGTTATATCTCAGAAGGGAGATAGCATTTGGTTATTACTAGCATTTATGGTTTCATTGGCTTGTGTTTCTTTCACCCAATTGTGTATTTGCAGTGTGATTTTTATTTGCCGGATACTTGTCCTGCTTTGGAAAGTGTTTTAAGTCAAACACTTTATGGTTTTAAAATGGACAAATGCTAATCTGTGAGCTTAGCTGTTAAGGGATTCTTTAAAATGGACAAATTTCTTGATTTTATAAAATATTTATGTTTATAATATTTTATTTTACCATTGTTATTTCTACATTACAATAAAAGTGGCAATTACATTTATGCATAAATACATAAACTAATTACAGGTTAAGTAAAAGGTAAGAGTATAAATAACAAAAGAGTAACTAATGTTGTCTCAAACTTTATAAATGACAATTAAACAGGAACAAAAATCTTGAAAAAGATGAGACACATGAGGGAGTATGAAATAGAAAGTTTTCATCAAAAAGATTACATTGATGCACTTCTACTGTGATTTCCAATATTGTGAATTTCAATGGAAATATGCTATTTTTAAATTTCTTAACTAATGCCTTTAGGACACTCGAAAATAAGATCCTTTAATTTAACGTATTTTTTTGTGTTTAATTAATGAATAACATGGTGGAGTTTCCCCACATCTAGGGACAAAATCATGTATATAAGAGGGGACAACATTTATATGGATTTTAGGATTGAGTTAGACTTAAACTTATATTTTAATATCCTATCAAAACATATTCTAACAATGGTTGTCACCTATTGAAAAACCTGCTTACATTCACTCTTGTAAACTTGAGCTTGAGATGTCTAGTTGTCAATGTAAAGGAGCGTGTTAGATATTTCAAATCAATTAGTGATATGACAAAACAGTGTAGCCTTTCCCTTATCAAGGTGAACAATGAGCTGAAATAAGTTGTTATTCACATTCATTGTCAGGTTCAACTAGAACCCACATCTTCATGGACTTCACTACGCAAGGATTTGTCTACTCCTTCAAAATATACCGGCATGGTTCAAGCAAGCAAAGATATTTTCAGAGAAGAAGGCATGCGGGTAGGGCAACCCAGCTTCTATTACTTTTGTTTAATTTTCCTCCTACTTCACTTCTCTCTGATAGTAATCTGCATCTGATTCCTATTTACCTAGGGTACCGATAAGCTATATTTGATAATGCTTGAATTCTTGATGTCTTTCAGAAGTTTCCTGTCAACATTTTTATGGGGAAAGTTTCTGTATTACCCTTTCTCTAATCTGTCATGTTACAGGGTTTTTGGCGGGGAAATGTGCCAGCTTTGCTCATGGTTATGCCGTATACAAGTATACAATTTACTGTTCTACACATGTTGAAGACTTTTGCCTCTGGTTCTTCCAAAACAGGTATGTCTACTTAGTGTCTGTTTCTACACATGAATTTGCAATTTATTCCTAGGTGTCCGTGTACCGAGCTTTTTTTGTTGATGTTGTTAAAATTTTTAATATATATTTTTTTGAGGTGTATTCATTGTTTATATACCAGTTCAAAGCCATGTCAATATGCAATCTAGAGTTATTGATTACTTGGGCATTTCCTGTTGTAGGTCTATTATGTTCATTGCTTTGCTTTCTGTTGCTGCAGAGAATCACTTGAATTTAAGCCCTTATCTATCCTATATGAGTGGGGCAATAGCTGGGAGTGCTGCTACTGTAGGTTCATATCCCTTTGATCTTCTCCGAACCATATTAGCTTCCCAGGGTGAACCAAAGGTATAAGCATTTTAAAACGTCCAGTGTTACAAGATGGTTTTGAAGTAAATTACTGTAATGCATACTAGTTGTGAACTGTGAAGGTCAATGAAGAAAATTGCTGGCATGCTTTTTTAAGACCCTCCCCTGTTCATTCACTCCTGCTTCTTTCTCAGTCCATTCTACTTGAAACTTTTATATTTACGTGTGTTTTTTTGTTAATTCCTGCTAGAAATGTAAGATATAACACCATTCCTTATGCATTCACTTGATAATTTAAGATTTTGGAATAGTTGGTCGATGGCATTGTATATAATCTCTATGATCAAGTGATCTAGAATTTGATCCTTGCTACCACCATTCTTCCAATAAAAAGGCTGAATTTCAACTCTAAGATATTTGTGTGCTTGGCATGTCCTTGCTTCAAACCTAAAAGTTGTTTAAGGGGGAATATGCGAGATGCAATATAATTCATTTGTGTATCTTTACCTAACAACTAAAGCTTTTTTATTAGTTGCTTCTTGATCAATTAATGGTATTTCCTATCAAAAGCTTTAGCATGGAAAAGAAAAACTTCCACTTCTGGCCTTTGACTATATAACTTTAGCTTTGAGTGCATAGCTTGAGGCTGTTGTGGTCCTTGATGCCTCATGACAATGCCTTGCTAATATTTTCCAATTGTTCAGGTTTATCCAAACATGAGAACAGCATTCGTTGATATTGTCCAGACTCGTGGCTTCCGAGGCTTGTATGCTGGATTATCACCAACTCTAGTTGAGATCATACCATATGCAGCACTACAATTTGGCACGTATGATACATTTAAACGTTGGACCATGGTAAAATTTCAGTTCTTCTATTTAACATTTCATTTATTTGTATTTGACGTAATTATGGCATGCACGTATTGAATGTTTGTTTGGTTATTATTTTCGCACTAGCTATTTGCACCGAGAAGGAAGCTATGCAGCAGTCTGTATTAATTTAAAATTTAGCAGAGAAAAATGTTGTTTATGCTCATACCCAGTCTCAGCTCAGCTCTGCATCTCTATTACGTTATAGTGAGCAATTCTTTGATACCTGTTTTTTAATAAGAATATATTATGTGGGATAAATCTAGGCGTGGAATCATCGTCAATATTCAAATCCTACTGCAGAAAACATCTCTAGCTTTCAGCTTTTCCTCTGTGGAGTGGGTGCAGGAACATGTGCCAAGCTTGCCACTCATCCACTTGATGTGGTCAAGAAAAGATTTCAGGTAGATGTTAGAGAGTTGAACCCTTCATTCCTCCATTAAAAATAACCGAATTGTGAATCTTCATTCGTTCGCTGCAGATTGAAGGTCTACAAAGGCATCCAAGATATGGAGCTCGGATTGAACACCATGCATACAAGAATATGTTTGATGCCATAAAGCGAATATTACAAAAGGAGGGTTGGGCTGGTCTATATAAGGGGATAGTCCCATCAACTGTTAAAGCTGCACCAGCTAATGCTGTAACATTTGTAGCTTATGAATTGACATCAGATTGGCTGGAATCTCTTTTGACCTGATTTTTTCACTAAGGGGGAGAAGGGGATTTTTTTTTTCTTTATCTCATTCTTTTTTAATCCATTTAATACTCACCTGGATAGGAAGAGGTATATGCTAATTTAAGATAGTGGATACGATTCTTGTTCACTTTTAAGATGAAAATTCAGCCAATAAAAGGTAAGATTTAGCAGGGTGACATATTTTCCTTTTGCCAAATGGTGCGCTTCTGCTGTTGGTGGGGTTATTCTTGTTAAGGTGATTTTTACTTCCAAATTTATCCTAAATGGTTCAAAATCTGTCCTTTTTGGACTTCATCTTGCACAATTTGAGGGTTTTAGAATTTATATGCACAGGTCCAAATTAATTTTGCTCAGGGACTAGGATCTAGGTGATTAAATTCGAGGATAATGGCGTCAACGACACCAATGTCCGCAAGGAACAAGTCAGAGTAAGCAAATCTAAATAACAGAGTTTACAAATATATGCATCTTGCAAGAACAAAACTGAATTAGCTCATGTTTTATTAATTGTCGTGAAGCAATAAAAAAACGACAAACAATAGGGTTTCAAAACCCTTATTGAAACTCACGCCGCCCAGGGTTAATTTGTCAGAAGTACAAATTCAATTGTTGATATCACTTGAAATCTAAGTATAGGGGCTGCACAAGCCCCTGCTAATATAGTCCATTACAAGTCAATGAAGACCTGATGTTATGGCCTTTGGCATTATCCTTTCTTTCGAACTACATTTTTGAATGGCCAAGACTTCGTCCACACTTGAAATCCATTTAGAACAGCCATATCAAGACAAGAACCAGTAAGCAATGTCAGTAAAAAGCTATTTATCTAGGTGCTTCATTCTTGTCTTTACTGCTACCTTCTGGAGGTTGTGATAAGAATTGCAAGATCCTCTGAATCTGAACAATATCGACTTGAAATTTTTCAGCAATCTGCTGAGCATTCATACGTCCATTGTAATCATCAGCTTTTCCTTCATGCAAAAGGATGATATGGCGCAACTGAGCTACATTCAAAGTGCCAGCAGGAGCCTGCCTTTCCTCATAGCGCCCAGAGTCTGGTTTTGTGTTTCGCAATTTGGGCATTGGCCTGTTGTACTTCTCAACCACGAAGGCCTGTAACAATATTGTCTATCTGTAAGGTGAGTTTGTCTCGGTAAATATGCACTAAAAGGTCAAAAAGTAAAGCTTTGACCCTTGAAACTGCATTTGTAACATTATTTTTGATAAATAATTATTTTGAGTGCCTCGTAAAAGGATGCTAAAAAAAGTTATTACTTATCTAAAATAAGCTCATCCGAACACATTCGAAAAGTTAATCAAATTTGTCAAGTTCCAGTGGCACCATGCTAATACCATGAGTAACAAACGACAGAAACCATATTCAGCATTGATTGATAATGAAAAAGGTTTATATGATAGTATTTTATGCAAATATGGCATACAAAATACAGTCAAAGGTAGGATTACTTTGACAGATTTCCTTTTTCTGACAGCAGTTAAACACGCCAATATAGAAAACAAGGTTTCCTTAATGTTCAATGCCATGTACTTCGGATACAGTGATAAAGTTTAATAGTACTAAACATCCAACATTAGAAGAGTTTGATAGGAAAAGGGTGAGGAATAAAACAATTTTAAAGGTTGGAGTTATACATTAATACATACATCATAATGACATTTCTGCGTCAATTTCAATTCTACACAACGAGTTGAAACAATATTCCATAAACTCACCTCACCCATCTCAGGTTTCCCCCCAGGCTTTGATTTAATTCTACCAACCATTTGACCAAGCATAGCATCAAATTTAGGATCTCTTTCTTCCAGGATGTTGTCCGTATTAACTCTAGAACGATCATCTTGAACCAAGACCAAATAACAGTGAAATCAATCACGATGAACTAGCACAGTAGCATTATAGAACTTCACAACAACATCAAAATCATAAGCAATATATATGTATGCAACATTTTAAAAAGCACAGATTAACATGAAGCAAATCCTGATGGATAAATAATTGCTACAACAAGTAAAACCACAAAATCTAATGGTATCTGCAGCCGGCAAGTAGGAAAATACAGAATGCAAACGGAGTGGGATGGAAGAGTAGGGTCGTTTGGTTTGACAAAGTGTATTTTAATTTCATTTTCTACCTTCACTCTTAATCACAATAATATAACAGTGTTCTCATTTTGTTACCGGTTTTAAAAGAAAACAACTTGCTCTTATGTTTTGGATTCCTTTTCCATTTCCACAATTTCTTACTAAAACTTTTAACTACTAGAATCAAAGTAAAAATAAAGTTCCTGTTCCTACAGAGCCTGAAGGTTTTATTGTTCTTGCGGAGCCTTGAGGCTGAGAACAAGACTTCAAGGTGCCAACTGTTTTGATCTCTGCGAATCACTATTCTCCGGTCGTCGGGGTAAAGGAAAGATTCTTGTTGGAGGTACTTCACTCTCTCACCGATGTTCTCACTTATTAGGAGTACATAGTATGAGTTGGGGTAGATTTTTCCAAAAGTCCTTTGGCTAAACTCACTATTTATACATGACGCTATGGGAAAGACGTATAGCCTCTTATCTCTCAGAGATATGATGACTGCTCTGTACTGCGTTAGAGGGAAGACGTGTAGTCTTCCCTGCATAAGGTTGTTGTTCTACACAATGTCAGAGGTAAGGCGTGCAGTCTCTTCTGCACAAGGTATGATTGTTCTTTTACTCCATGCGTCAGAGGGAAGATGTCCAGTTTCTTACACAAGGAAGGCGTGTGGTCTCCTCTTTGTCAGGTAATGCGAGCGCCGTTTATTAGGATTTGTTCCTTTGCCAGATGTAAGGTGTCTGTTCCTAATGCAAAGGAAATGGAGATGTTGGTTCTTTGGTATTGGCTTGGTACCTGTCGCCCCGGGTACTTGTCAGCTTGGTTACTGGTTGGCTTGACACTTGTCGGCCACTCTTGTAGGCCTAGGCACTTGTCGGCCTGGTTACTCCTCAGCCTGGTTACTTGTCAGCCATACTTGTCATTGGCCATACGGTACACAAGCCTCCCAAGCTTGAGTAGTTGTTGAAGTACGAAGAGTGTTGTCTGCCTGAACTCTTTGAGACTTGTCGGCCTAAACTCTTTCGGACTTGTCGGCCTAAACTTTGATAGCCATATATAGTACGGTTACATTTTCTAATTAAAAGTGAAAACAAAAAACATTTCTGAAGCCAAGTGAACCCTTACATGTTTCACTAGTTATTGCTAGATAGAGGGGTGGAAATGAGTGAACAATTAAAAATCCACATCCAGCTAAATTTCTTTCCTAAAATTTACCGTCCAACAATTTTATTGTAACAACTAACAAGCAATGCCTAAACTCGCCACCCAAAATTTTCATTGCCAGCTGAACTAAGCTTGCACACCCATAACCCAGTCCATGTGGATGCAAAAGATTTCCAAAAGGGATAGTTTAAACTGAAATGTAACATTCACAAACCCCCCACATGATTCTTGATCTTGTTCTAGAACACCACAACACAGTACAATACAATACAGTCTCGGGATAACCGCCATTAACTACCTTAATTTCCAAGGCACCCTCTAACTTTTTCGAACGAAATCATGTTAAAGGAACAAAATTTTCGCAACCCTTTAGCTGTAATTTCCAAACCAAAAACTTTGAACGTACGGGAAGAGAGAGACAGAGTTACCGGCACGAAGTACGTCTTGTTCGGCGGCTTTCGAGATCTGCGCCGTCTTGTCGGTGGAAACCGTGGGCGGCGGTCGGCGATCAACGGCGGTCTTTGGCTTATAGAAAGATGACGTGTCAGCCTCGGATGCCGCACGGATTCTTCCAGATGCTCGACGAAATGCCTGACCCATCGTTGTATTGTGACGCCAAACGCAGCCTTGTGATGGCTCTTGTATTAAGCCTAATGTTGAAGATGTTTTCGTGGCTTGTTTTGGTGCATAAGTTTTAGCGAGACTTTACAAACACTCTGTATAACCATTTTATATTCTTATGTAAAGTTTATTACAAGTTATAGATTTATAACTTGTGTTTTTCAACTAACAAACATAGGATTTTGTCTTATAATATAATAATAAATACTATATATTGAACTGTGATGAATGACTTTTTAAATACAATTATATCTAATATATTTGTTTTCTTTATAATCTCAATAATATTTTTTTTCTCAATTTTCCTTCCACCTCTTTACAACAAACAATTTTAAAATTGGCCACAAACCCTAATTCGTTAAGCATTACACTCGGATATGTTTCGTTCCCCACGCTTCAAACCCCTTCTTCTCTATCTGAAGTCACTCACAAGAACACCTCTTCAAACTTCGAAACCAAAGAATCCTTTCCCCTCGATACACTCTCTGAAACATTTCTCAAATGCTTCACAGCAACACGATTTCACGGTTTCCTACCTCGTAAACGATCGCGGGTTCTCCCCAGAAACCGCTCTTAAGGCCTCCAAATTCATTCAATTCGAAACCCCCGAAAAGCCCGACTCAGTCGTCGCCTTCTTTAGAGACAACGGATTCAGCAACACCCAGATAAACAGCATCGTTAGAAGAGCACCCAATGTGCTCACTTGCGACCCCCACAAGAGGATTTTTCCAAAGTTCGAGTTTTTACTCTCCAAAGGGGCCTCACGCTCTGACATTGTGGAGCTGGTAAGTAAGAGCCCCAGAATCCTTTACTCGAGCCTCGAGAATAGCATTGCCCCTTCCTATGAACTGATGAGGAAGTTTCTTCAAACTGACAAGAAAACGATGGATGGCATACTCGCTTGTGGGCATTTCTTTGGGACTGATCGTGTGGTGCAGAATGTGAAACTTTTGGTTGATGAAGGAGTCACTGATCATGTTATAGCCTTTTTGTTACGCAGGAGAGTTTCTATAATCTTGAGTTCTGACTTGAAGAGGACTTTGGATGAGGTTAAGGAAATGGGATTTGACCCTTCCAAGTCCAAGTTTGCCATCGCGCTGCTGGCGAAAAAGATCATTCCAAAATCGCGATGGGAGAGGAAAGTTGATGCCTTTAAGAGGTGGGGTTGGTCTGAAGAATTGGTTCTCAGAATGTTTAAGAGGCAGCCCGTTATAATGTTGGTGTCCCAAGATAAGATTGATAGGATTATGAGATTTTGGGTTAAGCAATTAGGTTGGGACTATTTGGCTCTTACCAAGAAGCCAGAGATTTTTGGATTAAGTTTGGAGAGAAGGATCATTCCAAGGGCACTTGTTGTGCAGTATTTACTCAGGAAAGGTTTGAGGAGGAAGAGTGCCAGCTTGGTTACGCCATTTTCTGTTCCTGAAAAGGTGTTTATTGAAAAGTATGTCATGCATTTTGAGGAGGAGACAAGTGAACTATCAAAGCTGTACCGAACGAGTGTTCAAGGACTAAAAGAGGATGATCAAATGGTTAACTCATGATGAGTACTAATTTCATTCCATATAACTTGGGTTAGTCATGTTTGAACTCAATTGATTTAACTGAATTGTATCATTCTGATGGGTTGGAATGGAACCTTTGTTGAATGTTGCCAATTCCCATCACATTTTTTATTTATATCGGCTACTTCATGTCATATAAATGTGACTCTAGCATGAGAAGTTTAGCTCAAATTCTTCAATATCCAATGCTCATCTGTAACCTAGCTTACACAGGAATTTTTTTTTGTCGTTGCCTTTGGAATAAAAATGTATACATCATCCCTGTATTGAGTATTCATGTCAAGGATCTGTAGTTATTAGTTTTTATACATGTCAAATTTTAGGTTTGGCTTCTGGATTGAAATATTTTAACAATTTTGGTAATTGATGTTATAGGATATACAAGATATCATACCAATTTTCAAAACTCCTTTAACTTTTATGTAATTTATTGATTTGTTCCTTGTTAGTGGAAATAATGTCAAATTGTTGCTCAGACATTTAGCTGGATAATACATCAAATGTCTATCTGATAGGGTAGATTGAGACAAGACAAGTTCTTTGCTTGGAGAAAGAGGAGGAAAATATATGAATATTAAAGGATAGAATCATCTAGCTGCATGAACTTGTTACTGTTTAACTTTATGTGATTGAGTTATTTTTTCTGTATTTTTGTTTCTTCATGGACCGTATTAGTTTAGTTTAACTGTAATATGAACCTTTAGCTGTAGGTAAATGTAAACTGTTTGTCTTCAGGTTGAAAAAGAATTGCTAATTCGGGTTTAATTGCAGCTTAATTTTCTATGGTTTTTCTTTTAATATTTGGTATTGCTTTCTTTTAATATTTGGTACATGCACTAGTTATATAGTTCCTTTGCTGCTTCTGTTTTGGAACTATTTTCACAAATCAAGTTTTGGTTCTTTATGTGTTGTTAATAAAGACCTTCAAATTGTATGAAAGCTCACTTGAGCTTGAAACCTGGGTGTAAATCTCTACAGTCATTGATGCTTGAACAAGTTTAGTGAAGATGAATTTTAGTAAGCTGGGGAATCTGAATACTTTGAATAATTTTTATGGCACTACTAATTGTTAAGTACTTTCATCAATTAAAGTATTAGAAGTTTGAAATAATTGTATTTTAATTTAATTTTCCACTTTGTAATTTTTTTTATTATATTGTTTTTTAAAATTATCAATAAATTATTTTCATGGACATTTAAAATTATTGGTATTTCATTCAATACTTGTTAAGTAAAAAAAATATAACCTTAACATGGTTGTTATCAATACTTTTCAAGTAACCAGGAGTGGTTAATTGAATAAAACAGAATTTTGATTCATTAGAACTTTTGGTTGAGGTTTGAACTTTTAGATTTATGTTTTGAATATGAATAAGGAAAGGTATTCAAATTAGTGTGAGTTTGGATGTTTATTATTAATTCACGTTTGATTTGGATCGAAGTAAATTAAATATGTATTATAAATACCTTTTGATGATTTTTTTCATATTTATTTATGAAAATAAAAAACAAGAATAAAAGAATGAAATGAGATTTATAATAAATGGAAAATAGTATATGTACAAATATTTTTTCAGAGGAATTATGTAATTTTTTTATAAGTTAATTTATATAAAGCTATTTGTGAAGAAGTTTAACCATAATATTTGTTATGTTTACTTCTACTCCAATGAGATTTCTATCTACTAAAAGACGCAAAAATGGTAAAGAATTCGTTCCAAACACGACCACAAATTAAACACTTCTACTCCTAGAAGAAAAAATAACAAAAAGTTCATGTTCAGTAATACGAGTAAATTTTAATTAGTTTATTGTTATTATTTTAAAAATATTTTTCAAGCTTAAACTTTAGCATCATATTCGATAAATATAATTAAACATAAGTAAGGAATGATTTCTGTGAAAAAACAAAAATTAAATAAACGTAATTAACACTTTTAATCAGTGTAAAATTAGTTATAGTTATTTTTATCCCTTAAGTTGTGTTATAAAGAAAAAATGTATTTTTTCTATTCTAATTCATTTGTGCGATAATTTTTTCTTTTTCATTAAATTTCGGTTACAAAGCTTTTATTTTGTCTCTCTCACTCTGTTTTTGAGATCAGAAATCGAATGGAACCCTAGCAGAAAAATAGGAGGGATTGAGGTCTGAATCAGGGGCTTGTTTCTGTGTCAAAATCTGAATTACTCAGTACCAAGCTTAGGTAACATCATTGTTCTTCAATCGTTTGCTTTTCAAAATTTGAGGAATTTTCTTCAATTTGAAAAGCTTGTTCTTTTTCACCTCATCACCATGTTGAATAAACTTGTGTACTTGAAATGTGTCACTTACACAGCAACATCCTCTTACCCTTTTATCCAACACTACCCATTGCTCTTTTCTCTGCGTTTCCTCACAGCCACTTCAAATTCACGCTCATTTGCGGTATCGTACCTCATTCACAACTTTGGGTTCTCCCCTGATTCTGCTTCCAAAATTTCTAACTCCTACAAGATTTGTTTCCGGACCCCAGAAAAACCCGACTCAGTCATCAGTTTCTTCAGAAATCGTGGTTTCTCTATTGCCCAAATAAACCACATGGTTAGAAGGACACCATGGTTGCTTTCCTGTGACCCCTGCAAAAGGTTATTGCCAAAGTTTGAATTTTTACTCTCAAAGGGTGTTTCTAGATCTGAAATTGTTGACATAGTGAGTAAGCGCCCTGAAGTACTGGGTGCAAGCCTGAAGAATCATATAGTTCCAACCTATGAATTGATATTTAAATTCTTGAAATCTGATGTGAAGACTGTGAGTTATATCTTTGGTAGTTCATTTGTCTCACACGGCGATCGTTTGGCTCACAACGTCAGATTGCTGCTACAGGGTGGAGTGAGAGAATCAAGAATTGCAACATTACTTGGGAACCGTGGTAAGTCGGTGTTTATCTCAAATGATATGGTTAAGTTGGTGAAGGAAGTAAGGGATTTGGGGTTTGATCCTACAAAAGTAAATTTTGTTATAGCGATGATCGCCATAAATACAAGGAATTCTTCCCTGTGGAAGGAGAAAGTTGATACCTTTAAGAAATGGGGTTGGTCTGATGAAGCCTTTTCTGAAGCATTTAGGAGGTTCCCTCGCTGTATGTTGACATCCATTGAAAAAATGAATGTTGTTATGAACTTTTGGGTCAATGAGTTGGGTTGGGATGCTTTGGACCTTGCCCGATGTCCAGGGATTTTCGGCTATAGTATGGAGAAGACAATTATTCCAAGGGCTCGTGTTGTCCAGCATTTACTTGCTAAAGGCTTGAGGAAAAACAGTACCAGCTTTCTTACCCCGTTTTGGGTTCCCGAGAAGGTGTTTCTTGAAAAGTTTGTGACACGTTTTAAGAAGGAATCATGTACACTATTAAAGCTGTACCAGGAAAAAGTTAGTGTTCAAGTAAAAGAGGAGGTTGGTGGAGAACGGGGCAGTTCCCAAAGGGTTAACTCATGAGTACTAATTTCTCTGGTTGAAGCTTGCTGTCTATATTCAACTACTTGGTGCGTTATAAATGGTTGAAGCACAAGAAGTTTAGCACAAGTTCTTTAAAATAATAACATGCCATCTTTTTGCCTAACCTAGCGTGACAAAGATGCATTTCTCATCTGGACTGGCATGGATCTTTTAGCTACTAGTTTTTATTGATCTCATTTTTAGGTTTGGCTAGCAACAAAGATATCATATCAAAGCTCCTTTACTCCAACTATTGTGTAATCTAGAAAATATCTGGTTCTGTGTTTCAGTTTTCCTTGTTACTAGATGTGAAGTAGGAGACAAAGTTTTAGCAATTCAACAATGTGTCTCAGACAGTTGGCTGGGGAATATATAGAATGACAGCTTCTGGATAGCATTGTAGGCTTTATAATTTTTTAGCTTTCTACTTTGTATGGTTACTTGCGATGGATAAGTGTTTATGAGAGGATACTATGGATCAATAGCATACTTCCTTCTTCAGTTTTGCAGTTCCGTCACCTGGTTTGATGCAGAAGAAACTAAGCTAGTTTAGTATGTTTCTTTCTCTGAAAATTTAATGGTGCTTTGCAAGAATCTTCCATGTGATTCAGTGAAAAAAAGGCATTTTTTTATGTCGTTGCCTTTGGAATAAAAATGTATACATCATCCCTGTATTGAGTATTCTCTGGCAAGGATCTTTTAGTTATTAGTTTTTATACATGTCAAATTTTAGGTTTGGCTTCTGGATTGAAATATTTTAACAATGTTGGTAATTTATGTTATAGGATATGCAAGATATCATATCAATTTTCAAAACTCCTTTAACTTCTATGTAACTTAATAATTTGTTCCTTGTTAGTGGAAATAGTGTCAAATTGTTGCTCAGACGTTTTAGCTGGATAATACATCAAATGTCAACTTGTGATGGTTAAGTGTGTCTGAGATTATAATTAGGATCAGTAGCTTACTTCCTGCTTCAGTTTTGCATTTTGATCATCAGGTTTGATCTGGAAAAATCTTATCTTACTTTATTGTGTTTCTTCTTCTGAAAATGGTGCTTTCAAAGCTTTTGACCTTTGGGGACAAGCTTCAATATCATTCAATTGATGGAAAAAAAAGTTTTGTCAATCTGATAGGGCAGATTCAGACAGGACAAGTTCTTTGCTTGGAGAAAGATGAGGAAATTATATGAATATTAAATGATAGAATCATCTAGCTGCATGAACTTGCTACTGTTTAACTTTATGTGATTGAGTGTTTTTTTTAAATTTCTTTTTCTTCATGGACCGTATTAGTTTAGTTTAACTATAATATGAACTTTTAGCTGTAGTTAAATGTAAACTGTTTGTCTTGAGGTTGAAAAAGCATTGCTAATTCGGGTTTAATTGTAGCTTAATTTTCTATCTTATATGGTTTTTCTTTTGATATTTGGTATTGCTTTCTTTTAATATTTGGTACATGCACTAGTATAGTTCCCTTGCTGCTTCTGTTTTGGAACTATTTTCACAAATCAAGTTTTGGTTCTTAATGTGTTGTTCATAAAGACCTTCAAATAGCATGAAATCTCTGGTGAGCTTGTAACCTGATGTAAACTCTCTGCAGTCATTGATGCTTGAACAAGTTTAGTGAAGATGAATTTTAGTAAGCTGGGGGAATCTCAATATTTGCACTTGCATACATAAGGGGAAATATACAGAACTTCCCTTTGAATAATTTTTATAGCACTACTAATTGTTAAATACTTTCATCAATTAAAGTATTAGAAGCTTGAAATACTTATATTTTTATTTAATTTTCAACTTTGTATTTTTTAATTTTCATGTATATTTAAAATTATTGTTATTTCATTCGATACTTGTTAGTAAAAAAAAAAATATCACCTTAACATGGTTGTTATCAATACTTTTCAAGTAACCAGTAGTCGTTAATTGAATAAAACAGACTTTTGATATATGAGAAATTTTGGTTGTGGTTTGAACTTTTAGGCTTTATTTAGTTTGGGGAGGTGAATTTGAGGGAATGAATTTGAGTGGATAAAGATGATAAGGTTATTTGAATTAGTGGATAGATAATGAGATTTAGAGGGATTTGAAAGAGACTTTTATAAAAGTTTGTAAAAGATGTGATAGATATAAATTAGTTTTAATAAATAAAATTTTGTAATTATATTTTTATCCTTAACTTTAAAAATAATTTTAATTTAGTTAATTTTAATAGTTTTATTTTTTTTAAAGTTAATAATATAATTAGCTTTATTTAAATTTAATTTAATAAAATATTATTAAATTGTTAAATATAATTAATTAATTAAATTTATTAATTTTTTATGCTAAATAAACACAATAAATAAAAGTTATTAGAATTCTATAGATTACAATTTTTTGTTGTGTTACTTGAATAATATGGATATCTACTGATGTTATAATTTTAATTATTTGACACTTATAAATTAAGTTTTAACAATTAATTGTAATTAAGTATTTTAGTATATGAAAGTATCAATTCTTTAAATTTATTCGATTAGATATACTAATTAATCAGTTAAGAATTAGACAATATTTCATGACATGATAATGATTGAGTATGTCTTGGATAATGGTTTAGGTTTTTAATTCTTGTTACAATTTGTTTTTTATTTGTACATATGTCAAGTAAATCTGCAAAATTATAACTAAAACCTTGGTACGAGATAATGTACTTACCAAGACTCAAATCCAATCAACCTATAAAAATCTTGATCATTTTACCTCCTTTTTTTTATTGAAATATGACAATAAATAAAAAATATTAACTTTTATGTATAATTTTTCAAATTTTTATTTTTATTTAAATTTTGTTTCAATATAAAATTCGGGTCTGACATAATTTGATGTGTTAATTTTTATAATTCTCATTAAAAAATATATATTTAAATTTCCTCATTGATTTACAATATAAAAAATAGGTATAAAAACTACTTTAAAATAACAAACTGGAATTCATGTCACCTAAACGATATGAAAACATTAAAATTCAAATAATTTTTTTTAAATGTGTAATTTTTCTACACTCGTTTTAGTTAAATTGCAAGAAATATTTTACATTAAATACTTAGTATTTTTTCACTAAATTAATACATATTATTTTAATTTAGTAACTTTATTTTATTCTCATAACTCAATCTCGTTTTACTTATCCTTTATTCAGACGAGGTGATGGAAAAGAGATGAAAATTAAAAAAAAAGTAGAGAGTAAAATTATTAAAAATAATTAGAAAAATGAAATGATTTTATTTATTACTTGTAACTTTATTATTATTTTCATATAATTTATTGCTATAATAGAAAAAACAAAAAAAAGGTATAATCAGTTTAAAATATGGTGTCCTCTAATCTCTACGCAAAAATAACTTAATCCATAAATTGTCAGTACCAAAAGAAGGTAATTAATTTCTCTCATCCCTCAATTTTTCTCTTTTTTTTTTTCACCATATTAATTTATCTAAAAACCTCCGCAGTTATCTCTAATCACTCGTGTTCATCATCTGCTACAAGAACACTTTGAAGATCCGAAAATTTCTCCTTCAACGCCGCCATTCATTCAGATGTTTGGCTCCCAAAGCTTCAAACTTTTTCTCTATTCAAAGGGACCCAATATTCCTCATCCCTTCACAATCTCTCTCAAACACTTCTCTCTCACTTCACAGCAACACTCATTCACCGTTTCCTACCTCATAAACACCTTTGGCTTCTCCCCACAAACCGCTCTCAAGGCTTGCAAGAGCGTTAGCTTCGATACCCCTCAAAAGCCCGACTCAGTCATAGCTTTCTTCACCAAAAATGGATTCACCCATGCCCAGATCAACAACATTGTCAAAAGGTTACCCAGCATTCTCGCTTGCAACGCCGACAAGAGGCTTTCGCCAAAGTTCCAATTTTTACTCTCAAAGGGCGTTTCACCTTCCGATATCGTTCGCTTAGTTAATAGGTGCCCCAGAATCCTCGGATCCAGCCTCGAGAACAACGTGATCCCCTCCTTCGAATTGGTGAAAAGGTTCGTTCAATCTGACAAGAAAACCATTGATTGTGTTTTCAGTAATAGACCTTTTCTTCAATATAGCGTTGGAGCACAGAATGTGAACATGTTGCTTGATGTTGGAGTCAAGAACTCCAGCATCGGCTATTTGTTCGGAAGAAGGCCTTCTATACTCTTGTCTACTAACTTGAAAGAGGCTATTGATGAAGTTAGGGAAATGGGGTTCGACCCTTCCAAGATAACTTTTGCCATTGCCTTGCATGCCAAAATGGTTGTGTCGAAATCGCGGTGGGACGCGAAAGTTGATGCCTTTAAGATGTGGGGTTGGTCGGAGGAAATGGTTCTTGAGTCGTTCAGGAAGCATCCCCTCTTGATGTTGACGTCCAAAGATAAAATTAATGGGGTCATGAGATTTTGGGTTGTTGAGTTAGGTTGGGACCCTTTGGCACTTGCCAAAATGCCGAAGATTTTTGGGTTCAGTTTGGAGAGAAGGATTGTTCCGAGGGCTTTGGTTGTCCGGTATTTGATCGTCAAGGGTTTGAGAGAGAAGAGTGCCAACTTGTCTACCCCGTTTGATGTTTCTGAAGAGTTATTTCTTAAAAATTATGTGATGCCTTTCAAGGAGGAAGTGTGCCAACTGTTAAAGCTTTATCAGGAAAAAAGAAGTTTCCAAGAAAACAAGGAGGATTATGTGGAATCTGCCAGTTAGCAAGTGGATTACCTAAGAGAGCAAATTTGTGTGTTTTCATCCCATTCAAGTACTTTTGTTAATCTTGTCTAAGTAGCAACTGATTTAACTGAGTTGCTCCATTTTGAAGGGTCGAAACTGGTTTTTTTTTTCATATATTCTTCGATTAACATTACAGTAGTGATGCAGTCTATTGCTATGCTTTATAAATGACTGAAAAACAAGGACAGATTCTTTATATATCCAATGCTCACTAGTAGCCTTGCTCACACTTGCATGATGCTGTTGTTCCCTTGGTAAGAAATATATATTTTGTATTTTGATGGTGAATATATCTTTGTTTTATATAACCTAGTTAACATGGGCATGCAAGAATATGAATTCACTACCCTCATTCTAATTTTGCATTGTGGAGGGTCCTTTAGTTATCATTTCTAGGTTTGCTTGTTACTTGAAATATTTTGTGTTGTTTTCTCTAGGGCTTAGATGTGAAGGAGAGATAGACAAAGATATAAATCAGAGGTGTTTAACCTGTGATATTTAAGAAGTATGAAAGTCCATGTTTCTTTTATTCATTTCTGTTGGAATGTCAATTGAAGACAAAGTTTGAGTGATTGAACATATGTTTCTCTAATGTTATCTGGGAATATATTGATTTCTTCTGGTTACTGCATTGTAGGGTCGGTAGAACTCTTTACTTTTTGTAGTTTGGTGAACAAGATTAATGAATATGATAAGAATTTACTTTCTAACTCTACATGGTTGAGATTTTGAATTGAGTTATAACTCAAGTTCTTATAGTCTGTTGCTACAGTTTTGGATTTAATTTCACATATCAAGTTTTGGTAAAGAAACAGCCCCTATGATCATAGGGATAGGATTTCATATACTGACTCTCTCCAAGCCTCCTACAACAGTGTGAGTTTTGTCTTAGAGATTCAGAACAATGTCAGTTGAGCCACAAACTCATTGACACTTTTGTGCACTGTATTAGAATAACTTTGCTATTTACTTGTACATGTACTAGTTAGTTTTCTGAATTAGTTGTTGAACTAATTTCACACATCAAGTTTTGGTAAACCTCTTAGATGTGTGTATGGTTTTCAGATTGAGTAAACACTTATTTTCGTCTTCGAAAGTTATAGGGGAAAAAAATTGTGACATTTCAGAAAATTCATTCTGAAATGTGTTCCAGGAACTTTCGAAAACTCATTTCATAAAGTAAAATTTAGAGCTTCTCATAATCCTTTTTGAACTGTTTAAAACTATCAAATTTAAAACAATTTTGGTTGCAAACAAATATTGACTTAAGATCAAATTGAACAAAATAAATAAATATCAGCTTAATGTAAACTGCTTTTACATTCTTCAGTGTGGCCTTTGTCAAAAAAAAAAATCTAAAAACTAGTGATTTTTACGTTTTTCTATAAATTTCTTACTTCAGCTTAACTTCCTGATTATTTATTTTTTCTGATATAACTAATTAGAAGAGAGTCTAATGTAATAATTTACTCCAAGGATAAAATGAAATCAAATTTTTTTTCTTTATGATTAAAAAAATTGGGGTTAGATAACCTAATATGTACGGTAAAAAGGAAAAATAAGAGGATTGCATGGGTTTTACGTTTGGAATTCATATTTTTTTTAAATCACAATGGCAATAAAAGGGTTTTATTTGTATTATTAAAACAAAAATTAATTACTAATTTAAAAAGTAAAGTCACGTATTTATGATTCTCAAGACCTAAGTGTTATAAGAAGAAGAAAAAATGTAAAAAAAATAAAAAAAGGGAAAATATATTTTTGAATTAAACCGTTGTTAAATAATGTATTTCGGTTTTAATTCAGAAAAGAAAACTAATTTTAGATCAAATTACATAGAGAACATATGAAATAAGAAAGAAGATAAATAAAAATAGTGGAGGCCCATGTACGAGTCAATTAATTGGGCTGGAAGAGCCTTGTGGGCCCATCTAAAGAAAAACCCTAGGGAGAAAGGCTTTATAAAGACCACATTCGTTGCTGCAGAAGTTGTCTGCTGTGTTTTGTTGATTTGATTCTCTGTCTGTGACTATGTTCCTGTATTGTTTTTTCTCTTTCTCTATGTTTTGAACTGTTTTTTCTCCATCTCTGCGTTTTGAACGTGGAAGATTATTGTAAAAAGCAAGTTCAGCTTCTTGATTGAACCTTATAACTCCACAGTTCACTCAATTATCTTATTCTTGCAATATCAAATTTTGCTGTGTCACTCGTCTGGATTTGATATTTATGTTATTTTTCAGACCCTTTATCACTGCAACATCTCACTTTTTTTTTTTTTCACGATCTGCATCTCAATTTTAGATCTCTTATTGCAAAATTTTTTGGTACCTTGTAATGGCAGTTACCTGCACAATACAAGTTATTTCCTGCATTTAACAAATTATTAATTTTTTAATAATATCTTGTTATTTTTATTTTTAAATTTATTTATTAAATAATTATTTTTTCTCTCACACAGAGGTTGATTCATGTAACCAAATTAAATTTTTTTTTTCTCTCTTAATTTATTTTAAAAGAGGCCTTTTTTAATTTTAAAATAATAAAATAAGAATTTTTTTTTCAGTAGTTTCTCTCTACAAAATCATAGTACATTATAAAAAAAATTATAAAATGTTTAAGATTCAGTTTTCAGTGTAGAAAATAATTTGACAGGAAAATAACAAAAAATCATAAGAGATTTTTTGTTAAAGAAAAAATAAATAAAAGAAGATGAAAATAATAATTTATAAATGTTAAGAATAATTTCAATATTTTCAAAAATTATAAATTGAGGTCATATAACAAACTTTTTTTTGATAAATAATAAATACAATCCTATAAATATTAAGAAATATCTATATGTTTTTAACCAACTAATCAATTTCTTATTATAACTAAATATTTGAAAATATTGTATTCAACTGAAACTTTAAAATTAATTATATTATTATTTCATCTCAAATTAAAAATATCCTAACAACAAAATATCTCATTTTAAAAAACTAATAAAAAATAAAATAACTATTAATATACAATTAATTGAAAAAGTAAAGATTTGTATTGTATAGGAAATAATTATGCACTATACAAATTTTGACTCACCTTTATAATTTTCTAAAATATTAAAATTATCCTTAACATTTATAAATTATTATTTTTTATATTTTTTATTCATTCTTTTTTTTTAATATTCATAATTTGATGAAGTTACAATAAATAATACAAAATTTTACTTTATTAATTTGATAACCTACTGAGAAAAAAAGCAGAAAGTAAAATCTTATGAAAAAGAATTTGAATTTATTGATTTGATAAACTATGAAAAACAAAAAAAATATAATAGAAAATAAAATTTTACTTTATTAATTTAAAATTAAAAGCGATATATATAAAAGAGAAAAAGAAATAGAATAGAAAGTAAAATTTTATTTTATTAATTTAAAATAAAAAGAGATATACATGAGAGATAAAAAGATATGTAAATCTAGCGTGTAGCGCGTGATTCACAAAAAAATGTGAAAGAAAAAAAATTATTTATTTAATAAATTTAAAAATAAAAATAAGAAAGATATTATTAGAAAATTAATAATTTGGTTTACTGTACAGGAAGCAACTGCCGCCACTCCAAGTATATGTTTTTTTAAATAATAATTTTCTGTGTAAAACTAAAATAGTTATTTTAAACAAGAGTATTTTTAAAATTTATTTTTTAACAAAAATATTACAGAAAATAATGTAAAATTAAAATTAATACTCTTCAATTATAAAGTTGTCTCTCACATAATAAATTCATAAAAAGTATTTAAAAACAAGATTATTAAATTATTACACTGAAAAGTTGTTTGTTTAATAAAAGCATTTGTAACTTTTGTCAGTTTGAATCGCTAATTTTCTCCATGGTCTTACCACTCTGACTGACTCATACCATTGCATGCAAAGTGTGGGAAATGACAAATTCATACACTTTGATTTTTACAAAACTGGCACAAGGCACAGCATTTTAAGCTTATGGTTTCAAGCATCTTCAGATATATATCACTTCAAAACATGTGAAGTGCATGAATTCACCTTCATCGATATTATCACCCTTAGCTCAAAGAAGAAAGAGAAAAACAAAACCTCAAACAAAAATTATAAAACAAAATGAATGGAATACTAATTTTTTTTTTAACTTTTTGAACCTAATATATGAATAAAGTAAGTTTAACATTTTAATCTCCGTGGATAATGTAATTAACCAATTTTTGTTGAATTTTATCTAGAATGCCATATTGAATTTGAATTAACTCTTTATTTTTTTTCTTTTTTTCTTTCATTTCAGGTTTTATGTTGCTGAAGTTTTATGAAATGCAATATAAAAAAAACAGCAACGAAAATATAAATCAATTTAAAAAGTATTAGAATGAGAGAAAATGAAAATAAATCATGATGTTGTTCACTAAACAATTTCTTAAAAATTATCTACTTTAATAAACCACTTCAAGTTTTCAAAATAGTGAAATGATGGAAATAATTTAAAGTTAAAATATTGGATTTTGTAAAATATTTGCAAATAATATCATGATATGACAACAATTGTTATACATATTTATGAACCTTAAGTAGTAACGCGTGTTTTAAAGTTTAACGATTTTTTTTATTTTTTTTTAATTATCAACATCATATTTTCTCCGTTTGTGTTGTTTAAGTATTTTTTAATATTTTTCAAATTGATTGTCATTTATATATTTCAATATAACAGTTATAATTTTATTTTATATTATGTTAAATAAATGTTCACACTAAATTGGTAACAAATTGTTCAACCATTTCTTATGCATTACAAGTTAGCAAAAAAAAAAGTAATATCTTTATTATTTATAAACACATGAAATATTATATATGTTTATAAAAAAATATAGTAATTAATTAAAGGCACAACAATTATGAAAGTAAAATAAAAATCTATAATAACATTTTAATAAAAATGTTCTATTCACTAACTTATTTATTGTTTTTAATGTATGATTTTCTCAGACAACTTTTGTAGCAATTAATATGGACAAAATATCAAAGTATCTTTTTGGCATTTCTTTTGCAGATTAAAATTGGAGTTTTTCATGTTGATTATTTATCAAATAAATGTTTCCATTTAAGTATTAATTTAAGTTATTCTAAATAAAATTTTACTTTTAATAAAAAAAATACTAAAGACACTTAACATATATAAATAAAAAAATTAACAATAAAAAATATTTATATAACATAATTATCATACATTAATGTTTCCAAGTTAAACAGTTTAAAGTGATATATTTTTAGAAAATTATGGAAAAGATAGATTATACTTGTTGTTGCAGGACAGGTAAGAAAAGTCAACCTAGAATATATTGAACACTGCTTATCTATCTGAGTTAATCTGTATTTTTTTTTTTTTTGTAAGTTCTAAAGTAATTTAGATATATATATAAATTATTATATAAAAGGATTAAAACACACCACGTGTTTTCTATTTATTTTATTCTTTTTGTTGATGAAAAATATGATTCAAACATACATTTTTTACATCTCTCCCAAAAATAACTCATAAAATATACTCAAAAGACATTATCTACTAGAAATTATATTTCAACATAAAAAGATAGGGATTTCAACAACTCACATAAACTAATTCAAGAATATGATTTGAGGGCTTATTATAGTTCTTGGATGTCTATTTCACATTGTAAAAAAGAAATGAAATAGGATAAAATGAAGATTTGATCGATAGAAGTTGATGAAAATGAAGAAGGAGAACGACGAAGAATGTTAGATGGAATAAGAAAGAACTTGTAGCACTATCTCATACTAAATGAGAAAAGAAATATTTTAGAATAAGATGCAAAAGTTAATTTGCTAAGGGAAAATAATAAAAATCCTAATATTAATGTCTCAAATTTGTTGCATAGATTGACTAGAGCACATTCTGAAACTATGAAATTTAAAAATCTACATTGTTGAGAGATGAAATATTCATTAAATAAATATGCTACATTCGACAATTATTGAAATGCTTAATAGAATAATTTTAATTATACAAAATTAAATTCTAATATAAAAGATCACTTTCACGACAAATAACTAAACAAATTTGGAGTGACTAAGCAAAATATATGAAAAAGTTTAATGTGTTTTTTCTACATAATTTTGAGTATACAAAATCAAATTGGCTAAACAAAGGGAATATAAAACTAAACTTAATGAGACCGAAGTACAATTTTTATAGAAAGTATTAGAAAATACTCTAAATATTACATAATACACTTAAATAAATATTTACTTTATAAGTTTTGTTTTATAAACAATGCATAAATTATGATATTGTTAAAAATATTTCCCTATATAATTTAAAATAATTATTTAAATAAAAGTACTTTTAAAAGTTATTATTCAAGAGTGTTTCTATGGTGTTTTCTTTAATAAAAGTGTTCTTAAAAAGATTTCTTAACTTTTTCTTCACCTTCAATCTATTCATTATATTTTAATATTTTATTTGAATTTTAATATATTTTTAAAGTTATTAGTAAAAATTAATATCGTATTAAAAGCAACTTTAATTAATATGAGTAGTGATGAGGTTTGTGTGTTTAATCAATTAGTCCAAGATTTGGATCATGATATTTTAAGTAGTAAATAAATAATGTCAGGAAGGGAATATTTTGTGAGCTCTACACAATCAAAACTTTTATTTATTCTAAAATATTTATTTATTATAAATTTTAATTATAAATATGGCACAAACTTAAAATTATAACATAATGTAACTATGCATTTGACACATTTTATTTTTTTCTCTTATACACACAAATTATTAGCACCAAGTTTCACAACACATTTGACTCTAGGTAAGTCAATTCCTCCCTAGATATGTGGAAGAAATCTCTAGTCAACTATAAACATGTTTTCTCCATATATAACTTGAGGACACAACCCTTTTGCTTTCATCAATTGCATTTAGTTGTGGTAAACTCTTCCAAGTATTTTGCTATAGATAAAGCTAAATGTAGGAATAATTGTAACTAATATTTGGAGATACACTTATAAATGAAAGTTCACAAAGATAGGTCAAAGTCCTTTAAAGAGGAGGGTGGTCAATGTTTAGAATAAAGGTAATAAGAGTTTCAACTACTTGTGTAAAATGGTGTACACATCCTATATATTAAAGCAAAATTCTCATGAAAAAATATTTTTCATGTGACAATAATGTAGAAGTAATTAGTTCTTATTTTTTTATACTCAAAGTTTACTAATTATTTATTTGATTATAAGGACAAAACTTGATAGAAAAGCATGGATGATAAAAGACATGATATAAAGTATACCAATCTCTATAAATAATGAACATGAAGCACACAAGTCTAGCCATGTAGAAAGTTTAACAAATTCAAGAGATATACATAATAAAAAAGCTAAGATTATAATCATAAGCAAAATTAAAATATGCGTAAGATAAAAAAAATTACACATGATAAGAAGGATAACTAGAAATGATATAAGATTGAACGAAGAATCAGATGTTGAAATTTGCATTATTCATAAGCACCTATACCAAAAGTAATATTTTTCAGATTCATAATAAAAGTTGTTTTTTAACGAAAAATAATATAATTAATGAAAGTATTTTAGGGATGCTTTAACTTAATTATAAAACAAACATTAATCAAATCTTACTCAAAATTATGTATATAGTGAAACAATACTTGCATGAAAACATTTCCTCACACACAATATCCAAAGAAATTTGAACTAACAAATAATTTTAGCAGCATGATCAATATTATCACCACAAAAGCACTTTAAAAATAGAAACATATTCTATCATAAATTTATTTATTGTAAAAATACTTCAAAAGTAGAAACATGTTTTATCATAAATTTATGACATAAACAAAGCAACTCTAAAAGCATTGAATATTGTCACACAAACACTATAGTTTCCAAAAGCACCTACAAGAAACATATTGCAGCCACACATCTAGAAGTAGAAATCAAATAAATTTCATAAGTGGTCAATGAATGATCCATTGAAATAAGAACTCCACCAACTGCCGCAATTAAATTCACATTGTGTTAGTTATAATTCATGAAAGGAGCATAAATGGTTGTAGAGTAAAGTTTAGAAGCTTTAAGAAAAAACAAGATAACCACTCCATATTATAATTGTATGAAAGAAAGAGATAAGTCATATTGTTACCAGACCATCTAGATCTGATCTTAAATTATTTGGAGGGAGGAACCTACATGTTAATGGTAAATTTTTATGATAGTACGTAAATTAATTATTGAATTAATAATTCTCTCTTACATAATATTTGTTAATGTTTATAAAGTACATGCAAAAATAACATTCTATGTATAAATACAGAAGATCTAAAAAACTTTTATAAAAATAAATAAATGCAACATCGTTACTCTTATTTTTTTTAAATAAATAAGATCCTTAAAAGAGTATTTGTACTTGTTTATATAATAAGCTTCACGATATATAAACCAACATTTAACAATTTTATAATAATATTGTTATAAGGATAAACATGATATTAAATGTTTTTACCTATGGTTAATTGAAACATATTCACTATCTTAAAGTAATGGTATCATATGTCACACATTAGAAAAGGAATTTATTATGTGATCATTTGTTATTGTACATTGTTTTCCTAAATTTATTTCAATTAACAATACATGTCAAAATATTAGAAGACTACAATAAAAATTATTTTATTAATAAAAAAAATAGAGATTAGTCTACAATAATCATATTTTGAGTCTATATAAAATAGAAGATGGTCAATACATAAATACACAAGTTTTTAAGAATTCATCGATCATATTTCTTTTAAATTCTTTATTTTTTTTAATCGAAAGAAATTTTTTATAATACTTTTCATGTTGTGAAGTTATATTCTATTATGAAGTATCTCATTAATTATTCTTTTTGGGGAGTTTTTCTTAAGTTTACATTTTCTTTAAAAAAATTTAGTCAAAAGTAATAATTTATAATACTTGTAGTTTTTAATCTTATAAGAAAATTAGGAAATGTTAGTTAGGAGTAACTTTGTATATTCAGTGATTTTAAAAATGACTTAATGTATTCATTTTGTAATTATTGTTATAATTAGTGAAATTCTTTAAGCATACCTTAAAGGAGAAATAAACTTAACCTGAAGTTTGGAGTGAATTAGTATAAACATTTTGTATTCTTCTTATTCTCTAGAAAACCCATCTTTAAAAAATTACTAAAATTTTAAGAAAGAATTATTGGATCTTATTTAACCCTCTTCTATAATCAGTTTGCTACACGTCAATTAGTATCAGAGTTAATTTCTTAGAGTTCTTGACAAGACAATAGAAAAATATATGTTGATGGATGGTGAACAAAGAATAAGCAACAAATAGATCCCTTTCTTTAAAGGTGTTAAGTTTGAATCTTAAAAACAAAGAATGATGACATTCTTTGAATCTTGTCACATTGACATGCTAAATGTTACAGGAAATGGTAATTGTATTCCGTGTGATTACGAACATAAGCCTTTACTAAGAGACAATTAGATAAATAATCATAGAAACAGATATTTTGTCTGTATTCTAAATTATGAAACATCCTTGTTTGTGCTATCTTATAAGAAGAATGCACTAAAGTGCACATTTTCAAGGATCCTAAATAAATATGGGATAATCTCATTTTTACTTATGAAAAATTCATTGAAGTCAAGAGAATTAAACTCAGCCTTCTAATATAGTAGTATGAGCTATTCAACATGGAAGAAGATGAAATTATAAAAATCATGTTAAATAGTTTCAAACCGTCTTAAACAAGTTACACTCTCTATGAAAATATTATGAGAATTGCAATCATATCAACAAGATTCTCATAAGTTTGCCAAGCCAATGAAGGCCATATGTAACAATTATTTGTGCCTTAAAGAATCTAGAACACATAATATTGAACCATAACATTGAAGGAACTTATAGGGATCTTCAAGGTACATTAAATAAAACTTCAACAAAATATTTAACATGGGAGAGACACTAAAACTGTCTAATTTATTGAAAATTAATTTTCTTAATTTTGCATATGAAAATACTTTGTCAGTAAACATTTAATGTTATAGTGTTTATTATTATCAAAATCACATAAATTATCTATATACATAAGTTCATCTAGTGCAGTCCTAGCCTGTTTGTATGTGACTAAATGGTCAAATGTTTCAGCAACATTTTTTTATCAAATCATTTAACCAAAAAAAACTCTTCAATGATCCATAAGTGATGTAAAATGAGATGAAGAAGACAAATAATCCCTTATTATTAAAAACCTGCACAATATATGAAAGAAGAAAGGAGAATCTAAAAACAGAGAAAATGCAATATAATAAAGAATAAAAATACATAAATGAAATTGTAAGTTATGACACCAAAATTTGAGAACACTTCCTATGTGAATGTCCTAAGGAAGAGAAAGGTCATTAAAAGAACTTTTTAATAAATGTTCCAGTAAAATTTTTATATCAACATAAAAAAAAATCTCGATATAACTTTATTAAAGATGTAGATATTACTAATATTCATTGTGCTATTCAAGGATATAATAAACTAAATTCTAACATTTATCTACTTTTGCAATCTTACATAACCATTTAAAAGAGTTAAAAAAGAAAAAAAAAGTCTAACTCCTTAGATTTGTATCAAACAAAATAATGAGTTTAAGCATAACACTAAAAATAACAAGAAAAAACAATGGTTTAAAATATAATATTAATAATCAAATTACAAAATTTAAAAATATTAAAAGTAAAATAAATTTATTATTCTCAAACTCCTCCAACTTTTAACAAAAAAAATATAGTTAAATTTTCCCACCCCTAATTGACATCCATATTATTTTATAGTATTCCTATTATACCTCTCATAAATTCCTATGTGATCATTCTATCACCTTTTCTGTGTGCTTTTTTTAACAATGAAATTTTATTGTCATTAGCATTTGAGTATGATATAAAATCCTATTTGTCCGTGAATAAAAGGCCATATAATCATAATTATTAAATGCAATTGTTAAATAAGGTCTAACTCAATACCAAATCTATAAAATTATTTAAACACTCTTAATTATTCAAATAAAAAATTTAATCTAATGAACATTCTAACTATTATTGCTGATAAAAAAAATAAAGAGAGCTTCTTTTAAATTTAATTATTTCTATTAATTGCTGTATACAGATTTCAAACTCTCAAAATCTTAGTATATGTGGTGTTATTATTAGTTTATGGTAAGTTTTTCTAATTTGTTTATGTAGAAAATAATTTAAAATTGTAAAATTCATTTCTTTCACTTATTTAATTACAAATTTGTAAGGTTAGAGTTGGATGTCTAAGAGATATATATATATATATATATATATATATATATATATATATATATATATATATATATATATATGTGTATATGTGTGTGTTGGAAATTCTTTTAACACTTTATTGATTACAGAATAAATATATTTTTTTATAACTTGAAGTTTATATTTTACATTAGGGATTTTATATGGTAAAGAATTATGTTTTATGGTTTTTCTTGTTTTTTTATTATATTCTATTTTTTCTGGTATTCTTTGTATATTTTTGGAAGTTGATATAAATTTTATCACTCTACTTATTATTCTATTATTAAATTGTTTATAGAGTTAAAAAACTTAGAGGAAAAATAGTTTGAGTCAATAAAGACATTCCAGTTTAATCTTTTTAAAGTCATTAACCACACAGTATTTGATAATTATCAGTTTCAAATTTTAAATAATAACATACAAAAAAATGCATAACTATTCCATAAATAATCACTGTGTGAAAGCACCTTAGATTCTAGAACATGCATTTGGTGACTCGCTTCAAAAATCTCCCTAAACTTTTTATCTTTTGGTCAACCATTTTCAGTAAAGTTAAGCAACAGATTTCATGTGATACCAAAGATGTTACAGCGATATGAAATAAATTTAGTGTTGATGATAACTGTATTAATTTTACTAACTTATTATTTTATACCTGTTATCTAAGCACAATTATAAATTAATAGTGGTTAAGTAATTATTTTAAAACTTCCATACTAGAAATGTAAAGCTTTTTAGTAGAAAAATTCTAGAAAAATATCTTTTGTATCTGAGTAATTTTTTTCATTGAGTTATACAAACTTAATGTTAACAGCAAATTTTTTTCATTAAATCATGCCCATGTGTTTAGTTTTGGATCTGAAGGTATAAACAAATGCTTAAAAGATAAAATTGAAAAAAAGTCTAGCTTGATTTAAAGCTTAATATCATAACATAACCAACATCTAATTAAAGGGGAATAGATCCTACAAACTCAGTTACATTCAAACTTAAACTTAAACTTAAACTTACAAACACAAATCTAAACTTAACCAACATCCTCATTTTCTGCAACAAATTTAAGACTCGGCCAAACTAGTTACCACCTTGAAATTGACAATTTTTGTATATTTCAACTACTTCCATCAGAGTTTCTTTTAGGGATCAACTCGGTGGAAGATCCACTGCTGCTGTTCTTCCTTGCAACCTTCTTTCTCTTCATTTTGATGTACATGCCAAAGACATAAGAGCAGAAGCCCCAAATGCACAAAACTGTTGAAACAGCCTTAAAACCTCCAAAGGCATCTTTATAAGCCACCACTCCTCCCAACACATTTATCGACAACAAAGCCGTGGAACAAATCCCCCCAGTTAGAGAAGATGTCAGAAAAACCATTCCTGCAGTTCCCATAAAGCAACATTGCCATGTCACCACAGTCGACAAAATTGTTAGCCAATAAACTGTGGATCCCTTGTCAAAGACTTTCTCGGCCTCTTCCTTCATGTCAGAAAACCCTCCATCACATGCCATGCCTACAGTGGCCAATACTGTAGCTGCAACCTCCATTATGAGCTGCATTTCCATCACCATTTGGTAGCAGTTCACACTCTCGTAGATCTTCTCCATCACTGGCAAATATAAAGAAAACAACAAACCTGCACCAATGGTGCAAGAGTACCCTATGAAGTACTCCCTTTTTGTGAGCCCTGGTGGCCTCTCGTGACTAGCATCCAAGGCTAGAATGATTGAACTAATGGTGATGAGGATCACACAGTTTAGGTTTGAAAAGGTTATTTTCTGCTTCACAATAATGCAAGACAGAACAAGAGTGAAAACTAACTGGGAGGACAAGAGAAGTGCTGAGGTTGAAACTGGGAGGTATGCCACACCCCATGAGATTAAAAGGTTGTTAAACCCTAACATAAAACCAACTAAAACTGAATACCAGAATAGTTTTTGACCCAAACCTGCGAAAGGTTTTCTCTTTGTGTATCTAAGCAAGACTGGGAGAAAAATAGGAAACATTAGGAGGGGGAAGCCTGCACTCTGAACCCATGTAGATACCCATTTGCTAGAGCCTTTGTGAATAAAGTAAAATTTTGATAACAAACTTGAAGAGAGTGACCCAACAAAGAGTAGAACGTAATTCAAAAGTAAAAGAGGAAAGTACCTCCTGTTGTTTGTGGACTTTTGATCTTCATCATTGTTCTCTTCTTTGTTTTCCATGAATGAGGAAAGATTTGCTGCTGATTCTTCTACAAAAGCTATTTCAGTTTCAATACCATTTGTGCCGTTCTGGTGAGGACTTGTGTCCAGGAACTGATGATGCAATGTTGTGGACCGCGATGTGGTTGCCATGGATGCTAGATTGAGAATAGACAGATTTTTTTTTTTTTCTTTGATCAAATAGAAGAGTATGGTTTTGGAACAGGTAGAAGGGTGTCTTATATAGAGTAATAAAACTTTTATTCTATATATTAATCTATTGTTAATAAATAAACTAGCATTTATGAATTAAACATCTCATCTCATTGGTAAAGACAGAAAATAAGATGACAGCTAATAAAATCCGTTAGAAGTTTATTTATTATATATATATATATATATATATATATATATATATATATATATTATATAGAGTAATAAAACTTTTATTGTATATATTAATCTATTGTTAATAAATAAACTAGCATTTATGAATTAAACATCTCATTGGTAAAGACATAAAATGAATAAGATGACAGCTAATAAAATACATTAGAAGTTTATTATATATATATATATATATATATATATATATATATATATATATATATATATATATAAATTAAACTTTTCTTTTCAAATCTTATCTTTAATATATATTTATTATATTAGGTCAAAAGGTAATTTAATATGCCAATAGAATTAGTGTTTATATACTGGAAAGACATATAAACTTGCATCACACATTAAATTGATAACAATGACATTCATCAGCATCCCCAAATAGGCATTATCCACTGTGGTAATATTGAATGCACATTCATATTTTGACTTTAATATAATAAAAGTTTTAAAATTTATACCATTTTTATGCCTGAAATATTTTAATTGGTGTTAATAAATCATAAATCATAGTTTAAATTATTTGAAAAAGCCGAAATGGAATGGATTGGTATTTTAAGAAAAATATAATTTAAAGAAGGTTTAATATGTTGTGTACCTACAACATTTTTAGACATTAAATTTTGAAACACTGTATTCCAACAATTTGTATAGGTAATATACCTACAGTTTTGCACATCTTTGCACATATATCCTTGATATGTGATTCTAATAAATATGAATGTAGTTTATAGTACTTCTTAATAATAGTTTTCTAGCTTACTGAAAAATAAATCTGAAGACAACCTTCTTTAGTATATTAACTTTTGTATCCTAAAATTGTTTCATAAGAAAAAATATTAGAAAATATTTGAAGAAAACTACAACATGTCATATAATTATCATGTGAACCTAAAAATTTGGCCTTATGTAGATTTTTTGAAATTCACACAGTAAGATACATCAGAATGAACAAAAATGAGAGTGATTATTATACAATTCCAAACAGTGTTTCTGTTGTGGCAGTAATTGTTGTATGAAAAAGCTGTGCCAGTAATTGAATGACAATTAGCAAGGTAGCTATTTGTGTTTCGATCATGCATGCGAGGTGTTCGGTCAATGTTGAAAGCAATCACTCCAAATTCTTATCTGTCTCTTCACCTTTAACGTGGCTGCCCAAAAATCTTTACTTGTGTATACAGTTGTACATTTCACGTGAGTTTCGTTGTAATTAGGGTTTATTTTGCTAGATAAGTCCGAAAAGGAAAATAACATTTTAAAATAGTATGCAACTAAAAGTATTTATCTAACGGTTATAAGCTTTGTTGGCAATATACAGATATGAATAAAAATTATTTTCTTTTTCATGTAAAGCCTGCTCTTTGGTAGTGAGATTTTACAGTTCAGATAATATAATAATTCTCGTATTTGAATTTTAAAATACAATATATTATATAAAAACAAATATTTAATTACTTCTACAATATGTGTTGTCTTTTTTAAAAATTCTGATTTATTTATTTAGTTTCAAAAATATGTAGTTCTAACAAAATTTTACATTTATAAAATATATTCCATATGTTAATTTAATTATTTAGAGAAGAAAGTAATATGGTGGATTGGGATTATATTAGGATTGATTCTCCATGTTATTGTTATTGAAATATTTATAGATGATGCTTATTATTAAAAAAGGTGAGAAACATATAATAAATTACTAGTAGTGATGTGTGTATTATTAAGTACACGAACCCATATTTAATATATATATATATATATATATTAGAGGTATATTTATATAATAAAATATCACGTGGTCAAAAGTTAAATAAATTTATTACATATGTTGCATACATGTTAAAGTTTTCTTTAGATTTAATTTCGTTTATTTTTTTTGTAATAGTATTGAAACACCATTAAGTATTTTATTAATTTATTATTAAGTATTTTATTAACTTATTTTTGGCTGTTAAAAAAAACATGTTAAAGTTTGGATGATAAATATTCATTGTAATTATAATTGATAAATAAGAAAATATTAATATCTTTTGGAGGAACCAAAATATACTATGTTATCTTCCTCTTTTGAAAAGAAATATGAACATATTAATATTTTTGGAGGAACCTAAATATACTATGTTATCTTTCATTGTTTGAAAAGAAACATTAACATATTAATATCTTTAGAGAACCTAAATATATTATGTTATCTTCCTCTTTTAAAATACTTTCAAATTTTTAAATATTTTATTATAATTAGATATTAATGCAAGTTATTTTTTGCTACTTTCTCATAAATCAGGTACTAGATTGGAAATGCATTTTAGGAAAAAGAGAGTAAACACATAATATTTTTGGGTTGTAGAGTTATCAAAAGAAAGGATTAGATTTGGTTATGCTATACATTGTCCAGTAGGGGTACATTGGATACTTAGATGGATTAACTCTCGCAAACCATCGACTCTGATACTACTTGTTGGGAGAATCTGAGAGAAGAACCGGAGATAGCCAACTTACGTAAGGGAATGACACCACCTTCAACCCAAAACCATAAGACGTTAGGTTTGTAGGTCTTATTTCTTATATATTGCTCAACTTTCTCATTTCTACTCAATGTGGGACTAAGACTCACACTTGAATACCTAACATCTATCATAGTCTCAAAGTGGATATTGGATTGATGAAGATGTACAAGATTGCACAATCAAACTTTTACTCCTCCGTAAATTCTGAATGATGTCTGATTGGTGGTGATGTCCAAGAAGAAAGGGAAATAATCATCTACCATTGGGTTGATGAAGATGTATAAGATTGCACAATCACGCTTTTACTCCTCTGTAAATTCTGAATGATCTCAAATTGGTAGTGGTGTCCAAGAAGAAAAAGAAATAATCCTCTACCAAAGTCTCAGAGTGGATATTGGGTTGATGAAGATGTACAAGATTGCACAATCAAGTTTTTACTCCTCCGTAAATTCTGAATGATCTCAAATGGGTGGTGGTGTCCAAGAAGAAAAAGAAATAATCATCTACCATAGTATTTGAGTGGGTAATGGATTGATGAAAATGTACAAGATTGCACAATCAAGCTTTTACTCTTCCATAAGTTCTGAATGATCTCATATGGATGATGGTGTCCAAGAAGAAAGGAAAATAATCCTCTACCATGACTCCTTCACCAAATGCCAAGTGCATGATTAATTGGACAGGGTGCTAGAATCTTTAAATTAAGTGGAGGATTTAAACCACTACTTTTAAGGAAAATTGTAGACAAGATTGCAAATCATGGGTATTTTGTGGTGGTTCCTGACTTCTTCAATGGGGAACCCTATAGTGAGAATGCGAGCAGGCCTTTCCATCCTTGGTTAAAAGATCATGACCTAGGAAAAGGTATTGAAACTGCAAAACTTGTTATTGTAACCTTAAAACGTAGAGGTGTTTATGTTGTTCGATTTGGAGGTTTGTGTAAGGGTGATACGATTTGTTGTTGGTTTTGTTGTATTATTGTTTTCAGTTATTTATTTATTTTTTAATAGGGTTAAAGTATTCCTGAAATATTCTTTATTAGGTATTCAAGTGTGAGTCTAAGTTTCACATTGGATAGAAATGAAAAAGTTGAACAATATATAAAAAAGAAGACCCACAAACCTAATGTCTTAAGGTTTTGGGTTGAAGGTGATGTCATTCCCTTATATGTTGACTCAATTCTCATTCTTGTGAGATCTACCTGGTGTTTCTCTCTTAGATTCTCTCAACACTCTTATTAATTTCATTTTTCACTGTTTAAAAAACAAAGTTATTTATGGTAGTTGAAAAGATGTTCTTATTAAAAAAATAATAGCTTTTTTTATTTACTTTTTTTTACTAGATCCCTTAAAATAATATTTCCGAAGTATATCATTTACCATAAAATAGTTTTATTTTTATTTTTTTAATCATTAGGTGATAAAAAAATTAATTAGGAAAAAAATAGATTAAATATTTGAAATTGTTTCAAACAAAATAATAATACCATACATTTATTTTTATTTGTATTAGGTTCAATAGAATTTTCACAGCTTTAGTTTTGTAATACACTATAGTAGTTATATTTCAAAAATAAGTTGTATGATCAAATGTTAAATCCAATTCAAAAAATAAATAAATACTGTAACACCTCAATATAACTATTTCACATATAAAGAATTAAATTTAATTATTTATACATCAAGTTGAACCATAATATTAACGATTTTTTCTTTTTTTATTTTTCTAAAAATGTTTTCTACTTTCTTTTTATCTTTATCTGTTTAATCTCATATCGTCTTCAAAATATGATCACTTTTAACTGTAGTTAGAGAGTCAAACATTATTCTCACAAACATAGTTTTTTAAGCAAAGCTTCAAAGTATGCAACAATCTTCAACATCAACCTTATGAATTTTATCCAAGAAAGTTATTTTAGTTAAGATTTAATTAGTGAATTCTAAAACAAAGACGGACAAAAAAACACAATACACAATACGGGTGAATTAGTTTAAAAAATTATCTTTAAAGATTTTTGAAAAAAATATCTTAAATTGTTGTTGATAAGAGTAATTAAATCCAATAGTTAAATAAAGAATTTGATAATGAACAAAAAAGAATTACACAAAAGTTCTTAGGTTCGCTTATTTAAAAATCAACATCTATTTGATTCAGACAACCTGAGTTAGATTTTTTATTAAAAACTTGATTTATCAAATTACAATAGCATTCATACAATTATAACAATAACAAAAAAATCAAAAATACTTTTCGAAATACTCTTGAAGAAACTCTAAATTAGGTAAAAAAACAAAAAACACTCAATTACATATTATATGCACATCAAAGCATTGGTGCAATATATGCATATCAGATTATAAGAAATAAGAACAATATCAGATATATGTGACAAATTTACAACAGATAAACATTCCTTCATTAACCTTGAGCAATATCTTTTCAGAATAATTTTATTATGTAAAAGTACTATTAAAAAAAATTATAAATCACAATCGATTCTAATTCGAAAATATGAAAATTGCTGTTTGAAAAAGGGAGACTTTCCTTCTAAAAGAAATCTTGAAATAACTGGTCAAAATGATAAATTATTATTAAGATAATTTATTATTATGTCCGTTCATCAATTCAAAAACACTTCAATATTGGTTTAACTTATTATTATTCAAACCTATTCTATTATTTCTGAAAGGTTTGGTTGAGTTTTTTTAAGAAAGTTTGGTATGATAGATTATGTCCTAACCTAATTTTTTATATTCGAAACATGTGAAATTTCAATATAATCATTGATTAAATGTGAAACTTATGAATAGTTTTCATGAATTTAGATCATTTATTATTTTTTAATATAATAGATTATTTATGTGGTCTGCTAGTAAAACTTTGGTTTAGCTACACACAATCAGTTACATAATTGATTAAATGTTCATGAAATAATTTAAAAGAAAGTTTATGCTCAAGATTATCATAAAAAGATATATAGATCATACTTTACAAATTTCCTATACTAATCAACAGAGAGAAGAGTCTTGGACATAGATGTAATGCATACATCATCAAAAACATCATATTCGTTTAGTAGTGTGTTTTCGCAACAATAATAGAGTTCTTCAAAACTGAAGTTGTCAAAGAAAGTCCCAAGAGTAAGCACATGAGAACCACACATGATGGATTTAAATGCCGTGCTCTTTGCCTTTATCTACCAGGCTTTGGTGGTGGTAAAGTAATGTCTAGGATAGTTTCCTTGGAAAATTTTGAATGTGGTTCATGCTCTTCTGCAGCAATACCTAATGAGATTGAAGGAGATTTTGATAACACGTATAAAGTCTTATTCTAACTTTAGTATCACCATTGTAAAAGAAAAAGAAATATTTAAACAACTTCTTAGTTCTTTAATTTCTAATCAATGGTTAGAACTCCTTAATTTTTCCTTCATGCAGGTTGAACAACACATTATCAAACCAAACGGGTCAATGTTTGTTCCTATGGAAATGTAATTAGAGCAGTTTGTTGTTCCTCGGTTTCATATCTTGCTAGCAAATTAGCGATGCCATTATTCCTCCTCTTTTGTCAAAGATTCTATGATTTGTCTGCTTCTGACTATGAATTAGCACGTTACACCACGTTTTATTTGGTTTACTTTGCCTCTTACTTAAGAATGTGGTGCATGCAGCATCATATATTCCACAATCACTGCATAAGGAAAAAGTCAATCAACCTTCACAATCAATACAAATACAAATATAAACTTCAGAAAATAGTAATGTTGCAGGAATCTTCATTGATCTCTCTCAAGTCTCAATCATCCAATCCAAGCACAAAGCCGGCTAGGAATTTACAATGTGAATGTCCAAAAAGTCAACTGATTCTCGGAGTCAAAAGCACATGATGCCATAGAGGAAAACAACACCAACACCTCTCTAAGCCACTTTTTCTATCAATAAACAAGTTCTCTTGATATAAATACACAACTCTAGGACCCTTCAAGTTTCTAACACAGTCAGAAACACCACCACACGAAACCAGTTTGAAGGCAACCTGAAGCAGACAAATTTCTTTCCCTTGTAGCAATGATGGAAAAGTCCAACATGAGGTTGCACAAAGACATGCATAGTGAGAAGAATGAGAATCTTCAATGGATGAACATGTCACTGCCAAGTAGCCAACATGCGGTGGAACTGGAACATGAAAAAGGGCATCAAGGAAGCTTCTCCAAAAGTGAAGCAATAACCAAAGACAGTGAGAAGAGAATGAAGAATGAAGGATCCAAATGTAGTGCTCTTTGCATGTGTCTTCCAGGCTTTGGTTTTGGTAAAGCAAAGGCAGTGAAAGCAAGAAACAACAAAATGGATCACTCGGTGAATCATGTAATATCTAGCACGTTTTCTTTGGAACAGTTTGAACTTAGTTCGGGGGTTGCAGATGGGAAAGGGATAATAATACAGGAAAATAATCATGAATATGAATCCTTCAGCTCCTACTTTGACTTGCCTTCTATAGTTCTTAAATGCAGTGATGATGATGCTTAATTTCCTATTACAGAACCCTTATCTTTAGCAGGAATTAGAGGGATCAATTGTTTTTGCAGGCACTGTGGATAGTTTTTCTATTTTTGTTAATCTGGTGAGAAAATATTGAAAACACAGTCATCTTCCTTGTTCTTCAACATTGAAAATATACCTCTGCACGCAGGTATGTGATTGTTTAGAACATTGTTTTAATAAAAGATGTTTATTCCATTAATTAAAATAAAGTGGCTCATTCCATAGCCAGTGAGAGACAAAATTCTGTTAAACAGGTTCAAATAAATAAATAACCATTTTTTTAATCTTTTCTTATTTTTAGTTTAATGTAAAACATTTTAAGATAGATAGAAATTTCAGTTAAATAATTTTTTTAATATATATTAATAAAAAGGGTAAATTTTTAATAAATTTCTTAATAAATACTAATAACAAAATAAATAAGTAAAATATACCAAACTAGTTTTATAAATTAAAATCACTTTATATATCTTAAGCTTTTGTTTGAAAGCTATCTCATCCAACTTTAGACCCACAAGCTAATTTGAAAAAAAATACAACTTAGTTTATGTTTAATTTTCATTTTTATTGGTATTTGTTGAAAATTTTATCTAAATTAAGCCTACTACCACTTAAATTACAACCATTAAATGCATGCCTTACTAAATGATATTAATGGCAATCTATAATTTAAAATTTATGAGAACTTAAATAAAAATAATAGTAATTGCAATATTAAAAACAAATTTAGCTATATTTATAAAAGTTAATTTTTTAAAATCAAATTTAAAATAATTTTTTAATTTCTTATGTTCATTTTTGTGTGATCACCTATCGTTTTATCTATCACTTTTTATTTGTCTTTCTATTCTATAAAAATAAAAAGGTTGTTAATACCAATCTATTATTTTAGGCTATACCCATGCTATATATCATATCCCCTACTCAATTAGCCCGGTCTATTTAGTAGACTTATGGCTTAATTATTGATCTCATTAAATATATGTTCAGTTATTGATGTGATTAAAGATTCGATTATGTTTTTATGTAAAAATATTATTATGTTTACATGATTTTTTAATAAATATTTATGGGATAAAAATAGAATAAATTAAGTATTTTTAAGAAGTTAGAATTAATTTATGTTATTCAACTTTTTTTAATTGGTTGGCTTCTTCAGAAACTAAATGTATAAATTAGTTTATAGAAAATATTTATTAATTTTTCCTAAAAATGCTTAAAAGATTATATAAACAAGACTTTAATTTGTTTTCATGAATAATAATTTAGCATAAGTTAACCCTTTTGCCATCTCATATACTCTACAAGCAAAATAATTATGTAAAATCAATTGTTAAACTTTAAACTTTAAGAGATCCAATTTATGTTGTCTTTCTAATTTATCATTACTCTAGTACTTAACATTGAATACCGAACTATCATTATATACAGCATTATTCTTTATCATTAATGTTAAGATAAAAACAAGTAATGTAAAAAATGGATCAATGAAAAAGAACTCCCCAATGACCCTCCATAATGATCATTCGATAATAGACCCTGATTAAGGGCTGACTTTGGTGTCCCTCTTTACAACACCTTTCAAATTAACTTATTTTTTCATATTTCAATATATTTCTAATTTATTTTCTTCCTAATTTATCTTACAATTAATTATTTTATGTCTCGTTTAAATTAATGCATGAAAGAGTGAGGACATCTCAATAAAATTGTTTAAAAACGTATATGTTTATTTTTATCTTATAAAAAATCTTGAACCTATTTTTCAAAATAAAATTGAATTGGTGAATTGGCTAATATAGTGTAATAGTGTAAACAAAGAAAAATACACCACAAATATCGTGGGTATCTGAATCCAAGTGGTTGATCTTAAGTATTTAAGTACGAATTAAAAAGTTTAATATTTGGTAGGAATTAATAAGATAAACAATATATTAAAATAAAAGTCATAGACTTGATACTTTTAGGATTTTAAGTTGGAAATGATATTTTAACTTTTTTATACAAAATTTATTTGTGACTCATTTATCTTCCAACTTACAAATATTATCAACACTGAAAAATATCATACTTAAAAAATATTTCCAATCAAGGAAGGAGGTATTTAGAAATTCAAATATAAGTTGAAACTCTTATGTTAAATAGAAATAAACATAATCAGATATAAAGAAAATTATTCATAAACCTATTATTTTTAAAGTTTTAAATTAGAAATTATGTGATTATATCTTATATATATTTATATTTAGTCATAACCTATTGGTATCAAATTATTTATTTGGTATTTCCTTTCAAATAACCTGCATTCCATCCATGAAATGCCTCAAGACAAACACATGTCGGTTTTGCAGGCAATAAAAATTTGTGCCCTTCTGTTTTATTTTAGAAAATATATATCTGAAAGTTGAAATTTTGATTTTATTTTTTTCACTAATAGTGATTTTGGAGATTTTGTGTATTTTTTTTTTTAGGGAAGGATCTAGTTAACAGGTGCAATGGGTCAAAAATAGACATGGGCCTAGTCCGAAAAAGACAGCATCTAATAAATCTAATGTTCATGCTCTTCCATTCCAATTTGAAGAAACAAATCTATGATATCAAGGACACAAAATCTACATCATATTTGTCAAGAGATTCTTCTTCACCCTCTCAGGAGATAAGGTGCCCAAGAGACAAATCAAGCAAGCTAAATTACTACGTTTTCATTTTTCATTTTTAATAGATTAAAATAATACATATATATAAATTTATCATTTCAAGTTTTAAGGTTTATGTTGTAAAGAAAATTAGTTCCATTATATATTAAAACACATGTGTACCTTATGGAATTTTGCTTTCATAAAATATGGAAAAAAAAAAAAACTAGAGGGTTAAGGTGAGAAAAAAGAGAGGGGTATTTTGAGAATATAAAAAAAGGTGGAGGTGTAAGAGCAAAAAATTTAGTGTTAAATAGTAAGGGCCTTCAAAGGAATCCTCAAAAATGGACTTCTTGGGTGCTGTAAGCAGAGCCTAAATTACATTAATGTTTCTGATTTCTTTTTTTTAGGAATTCTATAATGTTTTTGTAACATAATTATTCTTGTCCCACACTTTGTGATATTTTCGAAAGAATTAAAAGAGACTAAAGTAATTTATTAGATTGCATATTGCTTTCTCATTTGAAACAACCGAAAATTCAGAATGTTTGCTCTCGTTTGAAACCATTTTAAATAGAAATATTTTTTAAAATAAACTTGTTTAAAATAAAATTCATTTTAAAATAATCTTATTTAAAATTAAAAAAAATAGAAAAAGTGTCCACCAGTATTTCTATAAATACCTCCAAGTATGAAATACTTTGCAAGTATTTTTCAAGTGATTATCCTACAAATGAAATACATTTTTTTAGACAAGACATATAACAAATATTTAATTTTTCAAACATAAACTCTTTAGTAATTAATATATATATATATATATATATATATATATTAATTTTTAAAATCAACCAAATCACCTTAACATTTTTACCATTTAGTTATGTTTATCTTTTCTTTCTAATTCAAATAATATTTTTTTCTTATTATTTTTCGCTTTCTATTCCAATAAAATATAAAAAGTAAAATATAGTACAAGACTTTCATGGGCACATGTCACGAGCCATAGACCCTTCTTACGAGGAGCAACAATAATGTGATTTGGAGTGAGCATAATATATCTTCTTGAGTTCCGTAACGCTGTCTTATAGGCTCCGTTACGCATTAATTATCCCCGTCCCAATTCTTACTAATCATTATAGTATATACTGCATTGTGAAATAGTAGATAACATTGTTTTACTAAAAAAGATAAAACTAAATTCTTTTATCTTAAAAACAAATGAAATAATTTGATTTTTTTTTTAATTTAAACTCATTATTTTAAACTTTAAATTTAAACGGACCGAAAAATTATAAGATGTATCTAGAAAAATACAATAAACTTTAATATGCTAATCAAATTTAAATATAAATGTTTATATATTTATTTCAAAACACATATGTTAATAATTTACACACAACGATAATGAATAAGATATTTCATACCTTTCATCGAATTTTACTAATGTCAAAGAAAAAACATTAATTATATGTCGTGCTTTAATATGTGTTAGATTACTTTGAATATAGTTTTTAGGTATACATGTTGGTTCTGGATGTAGTCTTGGGCTTTCAAGGAAACGTGGGAGGACACTTACAAAAAAAACGTTCCGATATCAAAGTTAGTATACGGATGTGGGACTGACAATTTAAGGGATTGGATTAGCGTATCTTGGCTTAGCTTGTTTACATTGTATTTATAGGAGTCAAACTATATGGAAGCATTGTGATTGGTTGAGATTTGAGAATAAATCAGCTTTTTGTTCAGAGACTACCTAGTGAGTGAGCATTGTAGTACTACGGTAGGACTAAGTACATGTCAATCAAAGCCTACCATCATTGTAGTACTGCAATACGACTAAGTACATGTCAATCAAGGCCTACCATCATTCGGCATTGATCGTCTATGAGATTACATTTTCTTTAAATTATGTTACAATATTCTAATTACTAATGAAAATTAATTCAATTTATCTTCTATAAATAATAAATTACCATAGTAATAAATTTATATTATTAATCTTAATTTATATAACGATTTTCATATAAAATAAATTTAGTAATTAGTAATATTAATAATGCATAATTTTCTAAACTCATAAATTATTGAAAATAATAATAAATTAGTTAATAATTAAATATTTGAATACTTTATTAATATAATATTAATGCAAAATTATATTAACACATTTTTTTTATTCTCTTGCATAACCTTATTAATTAAAACTAAGATGAATTAATGTTAATTAAAAATTTATTATTTATAATATAAAATTAATACTAATAAAATTATTTTTTATTAATAATTAAAGTAGTAAATTAAAATTAGTTTTTACATTTATTAATCATTTTATCATCAATTTAATTTAATAAATATTATTATTAATTTTTAATTTAAAACTGAAAAATTTTTATTTTTTAATTAAATTTAATAATATGGTATAAATACTTTCCAATTAATACTTCTAAAATTATTATAGTTTTTTCTATAAAAATACGTTTTCTTTCAAAAGAAATCGTGGTCATATAATTTCTTGCAATTGGTTTATTTATAGAATTATTTTTGGGAAAGATAATTAGTTAGAAAAGAAATCTAAAACAGAAACATGGAAATAAAATAAAATAAAAATTAAAGAAACTTGTAATTCCAATCTATTAGTACTTGTAAGTTGTAACTATCTTAGAATGGTCAACTAAAACATTTTGACGTTGTTCTCTTGGAACATGCATTACGATTTATTCACGAGGATTGGCTAGAGATTCCACATGCATGAAATAAGAGGTTTTAAAGTGGGAAATTCGAAAGCAAAATAAGAACCACCCTTCAAATGAATTTGAGAAACCAACCACTTCTATTATTGTGGCTGCCAAAGGAGGGTAAGGTGTGTTAAAATACCCACTTTATAGCAGACAAAATGGAAAAAGATAGGATTATATGGTAGGTCACTCCAATTATTCATTCGATTAATCAACAAAAAGCTGTGTTATTGGTATCAAATTGTCTATGTCTCTCTTGACAGATTATATTTACGTTTTAAAATGATATCTATTTTTATATATTTTCCAATGACAATAATAATAAAACTCTGATACTCCTATTTTCTTTGGTTCAATGATTAAGGGTCGTTGGTGCCATCACCCTTTGAGGTCTTAAGTGGGAAGGTGCCATCCAAGTTTAGGTTAGTATTTAAACTAGTGCTTAATGCAAAACCATTTGATATAAAAATAATAATAAACATCATGGAAGGTTAATATATTTTGTCTATACGTATATATTATTCTAAGTCTTTCGTCACGTCCTATTAGATACCAGAAAAGGAATCCAGAAGAATGTGATTTATTTATTTTTAGCTTCCTAGGTTTATAATGAAACCCTTTGAAAAATACAAGAAAATGTGATACCCATTAAACTTTAGATTGAGTGCTGGAAAGATCCAATGTCCACAAATAATTGATACCACTTTTAACTTTCCATATGAGAATCAAAATGTATTGTTTAAATCAGTCATCAGATACTACTTGTTCAAAAATGAGAGACTAAAAACTTAAATAAAAATACACAAAAATCCAAATCATACAAAAAATTGATACAACCTTATCAAAAATCTTAAAATATTAAATTTGTAAATTTTATTTATACGTTACTCAATATTCTCATCTTTAATCAATATAGAACTAGACTTATACTTAAATTTCCTACCATTAAAATTCATATTAATTACAATAGAAAAAAAAGTTGAATAACAAAAGAATACTAGTAAATTTCAATTTTTTTAATTTTAAGAGTGATCTTATACAAATGAACAACTGAAACAATGTAAGAAAAATCATTGGCACGAAGTTAGATAAGTACAAACTATTGATCGAGGTTGACAGCAACAATTATGATGAGAAGCACAGACCCACCCAGACAATTAAATTTTTGTACATAAAGTTGTACATGCAGGAGAGTGGGATGAAACAACATAGTGCAGTAGGTAGAACCTCCTCTGCATGCAAACCCAAAAGAAAGATAAAGAAAGAATGAATTTCATTAACTATGTAGCAGTGGTACATCTAAAGAGTGGACCATTAAAATTTCACAGCTCTCATCTTAACTCAACATTAAATCGTGTGATGTCAGAGTCATTTACTCCTCTATCCACATTTCTAGTCCTTTGCATCTACATGAACCCAAACAAATAGGAGGTTTATAGCAAAAAGTCAGTAGCTGGAATTTGGTTGCAGATTAAAGTAAAAGTTTGTGAAGTACTGATCTGGGGCAACATCAGTAATAAAATATTGCTGCAATGAAACGGTGCATTATTTAATGCTTTGATGCTGAATCCTGTACATAAATATGAAGCTGATTGAGTAGCAACTTGTTGTACTTTCTGTAAGAAAAAATTAGGGCACCCACTTTAACCAAAATTTTATTAACTTCTCTTCAGTACATTTGATAGGTAGGTAAATACAAAAGGTAACATATGCCCCACAGGGCCACTTATCAAAATAAGGAAGGAATACAATTAATAATAATAGCATGTGATGTGAGAGTATAGAAAGTATTTTTATAGAATAGTGGATGCCATCATGCTACATGGTTTGGTTAGCAACATAGGTTCATTTGAGATGCTTAACTAAACAAATATTTTCTTGTGTTGAATTGGGTGATGGTGAACAATGGAGGCTATAAATGAGAATTTAAATGATGGAACTTTCCCATCATTAATTGATTCTTCAATGTCCCTTTCCTTTCTTTGGGTGTGTGGACTACCAAGTATCTGGTCTTTTACTTTTTGCTTCTTGGGAAGGAAAAATAAAAATGGAGACATGAATCTTCCACACTCCATTTCAATTTTGCCAGCTCTTTTCAATGACTTGCCACCACTGCTAGTTAGGGTCCATTCATTTGTCCCCTTCCCTCTAATCTTGTCTTCTTCTGCTATTTTCTTCCTACCATCTTCCTTTGGTGAAAACAACCCTAAACTAACTAATGTTGCAAGTTTTACTTTGTTACTCCTTGCATTGCAAGAAGCTTCAATCACACAAAATTTCTAGAATTAACTACATAGCATAACAAAATGTTTGACATTTATCTAATTCATACACATGAGTTTAAATTATGTTGGTAATGAGTGATTCTTGTCACCATTCATATATCTGAAAAAAGTAGCATATTCAGAATGAATTCCAATAATAGATACAAGTAATGCAATCATGAAAGGAAGAGATGAAGGTAAAAGGAGGAAGAGTGTAGCTGAAGTCTAGCATGATGGAAAAAGCTAGAGAAGGAAGGAACAAAGATGTTGACTAATTTTGAAGGGTGATTTTGGACATTATGTGTATGTGTCGGCTGAGAATGCAAGATTGGATACCCTACAACCTGCCCTTCAACATAGTCACACCAAGACTTTCCAGCCACAAAACAAAGCATGCCAATACCCTTGTAGGACCCAACCAAAAACCATGCCCATGTGGACCACATTATCATTTACCACACCATGCTTTTCAATTTACACACTTTCATTATGTATCTCAAATTTTCTGTTTTATGTGAATAATAAGTGCCTTCTTAAATTTTCAAGCCATTCCTCATCCTACCGACAACACAAGGTACTCCCCATAATGCAGAGATTCAGCTAAATATTAAGTTTATTTTATCATTTAAAACAATTCTAATAATTATAATATAATTTTGAAATTATGAGCCAATACAATTCACTATCATGTAAGTCTTGCCGAACAAGTAAAATTATAATACGTTTATAAATCTTCTTGATATTTTTATAAAATACTCATATTTTATACCATAAAAATATTTTATACGTACCCCATTAAATAAATAAATAAAATATCAAATTTGAATTACTTTTTCACACAATATTGTATACTTTGTCAAGTTATTTAACCGCAATGGTTCCTACTAAATTTCCACCCTACTTAGTCACTGCCACATTGAAAATCTCAGCAGCCACAATGTTCTACGTTTATAATTAAAAGCATTCCATTTAATCATTGCTTTATTATTCACAAATATTTTGAGGTTCAATGCAAAGTTGTTAAAATTAGTTAATCAATCTCACGTAGTTTTAGTTCACGTACTTCAAGATTAAAAGATATATAAAGTCAAAAGGTCTACATAAAATAGGTCTTGAGCCAAAGTTGGAATTAGCTCACGAAATTAAAATTTAAAAATTTAACTTAAAATTGTGTGAAAAAGATATTTTGATTAAGATTGGGAAGAAATTCTAGCTAAACTAATTCGAAAATGTGAAATTGTTATGATTAAGATTATAATGGCATGACTAAGTACAAGTTTCAATGTCTTAACCAATGATAAGTTAAATATGTCTTGATAAATATTTTTTTTTTAATTTATTATTTTTAAAGGAAGTTTTGTGTTTCTTCTACTTACCTTTCACTTTCTATTACACTTTCCCAATGTTTCCATCTCTCTCAGTTCCTTAATTTTTGGTACATCTTTCTTAAGTTCTTGACTTCAGATGCAGAATTCACATATGAATGTTTGAAACTGGTTCTTAAATAGACAAGCACCATAAAGACACCTTTGACTTATTAGGAACTGCAAAAGACCTATTACATCATTTTCAATATGTAAATGCATTTACTATACTATTAGAAACAAAAATCAAATATAGAACATTTTTTAAATTTTATATTGCCTCTATTTTTTAATAAACTTAATAAATACATATATGTATATATACCAATGGTTAAATTTTAATTTTCTTATACTAATAATAATCAATGAAATATGTAAAAAAAAACACATAAAATTGACTATTCTCGATCCAATTCTTCTCTAGTAATGGAAGAGTTGGACGAAGGCACAATATTCTGGTTTAGGAAAATATATTATATTATATTATATGTAAGCATAAGTTACATAATTAATTACGTAAAATTAATTTAAAATATTATTAATCTATTTACATATTGTTTAATAATATATTACTATATCTTTTAACAAATTAACTATTCTAAGCATAAAATCCACTAAGTAAAAAACATGTATTAGTATTAAATCCATCAAACGACGATAATGTATTATCGAATGAAAATATAAAGTTTAAGAAGAATAATGCATGAATCAAAACGCGTTTTCTTACTCTTAAGCGCATTTTTTAAAATATATTTATTTACTTCTGATTATCTGTGTTGTTTGCGTCAAAATTCAATAGAAGTATTTTTTAAAAAATGCATGGAAAACGGGCAGCTACAAAAGAAACGTCAAATTCAAATTCCTTAACACGTATAGACATGTTAAATTTGGAATTGTCATTGCTACTCATTTCCATTTCATTTTTTAAAAGAAGTGTTTGATTTCCTGAAGTTTTACCCCTTTTTTTCAAAATAAGGTCCAGTTCATCTTTAAATTTTATATTCTTTGTAAGTAAATACCTTGACTTCAACTTCTTCATGTTAATTAATACATTTTTTTATCACTTCTATAAATAATTTCTTATTTTACATTAGGGTTAAATTACTAAAATAAATCTTGACTATTTTTGTTTTAAATCTTAGTAGCTTATTGATTTGATTTTGTAGAATCACTTTTCAATATGTAAATGCATTTACTATATTATTAGAAAAAAAAATCCAATTCATAAAATTTTTTAAATTTAAAAATTTTATATTACCTATATTCATCTGCTGAAGTAGCTTTTTAATACACTTGAATTCCTATCTGTGTATATATAATAATGGTTAAATCTTAATTTTCTTATACTAAAAATCAATAAAATATGTAGAAAAAACACATAAAATTGACTATTCTCAATCCAATTCTTATCTAGTAATGGAAGAGTTCCACGAACGCAATCAAAATGGAGTCCCAATAATAATGCTAAAACGCGCTTTCTTACTTTTAAGCGTGTTTTTTATTTACTTTAGATTATCTGTGTTGTTTCCCGTCATAACAGTATAGAAGCATTTTTGCGTCCAAATGCATGAAAAACTCAGAAGCTACAAAAGAAACGGCAAATTCAAATTTCTTGGCACATATAGACATGTTGAATTTGGAATTGCCATTGCTGCTCATTTCTATTTCATTTTTTGGAAAAACGTGTTCGATTTCCCGAAGTTTTACTCTTTTTTTCAAAATAAGGGTCCTAAATTTATTTTTTATCCAATTCATCTTTAAATTTTTTATTCTTTGTAAGTAAATACCTTGACTTCAACTTCATCTTAATTAATTATTACATTTTTTTATCTCTTTTATAAATTTTTATTATTTTACATTAGGGTTAAATTACTAAAAAAAATCTTGACTCTTTTGTTTTAAATCTTAGTAGCTTATTGACTTTATTTTATAAATAACTTTTCAATAATAAATATAAGAAAAGTAAAGATCAAAAAACCAATAGATCATTTAATTTTTATTATTATAGATGTTTATTTATAAATATATTGATGTTTAGAAATATATTGATGTTTTATAAGACTCACTTTTATAATTTTTATTTATAATTTAATTTTTAATAATTTAAAAATAATTTATTACATTCTATTAAGATTAAAAAATATTTTTTTAGTCTTGAAACTAAAAGTCTTATTTAACACTCCCCATGACACTTTAACATATTTTTTTTATGATTCTAGTTTAAACTTAAAAACATGTTTATTATCTTTGCATTTGGAAAATAATCCGAATACTAGCAATATAAACACTACAACTCTAAATTCATTAAAAGAAATGGTGTCTACAAAGATATAGTATTGAGTTACATAAATGGCAGATTAACCAATAAATTTTAGGAGTTTAATGAAGACATAATTCATATCCTAGATTCATGGTATTACACTGAAAAAATAGAGATAGATTGATATGTGATCCAATCCCAACACTCAACATTAATTTATTAAGATAAAAGTTATGTTTTAATCACAAATTTGAATATTATATAAGAACAAATAATTACTCCAAGTATAAGATAATTAAAAAATAAAATTTAAAAATTAATATTTACTATTTACTATAAATTTATTAGATAAAAAAATTATAAAATAAAATATTTATCCATATTTAACACTTAAACAATATCATATAATAATAAAATACTAAAAAGATTAATGTAAATTATAAGTGGAAAGAATCTGTACAAAAACTCTAATCAGGATTATTAATAGTCATGTGAGTTCAACTTAAATGTGCATCTTTAATACCAATATGTACATATCTTGTTTTTTTTTATAATTTTATTTTTATTTTAAATTTTACATAAATGTAACTTTTCACTTTTATTTATTGTATTTTTTTTCTTTTAATTCACATAACATTCCACTTTTGATTTTAGTTGTTAACCACCTTATGGTAACATCCTGAAAAATGACCCAACAGAGTAAAATCAAACAGTTTAAGGAAAAAAGTCCCCCTAAAAGAAAACTAACATCACATAGTTATTTAACTCTAATATCAATTTCTAAAATTAATATAAAAATGTGGTGAATAATTAATAATTAATGTGTACCGTTTAATATTTTATTTATTATTTTAGTGGTTAATCACTGATAGGTTGATTGATTGGGCTTTCGTCTTATTTTAGATCAGTTTTTTAAATTTTAAAATAAATAATTTTAAAGAACACTTATATAAGAAATAGATAGAGTTTACTATTAAAAAATAGAAAATTACTTCTCTTACTAAAATCACTTTTTTAAAACATAAACAAAGAATAAATGACCCTTTATCTAGTGTAAGCATTACTATTTTGACATATTCTTCCATTTTTTTATTACTACTGAATTTTCTTAGATCTGTGTTTAATTAGAAAGACTTTATAAAGATGGAAAATGGTATTAATTTTCCATAAAATTAGGTATTTCAAAAACACAATTATGATCTGTTAAAGATAATTAGTTACCAAAGACTAATGGTTGAATGATGCCCTTTTAACTTTTCCAAAAGCTGGTTCATCAATCACTTCCTCCCAAACAAAACACTTTCAGAATTTTCAACCTTTCACAGAAAAGTCCACGGACACCGCAAATATACTTGGAATTAGAATTAGGTAGCTCTCTTTCTCTGGAACAGGGCCCATTACGAAATTTCTTAAAATAAATCAATTATCATCATTCATTTCAGTTCCTGTTATTAAAATAAGTCATGGTAAAACCAAATTTAAAAAATAACAAAAACAAATGGTACTAAAAATGGAATGAACCAGCTATAATATCACTTTTAGATATGAGGAATCTGAAGTAGAATAATATAAAGAAAATATAAAAAGATGCATGAATAGCAATACCAGCAAAGCAACAGTAGAACATTAGGCACCCTCCATATGGTGCCATGAGAGGTGGGGATGCCATCATGGCCCACACCGACAACATAATTGAACCATTCATCTTTATTCATTATTTTTTACAAAATGTAAAAAGAAAAAGAATAAAAAAAAAAATAAGAAACACAAGGAGAGCTATTAAAAATGAAACAAAGATCATATACCCATCTGTAAATATACCACATAAAAAATTGAAAAGAAAGAACTGCTCAATGAATTCCTATTTTCTAATACAAGTTAAATTATTATCATATAGTTCAAAAAATAAAATAACAAAAAAGGTTGGCAGTGTCATTGCCGTGTCTTCTGTAGCCTATTTCCAATCATCTTGAGCTCAAATTTCTTGATGACACCAGCAATGTCTCTCATGGTGGTGTCCAACACATAGGGGGTCTTGTCATATGTGATTTCTGTGGAATTTATAAGCATTTTGCAAGATTCTCTCCTTTCAGCTATGGTTCCATGGTAGTGGTAGTACATTATTTTGCCCTCAGTCTTGTGAGTTGTCTTGCCTGCAAGGTTCTGTGACATGTGAACCCCAGTTGCAAACAAACTCCTTGGTTGCACTGCATATTTTCTATCCCTTCTAATCCCTTTCTTTGAATCTTTATACACCAGCTTCTCAAACCCCCATTTCCTGCAATGCAAGTTTCACACCACACCATGTGAGACCACACAACATCAATAAGAATGGTTGACAACTGTGTGGGAAACGTAGTTGTCAACCCAACTGTAAAGGCAACAAGACATTCCTTCTCACAGCATAAACCAACTTTCTTCTACATTCAGCGTATGGTATAAAAAGCCAGCCATAAACACTTGTTTTAGACAAAACAACTAGATCTAACAGTTGTTCAGGGAGTGTGAAATGGGAAACAGTAATTTTCATGCACCCCAACAAATCTGTAGCAATCAAAGGTCTTGTGGACCAGGCAACACGGGTCTTATTCCAAAATCAGAATCAATACAAGTGTGCGTTCAGGCAATTGCCCCAACACTCAAAGCAAAGCTCCTCACAAAAGGACATGTTTGTGATTGAATTAAAGAACCCTTTTGAATTCTCAGTGTCTCATTAAAATACTCTTAAACAGAGAACCCCAGCTTGCTATTTTTAATGCTTAAATCTAACCAGCTACTAAATAGGGAATAATAAATCACTCTCCTAGAAAGTTCAGAGACACCAACACACCTCTTCACCTGTCCACACAGGGATGGGCTAATTCACACTTGTACTATACAAACCAAATCAATCTCCGCCTTCCACGCTAGGGAACCACTCAAGATCTGGGACATTATCAAGCACAGCAACAAAACAGGGAAAAAACCAATGACATCACATTTGTTCCTCCAAAGGAACCACCACAGTAAATGCTCATTAACTCCACCACCATCCAGCATTCACTTATCCCTAAACTAAAACCCCTAACCAAAACCTCCACAGATCCCACCTCCCAATCTCACAGTTGTTCGATCCACCAAAATCCACAACCCACACACACAAATTAACCAACCCAAAACATCATAAACAAGCAAGTAAAACTAAAACATCAAACATGGAAAAATCAAAACTTTCTTTCACACAATCTTTCTCGGGTCAGCTAAAAATATTATCTTTTAAGACAGTTGTATACTTAACTTCTTACTTTAAACTACTGATTAGCTAAAAATAACAATTCTGAAAAAAAAAGCAAGAAGTTAGTTTAAGGAGAATGTACCTATAGGTTTTGCCGTAATCAGCAGTGAGGCACAGCTTGCTACTCATTGGCATCTGTTCAATGGTGAATTGAGAGTACTCGGAGAGCGAATCAAGCACAGACCTAATAGTGCTCTTGGGTGGCACATAGATGTATTCATCCACATCAAAGAAGAACATCCACTTAGTCATGAACTTGTACCTATGTAAGCAATCATTCACCACCATAAACTGGTTATGGTAGTACCCATCAAACCGCTCCTGCTCCGTTATATCCTGCAACGTCACATACCCCAAATCAATCCACGGCTGGAGCACCTCCCGCACCTGCGCGTGCACGCCACCCGCGTCGTGAATCACGAAATGCGACCTCGGCCCGAAGAACTTCACATGGTACGCGATCCACTCCCTCACGCGCTGCGCGTTCAAGTTCCCGTACAGAGATGAACCGCAGTATAGGTAATCGTACTTCGGCTTCGACGTGAACAACGTAGTGTCAAGAGTACCAGGTTGCTCCACCAGAGCTTCTATGGTGTCGGTGAGGTTGAAGCTGGCATCGCCGCCGCCGGAGGTGGAGGCGGAGAGGACGAGCTTCCCACCGGAGTTGTCAGCATTGAGTGGAGCCGGGAAGGTGCAGTTCACTATAACGACGGTGTAGACGCGGCCGTAGCCCCAGTCGGGGAGGATCTTGTAGCCGACGGCGGTGGAGAGCTTCTGGCCGGCGAGTGAGTGCCACGCGCACTCGTAAGTTGGTTTAGCGTAAACGTGAAGAGGCTTGGACGCGAGGCCAACGATGGCGAAGGTGTTGAGGCCACCGCGGTAAGAGCCCATGGTGATGAAGTTGTAGGCTGCAGAGCCGTAAGGGTTGAACACACGCTTGATGATGCCGCCGGGGAGGACTTGCTCCGAGGGTGACGGTGGAGGCGGCGATGGCGGTGGTGGTGGTGGTGGTGATGGTGACACATAGGATAATGATGCTGCTTTAAGTGGGTATGAGGAAGTAGCGTTTGTTGTGTTGGAAAGTAGGGGTGTTGTTTGCGTGACACGTGAGATGCAGACACGGAGATCGGAGGCTGAGATGGTGAAGCGGGAAGGGAGGAACTGAAGGAGAGTGGCCACCACGCAGAGGAGAAGCAGAGTTGTGAGGAGAAGCTTGAGTTCTGCAGCGTAGTTTCCGAGCACTGCCACGTAGAGCTTCTTCTCTCTCTCTTTGGCCATTGCTGAAGGAAGAACGAAGAAGAGAAAGAAGAAGAAGATGAGAGAAGCTGTGTTGTGTTCTGAAGGGGTGTTTGAGTTGCCTTATAAACACAGTGTTTACAAGGAGGAATATTTATGTCATGATATTATAAATCGACGTATTACGGTGATTGTTGTTGATTGAGGCTTCTGTTTGAACTGTGAAACGATGCCGTTCATCTAAAGGGGATTTCTTTATTTTATTTTATTTTCAATTGGACAACCTTAACCCACAGATTTAACTGTACATAATTTTAATTAGACAACCTTAATAATATAGTTCTTCTTTTGAATATTCGCCTTCATTCTATTCTAATTGTGATGGAAGAACAATATTACAAGTACAAGTAACTTGCATTTTTTAATATATAATAATGTTTTTCTTCTTGTTTTGCAATAGGTGCTAGAATTCAGTTGCAATACTATTTTTGTCTCTAAGTTTGAAATTATCTACCGTTTTCTTAGTTGTATTTAATTTCTATTTTATCTCTTCCATTTCTGCATCACAATCATAATAAATTAAAAATTAATTAAAAAATAAATAAAAAATCAATGTAAAGCAATGAAACCCCATATGAGATGGTGTTCCTTTATTGGTGTACATTTTGTGGTTATGATTGGGGTAAAACCAAGGTGTTTTTTATCTTATTTTTTGGCTTTTGCTTTAATTGAGTTTAAAGAAGCATAATTAAAGGGGAAAGAGGAGATAGAGAGATGAGGAACTACCATGGGGAAAAGGATTTATGAAAAGGGGGAGAAAGAATTTATGGTTGGGAAGAGAGAAAGGAGTGATTAGAATATGGGTATGAGAAAAGTTATAGTAATTAGAGCCAGAACCCTAAAAAGATGAGTGGGACCAATGGAGGGGCCTAGGTTAATGGAGATTTATTATTATTAATATTATTACACTTTGTAAATAAAAAAAAAAGAAATAAGAATTGAGGAGAGAGAAATTAAGGATATAGGGGAGAGAAGGAGTGTTTTGGTTTGGTTGGAAATGTTACCGTTGAGTTAAACTGTGGCCAGGGTAGATGATGTCCAGGGTTTGCGGGTCAAGTGTTACCAAACATATCAACTCACTCACCCCTTTAACCCTTGCTTGCAATTACACTACTTTTTCTTTTTCTTTTTTTTTTTTACCATACCAGTTTTAGTATGTTTTGCATGATTTATGAAGATGAAAAATTAATAAAGATAAAAAATTAGAAAAATAAAAAGAATTTTTAAAAAACTCAAACTTTTTGCTCTTAAAACTTTCTTTTAGTATTTATTTCAGAATTTTTATTATCTGTTTGTTTCGCATCATTTATGAAAATGAAAAATTAATAAAGATAAAAAATTAGAAAAATAAAAAGAATTTTTGAAAAACTCAAACTTTTTGCTCTTAAAACTTTCTTTGCTGATATTTGAAGAAAATTTACATCTTTCTTATATAATAATTATTTTAATAAATTATAATTAAATAAAAACATTTATTTTTTATTTTTATTTTAATTTTATAATATAAAAGTATATATATATATATATATATATATATATATATATATATATATATATATATTTATATTTTATAGAT
>Ga0209489_100321_pt1 | contig 84213 bp, 44 predicted proteins | sample SiratrowhiteBW_FD_187527 | JGI IMG/M metagenome (GOLD analysis project Ga0209489, IMG submission 187527) | Root nodule microbial communities of legume samples collected from California, USA - Siratro white BW (SPAdes) (version 2) | ecosystem: Host-associated > Plants > Roots > Nodule | place...
AAAATATATATATATATATATATATATATATATATATATATATATATATTATAAGTATTCAAAAAATGAAATAAATATTTTACAGATTAAAATAAAATAGCAGAAATGTAAGAAGAAATTTTGCAGAGATCAAATGTAAAGTAATCTTTTATGAGGAATAATGCAGCTGCAAGGTTCATTCACTTCCCATGCACCATCAGGTGGGAACCTGGTGATTTTAAATGTGGTTTACTCATTCCAATCCACTAAACATGGAACTAATCAGAAAGGTGGATTTACATTGAAGCCAACATATTTTCAAACACAGTGAGCCTTTTTTTTTTTCACTTGGTACGATTGGCTACATGGAGCCATTTTTATAATATGATAAAAATGATCGCTCTAGGATAGCATTTTTTTGGGATGTGACTAGTATTACAATAAACATGTAACTGGGTTAATCCTACATTTTATCAACATAGAAGTATGATTAATATGACTTTGTTTGATTTACTATTAAAAGTTCTATGTTCTGGACTTGCATGGTATCTCAAAATCTTGATCGATTTCTTACTGACAGGTGGGCTGGTCAGGCTTTGTTTGGGACTCTTACACCAGATATAATTGTTCTCACACTCCTTTACAGCATAGCTGGAGTAAGTAGTATATTCTACATGGCATTTTGTTGGATATGATAATCTGTCAAATGATACCATAGACTGTTCATTAATACTGTATCACATTGCAGTTGGGAATTGCTATTGTTAATGACTTCAAAAGTATTGAAGGGGATAGAGCTCTAGGTCTTCAGGTCTATTCTATATCCTCTGCCTTTCAATAACAGTACTCTGAACTTTTTCACTGACTTTTCTATTGGCTACCTTGTTTGAGTAGTCTCTTCCAGTTGCTTTTGGTGCTGAAACTGCAAAATGGATATGTGTTGGCGCTATTGACATCACACAATTATCCGTAGCTGGTATTGTTAGCAGTATTTTTCATTAGTAATCAATACTTAATTTTGTAACAAGAATGCAAAATGAATTACATTCTAATGCAAAGACATTTACGGTTGCAGGATATTTACTTGGGGCTGATAAACCGCTTTATGCGTTGGCTTTAGTTGCTTTAATTATTCCACAAGTCATATTTCAGGTAAAGCAAGCTACTTCAAGCTAAAATATTAACAACAATAACTGCTACATGCTAAACTGTTCTTATCATCTTGTGCCTTGCAGTTCAAGTACTTCCTAAAGGACCCTGTGAAATATGATGTTAAATATCAGGTACACAATGAATGGAGGATATTCATAGTAATTGGAGATGATATATTAGCAATTATTCCAACTTTATCTAACATTCCTTTTCTTTTATTTTCTCAGGCTAGCGCACAACCATTTTTGGTGCTTGGTCTGTTGGTTACTGCTCTAGCAACTAGCCACTGATCTTCATGCGCAAAAAAAAAGCTACCAAAGGGGCATTAATCCATATATAATAAAGAAGGGACTCACCGATTAGAAGGATAAGAGTGGCATACCCGCACTCAAGATATGTGACTGCTTTTGTTTCCCCTTATCTTTCTTGCTCTCTCCTCTCTCGTCCCCTTGTTCAATTTTTGATTATTTTAGGAAGCTTTAAAGGACTATGAATTGTACAAAGTGTAGACACATTCCCTATGAATTGTACAAAGTGTAGACACATTCCCTTGAATCACGGACCCTTTTTACCTATCTTTGATTTGAGATAAAATTTAAAGCTATTTTCGTTATTCTCTCCAGGTTCATCCATCTCACCTTGCACAATCCTTTGTCATATACTTATTCATATTATAAACACCACTAAACATGGGTCAATAGTATGATTTTCCACCACCAGTGTCACTCTTTTCTCTTTCATGATACTCTCCATTCATTCATGAAAATGAGAAAATTTATTCACAACACAAAACTTGCCTTTGTTTTTGGTTTCTATCTATCATCCTTGTTCTTAATATTGTAAGGATAAACTTTCATTAAGGCCACTCTGAAAAGTTGATGAAAGTAGACAATACAACATCATTCAACATTAAGTAAGAGAGACTCACCTGAGAGTTTAACACTTCCTTAAACATCACTACAGATTAAGACTTCCTAAGCTTTCGTAAAGCTGAAATACCTAGCATTGCTTCCAAACAGGAGCATCAAAACATATTCTTTATACATATCACTGCTACATCATAACCCAGATACTAAACAACTAAGCATCAAAACATATTCTTTATAGATATCACTGCTACATCAAAACCCAGACACTAAACAACTACAACAAAAGACTACTTCCTCACACATTTTTTAGTTTTTCTTAAACTTGGACTCATCGATTTCTATGCCTTCCTCTTCGGCACGTTCTCCACCAGACTTGTCCATGGTGCTGAGCCCTCCTTTGCGTCCCATCTCTTGGTACCCTTCTTTCCCCATCTGCTCCTTCCTTGCCTGCCCTCCTTTGGTTCCCATCTCATGATACCCCTCTGACCCGAGCTGCTGCTTCCTCGTCTGCCCTCCACGGCTCCTTCCTACACATACATTCAAATCATACAAACTCATCTTAAAGTAAAAATTAAGATATATGTCTTTGTTTCAATGAAAAATATTGACAATTAACACGTGTTCTTGAGAAAGAGATAGAGAGGTTGCATGCATGCATACCTTCAGCAAGATGTTCTTGAGCCTCAAGACTCTTCCCTCCAGTTCCACCAGGAACCACAGTTTCGCCTTGCCTTGCCCTCTCATCAAGTTCTTCACGGTTTGCTTGCTTTGATGCCATGTTAATTACTTCAACTAAAATTTTTCACTCCACAGAAAAAGACTTCAAGATTGTTCACATGCCTGAGGTAGAAAGGTTCATCTTTTTATAGTGTGTAAAAGTATGCATGCAAAGGAGTAAACTAAGGCAGAGTGATCAATGTAGCGGTAAAAGATAAGTCCAGATTATTATTATTATGAAAATGTAGGTGTTGGCATGCATGCACACGTGGCTTCAGGTGAAAGTTGACACGCACTTATAAGGTGACACGTGAAAATGGCATATCATGACACGTTCGATTCTTTGCCTTTAAACTAAATTGTGAAATAATTAACACAAATAAATTCGATAAAAAAATAATCATATACGCTATGTCACTATGTATAGAGTTAAATAGTGATAATAGTAGTCTTTTTGAAAGATATGCAATTTAATGAAGATTGTATTAAGGCTATATACACACAGCAACAATGTGAAGACTCCATCTTCATTTGACAATGTGAAAGAAAGTTTGAAAACTATTTTATGTCGTGATCATTGAACTTGAATATTCTTCTGTAATGAAAAAAAAAAATACAAAGCATCAAAGTCAAATTTTAAATACAACAATTGCTTGATATATGATAAAAAGTGTTGAATTCCTAGTAATGATAGGAAAAATTAGACTAGGGACATAATAGCCTTTTCTATGTTACATACAACAATGAAAACCCTTTCCACTTTGAAAATATATTTAAAATCATTGAATGTACAATAAAGGCATGTAATGTTCATTTATTCAATGATTGTGTAAAAAATTTGTGCAACTGCATTCAAATTTCTTTTCTTAGGTAGAGGGTCTAGACTAGGTCGTGCTTACTAATTATTCTATGAGTTTAATTTAATTATCTGATTAGAGAGAATACTCATTTTAATTTCTGAAATATATAGGGATTACATTAGCTTTTTGAAAGAAATAATTGCAATTAAGTTCTTATAGATGATTTCTCTCATTTATGTTGGTCCTTTTGTCAAGGTTTGCTATTGACTCTGTAGTTTAGTGAACAAATGGTTTAAGTGTTAACGTGACATTTATTCTCTTTTGTAGAAGGTATGTGGCATGTCGCTAAATTGAACCACATAAGTAGTTGGGTCTTAATAAAATTGAAATTAATAAAAAATAAAAATAAAGTGATTGGAAACATTGCATATTTGATGCCATAAGACTTATGAGATGTTTGACTGTATATGGGTGCTTACAAAATTGATTGCCACCAATGTAATTCATACCAACCTCATTGTTTAACCAAATGTGAAGACTATATTCCAATTCTAGTTTAGGATTTACTGTAATTAAATATTACTTTATTAAACCTCTTTTACATTTTTTCATTTTATAGTAAATTTTATATGAATTTGTTCTACTAAAAGTGGTTCAAATAAGTTGGGCCACTTCCTGTTACATTCATTACAAGCAATTGACTCGTTTTAGAACACTAAAATTACAGGCTATTCCATGTGATGAACAACCGAACCAAAATCTAAAACTATAAAACATCAAACATTAACATTAACATTAACATTGTGGGTTGGAATTTTGACATTGGTTGTTTACATGTATGTTGTGCCTCAAAGAAGATCGCGTTTGCTGCCTCTCTAGACAAAAGCAGAGAACCACTGCCATACTCTTTTCACACTTGTTTATTGTCATTGTTTCAAAATTATGTTTTGTTTGATATCTTGTTATGAAACTGAGTCAACATTGTCGAGGTGAATTAGAGTTAACTTTGAATTTTTCAAATTTTAATCAAACTAAATTTTTTTTATACTAATTGTTGAATAATAATTGTCGAATTTTTTGAATTTTAGTTGAACTAGATTTTTTTTTTTTACACTAATTGTTGAATTTCACATGAAACATTGAATAAAAGATTCATTTGTACAAAATTCTTCTATACTCATGTTAGTAAGACTTTATACATAAATATGATAAGATTTATTGATTGTTTGCTTCAACGGATTTTACTATCAGGGATAGGGGGAAAAAACGCATATTTCAAAATAAAAAATTATTAAAAGCAGAAAAAAAAATAAAAGAAAATGAATGTCAAACTTAATGGAAACGAATATTTTTTTAAGAAAGTGAATGATTTTGAATATAATAATAAAATTATAAATAATAATTATAATAATAAAATTATAAAATAATAATAATAAATTATAATTATAATAATAATAATTAAAATAATTTTATATTAATCATAAAAATAATTTAATTTTTATTTTAAAATAATTACTAATTTTATTAATTAAACAATAATAATTTATTAATAACATTTAATAAATTACTTATAATTAATTTTAAATTAATTTTAACTATAATTCCATCTACTAAACAATTATTTTATCAATCATCTATATCGCGTCATTTACAAATTCTTATAATATTTTTTTTTCATTTCTTACTATTCTTTTCTTTATTGATAACAAATATTTTCTATTTACTTTTACCTCAAATTAACTATTTTTAAATCCATCTTCTAATCTAATTATACCCTTAACAATAGAAATAAGATTGAGTAAAAAATAATATTATATTTATATATTTTTTTAGCTTAATCTAAATTTGGATCCTTTAGGATTTTAAACTCTTAGGATTTCCTTTTTATTAACAAGAAAAAAAATCACCTTTTTTTTACGTCGATACCACGTTGACCAAGAATCGATTTGAATGAAACATGCATTCTTCAACTCTAAACTTTTAACATGAGCTATAATTGTGAGAAAAGAGATTTTAGTTGTGGCTTCAGAAATAGAATTGTGAACCATTTATCTTAATATTCTTTTTTTATTTAATCGCTTTGACGCTACACATTTGATTTTGTTATACTTATGAATATTCAAAATAAAATTACAACCACGGAAATTAGGAAAAAAAGTAATCCAATTGATTGATGTAATAGTTAAATATTTTACTCTCACTGATTGTGCATAACCTATGTATAGGAAATTCATGTTGGATTTTTAATATATAAAAAAATTTCGAATAAGTGACATTCATATTGGCATAAATTAAATTAGTTTCGGATCCAATAAATTAGAAGAAACATTTGTCAAAAAAATAATATATCAAAGAAATAAACACAAATATTTAGTGCAGCAACATTTGTTAGTTCTAAATTTACAACATTATAGAGAAATCAAATATAAACAATAGTAATCAGCTTTAGAGTTAATAAAAAAAATTATAAATTCTATTAATCGTATTTTAAAAATTACTAAAGTTTCTTTTCATTGGAACTTGATATAAGTAATAAGAAAAATATTGAAATAAAAATTCAATTTTTACGATAATATCATCTATAATTTTTGTAACTATTTATAAAGAAGATTATTTCGCTTTTTTTCATGCATTATGTTATTTATTTTACCTTTATGAATATAATTCTTTTTTTATTTTATTATTTGTGAACAAGTTATCTAACCATTAAGAATAAAAAAATAACATTTTTTATTATATATTTTTTAAGCGCTTAATGTTTTTTATTATTTGAATATAAACCTTACTAATATTTTTTTATTTTAATAATTATTACAATATTTATTTTTTTATTATCATAAAAAAATGGAAAAATTAATTATAATAAAAATAGTTAAAGTTTATTTACGTTGGATATAATTTTTTTTTTATTATTGATTCATGGTATTCACCGTATAGTAATAAATTGTAAATTTTTGAAGTAGCTCTAAAAGGAAAATATAGAATATAAAATTGTAAAGTAGCAAATAAATTACGCAATTAAAAGGGACGAGTGAGAAAGTTAAAAGAAAGTTTAACTATTACGATTAGTTATGATAATATTTTAAAATAAATTATAATTTTGTTTAGAATTATCCGAGGTCTATGAGTAGGACATAGAAGATTAAAAAATTATAATATATTTATAAAAAAAATATTTTTTAATATTTATGATAAGTATCAAACATCATAATATAAATATTATTTAAAACAGTTATATTAATTTTTTTTAGAATATCATTGAGTATTGACTAGTACAAGACTATAATTGTATATTGGTTACTGTTTCATTTAAACTCTAACCTTGAATCCTAAATCCTAACTCCAATCCCATCCTAGATCTTAACTTTGATCCTAAACATTAACATTAATCCTAAACCCTAAACCTTAACCTTAATCCTAACCCGGACCATAAACCCTAATCATAACTCTACCCCTAACAATAACCATAAACCTTAAGCATAGACCCTAAACCTAACCATAACCCTAAATCTTAATCCTAACCCTAACCCCTGCCCCTAACCACTAAACCCTACCTCTACCCCTAACCCATAACCTTAAACCTAAACTCATAAAGCACAAACACTAAACCCTAACCCTAAATCATACCCTTAAACTCTAAACCCTAACCCTAAACCCTGAACCATACATCCCCCCTAAGCCTACCCATTAAACCATAACCCATAAACTCTTAACCTAACCTTAAACCCAAACTCTATCCCTAAACTCTAAACCATAACCTTAAACCCTACCCCACCCCTAATCCATAACCCTAGCCATTAAACCCTCAAACATAACACTACTCCTAACCCTAAACACAAACATTAACCATATTCATAAACCCTAACCCTAATCCTGAACCGTAAACCTTAACCATAACCCTGAACCATAAACCTTACCCCTGAACTCTAAATCATAATCTTAAACCCTAAACCATAACCATGAACCATAACCCTATACCTAACCCAAAACCTTAACCTTAACCATAAACCATGAACCCTAAACCCTAACCATAAAGCCCGAACCCTAAACCATGAACCATAACACATAACCCTAACCATCAACCTTGAACCTTAAGCCTAACCCTAAACCCAAAAGCCTAAACCCTAAACCCTGAACCATACCCCTAAAACACTAACCCTAAACCCTAACCCTAGCTATAAGCCATGAACCCTAACCCTAAAACATTAACCATAAACCCTAACCCTAACCCTGGCCCTAACAAAAAAACTACTTTCTCACACATTTTTTAGTTTTTCTTAAACTTGGACTCATTTAGCACATTCTCCACCAGCCATGGTGCTCAACTCTCGGTACCCTTCTTTCCCATTTTCTCCTTCCTTGTTTGCCCTCCTTTGCTTCCCAACTCATGATACCCCTCTGGCCTCAGCTGTTGTTGCTTCCTCGTCTGCCCTCCACGGCTCCTTCCTACACATACATTCACATAATAGATCTTAAAGTAAAAATTAGCATACATGTATTTGCTTTAAAATCACCTCACCGTTTGGGATAACCCACGATTTTGAAGCAAGTATCCTTGGTGTGTTTCTTCATTGCGCAATGAGTACATGGAGGTGGCTTTTGTCTTCCTTGTCTCGTTGTGATGGACGTTTTCTGGCAGTTTTTGGGTGACTCCATCTTTGTTCCTGTTCCAGTGGTCTATTTCTTGCAGTTAAGCCGATTCCGACCTCCCCTATCTCTTCTGGTGTTGGAGGTATACCTGTCAGATGACTCTTATTTCCTCTGCCATGCCACTGATAACTTTCTTCATAAGTGTTGCCCACAATTGATAATTGTCTCCGTTTAATTTGAAACCAATTGACAAATTGTCAGTATTGGCTTGTGTTTGCTGAATCCTTAGGCCATTACTAAGCATATTTGCAATTTGAAAAGTTAACTCATCAGTAATGGTTGAGGAGTTATTCTGGTTTTGATTCATGTTGTTGCCAATTTCATCATCTGAAAATTACATTTTTGATTTTTTGGTGTTTTTCAGCTGTGAGAGGTAATAGAACAATGATGTTGGTTTCTGAGTTTTTAGGATCTAACACCGCTCTGATACCATCTTGCGATGGTATCGAGGGTTAAGAAAGGTTGGACAATGATATGATAACTATGAACAAAAAAGAACAAAGAATATGATAACATGAAAGAAGATTTTTTATTAAATGTGTATTTCTTTGTTTATAATAGCTCACTTAATATAAAATTTAAGGAAACTAAATATATAAATTATTCTAAATAAATACATTTGATATTCTACTGATATTCTCTTATACTCCCTTGATTATCTCTAATATTCTTACTGATATTCTCTTATATTCTCTTGATTATCTCTTATATTCTACTGATTTGTTTTCATAATAATAATAATATTCTAACAAGTATAATGCCTTGTACTTTTACAAGCTGCCCAATCATAATATGCAAAACCTTTTATATATGACATAGAATCCCTTGTGCTGGAGCACAATTTATGTATCTAATAACTCGTTGAGTAGCCTTGTAGTGATGAACTGTGAGTGACTTTGTAAATTGACTAAGAAATTGCACCGCGTAAGTTGGTATTAGTCAAGTATAAAAGTTTTTCGATCACCTTTTGATATGAAACAATATTGTATAGTTCAACTTTTGTTTCAAATAAACATTTGGTGTTTTTGACCATGGGAGTGACACTGGGCTTAGATTCCAGCAAACCAGAATCCGAGAGGATGTCTAATGCATATTTCCTTTAACATATATGGATTTCTTTGTGTGATCTGGCCACTTCCAACCCAAAAAAATATTTTAAGTTTTTATCTGAAATTATATAAAAATTTATAATGTAATATATAGCGTTCATGAAATAAAAAATTCTTATACCGAAATTGGTCCACTCCTTATAAAACTATAGCTCAGCGGTTTCGTAAATTTTACCTGTTTATAGAAAGATGAAAAACAATATTATCCCATAAAAACGTCTTTATTAGATTGATACGCGGATGAAAGAAACTTTTAAATTGTGTTCGTTAGAGACAGAGAAATAAAATAGTAGATAAGGAAGAAATTAGTAAAAATATAATTATTTAGTTGAAAAAATAAAAATTACGTATTATTATTATTATTATTATTATTATAATAGAAAGAGAAAAAAAAGATCTATGATTAATTATGAGTGTTTTGTGATTTTTTATGGGTGTTTCATAAATAAATTACGTTAAAATAACATTTTTAATCAATTTCATTTTAGCAGCACAATGGATGTTGTTAGGTATGATATTTAAGACTTAGTTTCTTTTTTTTTTTTGTTTGTTTGTTTCTATCTTTATTTTTAGGTTTTTTTTTTCTATGTTCTTTCTTTATTTATAAAATCATTATTTTACATACAGGAGTTATTTGTACTATTGTCATTGATTAATATAACATAATATTCTTAGCATATAAAAGAGAAAATTCCAAATATTTGAATAATACATAACTCTAAGAATAAAAATATGTAATTGGATTTTAATGAGAAAAGTTTTCAAATTATTTTATCAGTGTTTAACAGATTTATTAATGTTTTGAAGTGATACTTTATGTTATAATGATTGTATAACACTAAAAAAAATAAATTAGAACATTTAAATATGAAGAATTTGCTAATTAACACAAGCTTAATATTAATAACTTTTTTAACGTAAAATTATCTTATAACTTCTTGCCTATTGAAAATATTATTTTTGATTTCAACACGTGCAACTTTTTTAACTCTGGTAATAGGATAATACTAATTTTTTTAAAAAAAGTTGAATTTTACAATTAAATTTTTATAAATGATATTTTGAAACCTGAATCATATGCTATACCTATTAATAAGCAAATTCTAATTAAGATCCTTTATTTTCTTCTTTCAACACAAATTTTATAACATTTGAATGACATCATATATTTTCTTATGGTAGAGGTATAAACATTGAAGTTGAATTTGCATTCAAGACACTCTAAGGATTAAAAATTTGTTTGACATTCTAAAAAACCTTCCCATGAAATTAAATATGATCAATTTGAATTCTCTTATGTCTACAATTTTTACTTTTTTGGTAGATGTCTCATGCATTTAACTTTCTTTTACTAATTTCCAAAGAGAAATTAAAAATAACGAAATCACTATATTTGTCACTACATTTTTTTTTATAACTTTTTATCAATATTTTTTTATAGTAGAGCATGATAAATGATTTAGGATCTTTATAGCTCAAGATTTATAGTTTTTTTTTTCATTTATTAGAAATCTTACTTATTTTCAATATTTTATTACCTTTCATTCACATTTTATAACATTAGAAACAAAAGAAATTATTGTAAATACTAAAATATAAATTTTAATCAATAACTTATAAAGATGAAAAATTAGATTTTACTACTTTATAGTCTATTTCCATAGTCTACAACTATTTAATATCAAAATTACAATAACTAAAAATAAAACAAACAAAATGCATAAGAAGTTAAAATATTCTTAAAATTCAATCAAACTAGTGAAGTAAATACTTTTAAAATAAATATAACAATATAATACCAATATTATTGTTGATCTTTTCAATATCATTATCATTTTCCTGCCTCTTTGTTTAAATAAAATAAAACTTATTTAAAATAATTTGAAATAAAATCAAGATCAAGAGAAATATCATCTTCCACCCCAATATTTAAGTGTGGCAAAAAAAAAAAATGTAAAATTCTGTTACTGAAATAAATTACCATTTATAATTTCTGAATTTGTGATTTCAAACATTTAAAACTATATAAAAAAATGATAATCTATATTGATTATTCATCTTTGCCAAATATTTTTCTTTAAAGTTTAGATTCAAATATATAAGAGAGAGACCAAGCGTGATATCAAATTTTTAGTTGGAAAGCAAAAATCTTATAATTTTTCAAATCAAGATTTTAGTGGTAAAAAATTTAAGATTAAAAATTATAAAGAGAAGCTGTTTTTCACTGAGATAAAAAAAATATTTCAGGTAGTGTAATTATTTCCTTACAAAATAATTGAAAGATTCTTATTAAATTAAAAGACAGTAGATTGAATACTCTTTATTATAGAAAGTAAACACACATTATGGTGATTAATTTTTAATTAATAAATAATATTAAATGGCAAGATTATTATTGAAAAAGCCTTAAATTTTTATTACAAATTAGAAAAGTTAATATTTTTATATTTTGAGTAAAAAAATCTTAAAGGACCCTCAGAAATAGTAGTATTTAACAAGTTTTTGTTTTGTAAAATAATTATATAGTATTCTTTTAGTATTAGACAATCATGTTTAGTTAATGAGGTTGGCATACAAGATGAAGATGAAAAAGAAAAATTTAATAAAAAAATAATTAGTGATTTATTCATCAACCAGTGAATGTCCACATACATGTGTTTTATCTTAGTATCAATTAATTGTATTCAATTAACCAATGCCATTTGAATAATTCATATATATACTGAAGTCCAATTACCATAAACTTGTATAATAACTCTTATTTAACTAGTTGTTTTTTTGTAAAATACATGTAATAAAAAATATTTTTAAGGATAAAGTTTAAATATTATTTATGTTGATTTCTAATTAAAATAAAAGTTTTATCATAATAACATACATTAACATTTAATGTGGTCATTTATTACATATCCCATTCAGGGTTTTACAATCAACCCTGAATTGAAAAATGATATTGCATTGCGTCATTTTTTTTATTATATTGAACTCTTTAAGTATACCCTTTTTAATAGGGATCATCTCTAAAAAACAACAGTTGGTTAAAAATAAAAAAAATATCATTTTAATATAAATTCTACATACATAAGTTGCTGCTTAAAATTAAAGAAAGTTATTTGTAAATTTAAGAAATTGGTTTATATAAACAATTACAAGTATCTCTCTAAATTTAAACAAATGTATATACAACCTATATTAAAATAATACTTAATTAGTTATTAAGTCACATCCAATAATGTTTTTAAATAAAGAAAATGTTTATGTGGTGGAATTTTAAAAGATTTTGGTTATAAGTGTAATTTGATTTTTTTTATGGAAGTGTTAATATTATTATTCTATTTTTTAACTAGATATTTATTCAGTATAAAAATTCATAAACATGTCATAAAATAAAATAAAAAGGCAGACAACTATGAAAAGAATAATTACTAATGCTATTCCAATTTCAGTTCAAACATATGAACCTATACAACAGGTTTTTTGCATTAACATTAATGCTAACTTTCCTTTTAATATATTAAATTTTACTTAGCATTTAATAAAATTTATGTGAATTCTACTAAATTAAAAATAGTAAAAATAATTAAAAGTATTATTGTCATTATTATTTAAATAAAAAATCATCTCCTGATATTAACCCAAGTTATATTATTGACTTGCTATGTACAGAACTATTACAGTGATGCACTACAATATAAATAAAATATAAAATAATAAAATTTAAACAAATAAATAAACTAAGGCAGTACTAAAAGGTGATGTACTACAATATAAATAAAATATAAAATAATAAAATTTAAACAAATAAATAAACTAAGGCTAGAAATGGAGTGTAAAAACCCTACTCAAGGGTTTGTATTCTTGCAATGAAAATGAAAAATCCTATATAAGCCGAAGCTCTCTTTGTGGCTGTAACCCTAGTTCCACAGAGCCACCGCTTCGGCTCTACAAAACTTCCCCTTTTCCATTTCTTTCCTGAGCCTTTCGCTTCTTCGGGCATTCATCATTCCCAACATCTTTTCACGGTGAGTGATACTTCAAAATTCATCAATTTCCTAAATTTTCATCCGGGTCTTCTTTCTCTCCCCTGTTTTATTTTATTCTCTTTCACGCCCCGACTAGATAAAGATTTGATTTTTGTTATAGTTTTGTTTCTTATCCCATTTCATTTGGGTGTCTTATAGGTCAGAGGAACAACAGAGTCGTACCATCATGTCGGACGACGAAAGGGAGGAGAAGGAGTTGGATCTCTCTTCTGCCGAGGTGGTCACCAAATACAAGACCGCTGCGGAGATCGTTAACAGTGTGTTTCTCACTCTCTCAATGTCTTTTGTTACCTCAAGTTCTTTCTGCATTTTTGGTTTTTTCAACATTGGACACACTATTTTTTTTTTTGGCTGAAACCCAGTTGAAGTTTGCTTCTTTATATATGTGTACGATTTATGTACGATTTCATGAACTTTATTGTTTGTTTGTCTGTGATTTTCAGAGGCCTTGAAGTTAGTTATTTCTGAATGCAAACCTAAGGCAAAAATTGTGGACATTTGTGAGAAAGGGGATTCATATATTAGAGAGTAAGCCTTTTGTTTATTCTTATTAAGAGAGCATTGCCTTTGCTATTTTTTTTTTAACATGTGTACATGTAATTGCCTTTTTTTTATTTGTTTTATATTTGTGGAAATTTGCTCATAGGGTTTGTTTTGTGCCTGTGTAGGCAAACTGGAAATGTGTACAAGAATGTGAAGAGGAAGATTGAGCGAGGTGTTGCTTTTCCAACATGTTTATCAGTAAACAATGTGGTCTGCCATTTCTCTCCACTAGCCAGTGATGAGGCTGTGTTGGAAGAAGGTGATATACTGAAAATGTAAGATTTTCAGTGCTTGAATTTGTGATTATTTGTGGGGAAATGGAATCTGTGTTTGTTTGCTATTACTTAGACGTTGATGGTTGCTTCTTTGATTGCTTGCAGTGATATGGCTTGTCATATAGATGGTTTCATTGCTGCGGTGGCTCACACCCATGTACTTCAGGAAGGTCCAGTTACAGGGAGGGCAGCCGATGTTATTGCTGCTGCAAATACTGCTGCGGAGGTGGCTTTGAGGCTTGTCAGGCCAGGAAAGAAGGTAGACATCTGTAACTAATTTTTACTATAGTTGCATTTCTGTAATGGTTTGATTTGGTTTCTCTATGTGCTACCTTTCTTGACTGTACCTTTTCGATTGGTGTAGGGTCATATGATATATAAACAATTTCAGCTTATTTAATTTGGAGAGAAATTAGGTCGGTTTTGTGTGTTGTTGATGAATGGTTCTTCTTTGCCTAATTATGTGCCTTTTGGATTTTGATCTCTAAATGATGTAAACTATTATGGGCTATGGATAAAAATTATCCGATGAAGCTTAATTGTCATAGTTACACTGATAGAGGTTATTCATGTTTTTTCTTTGGTAGTGTTGGTACTGTATTCTGCTTGATGAATGCTATCATGGAATTTCATCAAAGACTTGATTTGTTGTTAATGATTGAAATCATATACTTTTTTTTTTCCAGTTTTCCACCTTTTCTAAAAATTATCTTAATTTGATTTATGATATATTGTAATTTGAACAGTTGATCTCTGTATGATGAAGAAATTATTGGCTATGGATAAATTCCAATGAAGCCTGTTTATGTCATAGTTACACTGACAGAGAATTGTTGATTTTGTTTTTATTTTTTTTTAGAAAAATTATGAACTGGATTTTTTTTTTCATATCACCCTCCTAAAATCTTACACTGATCCATAATATCATATTGTAAATATATGAACTTTATCTCTATATGAAGAAGACATCGTAGGCTATGGATAAAGTCCAATGATGCCTATTTCTGTCATAGTTACACTGATAGGGAGTTGTTCATACTCTGTTCTATTTATACCTGACTGAATGATTACCAGCATTTGCATAATGGATCAGTAGTCAACCAGGAAAGAATATGTGCAATCTAGGATGATTTATGTAATTTGAAATATGTCTGTTTCTCAAGTTTTTGTGGCATTTTTTTTACTAAATATTATTATGTATTAAAGGTTAAGATATTCTTTACCTGTATAGTCTTTTTAATATATTTTTAATGTTAATGTAATCTCACTTGTTATAGATTTATCAGTGTAGATCTAGATTCTAATAATTATAGCAAATGTTAAACCTATATTAAAGCAACTTTGCCGAGGTGATCAGTACCAAATTGATTTCCTCTTTTCCCTGTTGCTGATACTAGAATTGGCTGGAAATAGTTTCATGGTTGTGCTGATTTATATAGTCAGCACACTTGTCTAATATAGCCAACAAAACATAGTGCCTTGATATAATTTTTATTTTACTGTAATGTGCCTCTCTTGTTACCCTTGTCAGTTTATGTCTGGATTCTGAATTTTTAGCAAATATTAAATCTGTAAGAAAGGCAACTTTGCCGAGGTGATCAGTACCATGTTGGTTTCCTCTTTTCCCTGTTGCCGATAATAGAATTGGCTGAGAATAGTTTCATGGTTGTGCTGATTATATACAATCAGTACTCTTGTCTAGTATAGCCAACATAGTTCCCAATTTAAACCATAACTTATGCTTTACGTGTCTTTAATCCCGTTAAATTTCTTTTAAAGTTATTGTAATTTGCCTCTCTTGTCAGTATATGTTAATTCTAATATTTGTAGGAATGTTAAAGCTTTAACAAAGGCAACTTTGCCGAGGTGATCAGTATCATATTGGTTTCCTCTTTTCCCTGTTGCCAATACTAGAATTGGCTGAGAATAGTTTCATGGGTGTGCTGGTTTATATTTTCATTGCAGTACACTTGTCTATTATAGCCAACATAATAATACTCTATACAAATCATTACTTATCACTACTTTGGTTTAGTTATTTTAATTATTTCTGACGTAGGATTGAATGCCGTTCCATTTATAAAACCTTAGTAAGGTTGACTTTGTTATGATGATTAAGGGCCTACTGACTTTGTCCTTTCCCTGTTGTTTAATTTAAAATAGGCTGAAAATTATTTTTTGGTGATGCTGATTTATTATTGCCAGCATGTTTGTCTATTTTAACCAGCACCGTATTAACATTTATTAGTCATATACATAAATGACCTTATTTTTAGAACTAGATTCTGATTCTGTTTTTTGACCAAATTATTTTTTTCACAGAACAAGGATGTAACTGATGCAATTCAAAAGGTTGCTGCTGCCTATGACTGTAAAATTGTTGAAGGTGTTCTCAGCCACCAAATGAAGCAGTTTGTTATTGATGGAAATAAAGTTGTGCTTAGTTTGTCTAATCCAGACACAAGGGTTGACGAAGCAGAGTTTGAGGAGAATGAGGTTTATGCAATTGATATAGTAACGAGCACAGGAGATGGCAAGGTATGATACTTCTATCAACATATAGCTAGTATGATAAATCAAATGGATAATAAAGTGAATTTCTATTGTCTTGCAGCCCAAGTTGTTGGATGAGAAGCAGACAACCATATATAAGAGGGCTGTTGACAAGAGTTATCACTTGAAGATGAAAGCATCTAGGTTCATCTTCAGTGAAATCAGTCAGAAATTTCCTATCATGCCATTTTCTGCTAGGTAACTATACTGTTTTTATACTGCTTCTACTAGTGTTCTAATTCTGATCCTCATTTATCTTAAAATTTAATTTGTTTTGTAACAGGGCTTTGGAAGAGAAAAGAGCTCGTCTGGGTTTAGTGGAATGTGTCAACCATGAGCTCTTGCAGCCATATCCTGTTCTGCATGAAAAGCCTGGTAAAAAAAAACCTTTTCCCTGGTAGCATAATTACATAGCCAAGGTGTCATTTGTTTAAGTCTTTGTGTCATGCATTATATTGTTTGTTTTTCAGGTGATTTTGTTGCTCACATCAAATTCACAGTCTTGTTGATGCCAAATGGATCGGATCGGGTCACATCTCATCCACTCCAAGAATTGCAGCATACAAAAACAGTAGATGATCCTGAAATCAAGGCTTGGCTAGCCTTGGGCACAAAAACAAAGAAAAAGGGTGGTGGAAAGAAGAAAAAAGGTAGGCTGGGAAGAGTATTGTGCTGTTATATTATTCCTTGTGTTGTATCATTCTTATATCATTGAGCAAGTCATCATTTACATATCTAAAACTTTATTATTCCTTGTTTTGAATGACTCAACAAATTGCAATGTGTGGTTGTGTTCACAGGTAAGAAGGGGGACAAGGTAGAAGAGTCAGCTGAAGCTGAGCCTATGGAGTCAACAAACGGGGCCACTTCTTAAGATTGAGTTAACCCTTCCTCTCTCTCTCTCCGAACAATGAAAGAAATTTTCATTTCATTACCCTTTCCAGTTTTGGTACATTGTTCACCAAATTGTATTTTGTTTGATTATGAATTTTAGTATAGTTTTCCGACCTTGATTCTAATAGCATTATTCATATGGTTCCTTAAAAAATCCAAACCCAACACTGCAATGGTTTGGTTAATCATCCAAACTGTTTGATATTTTGATAAAATGGTTTTGTGGTGAACTGAATCTGAACTAAACTAGTTTTGGGCTGATTTTTAAAGCCGGACCAGTTTCAAATTGGTTTTTAAATCATAGAGACAATTTTTTTTTTCTAGTTTTCCAATGATGTGAAATGTGTAACTTTTGAGGTGGGTTGAGGCTGAAGGGGTTTTAGTGCAATGGGTGAGGAGTGAATATGACAAACTAGAGGATTTTTTGGTAAGTTATCTCAAACAACTACGGTAAGAAAAGTTATCTACCATCATTATCTTTTAATGCAATGCAGAACATTCATAATTTAAAATCAGATACAAAACATTCATGATTTTGTTTTGTCTACCTATATCAATTTTTAAAAGAAATTTATGCTCCTTAGAAGTAAGGATTGGAGCTGATTTTTACAGAATACTTTGTTTTAATGCTCTTAACTAAAGAATGAATTAAGTTGAAGTTATTTTAATGACTACTGCATTAATTAAAAATGTTTTACTTTAATTACAAATTCTGTTTTATATTGAAAAAATTATCAACTGACTATTTTTAGAATATCTTATATTTTTGTTTTTCATTTTTGGTACTTATATTATACCTTTTTATTTTCATACTAAAGGTGAAAAGGTTTAAGTTTTTTTGAACCCACTAAAATTTTTGTTTAATTCAATTCAATCATTTATTTATTTTTAAATATTTTAAAAAATAAAAATAATTCAAACACTTTTCTAAATATATTTAAGAAAAATATGTTGAGAATATAATGCATGTGATTAAATTTCTAAGGAGATGGACTTTCAGAATGCATTGAAGACAACGTTTAGCAGACATTTGAATATATTTTTAGCGAAATTTCGTAAATATTGATTTTAGTTCTTATAATTTATTATTTTTTCTCCTGTAAAATATGACTTATTTTTTTAAATTATGTAAATTTTAAGAATTTTTAGATAATATATGTTGACATTGTATTAAAACATTTTATATTGCTTAAAATTATTATTTAATTTTTTTCAGTGTATATGTATATATTAGTTAATTACTCTTATATAATACTCATTCATTTTATTTTAGACAATGATAAGTCTACTTTTTTACAATAACTCTGTTAAAACGTATTAAAAATTTAAAAAACTAAGTTTTTTATATTTTTATATTTTCAGATAATCATTTTATATTTGTTAGTGCATTCGTACATTATCAAGAGACAGAACACTGTCGGAACAATGTCTACAACTTTTTTATGATAATAAAGTATAATGAATAATTTTTTTTTAATATATCTATTATTACAATGAAAAATAATTGCTAAAATATAAAAAATAAACTATGATAGAATATGATTAAAAATAATGATTTGTTAAAAAAAATTATTTATTAAACTAAAAAAACTGTATGTCATTTTCTTATTTTTTTTATATTTAAAAAAAAAATACATGCATAGTGCTATATGAAATAAGAGTTCAATTTCTATAATTATTTATAACAGTATGTAAATTTTTATATTTATTAATAAAGAATATTTTGTTTTTTTTTTACTATTTTCAGTTTATATAATTAATTATTAATTTTATCATTATTAATATAACTTGTTTTATTATTTTATTTTTTAAGTTTAAAATTGTTTTTTTAACTCAATTAACTAGTTATAATAAAATTATAAAAATTATTTATTTTATAATTATTTTTTATAAATATACCTTTTATAAATTTAATAGTATTTTTATTTTAATAATCATAATATTTTTCTTATTTTTATATCATAAAAAAGTGAAGTAAAAATTTATGTTTTCATTAGTTATTAATTATTATTATTATGATTTATTTTAATAAATAAGAACATGTATCATAAGAGTAAAATACTAAAAACAAGTGTACATAAAAAATGAAAATGTATCACTTCTATTATTGCTAACATAACGTACGGGTATTTCAAGATATGTATTCATATTTTTATTCTATTAAAATAATACAGTTTCAAAAAAAAAAATAATAAATATATATATATATATATATATATATATATATATAAAAAAAAAAAAATAAATATATATATATATATATATATATATATATATATATTATAATTTTGTTAGAATAATATTTTAAAATAGTATGTGATAACTTTTATTTAAGTGAAAAAATTATTTAGTTATTTTAAAATAAAGAAATATTACTTAATTACTTAGTTTATTAAATATTTTTTTATATTAAAATATAAATTGTCTAATTAAAAAATATTAAAATAAGTTAAGAAAAAATGTATTGCTTTAAATCATGTTTCCTACAGAGGTTATATATCTATTTAAAAATAGGGAGGGATTTCTTAACTACTTATTTTATTAAATAAATATTTTTTTATGAATTGTTATAGAATAATATTAAGTTATCATAATTTTAGAGATAAATTTGTAAGAAAATATATAAATGAAATAAATACATAAGAAAGTGTATCTGTTGTTAATTATTATAAATAAATAAATAAGAAAGAAGAGGGAATGAAGTGTCAAAACCCTACTCAATCGGTTGTGTTCTTGCAATGGAAATGAAAAATTCTATTTAAGCCGAAGCAACATCTGGTAACCCTAGTTCCACTAAGCCACCAATTTTTTTCCTGGGCAACAAATTCCCTTTTTCATTTCTAAAACCCTTTTCTTCTTCACTGCATCATCTTCAAACCTCGTCACTGTGAGTTACTTCAAACTCCATCAATTTCCCAACTTTTCATCTTGGTCTTGTTCTTTATCGGTTTTTTTATTCTCTTTCACGGCCCAGTTGATGAATGTTTGCCTTTTGTTTTCTTCATTGTTTTGTCTTCTTTCGTTTGGGTTTTTCAGAAGTTACAAGCAGAGGGACTAAAGAGTTCTGCCGCCATGTCGGACGAAGAAAGGGAGGAGAAGGAGTTGGATCTTTCTTCTGCCGAAGTGGTTACCAAATACAAGACTGCTGCTGAGATCGTTAACAGTGTGTTCCTTACTCTTTTAATGTCTTTGGGTTATAAAATTCTATCTGGGATTTTGTTATTCATACATTGGACACAATTTTCTTATGGGAATTGGGCTGTTGAAGTTCAAGTTATTTTATATTTTTACATTTCAGGTTCATAGTAAGTTTTGATTATGTTTTGTTTTGATTTTGTGTTTGACTTTGATTTACAGAGGCCTTGAAGGTTGTTATTTCTGAATGTAGACCGAAGGCCAAGATTGTGGACATTTGTGAGAAAGGAGATTCATATATTAGAGAGTAAGCTTATATTTATTTTTTATACTATGGAGCATTGCTTGATATCTTTAACATGTGTACATGTAATGGTTTCTTTTTGTTTGGTTTTTATTTGTTTTTATATTTATGAAATTTTGCTAATAGGGTTTTGTTTGGTGGCTATGTAGGCAAACTGGAAATGTTTACAAGAATGTGAAGAGGAAGATTGAGAGAGGCATTGCTTTTCCAACATGTTTATCAGTAAACAATGTGGTGTGTCATTTCTCTCCACTTGCCAGTGATGAGGCAGTGTTGGAAGAAGGTGATATGTTGAAAATGTAAGATTTTCAGTGCATGAATTTGTGATGTGTGGTGGAAAAATGGAGTCTGTGGGTTTTGCAATTACTTGGAAGTTGATGGTTTTTTCTTTGGTTGGTTTTGCAGTGACATGGCTTGTCATATAGATGGTTTCATTGCTGCTGTGGCTCATACCCATGTACTTCAGGATGGTCCTATTACAGGAAGGGCAGCAGATGTCATTGCTGCTGCAAATACTGCTGCAGAGGTGGCCTTGAGGCTTGTCAGACCAGGAAAGAAGGTAATCAATTGCAACTAGCTTTTACTCTAGTTGCATCTTAGTTGCATCTTTGTAATGGGTTGAATTGGATTTTACTACATTTTGCCTTTTTTGATACCTTTTGTTGACAGCTATAAATTCAAGTGACATCTAAGCATCTTAGCATAGTAAAATTGGAGAGAAATTAGTTTGGTTCATGTGTATTATTTGAAGGGACTTCATTGCTCTAATGTGTGCCTTGTTGATTTTGATCTCTAAATGATGCAAACTGTAATGAGCCATGGATATACTCCTATGAAGCTTAATTGTCATAGTTACACTGATAGAGGTCATTTATGGTTATTCTTCTGTGGTCTTGCCAATTGAGTGCATTGATTATCTTTGGAACTCTTCTTGGCTGTACTGTGTCGTGCATTCTGTATGATGAATTCTGTCTTGGACTTGTATTAAAGACTTTTTTTGTTCTGATTGAAATTGTTGTATAAAAAATTCAGCTTTATATCTGTCTGATTTCTTTCCTGTTTTACATGTTCTCTTAAAACTATTTTAATGGGGTTTTTATACTGTAATTTGCTCAATTTTTTCTCTGTATGACAAAGAAGAAATCATAGGCTATGGATGAACTCCAATGAAGCCTGTTTCTGTCATAGTTACACTGACAGAGAATTGTTGATTTTGTATCCCATTGTTGTGTTATTTTACCTGCATGTTGAATCTTATCATGCACTGTCATCAAATACTTGTGTGCCTTATAAATTAATTTTTATTCTGTTGAAATTTTGGAAAATTTATAAATTTGATTTCGTTTTCCTTTCCAAAACTCCTTATGATCCATAATAATATTGGATTGTGAATTTATGAACTGATCTCTATTTGATGAAAAAATCATAGGCTATGGATTAACTCCGATGATGCCTGTTTCTGTCATAGTTACACTGATAGAGAAAAAGTTCGTCCTCTGTTCTATATATGCCTGATTTCGAATGCCTAGTCCACCGAAGAAATAATACCTTCAATCAAGGTTGTTTCATTTAATGTGTAAAATGCCTGTTTCTCAAGTTTTTTTGGTCATTTTTGGATGTTGACTATGATTATATATTAGAGGTTTATGGTATCCTTTACCTCATAATCTCTTCATATACTTTTAATATAGTGTAATTGTCTCTTGATTAGGCTTCCTGACTGTATATCTAGATAAAACATTTGTAGAAAATTAATTATAATTAAGGTAACTTTGGCGACGTGACTGTAACATATTGGTTTCCTCTTTTTCTTGTTACTAGAATTGGCTAAAAATAGTTTCACGGCTGTACTGATTTATCAGTCACTTGCCTAGTATAGCCAACATCCTATGTATTAAAACCATTACTTATCCTTTACCTGTCTGATAATCCCTCAATATATTTCTGATGTTACTGTAGTTAGCCTCTCTTGTTAGCTTTATTAGTGTTTATCTAGATTCTAATGTTATTGTAGTTTGCCTCTTTTCTTAGCCTTGCCAGTGTTTGCATTGATTCTGATATTTGTATCAAATGTTAAAGCTATAATTAAGGCAACTTTGCCGAGGTGATCAGTACCATATTGGTTTCCTCTTTTCCCTGTTGCTGATACTAGAAGTGGCTGAAAATAGTTTTTAGTTGTGCTGATTTATATAGTCAGTACACTTATTGTAGCCAACATAATTCTGTTAAAAGCGCTACTTATACTTTACCTGTGTATAATCCGTTGTATACTTACCTGTGTATAGTCCTTTCTGTGTATATTTGTAGCAGATGTGTGAAGCTATACTAAAGGCAACTTTGCCGAGGTGATCAGTACCATATTGGTTTCCTCTTTTCCCTGTTGCCGATACTAGAGTTGGCTAAAAATTAGTTCACAGTTGTGCTGATTTAGGTAGTCAGTTCACTTGTCTAGTATAGCCAACATAGTTCACTTTTTTTAAACCATTACTTATCACTTATATTGTAGAACTAAAAAAGTGGGAAACAGTACCATGTTCAAACCATTAGTTTAGATGAATTATTTAATTATTTTTCATGTGGGATTGAATGCATATCATTTTTATAAAACCTTTAGACTAAGGAAAACTTTGCTACAATGATTAATGACTAAGGAAAAATAAGCTTGGGATACTGCTTTCCTATCATTGTCAGCATGCTTGGCTAATTTAACTAGCACAGTATTGAAATTAATGTTTATACATCAATGACCTTCATCTTTTACAGAACAAGGATGTTACTGAAGCAATTCAAAAAGTTGCTGCTGCCTATGACTGTAAAATTGTTGAGGGCGTTCTTAGCCACCAAATGAAGCAGTTTGTTATTGATGGGAATAAAGTTGTGCTTAGTTTGTCTAATCCTGACACTAGGGTTGACGAAGCAGAGTTTGAGGAGAATGAAGTTTATGCTATAGATATAGTAACAAGCACAGGAGATGGCAAGGTAGGATAACTATATCAACATATTAGCTAGTATGATAAATCAAATGCATGACGAAGTGAATTTTATTCTCTCGCAGCCTAAGTTATTGGATGAGAAGCAGACAACTATTTACAAGAGGGCTGTTGACAAGAGTTATCATCTGAAGATGAAAGCTTCTAGGTTTATTTTTAGTGAAATAAGTCAAAAATTTCCAATCATGCCATTCTCTGCTAGGTAACCTGACTACTTTCATGTTTTAATACTGTCTCTGTTGGTGTTCTAATTCTGATTCCCTTCATTAGTGGTAAAAGTTCTTTTTGTTTTTTTAATAGGGCTTTGGAAGAGAAAAGAGCTCGTCTGGGTTTAGTGGAATGTGTCAACCATGAGCTCTTGCAGCCATATCCTGTTCTGCACGAAAAGCCTGGTAAAATTCCTTTGGCTAGTAGCATGATTAGATCACTGGTAAAATTCCTTTGGCTAGTAGCATGATTAGATCACTGATAAAATTCCTTTGGCTAGTAGCATGATTAGATCACCAAGTTGTCATTTATTTAAGTCTTTGTCATGCATTATTTGGTTTTTTTTCAGGTGATTATGTTGCACACATCAAATTCACAGTCTTGTTAATGCCAAACGGGTCGGATCGAGTGACCTCTCATCCACTCCAAGAATTGCAGCCTACAAAAGCAATTGATGATCCTGATATCAAGGCCTGGCTAACCTTGGGAACAAAAACAAAAAAGAAAGGTGGTGGAAAGAAGAAAAAGGGTAGGGGTGTTATACAATGTTTTGCGTCCTTCATTTATGTTATTGAAAAGAACAAGATTTACCCATATAAGGTTTCGGTGTTTCTTGTTTTGAATGACTTAACAAATAACAATGCTTGGTTGTTTGCACAGGTAAGAAAGGGGACAAGGTAGATGAGTCAGTTGAAGCTGAGCCTATGGACTCAACGAATGGTGCTGCTCCCCAAAATTGAGTTAATCGCAATGCTCTCCAGAAACAATGAAAGATTTTCATTTCGTTGTTGACCTCCTCTTTCAATTTTGGTACATTGTTCACCAAATTGTATTTTTGCTTGGAAATGAATTTTAGTATAGTCTTCTGACATTAATTCTAACAGTAATTTTGCATATGGATTTTAGTTATAGGTGTTGGACTCTTTTGTGAACCGGTTTGAAATGAATGTTTCGAGCTGATTTCTAATATCAGTCCAGTTTTGAATCTTTTTGATTGTAAGAAATTGCTTTTTATTCTAGTATTCCGAAGTTGCAACTATTTAGATGAGTGTTTCAATGTTAATATTAAATCGAGGTACCCTTTTTATGATAAACTTTCCTTCCATTTTTGTTCCTTTAATGGGTCTAGTATTTCCGGCAATTGCAATGGCTTCTTTATTTCTTCATGTTCAAAAAAACAAGATTTTTTAAATACGGCGGTCAGTAGGGAAAAATATTATAGATATTGTTTTGAGAGCTGGAAGCAATTCGATGAATTCCCCCTAAAGGTTTACATTTAAGTAGCGTCAGTTGATGAAAATTTAAGTAGCGCCAGTTGATGAAAATGACTTTAGAAACAAGTCAAAAAGAAACAAAGAAAAACAAAGTCAAATTCTGGAGTTTTTTATTCCACAATTATAATTGACTCCGTTGAAAATAGATAAACAATCATTTTTTATAGCAAGGAACTAATCTCCTCCATCAAGAAAAGATTATTTTTATTCCTTTTCAGCGTGAACAAGTTTTTTTCAAAACCTCCCCTTTAATTTTAAATTTTTTTATTGTATTTAATTTAATTATAATTTAAAAGTAATTTCAAGAATATGAAAGTTTATATAGTTTTAAAATATGTTGAATGTAGCCAAATGATTTAATTAACAATTTATAAAGGAACATTTAGATAGCAATTGAAGTGCTAGAAGTGATCCATTCCGAGGGAAGACATCTAAGAACAAAATGTGATCCGCTTAGAGGAATTAGTAGGGATAAAAGGTTCAAGAAAAATAATAATTGAATTTTAGATGTTCTGAATATATATATATATATATATATATTTTTTTTTTTAAATATGTTGTTATATGTAGCCAAATGATTTAATTAACAATTTATTAAGGAACATTTAGATATCAATTGAAGTGCGAGAAGTGATCCATTCCGAGGGAAGACATCTAAGAACAAAATGTGATCCGCTTAGAGGAATTAACAGGGATAAAAGGTTCGAGAAAAATCATAATTGAATTTTAGATGTTCTGAATATATATACACACACATTTATATTATATACATATTGCTTTAAATTTTATGCTAAAGGTTTGATGTTTTGAGAGGGACAATTATTAAAATTTTACTTCATGCAGTATTTGAGGGAATTAGGAGTCCTAAAGAATGCGACCTTCAACATACTTATTTTGGTTCAAAAATTAATTATGATATCAAATTATCTTGAATAGCTTTGTAATGGATAGATAATAGTTGTGATAAAAAATTAATTTATTAGGGACATTTTGAATATCTTTCACGTAAACGAGAAGCCAGTTCTATCAAAAACAATGTAAGTGGTGTTTCAGATTTCAATGAACCACATCACTCTTCTTTATTAAACAATTAACCTTGAGTTTAACTCATTTTTTCCTTTTCTAATAATTGTTCTGTTTATGTATTTACGGTGTTTTTGTCCATCCAATCCAGGAGACTGTAAGGGTAAGACTTCCATGACAACTATACAAGGGTTGGCTGAGTCGCATCGGAAACCAAGATCAGATAATGTCAGATTCCATAACAAACCAGCTAGTTTTTTTTATCTAAGTTGCAACGCGAAGTGAGGTAGGAGAGAATCACCTATTTGCATTTGTACTATCAGGAAAAGCCTATTGATGATGCCTTGAACGATCTACTGTTCGTGCACAGATCTAAGTCGAAAGAGATGAACAATCCCCTTAGGTGGAGGGTCTATCGTTTTGATTATCCACAATTTGCAGTGTGAAAAAATAAACAGTTAGATGCTCTAAATGGTCTACTATTCATCAGACACATATCAGTCACAACAAATGAACAGTAACCATCAGCGAAAGATCTGTTGCTGGTCATGCACACTTTATTGTCCATCGTGCATACATTGTAGTAGCAACAAATGAACAATAGACTTCTGTGAAAGGTCTATTATTGATGATACACAGTTGGAACAGATGAACAGGCACATATAATCAATGTTAACATGCTCTACTCTAGTGACCGTTTACGAGGATTTTATATATCCACCTTATAAACATTTCATAAACCAAACTCATAAACCAATACATATTTTGTCATCACTTTGTAATAATCATTAGTAAAATCCTACAATCTCCACACTTCAATATGTCTAGTGACTGTTAACCACTTAAGACTCGGCTAAACTTCGTTAGGAATGAAGAAAATAGATTTCTCATTACATGTTGACTCTTCATTTGCCGAATCTAAATAACCTCTAGTGTCATAATGACACTTCACTGATCATTGGATTTAACGCAACATAGCATGTGTATATGACATTAGCCAGGGTAAAACCTGCACTACAAAGAACTTCGGTAAAAATTGCACTACACATCCGAATGTGTCCAAAACAACATCTACAAACATCACATTTCCTGTCATTCTGAATAAAGTAATGAACACTATGGACTCAATGCTGCCCCTTTCTATATATAATAAAGGAACAGCATCCTATTTACAGAGTTTCACGCTGCCACCAGGCATAGACAAATGAAAATGATTATAATCAGGGGAAAAACCATGACCCGGAAACAATATAAATAAGTGTGTCAAAAACCACCAACAAAGCTTCAATATCATCCTGGAAAAAAAGAAATTGTTAAGGTCAGATTCAACTACAGAATTCATGAATTACAATCCAAAATCACAGTAATTTGAAGCATGATGGTCATAAGATTTTCATTTTGATAGCTAATTGAAATGTCTTGGGTCAGATAAACTACAATGGGCAACCAACCAGTTCATTGAGATAAGGCACCTTTTCCAATTGTTTAGTACTATTATCATCGTCATGAATGCACAACTAAATGCTTCCCAGTCTAATGATTTACTGTCCATAAATTTATCACTACGGTTTTTGGAGGTCACAATTTATATGGCCTATAATTTAAAAGTTATTATGTATGACTGATTCTGTTATCAATCTAGTGTCATTCAGGTTAGAGTTAATAAAATATGAAATAGGTCATATTAGAAAACCTAACACATTAGGGAATTGGTAGAAAGGGAAAATAATATAAAATAAAATTAGTAGAAAGGAAATATACCCTATAAGAAGTATCAATCTATGAACACAAAAACTGAGCCTGCACATAGCACCACCAGATATAAGAATGAAATGTCAGATCCAATCATGGCATCTTTAACGCCTGCTTCAATTGTGCAAGTGCAGATGGATGCATACTGCTCATTGCAGCATTAAATAACTCTCCATGAATGGCAGAACATGTTTGTAGATTTTCTTTCACACAGTCCTCAAGAGACAGCTGATTGATCCTGTCGGAAAATTTGATCTAGTGACAAAATAAATAAATACATTACTTCCTTTGGTACTCTCACAATGTACATCATTCCAAAATGGAAATTTTATCTAGTTTTTGCAGTTCTCTAACCTGTCTTTTTCTGAGTTCTTTACTAGGAATAGTGCCCTCATCAGGAGATGCGCTGGAGCTCATGTCACCACTGTTATTGACAATAGACATGAAGAATTGTGTTTTCAAAACATGACTGAATGCCCTTTAATTAAAACCAGAAATGACCCCCTTTTTAGTTTCAAAAACTGAGTTTACCTTCAGAACTAAGCTTTTGCAATAGTTGGTTATTGACATATAAGAGACTTGCCCTAACTAACAAAGCTTTAGCTATTAAACAAAAATTACATTAATGGTATTTATATTACAATTTAAATCCCTAGCATAAAAAATATACCTGGACTCTTCCTCAGTTAAGTCTTCATTTCTGCCCAGAATCACACTAGTGCAAACACTGCACATAAAAACATATACAGGGTCAGTTACTCATTATTTGCAAACAATGGATACTACTTAAAGGTTAGTACCTCAAAATTTGATCCAGTTTGTCAAGTACTTGAGGCAGTCTTAATGTCAGAATTATTGAGAGGGCTAAACCAATTGTCTTCTTCTGGATGGAAGAAACATTATCTACCTGGAAAAATTATATGCATAAATTGAAAATAGAGGATACAAATTAAGTAGACCAAAATAACACACTTACACATAAAACTAAATACTGAATACAAACTTAATCAGATATTATTTTAAGAAATGTGACATCCTATAGCATATTTAAGAGGACAGTGAACTTCTTCCAACCATTTGCAAACACTTTGCCCCCACCCCCTTTCACATAGTGGTGCGTAAGTTAACAAAGTAAACGTATCAAATGCAGCAGAGCAATGAACCTAAACTAGGCCATGATACAGACAATGAGATTCAAATATACTTCAGATACTGATACATACATACTTGAAAATAAAATACTTCAGAAAACCTGAGGGGAAAATCTGATTCGATTCGCCGATAGTGAACCAGTACAAGAGGGTATATATAGGCACTCTACCGCCCCAGGAATAATTACAACAACTAAATATACCTCCTCGTAACTCAACAAATAAATCATTTTAAAGTTGTGTAAGTAATGCAACTCACATGTTTGTCTAAGTACAAAGAAGACACAAATTGGCAATGTATTTAGAACCAAACACTGTCTCTTGACCATAACCACACCAACCTTATCAACCCAAATGTCAACCAGACAAAGAAGTATATTTTCTTGGACTGGGATCGATGCTGTCTGAAGCAGTAGAGAAGTTGATGGATCTGATGTTAATTGGGCAAGAGAGTTTGTATTCATCACCAAAAGCCTAGCAAGGATGGCAGCAGAAGATGCTTTAACAGATGTTTTAGAGGGATCGCGATCATCTCCTCCACTCAAACATATTACAATTAACTTCTGTAGAAAAACAAAAATAATTGCAGGGCTTGAAACATTCTCCAGATTATGATATGAACTATGAAACATAAGTTGATTAGCACATAGTTTCATTTACGATATGTTACAAGCTTATAACAGACTTACTTGTAAAGTGCTGCTAATAAGTGGCGGCACTTCCATGGGGAAACACTGTGAAGAGGAAAAATCAAATTTAAATACTGCTTAAAAGGATTTTTTAAAAAGGAAGAACATCATCCAACTTATAATAAGACCAAAAAAAGTTCACAGAAAATTCAAAATTTATTCACAAGCAGTAGAAATTATAATTCTTTAATAGGCTTTTCCACTCAATACAACAAAAAAATAAATTGACTTAAGAAATAAATATAAAAACTTGGGACTCATATAGGATAATTTTTAGTTGTAAGTTTCAAAAATTTTAACTGCAGCTAGATTTAGTTTTGGTGGCTTAGTTTTAAAAGTTAGTTTTTTTCTCCTAAATCTTGGTTTCAAAATAAATTACTAGACAGAATTTCCTATAATGTTAAACTTAGTTTAAAGGCATGTTTGATTGGTGGTGGCAATGCTGAAAATTACGACAGTGATAGTAGTGGTGCTATAGACAATAATGATGGTGGTAACAACTGTGTATGGCACTAGTCGTAGTAGTAGCAATGAGGTAGTGATAATGGTTGTGATGGTAATGGTGGTGATGATAGGGCAACAATGGGATGCGTTACCGAAGATAACAAAAGTATTTTTTTTGAAACTAACATTCAAATGTACAAATTGTTTTTTCCAGGTTTTGAAATGAATGTAGAAGTGTTTTGAAATGAAGTAAAAGATAATTTCAAACTCTACTCTTGTTGGATACGTTTTGTTTTGAAAATTACATTTGAAAACCAAATACTCACAATAACCCCAAATTTGGCCTTAGTTACCAAAACTTTTTATGTCAAGCTATACAGCACAGTAATTTAATTAGCTATGCACTTGGATGGGTTTATTTCTAAAAGCCAATAAAGGACGCACTAACATAAAGAAAGTTTTTTTGTCATAAAAAATATATTTTTAAAAAAATATTGGAATGATATTTTCTTGTATGATTCTTCAGAAGTTAGATATATATTTAAAAAATTATTTGGAATTCTTTTTTGAAAAAGAAAAAATGCATATTTTAAAAAGACTTATCCAAATTGGCAATAGATCCATGTCGATGTGATTAAAAATAAATTGGTGTTGCTAAGCATCCTACATTATCATAATGACTCAAAATATAAAAATGCCTAAGGCCATGGAAGCTTAATGAGTTAACCTAAAGATGCTAATGAAGCTAGGACCTGTGAAAGAACCTAATCCAAAGTCAACAAAAGCATATGGGGTTCTTAATATTGTTAACAATATATATGTTTGAGCAGTTGAGTTTGAACTCCACAGCATTAATACTTGACGTAGTTTATAGTATGGATTTAGGCAGCAGGTTTCGGTTATTCTGTTACGTTACAAGATATCAAATATCAATGCTATCATTATTTACTAAACCTGTAACTCTCAACAGGAGGCATCATCATATACCAAAAGTCTCAGCAGTTCTTATTCATAATTGTTAAGTTTGAAAATTGGCACGGTTTGGAATGGCATACCTGTATTAAGATATCAACCACAGGAAGAACTGAAAGAAGCCCTTTGTCATTGACATTTCCAATAACTAAATCAAGAATTTTAGCAATATTTGGTGCATGCATGCTCAGAAAGTCATTTCCACCCAAAATTATGTAATCTTCAATTATATTCACAGCAACCTGTACTTAAGATAAAGAGTATGAATATAAAAATTTAACAAAGATATTAAAATAAAATCACTGACTGCATGTTAGGGGTGGGCACTAACTAAACCACCAAGAATATGTAAGAGTAATAATGATCATAAGCCCAATATAGTTATCATTTTGAGAAATACAACACAAAGCAGTGGGATGTCATTGGCTGAAATTTGTATACTTCCCTCAAATTAAAAACTGAATGATTACATTTTTGTCAAATTGTGCTTCTCAAACTTGTAGTTATCAACTTATTGGAAACCAGCTGAAAGAAAATTACATAGATTTGCCTTCCGTACGTATTAGATATTAGACTACAGTTAAGTACCTTTATCTAGTACATATCCCAGAATAGTTTCCCAGTTAGTATCTCTAATCTTACAGACATCGTTCGCAATGCAACAGACTCGACTATCTTATCTAACAAATTTTTACACAAGAATCAATGATCTAAAAATTGTAGAAGTAGACTTGAATAGAAGGAATTAATTCAAATATTATAATATAGTTAATTCAAATATTATCATTAATACAAATATTATTGTGTGTGTCATATAAACAAAAGTACACATAATATAGTTCTCGCAATCCAGCAATCATGCTCCCAGAACATTTTACAAGACTACTTTATCCTAGAGTACTAACACAATCACTATCTTTCTCTTGAATACAGAGAACAGGAGTAGATAGTAAATAGAAAATTTATTAGAGTATGGAGCTAGTTCTAACCTGTAAATGGTCAAAATTTCTTTCCATAATCTCCACAAGGCGTGAAAAATATTGTAACAATTGAGGGACCATTGATGGTGCATGAGAAAGCGTGGCCTCCCACAACTGAAAGGTTTGCAGTTGAATTTTCATGATATATTCACTCCCAACAATAGTACCATCTAGTTAGTAAAAAAAAATATACCAGCATGCTATCTTCTAGGAGATTAAGTTCGTCTGGACTATTAATATCAATCCCATTCTCCAGAATTGGCAGCAGTATACAGTAGCAAATGGGTGACTGGTAGCCAAGTGCAACCACAAAGTTTCTCAAAGCAACCAGAAGCTGTATCTGCAGCAGACTTTCACCAGAAGATTCCTCCCAAACCTTGCCACAACAAAAGCAATATAAAGAAGACAGATCCAATTTTTATTAGTCTGGGTTTTAACTACAGCAACTATGTTATGTCATTTACAGGGTAAAACCTAAGAAAAAAAATAGCTATGTAAACTGTGATAGTTAAATCCATTGAGATCAATTTTGCTTGGGTTCATGTAGCTACGTAAACCATTATTTGATCTTATTTATCAAGTTACTACTAATACAGATTGCAAATCCATTGAGACCAGAGTCACTTCAAGTCAGAGATGTAATCATATTTCATCTGCAAAGCACACAAATTTTGCACAGCCAGGTTATCTACCTAAGCCAGGATTCTGTCGCAAAATCCCTATTTTTATTTTATTGCATTTCCTCTTCTAAAAAGTTACGAGAAATGACCACACAAAGTCTTCCTGTTTTAAGAAAGACCATTCTTATATTCTTTTTTTCTTCAAATTTGTTTTTCGTTTTAATGAAAGTGCAGGGAATGTGTCCAAATGTTTGCTCTACCAACCCTTTTTAGGAAATTCTACCTGGTTCTAATGCCCACCCCCAACCCAATACCTTCCACCTTAATGCTGGTTCTCTCTCTTGGATTCTATTGCCATCTGACTCTCTGCTGCAGTGATTTGTTGCAGTGCCGTGCTTGTCATGTCAGTATTCTAAGTGTTGTGGGCTGTACATGTTTAGTCCAATTATGTCAGGTGTTATTTGACTGTCAAATGCTAATGTCCAGGACATTCGTGATGTTTTGTTTCGTTAAGTGAAAAACATATGCTATGCTATATTTTATCATTGACCAAGAATTTATTGATTCAAGATGTGATATGACCTGTGAGCTGGAAAAAAAAATCCTTTCAATTCACAATTTGATTCCGATTTAATAACAAAGATGTGTATTTCCAATCAACCCTAAATTTCTTAGTAAGTCATCTATCTCAGAAATTTTATCTGTAGAGCAAATTAATAAACTTAAAGATCAGAGCACCAAACTAATGAGTTGGCGTATTTACTCATGCCACACCAATTTTCTAGTAAAGAAACTGATTCACAATTTATTGAAAAAGAAATAATAGGCAGGATATTTAAAATAAAGAGCTTAGTAGACAAATAATATACAGGATATTTCTTATGTTACCTTCTGAAAAAATTGCACCAACTTATTTGCAAATGGAATAACTTCACTAACATGTCCGATAAGTATAGATATCAAATTCAAAACCTGAACCTGAAGAAATATTTACAGAACATGAGTAACAACTCACTCGTAGTACCAAATATAGTCTCAGATTATAATTTACAGCATATATGTTTCCTCTTGTCATGCAGATAAATTTCAGTAAACTGGAAGAAAATGTAATGGGCCTGTGTAGTCAAAGGCACTTATAGAAGTTGCGTGACACCCTTTAGTGAGGCACACATCTCAGCTGCATTAGACGAGATGCTAGCTTTTAGCAACAGATCAATAGCATAAAGCTCCAAAAGCCCGTCTATCTAACTTGTAAATTAAGACATTAAAGGGGGCCAACTGAAGTTTTATCCCTGCTGGCTAATCAACAGTAACATCTGTGCCAGATGCTGGATTCAGTGATGTCAATGGGATCAACCAAAAAACCATTATTTTAGTAAAACTAGTGTCAAGTTTGCTCTAACAAGGACAAACAGAAAACAAGCTGAAGAGAAATGGAACAAAACTTAATGTGGTTTAACCTACATTGAACTATGACTTACTACATCCATCCAAGGGCAAAGCAAAGAAAGTTCACTATTATTAATGCACATTTTAAGGAATAGGCACTTAACACTCAACTATAAGCCCAACAGACCCAATTCCTCAGTGTTGCTGAGGTTTTACAACCTTAGTAAGAGATTTAGATACAACACAACCCTCTGCTTCCACCTCAAATGTCCTGGAAATTGCTTGCCAGATTACACTGCAGGTTATTTGGGTGGTGTCACAGGACAGGCTAGGTCCATGAATTTTAAACTCCCAACCAAGGAGAATTATTCCCTTCGGTACCCTGCATTTCACCTTTTCAAACAGTGTCTAAAAGAATTTTTTTCCCCATCAAAAAGGAAGAAGTTGCCTAGTTTTTACCTTTGAATCGAATTCCTGAACTTCCTCAAACAACTTAAAACATGAGTCCCAACAGATAGGGAGAAGATCAACAAACTCCCTTTCTGAAAAGTTTGCGTCCTCAATATGTAAGCATAGGGATCGACATGCTGCCAGCTAAAAAAATACATGCACATGGTTAGTATGAAACAAGATAAAAGAGAAATATATATGTTGAACTAACAGAGAAACATAAGTAATAGCAGTAGGAATACATGTCTGTCTAACATACCTGGACTGACAAATCTTTACCCTGTAACAATCTGATTAAAGCACAGTATACGGGCCTTTTCGTATCATCTTTGATCTGTGAAGGATAGAAAAGACATAAGAAAGTGAATACAAGAGACTTTTCGTTAATTGAAGGAGTGAATACAAGAGACTTTTCGTTAATTGAAGGATTCGACGGATTAAGATAATGAGTTATCTTACTATCATAAAACCTTACTATACCAACATAGAAATTATTTAACCTATCTAGGTTTTCAGTTTCAGATCACTTGGGACATGAAAGAAACTAAGAAAGCTTCTCATCAAATCTTTTCAGTAAATTTATAGTGAAAACTTTGAAGTTCATCAACAAATTAACTAAATAAATTATATACCTCAGAAACCCACTGTCCCAAAATTATAGCAACTTTACGATGAATGATACGCAGATTTGGATGTTCATTTGAGAGTTCAAGCGATAAAGCACCATTAAACCTGCAAAGAGATGGTTTAGAAGGAACAGACAGAGTACTTTCAAATCCAGCGACAGCATACCAAATAAAAGGGTCTAATATAAAAAATCATTTCAATAGACTATGAAATATGCTGTGTCATTGAAGAAACATAAATTTGAACCATCAAATACTATAACTAAACTCTAAGGATTCTTTGCAGGTTAGAATGCCTCATAGCACTCCTTCTGTTATGCTTAGACCTGATTGACACTGCCTTATTTATCTTTCCACCATGCAGCTGAGGTTATCTAGGAACAACATTGCTTTTAGTGAGAATGAGATTGGTATATTCTAATTTGTTTGATTAGTTTCTACAAAGATGTTATCGAGGCTTTGATATGGGAAATAACCAGTTGTGGCAATGTGCTCTATATCACACCTTCCAATCTCAGTTCAAAAGGAATGGTGACATGTTCAAGGGCATATTCTCACCTCTGATTTTGTTATGGAATAGAACTGTTTTCATAGTGTTTAGCAGATGCACAATTTAACAGAATCGCATTCCAAACGAAGACTCACAGCTCTCCAACACTGACTAACCTTTTGTCTCTATTTTTCCTCTTTTTTTTTTGTCTTTGCCTCTGACCTTATATACAATGCAATTTAAGTAGTAAAATGCATTTCGGTTTGAAAATGCTCTAAGGTGTCTGAGGTAGTATAAGCAAAATCAATGAATAATAACCCATCACAGGAGGAAACTTTGTGCAAAGTTCCATCACCAGTAATGGGTGGCTCCATGATTTCTTGAGTAGAAATTTGTATTAGCAAAGTCTAGACACAACAAAACTACAAGGATCTTCAATATTTTAGGAATAAGATTGAACTATGGATAACTTAGTAAATAAAGCATATTAGCATTGAACTTACCAATCTTTAAAGCTCAGGTAGTTCGAGAGTTCATAATAAACATAAGCAGTAGCACCATAAGCAGCATCTTTAAGAAGCAAAGCAGGAGTAATTTCCGTCACAGAAGTTGGACAATTATTCATACTCTCTCGAAGAAGAGAGACTACAACAGGACCCAGCAACTAAAAGTAACAGTCAGAATCACATATCAACGTTAATCTATAGTCAACATAGCCAATGATTGAAATATCTCAACAAGAGAAAATACAAGATAAACTGTGATGTATAAATGGCACCTACTTGGCTATTAGTTTCAAACAATACAATGTACAATGCTTCAGCGCATGGCCTCAATTTTTCTGTCCACTGAACCATATCCTGCTCATGGTGAAAAGACTCAGGGTTACGGTACAACTCTTCCATATCACTTGCTGTCAGAACAAAATACCTGTTGGAAGATAGAGGCTGTTTAGGCTGGCAATAGAGTGAATAATAATAATGAGAAATACCACTTTTACTCAAAGCAAATTACAATTATATAGCCAATAATAGTAACTTATCACCTCCAAATTTTTTTTTTAGAAAAAAGAGAACTTAATTTTTATCTCTCATAAGTTGTAGTGGAATACCAAAACCTATATTAACCACTTAAGATATCGTTCACAGAAAGCTGCCAAAACAGGTCCAAACCTGCGGGTCAACCCAGCCCACGACAGGTTCAGGCTAGAAATGATAATATTTTTATAATGGGTCAAAAAATTGGACCCAGTTCACCTACAACCTGGCCTACCCGGGCTAACCCACCGACCCACCTAAAAAAAATTCACAAATATAATGTTAAATTAAAACTTTAATTCTTTAATTCACTATGTATTATGTGAGAAGTTGGAAAGCTTGAATTTGAGAGACAGAAGTAATGTTAAAACTAGGAAAACTTGATGTTAATGAGGAGTGAGGTAGAGTTACATTTTTTATTTTTTTAATTCATTACGCATTATATATTATATGCAATCTTTAATTCTTAATTATGGAGTTTTAATTTTTCATGTATAATGTTTTGTAAAATTAGGTAGACTGATCCATTTAACCCATTAACCCATAATGTCTGAGCCGGGCCTTTTTCAGACTCTGTTTACAAGATGGATCAAGTCCAAGGGGCCAGACTAGCCCATTTTGACAGCTATAGAGGTCGGTAGACAACGTACAAAGAGACAGCCATGAGTATATGCACAAATGACACAGAAAAACCAATGATCTTACTTTACTTGCTATCACAGATTTTTCATAACTTGAAGTTGAAAGCAACAACTTTGTTTTTGCAATGCCGGTTACCACTGTTTTGCCTCAATACAAATATTCTAGGAAGCAGTAGGGTATAAATACACTTTCAGGATATTTCTAAACATTTTATTTCTGAGTATCTTTAATATACTGACTTATATGATCACTCATACTAAATTATCCTGGTATTGATTATTTAAATCCCATCTATTTAGCCTACCTATCCATACCATTTTAATTTGAGAAACGTTATCCTAAAAGCCCTTGTGTAACTTAGAAGCACAGATGATTTCCTAAATATGTTCAGCTTTGTTGACGGGAAACAGTGCAATTAAGGCACAATACCACTTAATATAGACAAAAATACACAATCTATGAAAAGAATGACTACTAAACAAGGTATCGCTTTTGACTGTTTTGGAGAAACCAAATGGCACAGAATAACTATTTTTTTTTTTTAATTTAACTCTAATTTGCATAACATGTAACACTTATAAACACATAGCATATCCTTATGCCTCACTCAGCTAAGAAAACAAAACAAATACAAGTAAGCAAGCCAAGAATACCTTGATATCAATATATTACACAAGTGGACTATCCTTTCAGCAGGGAGAAGGGAAGTTAAAACACCACCAACTGCACTAGACATATTTTTCTTCATCAGCTCCACAGTAACTCCATTTTCATCCATCACCCTACCTGTAAGACTCGGCTTGTACTCCTTACATTCCAGAATATTTTTTATCATCACCATACACTGAATGAGAAATTGCTCAAACGACAATAGATATGGCTCAGGATCTGTTATCCTATTCAAACAGAAGTCCATGACAGAAGACAGCACAAATTTATCACCAAATGAGTAAGGATGTCGGCCCTGAAAGGCAACTAAAATTTTCATCAATTTGGTGCATGCCCTCTTTACGAAGTCCCAAAAGTTACTATACTGCTTTTGGAAAGAAGAATCTGCAAACAAAAATGTCCTATAAGAATAAAAATAAAGTAACATTTATGCACAATAAAAGCCACAGAAAGTAGACATTGTAGATTGTACTGTGAGGAGGTGTTAGGACACACCCTCCTATTAAGGTCTATGAAAGGAGAAATAAGGGATATAAATACAGCTATTTGATTAAATTCAAGTATCTGAAGAGTTTGTTAATAGTTTTGTGGCTGTTATGTTTGGAAGCTGTGTATACAAGTGTCTGCATGTTTTGGGGTAAGGTAGAGAATTGCATTGTCAGAAGGAGGTTTTGGACCCTCAAAGTGCCAGAGTTGTATGTGTAAACTTTCTATACATTGCAAGTGTAATACAGCAAAGTTTTTTGCCCCTTCCGGAGTTTCTTAACTTGTGAGTTTTCTGATCCAATTTCTATAAGGAGGGAAGGCAATATTAGCATTTAAAGGTTTAATTTTTTTAACACAGCATCTACTTACATAGCATATAGACACTTGCATAAATAAAGAGAAAACAAAAACTAATATACAACAATCCAGGGCACTGACAAATAAAGATAGATTAAGAAATACATAAACATGGTGATAATGATATATGTTAAATATCCCAGTCTACAAAGATTAAAGAAATGGCAGTCCATGTATTTTCCCGTTGTGCTTTAAAGAAAAATCATTCTGAGGAACATTAACTCCTTATGTTATCTTTACCAATAAATCCATCATCTACCGTGGTATTTAAAATTTTTTCTCCATTATTTATTTATTCTGCTTTTTGTTCACTCTTAACTATGCAATATCCACTACCACAGTATTGTTGGTCTTGTAGCTGTCAAGGAGAATTTTCCTTTAAATTTGATAAGCATTTTCCAACAACAAAGTGTGCCCAATTTCTTCTCCATTTCATCCAGCCAGCTTGACTTCTATGTGCGACATCATTCTCTCCCAGCTCAAGTTAAGAACATACTCCTCCTGACTCACCAACTCGATTATACCATCCAATGCGCAAAAAATTGCATTAAACAGCATGTCTGGGCTTGCCACTCCGAAGAACAAAACATCCAGCTGCAGGGTGTGCCTAAGCACAATCAATCCTAACGTAAAGACCGTGGATATACAGTTCGGATATGGTAGAGATCTTCCATTACATCTCCAAAAGTTTGTATACTAATTCAAAGAAAATATATCCACACAATGCTGGATCATCAAAATCCCATTTCCACATTATCATTCTTCAAAACTGTAACTTGACATGCTTTTGTGTAGCACACTGAAGGAACAACTCTTTTCTAGGAACCAAGTGAATTAATCATTCTAAAAATGTTTATGACATAGTTATTTCTCCTAAAGTCAACACGAGGATGCAAATATATACACTGAAAAAATAGAAGTCTCACAGTATGGAAGGAGTGATTGAATAGCCCTCAAGAACACAGGTGCAACTTCCTTGACTGGCCGAACCTCCTACAAAACATAAGTAGTAATATAAGGCTGAATACCTTCACTCGTGAACTAATTAACCAGAAAATATAACAAAGTGCTCAACTCTCAAAACACAAACTCATCATGGAGAATTAAAACAAGAGATGGATAGATAATTACCTGAAAACACTTTGAATCACTTTGAAATCCTGAAACAATCAATTGCCTCACAATCTTTGAACATAACAACCATCTCTCGCATGTAAGATAAAGTTCATGAGGCTGATCTTCAGCATTTAAACTAGAGCTTTGAGAAAGAGAAGAAAAACCATGCAGAATTGTCTGCACATCACTTTGCCAAAGACGCCAGCTATAATCAAAGAAATGAGACGATATCTGCCAGACAAATTGATTGTATATTTGAATACGATGTGCTACACAGTAATCTTATTCTAGAAGAACTACGTAATCAGATGCAGAAAATAGGGGAAACAATAAAACGCAATACAGCATAAACCCCAACAGAGCCTATAGGATAGACCATATGTACCTCGTAAGGCTAGATAATTGCAACTATTTGTATTTAAAATGATTAAGAATGAAGTACCAAACATAAAAAAATCCTCGAGTTAAATTAAACTTATAGCACACACACCCCAACCTTTCGTTCTGGCTCTATCATTATGAAAGAACAGTTATCTTTGGTTATGTTAGTATTGAGCAATACACCTAAGACATACAATACATATCCATAAATTGGAATCCTCAACCCGGCTCTACTCAACAATACATGCCGTTTACGGATATTGCTCTTTATAAATTATTAAGTTTATCACCCTCTAAACGGGATATTAGACTTATTAAAAGTTCCTCTTAGTATACCAAAATCAACTCAAAATAATCAATTTAATGGTTGAAATTAAAAAAATGACCCTCTAAAGGCAAGAGTCACACTCCCATGCAGATATGCCTCAAATTGAAGAACACACTAGGTTTAGTGATACACATCCTGTCCAGAACGAAAAAACAAATTAAGCTACTCCTATAGACCTTAACTACTAGATAGTTGGGACAACCTTTCAAGGGAGAGTGGCGATACTGCCTCCTCAAAAGTTTAATGTATTGAGCCATAGAGCCTTCAAATACCTACATCCAAGTTTCCAACAACTCACCAATAGGACCTCCTTGCTACCCTTGTAAGAACAAGTTAAAACATATTATGAAAAAAAATTGTGCATAATTGTGCGACTTAGGATATGTATATCTGTAGCCAAGATCTGTTCAACATTGACAGCAAATATGTTTAAACAAGGTTTTTTATATAGAAGATTTTCTTTTCTAAATAAAAAGAAAGGCAAGATTATTATTGAGGTTTGCATGTAATTCCAATAATTACTGACTGTAGACATTTTGTAAATTTTCAATGAACAGCATAAAGGCAAGGATCTAGACAGCTGAAAGCATGAGAACAGAGAAAAGAATAACAGAAGGAACTGCACCTCTGCAAAGTTGCGCTGGTCTGATGTAAGGCGTTTTGTGGACAGCTCCTTTAAGGTCCTAAATAGAGTTAAAAAGATTCGATGGGAAGCGAGAACATCTGTTGATTGAAGTTGTTGTGATAAAACCAAAAAGATGTCTGGCCTGAGGAGTCATTAAATTAACATATAAATATATAGGGCTTCTTTAAGAAGAATGTTAAAATCATAAAACCGCATACAAGCCAAGCATTAAGATAGCCTAAAACATGTAGACAGCAAAAAACCATGCATGTTGATAATACCTCTCAAAGAATACTAAATTTTTGGAACGCTTCTTTATTAAAAATATTAAAATTGTATTAAAAGACAACTAAGACAAATCATTTTGGAAGATAGGACTTGCATAGGAAATAAAAAAAATTAGAGAAAACCTATTGTCATGCATGGAAGTTCATTAAGATAGACAATGAATCAAAAAGAGCAATGGAAGAGAGAAATAAAAGGAGGGAGCGGATAAAATTTCCATTGCAGTATTGTAGACACTGTAAATATTCTTGAACACCAAAGAAATAAATATAAGAAGGTACCATTCTTTGGGATAATCAATACGAGCGATTTTGGAGATGAGCACTGCAAGCATCAGAGCTATCTGCATTTTAAAATTGGAGGAAATAAATATCTTAAACCCATCACAATTCACAAACATAACCAATAAAACTAAAATACTAAAATGCCTTCGAAAAGCAGGGTAGGGCAAAGGATGACTATCATCTACCATTCACAAAGTATCCAATTCGGAAAATATATTGCAGTGGAAAGGAAACAGCCTAGAAGTTATAACCCATGCAAACTGAACAACATAAATCTCAACCCATCACTGACAATAATGAACATTTCTGTAACCGAAGTAACTCATGAACTCGGCATTCAGGTAGTAGTAACAGTAACAAGCCAACACTCTAAACACAAACATGCACAATGTTCGTCACCGCAAGAACCAAATCAATAGTAAGCACTATCACAGATCTACAAAACAGCCACTAAAATAAAAACACCTGATCATTCTCTTCTCTCAAGTACATCAACAACTTCTGCCTCAGGTGCATTTTCTCTTCACTGCTGATTCCCCTGAACAAACGAAGTAAAAACACATTAAAAATGCCACATTACCACTCAAACATTGTTGCATGTAAGGTTCAGCTTTATTTTCACACAAAACACGGCTTCACCGCCCCCACTATCAAAACTAAATCCAAAAAACAACCTCTTATCAGCATTTTGATTACTTTTCCCTTCTTATTTATAAGCAAATAAAGAAACAAACACTCCCTAACAAAAAAACTCAGAAGCATTTACGAGGAATCGCGGCGGTGGCGCCAGTAGCGGTTGACGCTGTTCTTAAAATACACGGTTGCCATCATGCGTACATCCGTCGCCAAATCTTTCGCGGTAATCACTTCCTGCAGTTCCATTCGCCAAAACCAAAACCTCAAAACCAAACAGAAAGCACAATGCAAACTTCAGTAGAACCCTAGGAGAGAGAAATAGAATGTTACGAGGAGGCACGAGCAGAAGCCAGGCCTGGACTCGGATTGCACTAGGGCGTCCTCCGCCGGACCACGGAGGCGGTGATCGGCGCTCATGGAATTCGTGAGCAGCGAGTACATCGCCGGCACGTCGGAGGCCGAAAGCGCCATCAGTGTCGGAGAAAATTATTTGTTTGCAGATTTGATTTGAAGAGTGAGTAAGTGTGTGTGTGTGAGTGAAATCGGTTTTAAGTAAAAGTAAAATTTGTTTCGTTTTGTATTGTATTGCAGTGACTGCAAACCAAAGAGATACAAGAGATACTTATATAGAAAGAGAAGAGGAAGCAGAATGAGGAGAAAGTGTTTGTGTTAATGTTTAAGAGAGAGATCCTTGAAGAGAGGGAAGAGAGAGCTGAGAGAAGGTTTGGCAGAGAACAAAAAAAAAAACGGGAGTGTGGAGGCCATTGGGACCCACGGCGTCGTCATAAGCGTTTCATTTCAGATTCAGACCAAGCAGCGTAGCTGCGCCAGCCATTTACCCCTTGTTTTCTGCCAGCTCGGATTATTGCTTTTTCTTTCTTGTTTTCTTCAGCTCATATTTCGGAGAGTGTGGTGGGGTGATTCATTTATACGTTGTAATTATGTACCACACCTCTGTGATGAAAAGCACAAGAGGTCATACTTTATTTACATATTCCTGCTTACATGGATTTTCAACATAAACATGATTTTACTCACTGGAAATTTAAAATCTGGAGTGAAACTATAATGGTATTGTCTAAAAAAAAATAGTGTTGTGTCAAAAATCAAAAGATAGATGTATGGGTGTTTCTTCTCAAGAGGGTTTTCATGTAGAAGTATTATTGAGAAAATGTTGAAGAAATCAATTTTCAAAAAACATTAAACATGGAGTAACGTCTTTTAAGGTACATTAGTACTTTGGTGTTTATCATAAGGGTATGTTATAAGGGATGTGAAAGTTGAATATATAGATAATAATTATTTTTATTAAGTAGACATCAAGATTATTTATTTAATTTAAGCTAACATATTTTTGTTATTCTTAAGTTTTATATTGTTTTTAGTATAGTTTTTTATTATTTTATTCTTGATCGTCAATTATTGATTCTCTATTCTCGATTATAGGAGTTGGTTTTTTAAAGATATTTTAATATTTAAGTTAGTTCTTGTTCAAATAGGAATTCAAAAGAAAATCAATTACATATCTAAATTATATAAATTCTATGTAGTTACCTTAGGACACTTTTCTATTTATATACAGATGATTAAGGTAGGTTCAAGTATCCTCTAATTATGCTTTTCGACATTCTTTAGGTGTAATATTTATTAATTGTGTTTTGTTTAATTAACATGAGATGATAGGTCGTTTCATGTGTCGAGAGTGCAACAGTTGTCTTTAACTCTAGGATTATGTCGTCTAGTTTATGTTTCAGAGTATCTTCAAATTTCGTGATCATATCTTCTTATGTAGTACACTGGCCCTTTAGACTCATTAGATTATGAAGAGTCTTAAAATAAAATTTGGTTTTCTTAGTTAGGATCCTATCAGTACCATGTGGTACACTAGCCACAAGGCTCAAATAGGTGAAAACATATGAATAGTCTAGGAGGTTGTACCTACCTTAGGAGTCATACATGTCAGAGATGTGAAAGATTGTGATTGTTGAAGGGGAAATAATCTAACAGTTTAAGGGTTGTGATGATTCATTTATGATCATTGTGAGTCGCATGTTTTAAGAATGTGAAAGTTGGTGAGATCATGGTTGTTGAAAGAGAAGCGATTTGACGGTTGGGGGACCACGACAATTCACTTTCTCTCACCTCTTCCTATAGTAAATAGTGGTCTCCATAGGCCATTGTTGTCAATACTACTACTTTGATTTTGTTTAGGTAACCATCGGTCCAAGATAATTGAGAGGTTAATCATGTATTTCTTCTCCTCTGCTAATAGTTCATCTTCGAGGTTATCAAGTAAGTCTAATGATGTTGGGAAGCGAGCATTTTTGGTGACTTGGAGCTAGTCACTTGATAGGTGAGAGTTCCTTTAGTTTTACTGAGACCCTACAAGTTAGTCAAGAGGTATCCAATAAGGAGGATGTTAGTGATCGGACTGTCCTAATGACTTAGAAAAATTGAGGAAGTTGAAGAGTAGTTTCAAAACGATTCCCTATAAAGAGTGACTATGAATGGGTGGACTCTCATATTCGCAAGTAATTTTCAAAGTATAGGTGTCATCCATACTCAATCTTTTGTCAATAGTGTAGACATCTTATAGCCAAAGATTTGAGATAGAATAAACACTCTTCGTTGTTATTGATTGAGTGATAATGTTTGTCATGGACAAGAAAATTCGTCTTCAAATTATTTCTATTTGTATTAATGTCTAATAACAAACATTCATGTTAAATTTTCTCTATACGAGTTCATTATGGACGTGCTTTATGTTTTAAACATTGCACTCACTCGACTACATTTGAACAGTTGGGTGTCGCTCAAAGCTTTTCAAATTTTGCATTCAATTTTGCGTTAGAGGACTAGCATGAAGACTTAGAGATTGGGTAGGGTGGTTGTCCTTAATTGATCAACTTAGGACTTGTCTTTTCACCCATTTCACTTCCTCTTATAAGAATTTTAAAGGTTTTCAAAGTCCTTGTCGATAAAGAGGTTGCCCCTACTTCTACTGTGATGTTCCTAAGTTTCCACTTTATTGGATTAGGGACTCAGTGAAATATCATCTTTGGTCGAGATCTTTGATTACTAGCAATGACCTATAGACTTTGTTTATGTTGGATTATCTCCTTCACAAAATTTGTACCCAAAAACTCATTGACGCATATAGCCTCGTCGTCCTCATGATATCGATAATATGTTTATTTCTTTAAGGGGTGTCTTTTATTTTAACTCGGTTGAATTTGTTTCATGGTGCAAATAATGGCTTTAGTCAACCATTTAGGCAGCAAGACATATTTCAAAGAGTTTTGCCTAAAGAGACAAGGTGAGGGTGTTGAGAAGGAAAAGACAACAGCGTAGTTTATCCCCCCTTTGCAAGTCGTTCCTCATATCGATCTTCGACCTCCACGAGATCCCAAGAAGTGCACAAAAACAAAGGGAAGTCTAAATCTTCTTGATTTTCTTTTTTTAGAAGTCCTTTTCCAATTGATCTTCCAAGAGAGCTCGGGCTAATGAGATTGTTGTGAGCTCCTCGGGTTATGACTTTTTAAGTCACAATTTTCAAATTTCTAAGAGAATCTTCGTAAGTCTTAATTCGTCTAAGAGGGAGATGTACTTGCCAGCCACTCCTAAAGTGCTTCATGACACATTCATGGAGATTTCTTCTCATACTTTTCTTCTCAATAAGGTAATAGGTACCAAGCTGAAGAAAAAGAAGAGCGGTTTTGAGGTCGAGAAACAAAAAAAAAAAGAGCTAGCCAAGTCAGCTAGCTTCCTACAAGTTGCATTTAATATTGATTAGGTGTTAGTTAACAAAAATAAAGAGTTAGAAGCTTGAGCAACACAATTGAAGGTAGACAAGGGCTTATAGAGGCAGAGGTGCCTAATATTTGAAGGCAAAAGAGGAAGAATTGTTGGTGAAGTTGAAGGATTAGTCTTTAGAGATTAAAGGCTTGTGACAAAGCTTGACCAGTATGACTCTTTCTCATCGTGACAAGCAGTCCTAGGGCAAGAAACTTGAGAAGGATATTTGGGATGCACTGGACTTTGTCGATCAATATGAACTTGGCTTTGCCTAAGCTCTTCACCAAGTCACCTACTTTTAAAAGATTCCTCTTGACGAGGAGAATTTTGACGTAAAGAAAGATTTCTACAACGAAGAGCTTGTTCCTATTGAAGATATTCCTCGTGAGGTGGCATTAAGATCAACCCATAACTCCTAGGCTCGAGGGTGATCTTGAGGGGGTTGTAAATCTATAATAAGTTGTTTGATTATCTTTTTGGGCCCATATTGTTTGCGGCTTTTGTTTTTTGTTTTTAATTGATTCGTTATCACTCTAATTTTGTCTTGAGTTATTTTAATAAACATCTATTTTTTTTTCTTTTACATCTTATTAATCATTCAATTTTGACATTGATTCGCGTGTTTATTTTTTGTCTTTATTAAAGTTTTTACTTCATAGTAATAGAATTTTTAAATGATAACACGACATAACTTTGACAACCTCCAAGAACTTTAAGTAAATCATAACAAATGATTTAATATGAAAGCGAAAAAATATGAAAGCGAAAAAATATGAAAGCGAAAAGTTACTTATTGGAAGGTACTTTAGTTAAAAACTTTTCGTAACCGAGAAAAAGAATATGAGCAAGGAGTGAAACATCACACGATGGGTTCATTTAAGTGAAAGCTTTCTTAACTGAGAAGGTGGACTTAAGTTATAACAAAACATCATTTTTCAAAAGGGATTAACTTAAGTGAAAGCTTCCTTGACCGAGAGAGAAAACTTTAATAATAAAGAAACATCACTTATTGGGATGTCATCACTTAGATGAAAACTTCCTTGAGCGATAAGAACTTAAGTAATAACAAAACATCACTTTTTAAGAGAAATTCACTTAGGTCAAAGCTTCCTTGATTGAGAAGGAAAACTTATGTAAAAACGAAATATCACTTATAGGGAGGGATTACTAAAGTGAAAGCTTCTTTGACAAAAAGGGTTATCATACAACATAATGAATATTGTAGAGAATGAGAATTTGTATTTATCTAAGTATCTCACTAAAACCTCTTCAACCAAAAATCTCATTAGGGAAAAAATATTGGTGATAGGAAAGATTAAATAATTTAACTGAAATAGAACTTGAGATTACTTGTATTTCAGGTTTTGGGTATTTTACACATTAAAGTGTTCCAGCCGGTGAGTGTCATTCTTTAAGCTTTCTTGAACTCAGAACAGTCCTTCTTAGTTCGGAGCGAGTTTGCCTTCTGCTAGGTCTTTTTCATGCCCCACTTTGCATCCTCTATATTATCTCCTTTCCCAAAGGACCTTAATTTTAGTTTTGTGTTGTACTTTCGAGTTGTCCTTCGCTTGTTGGCTTCTTCTCAAAGTTTGGCTTTATCCCACAATTCTTCGACTAGGTTGAGCTCTGTGCTTAGATTAACACAAGATAATACATGTAAGTTTAATGACTATATTTAATCTTAACAAGCTACACATAATTATTTAGAAGCAAATTAAAACAAACTTGGTGAGAATAGTGTGAAGAATCCTTATTCACAAGGCCTTCCATAACTTAGTGTTTTGAATTTTGTGTTTACAACTAGACCAAAAACTATAGTTTGGATATAATTATTTATACTTAAGAACATAATAACCAAGACAACATGATTCGATTGTGACTTCGTCACAGGACAATTAATGTCATCTGCAACATGGTAGAGTTTGTTCTCTTTTATTATTTTCAACCAATTTTCTCTATAATAGTTTCCTTTCCTAAGCGCTTAAAGTTGTTTTAAAATATTTGACAATGTAAAACTAAAGAGTCATTTTTTTACTACCTTCAATTCTATTTATTTTCTTTATTTATTTATAAAGAGACAAATGCATGTGACTTTATTAATCAAATTAGAATTAACATAACAAATTTCTTCTAGTGGTAATATAAATTTAGCACCTGAATTTATATTAGTTTGTGTGGTGACTTAGACTACATAAAGTCCTTGATCAACACAATCAAATTTTACTATAACATAGTAGTGCTACAAGATACATTTGGACCCAACACCTCTGACTAAACATGAATATTATTTGGGTTATAGTCACTCTTGGTTGAGACCAGATATTATTTGAAATTCAGTCACTCTTGACTAAACCACCAAATATTTTTTGGACACCAATCATTCCTAAATGAAACTTAAGGATTATTTAGACAACAATCACTCTTGACTAAGATCGATTATTTGGAACCTAACTACTTTCGATTAAGCCACTAAGTATTGTCTAAAATGCAACCACTCCTAACCAAACCATAACGACTTTGGTTAAGACTGAGTATTCTTAGAAAGACAAACATTCATGACTAAAACTATAAAGGTTTACAAAGAAATTAATAAAAAAGATTCCAAAGTTGTACACGGAAAAGATAAGTTACGTCTTATGACAGATACAAGATAAATCACACTCCTCTAAAAAATTATGACATTAATAATGTTCTTCCTCACAAACAAGACTAAGGATCAATAAAGAATATAAAAGCTTATTTATATTCATGTTGCAAAAGTTTTTTCAAATCTTCCTTCATCACAAATATCTTCTTTACATAAAATTAAGAAGAAAAATAAAAATGTTATACATCCTTCAAGACAAATTGAGAGTCTTCTTACTTATTTTTCTTGTATTTGATTACCCATTCTTAAAACATAAAAATACATTAATGTTTTTAACTAAACAACAAATTAATATTTTTAACTAAGCAAATGTGTGTGGTTTTTCTTTAACAATACCAAATAGACTATATGATTAAATTTGATTATAAAAATCATCAATTACTTCTAAAAATAGGTTAATTTTATATGATTAAAGTTTCTCAAAATGATTAATATAATATAGTTTAATGTAATATAATAGTATATATAATAGTATATATATATATTATATATATATATATATAAATTATTATAATTTTTTAAATATTTGTAGGAATTTATTATTATTATATATATTATAATCATTTTAAAATAAAGTTTTCTTATTTTATACTAGTACTATAATAAGAGAACCAAGAGAAATTGATATTCCAAAATATAAACTACAATTTAAAATTTGAAAATAAATTTAATTTAAAACTATAATAAAATATCTAAAACAACAGTTATAACATATTTTAATTCTATTAATTGCTATCAAATATAATATTTTTAAAATTTTTAGATATAGTTTTTAATAAGAAAAACTAAAACATTTGTTAATACACACAAATAATTACAAAATTATTTTAAACTGTTATAGATTACAAATAATTGATACATATGACAACCAAAGTAGAGATTCTGAATTCTAATTGGTCAACATGCGTGGTGACACATCGCAATGACACGTGTTCTTAACTTCCTTCTAATCTCGAAGCGTCTAGATTTTCTCTCCCGCGAACTCTCTTTCGTATAAATAAAGGCCTCGTTCCGTCACCGTCACTGTTATCTCAGATTATTCATGAAGTTCCGTTTTTCGATTTCAAATTTACCCGGTGAAGTATTCGGATTCGATAATGAGGATCCATTTAGCCTCCACACGGGTCATCATCGTGGCCTCTCTCTGTTTACTTGCAAGCTTGAAATTGGAAGCCAAAACCATGGACCCCTACAAGGTTGCAAGATTTTTTTTTTTTTTTTGGGATTTGGGATTTTGTGGTGGATTCTGTTGAATTTGTGTGATTTCAAATGAAATTATTGGTAGGCTATGGCATTGCATTTCATTATGGTCTGTGGAATTTGATGACCAGCTTAAATATATGTTTCTATTTGAATGCTCAATTTCGGTTCTTTTAAAATTGAGAAATTTGTGTCCTTATATTAGGGATTTGGGTAACTTTTTTTTGAGTTATGTTGCCCAAGTTTGGTTTTTTCTTTCTTGGCTTCATCGTATCGAGCAATGTGTTGCCTTTTTAAATGGAGGGGTGTTCTTTTGCAAGTATTTGTCTCTACTTGTTGCTAGTTTAAAACCTGAATGGGAAAAACGTGTTTTGTTTCTATGTTTCAAGTTGTCATTGATCAAAAATCGAGATGGAGAAAGAAAAGAGGAATTTCTTTTATGTATTTATTTAATTTTGAGAGCCTGAGCTGATAGTAGCCGCTTCAATTGTTCAGGTTCTTGGGGTTGATAAAAATGCAAGTCAGCGGGAAATTCAAAAGGCTTTCCACAAGTATGTATACTTGGTGCTCTTGTTTGTTACATTTCCATCATTTAGATTTGGTCTTATAAGTAATTTTACATATTGACATGGCTCTCATTTTGTTTTTCAGGCTATCTCTCCAGTATCACCCTGACAAGAACAAAGCCAAGAGTGCGCAAGAGAAGTTTGAACAGATCAATAATGGTATAGAATTTTGCTCCTTTCACACATCTACTCGCATGACATGCACACACACATAACAAAGAGTTGATACTATAATCAATTATATAAGTAATGACAGGCTGTTTTTGTGCTTGCTTTGTACATGTACCTTGTTTGAGGATTCTCATGTGTGTTTTTCCTTCTTTTAACAGCGTATGAGATTTTATCTGATGAAGAGAAGAGAAAGAATTATGACATGTATGGAGATGCAAATGGCAATCCTGGATTTCAAGGTGGTCATCCTGGATTTCAAGGTGGCCATCCTGGTGGTAAGGGTGGATATACTTATTTTACAGGGGGTGACTGGCAGGGAGGATCTAAGTCATTCTCCTTTTCCTCTGGTGGCTCGGGTGGTTCATTTGGGATTGGCTTGGATGATATTTTTGGCAGTATTTTTGGTGGTGGAGGTGGTGGGAGTATGTTTGGTGGTGGAGGTGGTGGGAGTATGTTTGGTGGTTTTGGCAGTTCAGCTAATACTGAACGGACATCCACAGCTTCTCCCCAACGTCTTACATCTATAAATTCACATATGTATAAGAAAGATGTAGAAAATGCAGGGATGACTTGGATTTTGTTGTCTTATAGACCTACAAGTTCATCGAAGCATGTTCAATACGTTGAATCCACTATAGCGGAGGTTGCCAGTTCATTACACGGAGCTGTGAAGGTACTTACTTAACTTTTAATTGGCTTAGATATATTTTTGGTACTTGCAAACATGACTATGCTTGGTTTTAGTTTAAGAAATATTTGTTAGTTTTGTTCCTCATTAATTTTAGAACTTTTGAAAATGACTAGAATCACCTCACAATGTTGGCATGACACGCCTATATGCACTTCTTAAGTCGACAATAATTTTCAGATACATGTCTAGATATGACATATCTAAATGTATGTCACGTAATCAGTGATGATGATGCTGATTCAAATTGACAAAAAAAAACTTTTGGGGGTCTAAAATCACTTTTAGCCATGATACTATTTTATTGTTTTTTGGACTTAGCATGGCTTATATCACTCTTTTGTGTGACAGGTTGGAAGCGTTAACTGTGATAAGGAAGTCTCATTCTGTAAAGAGCTTGGCATATATCCACGCAAAGCTCCTAGAATTTTTGTTTTTTCTTACAAGGATAGTGAAATTGGTTCTTTGGTGGAGTACAGTGGACAGTTGGCTGCTAAGAATTTGAAGGCTTTCATTCAAGAACACTTGCCAAGGTTTTCCAAGCGAACCAACTTGAATAGTCTTGACCAATTTGGCACTACGGCAAAATTCCCTAGGGTGCTCCTTCTCTCCACTAAGAAGGACACTCCAGTAATTTGGCGTGTTCTTAGCGGCTTGTATTACAATCGCATTGCTCTCAGTGATGCAGAGGTGTGCCAATGCTGGACGTTAAACACATTATTTTACTCATTTTATTTCCTTTTCACATACTTTGAATGTTAAGATTTAACGTATATATTGAATGATTTGTAGGTGCACGATGTTTCTGATCCAAGAGTAAAAAATCTAGGAGTTGATGCACTTCCAGCAATTGTAGGTTGGCTACCTAATGGGGAAAAACGTGTTCTTAAAACTGGGATTTCTGTAAAAGATTTGAAATCGGCAGTTCATGATCTTAGTAAAATACTTGATAAGTTTGAAGAATCAAGTAAAAAGGAAGCATCAAGTCAGGCCAAAAGGGCACAAACTGACCCAGAAGATGGACGCATACCATTGCTTTCTAAATCAAACTTTGAGGCTCTCTGTGGTGCAAAAGCTCCTGTCTGCATAATTGGTGCCTTCAGATCTTCCAAAGCCAGGGAAAAGCTAGAATCAATCCTCTCTTTGGTAAGAATACATTTTTCATTCATTTAGTTTAATGGGGTTATGTATTTTTTTTATTTTATTTTTTCTGAAAGGAAGCACTGTGCAAATTTTCAGGTCTCCCAAAAATCTTTGTCAAGAAGACCAAACGGTGGAAGCAGCAGCTCTAGGGACAGCATTTCTTATGCCCTTTTAGATGCTGCAAAGCAAAAGTCATTTCTAAATGCTTTTGACAAAACAGGTTATAAATCATCATCAAATGAGTTGTTGATTGCTTACAAACCTCGTAGAGGAAAGTACAGTGTATTTAAGGGTGAAATGAGGATAGAGGAGGTAGAAGGTTTCATTGGCTCTGTTCTGAGTGGAGATATATCCTTCAGAGAAATGCGTGGGAAGCCTGTACTAGAGCATTAGGTCATGAAACTGTTTTTTCAATGTTTTGGTTGCATGCTCGTGTACATAGTGAAGAGTTATTTATATAGAATCTTAGTTTTTTTGATACAAGCAATAGTAATAACATTACATAGGATATTATTGTTCCTGCGATTAGCAGCTCTCAAACCATGGAAAGAATGGATATTATTGTCTGGGCAATTATTTCCTGGACCCTAGTAATTTCTTTCCATACTTTTTCTGTTTTCTTTTTACCTTTCGAACAGAAAATTATTAACATTTGATTTAAGGGGGCCATGGCCCCTTTATTTTTTAAATAATTCTAAAATATTAAATTTTTTATGTGATATCAGTAAGATTTTTTACTATGAAATAGTAATAATACGTTATCTAATATACTTTAAAAACTGTACTCTTATTATTTTAATTATCATTAGTAAAAAAATATCTTTAAAAGGGCAGTTAACATTGCTAGCACTTTTTTATTATATTATTAGATATTATTTGAGGCTATTTCTTCCTCAATTATTAATAAAAGTATTGATTTAATTTAATTTTGTAGGCATTGCAAGTGTACGGAAAAGTAAATTTTAACCATTTTCCTTATTATTATTATTTTAATAGACAATTATAGCTTTTGCTCTTATTAACATTGATTGTTCATTACCTATTTCATTGAATTTATTTATTTTATTTTATTTTCATTTTTCAAAATCGTTTTTCTATTACTTTTATTTCAACGTTTTTTTGTAACAAAACTTGCATAATTTAAATATGCAATTTTTTGTTAATGAGTTTTATCCACATTTTTTCTGTTCTGTTGTGAGCCTTCCTACACCACTTCGTATAATATGATCATGATAAATACTATTAAACGCAACACAATATTAAATAAAATAACTATTAAATTAAATATATAATAATTAACATACATGTATACACGTACTATTAATCTAATTAATGTGTATATATATAATAATAATAATTATTATTTAATATTTTTGTTTATAAAACTTAACATATTAATAAAATTTAAAATTTCATCAAATCTCGTAATTTTACTAATATCAATAACTCAACAATTAAAATATATCCTTAATTACTTTCTACATAACATTTCTATTCATCATAATAGTGTCTCTTATTATCAAAAGCATTGCTTATTAACTAAATAATTCATATAAATCGGAATAATGTTTAAATTATGAACATATAACTAAAGTCTTTACTTAAGTATTAAATATGTTATTTGATTATCATATTAAATGAAGAAAGAAATAATATTATCTCTCTCTAATTTAGTACAATTTTAAATGCTTGAGCTTGTTTATGTCTAATTTAGTACAATTTGTTGACTTTGTATTACTTAAGCATTAAGAATACCAATACCAAAGGAAAGAGAAATTTTCAAACATCAATCTATAATATCAATTATAACTTGCACAATAAACTTTATCACTTGAATAACAATGTTTTATTTGTGATAAATGTTACTATTTGAGATCATTTGTATCAGTTAAGCATTAAGAATACGAATACTCAAGGAAAGAGAAATTTTCAAACATCAATTTGTAATATCAATTATAATTTGCACAATAAACTTTATCACTTGAATAGCAATGTTTTATTTGTAATAAATGTTACTATTTGAGATCATTCAAGTGAGTAGTTCACAGTTTAATAGCATAATCAACAAAAATTAAAAAGTAATATATAAAAATCTCAAAAATATTTATGTCATTCCTATCTATTTTAATATGTTTTAATCAATTGAACTTATTTTTTTTATAACAAAAAACCAATGCTACGTCCTTCACTAAAATATATATGTTTAATACTTAAATCTAATAAAAAAATTATATTTTTACACTGCTGTTCTTGAATTACATCTATTTAACAATCGTTTTATTCAATAAAATAATATAAATAATAAAATAATAATTTATTTTAATGTAAAAAATAATTTTATTTTACTGTGTAAAGTGTTAAAATAATAATTCATTCACTTAAAATCATTCAATGTTAAAGTTTATTCATCCAATTATCTGAATCAATTCTAAAATCATCATAATTATCAAAATATATTTAATTTAAGTAGAACCTTAAAAAAATTTAAGAAAACATCACCTAATCAATCAAAATATTGATTAGAAGTTTGAACAACTAAGATAAAACATTTCTCAATCGATAAAACATTCGAAATTCTAAACTACTCACAACTAGATTAAGAAAGAAAAAATATATAAAGAATTTAGAATATGTGAAAACAATTAAGTTAAAATACCTATAAATTAACAATATCTGTTTGAAAAATGATAAAAAATAACGTCAAAAAACTAGAAAAAATTGAAGAGTTCAGATGATAATAGTTTAGGGAGGCAACAAATTTTAGAAATGAATAACTAGATAGTTTCATTTCTAATTTATATTCTTAAACATACTTAAAAATTTTAACCTTTATCATTCCTAAACATTTATTTTAAATTGAAAAAATAGTTCTTACATAAATAAATTCTGCAATTTTGAAAAAAATATGATTAATTCCTTAAATTTAATATAAAATTCATGGAACCTTTTCTTTTGCTTTTTTTTTTTTCATAACAAAATTTTTTTTGTGTGAGAACAACATTAACTTTTTAACATTTTTTTTCATAAATATATATTTACAAAGAAAATTTACAATTTTTAAAAATATATTAATATTTATAATTATTTATCTATATTTTAAATCTTTATACCCATATTCACTAACACGTATTTATAAATAAAAACTTATCAAATTAATTGATAAATGTGTTAAAATACTTATAATCATATAAAAAAAAGTAGAAATGGAATATTAGGCCAGTTTGCATTTAAAAAAAAATGAAGGATGGTTTTTTTCTCTCAACACAAAAAATATTGTGAGAAAGTAATTATTGAACGAGAATAGAAAGCAGATAATTTTACAGAATATGAATATACATAGATAATTAGGTTTAAAATTGCATGATAACTTAAAAGAATGATCTAACTTTTAAAATTTCACTTAACGTTGTATTTTAATACTAACAATAACAATATTTGTTAACATAAATTATTTATATATGATATAAATAAACAAAAGAGATGAAGTTATTTCAAGAATAATTTTAAATTTCATCAAGACGTATTTTTTAAAGTTATTCTCTGAATAATGGGATCACTTCTCTATATAATTTAATATATAATAACGATTAAGGATTAAGTAGAAAACTTATAATATATTCGTTATGTACAAGGTATAGAAATAATGAACCTCGATTATAATAACAATATTTTTAATTTATATTTAAAACAGCCCCATTCTATTAACATGCCAAATCGATTATAACAATGTTTTAAAATTGTATTTAAAACAATCTTATCATATTAACATTCCAAATCTTGATTAAATACTTAATCTTGAACGCCAATTTGCCTTGTTAACTACCAGGCCAAACCATTATTTGAGCCTTTAAAAATGTAAAATCTTACAACATTAGTATATGATTTTTTTTTTATATATATATATAAAATCTCTATGATATCACTTTAGGTTTTACACTCAATTATTTTTCGTCACCTTATTTCCCAAAAAACTATATTGATACTATAAATTAATTTACTATTATTTAAAAAAAAAAAATTGTGACAAGTGAATGATAGATGGTACTTAGGAACTTTTTTTTACTCTTGCTTCCTTTCTCCCATAATTCCTTCCTGCATCTCTATCAAATATTAGAATAGTTTAAATCTGTATGAAATATTAGAATAGTTTAAATTGCTTATAAGTTGGATTTAAAATTGGATAATCTAAAAATATACCTCAAATTGCAAAATTTAAATTTATTTATAGATTTTGAATTATAATCTAAGATTAGTAATTTAAATTATAGTCTAAATTTTATTGCAAAATTTTCATGTTATACAATATAAAATATATTATTAAATTTTAGATTTTAGATTTTACAATTTATAATAAAATATTTCTAGATTATCCAATTTAAAATATTTTTTTAATTGTGCAATTAGTTCCCTAACCTATGGAAAATTTGGACGTTTCCCAATTCCATGAAAGTGACAGAAAATACTAAAGGAAAGAACTTCTCTGAAGAAACAAAAAACAAATAATGACTAATTCTTTTGAAGACCAACTTGACTATTCATCTTGAGTAATAATAACAAAGGCCCACAATTCTTGTTTGATCTTTGTATAACCCACCTTTTTTCTCTTTACTAAAAATACCTTTACATAGAGTGAAATTGAGAAGAATTACAGAAAAAAATAGAATTGCATTGACCATGTTTACCTTTGGATGGATAAAATTATAAAGGAAACATTATAAGATTTATATTTTCATTCATTTCTTCGGTTGTGCAAGAAAATAGAGGAAAATGAACGAAAAATATTATGAAAATATTTTGTTTTCCACCTGAAATCACGAGTAATGTAGAAGGAAAGGACTATTGTGGGACCACGGATTTTCATTACAAATTCTTCTTAATTCTCTTCTAAACAATGAAAATAGCCAATATCCCTTTTCAATCTCTCCCTCCAAATCACTTAAAGTATACACACACAAAAAACTTTCATAGCACATCTTGAACTTTTTGTCAAAATATACAGAAACTTCTTTCCATTGAGCATCTTATCAACAAACAAAACAAAAACTTAGGTAGAAAAGGAAAACCCAAAACATTGAGAGGGGGGTCGGAAAAACAAATAAGGGTTTGAGTATCATTTCCCAATATTGAAGGAGCTACAGCGGCTTGGAAAGGCCAAGGTCGAATTGACATTTGTATCCGCCTATGCTAAGTTAAAGAGCAATCTAAAAGGCACCATCAAAAGGAGACAATGTGTTGAAGAAAAGCAACAGAAAGAGAGAAGAGAAAAATGTTGAATTAGGAATGTGAGTTTGGTAGCAAAAGCAGGAGCCCTCTGCACAAAGAGAAATGACCCAAATCTAATACTTAATTTCGGCGACAAAAAATGCCTTTTGAGATCCTATCTCCATCATTGAGTCCAAGGTCTACTGTCATACTAAAGAATGAATCTAATGACAGTCTGAAAAAGTGCTTACGTCAAGGAGCAAAGATAAAAGAAAGAAGCTAGAGTAAAAGTAAACGTTTTTACGTGGTCTAGCAGCAAGCGGAAGTAGACTATGGCTCTGAGTAGACCATGACCTGCATTATAATAAAAGAAAAACTAAAGAAATTACAACCAAACCATATAAGGAAAGATTTCTTTCAAAATAAATAAATAAATTACACCAAAAATAAAGTATGATAAGGCAACACACCTTAAGAGAATGTGGCAAGATATCACATACAATCCTATTGGATATGATCACTAACAGTGTCACTACCACAGTCCTTATTTATACTGCTGTGTTGAGGTGACGAAGATGGACCTGTTGAAGAACCAACAAATCCTAAGTGCATCATTAAAGCCAATACTTGTTTTTTGGTCTGAATTAACTCCTGTTTCATTTCTAGTTTCTCTTGTTCTTGTCTATGTAAGGATTCATTTAATGCCTTAATCTGATTTCTTAATTCATCAATCTCCTCTGAGTATGCAGAAAGCTTCACTGGTGGACTAGGGGATGTTAATAAAGTTTTGCCCATGGATCCTTGTTTTTTGGTTTGAGTCAACTCCTGTCTCATATTTAGTTTCTCTTGCTCTTGTCTTTGTAGTGATTCATTTAATTCTTGAATTTGATTTCTTAAAATATCAACCTCCTCTGAATTGGCAGAAAGCTTCATTGATGGACTTGAGGATGTAAATAATGTTTTGCCAATGGATCCAAGGCCATAGATCCTCCCTTTTTTCTTTCCAACTAAATCGACCCAAACGTCGAGGTCAGATGGCATGTGATCTTTAGACGGTTGACAATCAGCAACATCCTCCCCCGAAATAACTTTTGAACTCATAGAAGACAACTCAAACTTCTTCATTACAAATTTATCCTACATCATAAGAAACATATTAGCATGAGTAAAAATACCATCATTTCAGATCATTTAGTAAAATAATACTATAGGTATATTCAAAAACAAGATAAATTGATAAAAAGGGTTAACAGTCAACACACCTAGCGGTGCACATTCATATGGAGCCATCTTGGATGGACCCAATATTAATTTTCCAGGCAAAACGATTAAACTATGGAAGCACGATTTTTGTTCACTCACTTCTATTCTTAGATTCTCATCTCCATGTGATACCAAGACATAATGCATGAACAGAGTGTAAAGATTCACAAAGAAATTATACATATTAAAGGAAGGGTTAAATTTTCTAGAGATTTATCAGGGTGGGGAAATTTAAACGTACTATAAAACAGGTTATATCACGTTGGACCAATGCTCCGTCTACTATTCTATGACCTAAGCTAATTGGTGGCATACTCAGTTTGCCGCGGGAATCTCAACCACACATAACATACTCAAAATAAGATCCACATATTAAGGATGCTCATATAATTGTTAAGTTTTAACATGGTAGTAGAAAAGCTGAATGTGAATTAGAATCAATCGCCGTTAAAAATAATCCATGCAAAATTGCATGAGAATTTTCTAAGATAGCTTATGTTCCATTGTTTTAATAGTGAAAACCAAATCCTAAAGACATTATATATATACACACACACACACACACACAGAGTAATAAATGCTATTTTAATAATACTCAATTTATCATCTTTAATCTTTTGATTGGTGCACCTTATTCTGGCAATTGCTTAATTTCTAAACAACAGAGAAGAATTACCAATGTTAGAATAACTTACATTATTATCTGTGCAAAGATCCATAACCTAGTATCTTAGGGTTTTTTCTTTCTTTCTCCTTAATCTTCTATTGTGAGTCATTGATCCTTAATTATGCATGAATCTGAATCCCTAGAGAGATTCAAGTTAAGATGTATCAAACTCTTTTTCGCAAACACTGTCTTTTAAGTGGTATCAAAGTGGTCAAAATACATGGAGAATTGATTAAAGTGCTTGTCAGGGTTCTAATCATATGATTAGAAGCAAATGATTGTACTAATTTGGAACCAAATCATTTTGTGTCTTGACTAGCCTCCCTTTCTCCTAAACTTTTGCATGATTGTTTGGGTAATCCACATTTGTCAAAATTAAAACAAATTGTTCATGAACTTAGTAAACTTCAAGTCCTAAAGTGAGTCATGTCAACTTGGAAAAGATATCAAACCCTTTTCTCCTAAGCGAAATGAATCAAGATGTAAATCAATTTTTTTTATCATTCACTCTAACATTTAGGGACAAAGTCGTGTTACATCTTTTGGGTTTCAATAATATGTTGTACCTTCATCTATGAATATTTTAGATGCATTTGGGTTTATTTAATGAAAGATTGTCTTTATTCTATTATGTTTCCAAATGAACCTCTATTTCATGTTACTCCTCATGTCTTTGGTTGTGCGTATTTTGTACATGACTTCTCTCCAAGTCTAGACAAACTACCAGCAAGAGCCACTGAATGTGTCTTCCTAGGATATTCCCGTCTCCAAAAAGCATATCATTGTTACTCTCTTGAAACAAAAAAGGTACTATATGTTTGCAAGTGTCACCTTTTTTGAAGAGACATCTTTCTTCCTTCATCCTCTTCACAAAGTTGACTATGTCCAACAAGTCTTGCGCATTCCATGCTTGAACCATTGTTTTTCCCAACTCATTGCAACCCTCAAAGTTCCTCCCCTACTTCAAACCCACCAAAGTAACCATCGCTGCCTATCATCACTTACCAAAACAAACCACAAGTGACTAATTCAATATTACATGGTGGGTCCTCTTCATCAAGTCCTTTACCATTGTCACTTCTTGATGACGCAAATTCTAGTTGGCCCAGTGCTCTTCGAAAAAGTACTGACTTTACCTGTAATTCTCATCCTATCCACAATTTTCTAAGCTCTCATAAGTTATCCCCTTTCTATTTCTCATTTATTTTCTCTGTCTTCTATTACAATTCCAAAAGCAAATTGTGATTGAAGCACTTGATAATCCTGAACGGAAACAAGCCATGATTATTGGGATGCAAGCTCTTAAATATACGAGACTTAGTTCCTCTACCACCCAGGCAGAAGACAATTGGTCATAGATGAGTGTATGTCATTAAAATTGGGTCAAATGGTAAGATTGATCGCCTTAACCTTAAAGCTCAAAGCTCAGTTGGTGGTCAAAGGCTACACTTAGATATATGGTATGGATTACAATAATAATTTTTCGCCTATAGCCAAAATGACTACTATTTGTCTCTTCTTTGTTATAGCAACTCTTCACCACTAGCCTCTTCATCAATAAATATTAGGAATGTTTTCCTTCATGGTGATTTGAAAGAGGACATCTACATGGAGCAACCTCCTGATTTTGTTGCTTAGGAAGAGCTCGGGTTAGATTGTAGACTAAAATGGTCTCAAGTAGTCTTCATGTGCTTAGTTTGGAATGCTTAGTCATATTATTCGAATCATTAGGCTAAAATGCAGTGAGATAGATCATTCAGTTTTTTATCGTCATGCATCTCATGGAAAACGTGTTTATCTAATTGTGTATGCTAATGATATAGTTATTACATGAAATGATGCTACCAAAATTGTTCAGCTAAAGCAACATTTGGGCAAACGCTTTCAAACCAAAGATCTTGGGTGTCTCAAATTCTTCGTAGGCATTGAAGTAGCTCAATCAAAAGAAGGTATTGTGATTTCTCAAAGAAAATATGCATTAGATGTCTTGAAAGAAACATGAATGATGGATTGTAGACCAGTGAATAGCCCTATGGATCTAAATTAGAAATTAATAGCAAAACAAAGTTAGTCCTTCTCAGATCTAGAGAGATACAAAAGGCTTGTAGGAAAACTTATTCATCTTACACTACTAGGCCTAACCTATCTTTTGCAATTAGTGTGATTAGTCAGTTTATGTAAGCTATTCCCACTAATCACTGGAATGTTGTCCTTCACATTCTCATATACCTCAAAAAGGCTTTAAGACAAGGTCTACCATATGAAGATAAAGGAAGTAACAAAATATTTGAATATCGTAATTTTGATTGAGCAAGGTCTCCTATAGACAGATGTCCCCACTACTAGATATTGAGTTTTCATTGGAGGGAATATTTGTTCTTGGAAAAGTAAGAAACAAAATACAATTGTTCAATTAAGTATTCAAGTAGAATATAGGGCAATGAATCACTTACTTGTGAACTTGAGAGGATAAAACAATTTCTCCAAGAATTGTGGTTTTGTGAAATTCAACAAATGAGAATGAATTGTGATAACCAAGCAACTCTTCACATTGCTTCCAACCCTATGTTTCATGAGACGACAAAATGCTTAAAAATTGACTGTCATTTTGTTAGAGAAAAGTTGTAGTCTAAGGGAATTTGCACTAAGTTTGTCAGCTCCAATGATAAACATGCGAACATTTTGACAAAATCCTCTCAAATTCCAGAAGCTTGGAACATACGATGTGTATCCTCCGGCTCCAATGTTAGAATAGTTTATATTATCTTTTGAGCAAAAGTTGTTCTATGTTGTATCTATTTATAACCTAATATCATAGGAGGTTTTTTCTTTCTCTTTCCTTAAGCTTTTGTTGTAAGCCACTGGTTTATATATATATATCATACATTATCTCCAAAGTATCACATTGATATTACCCAATTTTTTATAATGAAATAAGACTCAAATCATTCATCATTAGTATCAAACTTACATAAGCAGATTCTGCATGGGGACCCACCCAACTTTGATCTTTTTTCCTTCGATGAGTACGAAAATAAAACTCGGACAATGATGGATCTGTCCCTTTTGCCTCTTTCTGTAATAAATGATAAAATAAACTTAAATATCATTAATTTTGAAACCTACAAAATAAATATTATGGTCAATTAATAATACCATTCTCTTCCAATGTAAACGATGAGGAATGGATCCTCCAGTGTGAAGAGATGCACCATCCATAGACTCCCGATTTCTTTTATTTATTTCAGACTTTTGTTTAAAATCTGAGGACCCCCAATGTGCCTTCAATTGTGCCCACACGCCATTTTCCATCCAAGTTGGCTTTTGATTTAAATTTTTTCGAACATCTTGCATTAATTGAGTCATTTTAGCTGAACCCCTCTTCTCAAAGTTGCGTCGCACAATGTCCTTATATTGAGGTGGCCATGTGAACTTTGACTACATTGGTTTTGACAATAATGAAAAAAATTATTAGATTAGACATATTGTAAAACTAATGTAAAAATTGAATACCTCTAATCAAATCTTGAAATTTGATTACTTTAAATATATTAAACCACGAATCCCTTTGACCTATAGATAGTTGTTTCCATGATGGTTTTGCCTCTTCCAAGTTAGTACGAATGATTGAAGCAATTGTCCTAACTACCAGCTTATGTTGATCAAACCTATGTAAAAGAATGAAAATTATGGATGATTAAAAACCAAATAATAAAAAATCATATCAGATGCTAGGGAAAAAAAAAGACTCACCCATCCCCTTCTGGGAGTATCATGATTTTGTTTCCACTATTGCCTCCAGTAACTTGACAGGATGAAGAAGTTGGGGCTTTATTGGCCTTTGAATATTCTTCCATACGAAGCACTTGAGTAGGGATGTGTTCATATTGATTTTGAGGTTGAGGATGCCTAGGTTGGGTTGTATGAGATTGAGATTGGATTGGAGGTTGAGTTGGTTGGGTGGAATGAGATTGAGATTGAGGTGGAGTATGAGATTGAATAGATTGAGGCTGAGGTTGAGTTTGCATGAGCTGAGGTTGATCATTGAAGCAAACTTGTGACATGTTTAGCATTGTATTAGCAACAGACAACTCTGATGTACTTTTACACACGGAATTCACTTCAACAGCATCTATAATATGAGGAACTTTCTCTCCATGGAACGTCCAATACCAATAATTTGGTGCAAACCCTTTCTGAAGAATGTGAACATTTACTTTCTCCGGGACTAAATCCTTTTCATTTTTACATAATTTACATGGACACCTTATTACACCTTCATTCAAATACTTTGGTTGTCGACAAGCAAAATCAATAAACTCTTTGACACCTTCTAAAAACTCAGTTGTACAACCCTTTCGTCTAGGAAGAAGCCTAGTATACATCCATGTTCGGTGTGTAGGCTCTTCCATTTTCAGCTCAGCTCTAAAATTACTGAAAGATAACTGAAACTATATTTTGAGTTTTAATTGTTGGATAACCAGCTCCTATAGAAGCATGAACTTGCACATTACCTTAAATTACGGCACGCTTTAATTTCTCTGTTTCACAAATGGACCTCACACGAAACTATTCAGACAGATGAATACAGTATTAGTATTACTCTCTCATCAAATAAGGAACCTCAAAAAATATCAAATGCATATAAGAATCACCAGCTGCAAAAATCCAATCAAAGTAATTAGAAAACTATTTTTCTACAGGACGCAATCATTCTGCTAACAGAAAAATGCACGAGGTTTTCAAAACACACGAGGATCATTAGAAAGAGAAAAAAAAGGAAATGATCAACAAGATACCATATAAAAACCTAAAACAATCCTAATTAGCACCGAAATCCAGCCATATATTCAAGCCAGGTGGTAATAAACGTTGGTTCTCCTTTCGGTAGTTACGTAAATTAAATTAATTACTAAACACGAATCTGAAAATGCCGATAGCTCGCATATGTAATCTGAAAATTTTCAAAATGCATGGACGAATAGCATGCATAAAACGAAGAAGATTCAAGTAAAAAAATGCACAAAATGAACTTTGAATAAAACCCTAAATCACAGTGCCAGGGGTGAGGGCGCATTTCGAGGAACCTGCGGCGGCCGGATAACTTTAAAGCGGCGGAGACAGCGGTGGATATCAGGGTCCAAAGCTCAGAGTCATAGTAGGTAACTGAAGTAATGGTGAAATTATGCTATAAACACAAACAATGGGAAAAACATATAATATAATACTAAGTGTTTAGCTTTATCCAAACCCTAAATCGCGATACAAAGCTCGAGGTCACTCAAACGAATCTCAAGGAAAATCCGCAGGTATGCGGATGTTCTAAAAGAAAAATTTAAAAACCATAAAATTGCTACAGATTATTTGTAGGTCTTTATAGACAATTAAAACTAGAAAATGAACTTGTACGAAATTTTTGAAGGAATTATTTACAGATATTTTGTCGAATCATTTAAAAAAATAGGACGCGATGAATAAATTTGTGATGTTCCAGAAATTTTAAGGAAGTTCTGGCAGAATTTAAAAAAATAAATCTCCAGAAAAATTAATTACAGAATTTCAATATTACATTGCAAAAAATAAATACTATTTATAATAAAAAATGCTTCTAAATATATGAATTATAATATAGTTAAAATTGACAATGTATGATTATCCAATTACAAATCATTATATATGTTGGTAAATTCTATAACTTTTACAATAATGGCCTAACTTATACTAATGGAGAATTATAATTGGATGGAAATGTAACTTAATTTTATGTTTTAACATTAAAGTTTTAATTTTATTATAAATTTATTGTAAATAATTTATAGGGATAGATTACTATACTTGAATTGTAAAGTGTAATGGGGAGAGAGTACTATGAAAAAATATACATTATTTAATTATTAAAATGTAGATCATAAATCAATAATTATATGTAATATCTTAAAGTTGAGAAGGATGTTAATTATTTATATAGATGTCACTAATTTAAGATCTTTTAAGAAAAATTATATTAAAAGTGATGTTAATTTCCTGTATTGATTTCAACTTAATCAATTCAAACATTTGATATAGGACTAAGATTTGTCCAAAAAACCACTCATTATTAATATTGTAAAATTAAATAAATATATAAATATTTAAGGAATGCACATCAATTTGTATTTTGTTGAAATTTGAATTAAGCATGTAATACACATATTCAGATTTTATAGATAAATAATAGAAAAATAATAAGGAACCAAACTCCTAAGTCAATACCTAAATTTAAATAATATTTATTCTCCTAATTTGTTGGAACAACAACTTATTCTAATTGCATAAATCAAGAAAATGCTGATTTCATTCAAAGAGACAAGTCAGCTGCACAATTTTTCTTACACAGCAATGGTGACAAAAGATGAAGTGAAGGAGAAGTGGAAGTTTACTTTATTTTTTCTTTTTTTTTCCAGCAAGAAAATTGAACCTATTATTTCATTTCTGTAAACTTTATCCAAAAATCTAAAGTTGATTATTAAATAAAATAAAATAGATAATGGATTTTTCATTATGGTTTGAATTTTAACTTTTAATAGAAAAATTGAACCCAATAAATAGGGATGAAATGGATCATGTCATAAACTTGGTGTTAGTGTGAGCTCAAGGTTGATTTTAGATACATGTGGACGAGTTTATTTTTATGAAAACTTCAGAGGAAGAAAATATAAAGAACAAAGTAAACTATTTTTATAAATTATAAATAAAAATAAAAAATTTAGAGAAATTATGTGCTAAACTTTTATGAATTATTTTATGTATAAAATAATTTTAATATATAAAAAATAACTTTTTACATATTTTCTTTTTAAAATTCTTATGAAAGAACTCATCAAAACATATCTTCAAAAAATTTGATAAAGAAAAAAGAGAAAGAGATAGTGAGGCAGTGGAAATTGAAGAAGAGAATTCCATGCAAGAAAAAAGTGCAAGAAGAAAAGATGACTTAGATAAAAAGTCTTATGTAGATTTTTTTTTTCAATAAAACACTTATGTGGAAAATAGTTTAATCATAAATTAATTTTTTAAAAAATATATTATATTTATAGTGTATTATGTTGTTAAGTTTTTACTGTTTCCAAATTAAAATAAACCTAGTTGACATTTAATTAAAAGAAAATAAGTATTGAAGATGTATAACAATTTGTGAAACTTTGTGTAATCACTTTTTTATTGATTACTTAAGTTACATAAATAGAAAAATAAGTGCCGTGTTAGATTTCACGAAAAAAAATGCACAAATAATTATGAATATATGAAACTTTTAAGATATGTATACATGACACATTTCAGTTTCATACTTTGATATCAGGATAAAGTGACTTTTGTACATCAAATCAATTAAGTGACTTTTGTACATCAAATCAATCTTAGTATAAGAATCTTAACTATATTAGTTTTATTGAAATTTATGTACAATTAAGAAAATTAAATATATGTTTAATTTGTAGTAATTATGTCATTTATATTTTTAAAAAGAAAAATTAATACTAATATATCATTTTTCTTTTAATAAAAACACTTAATAATTATTAAAGATTAAATACATATTCAATTATTTTAACAATTAATAAAATTAACAGAATTAAAACTAAGTTTATAATTTTTTATTATACTAAGAATAAAATATATCAATATTTATTATTTTTATCGGTTGTTTAAAAACATATGTGATAGATTTAAAAGATATAGATTACCATTAATCTCATATTTTTTTCAAAAGTCGTTTTAAAATTGTTCTAATATAACATTTTATCGAGTTATTAATATTATTTCTATTATTAATTTTGTATGATTATCTTTTGTAATAAAAACTAAATATTTTTATATTTTATTTGAATAAAAACGAAATAGAGGAACGAATAGAAAGACCTACTATATGAATGATAAAATCAATATGAATGATAAAATCAGGAGGAAAATAAAATACGAAAGTATGTTATTTAGATGGACAGGGAAAAAAAACATTATAGGAGATTATTTAGATAATTCAAAGAAATAATTGAATTATATAAATGCATTTTCTTAATAATTCAATAGTCTAACACCCAAAAAAAAAATAAAGATTCTACTAAGGCTACTAAAGTATTAACATAATGCATATCTTAAAGTATTCCATGGTTAACCTACATCAAGATTACATAATAATGCTAAACAAAATTTCAAAACATATTTACAATATCATATACAAGTTTTTCAAAATATAATATTATTCTTAACAACATCCTTCAACCTAGATGATCTCCAAAAGATCCATCTGCAACACCATTTGCTCCTAGTGTCAAGACACGATCATCACAGACACAGACAGAAAAATCAAACACAACACAACCAAAAGCAAAGGGTAAGCTAACCAAATTTTAACAAATCAAAAATATTCAATTTCATGTATAATCACAATATAAGGATCTAACACACTACAAACATGACTCTATTTTCGGAAGACTCGTACATTGAATAGATCCCGAGATATGCACCTGCCATACATCTCCAAACTGTGAATCCATACAGCCCTCACACAAATAAATCATCAATCATGTATGGCAGGGTTAGTTCCCCTGAGACTTTCCTGACCAGTTATATTTTAAGCTGCAGTCACCCAGTTCAGACCTCCTTCAACTCTCACCACCTAGTAATGATCATCTATTTGATTCCTATTACTAGTAGAGTCAGGATATCAATCGTTATTGATCAGATCCTTAGACAATACACTTCCTAATTAACCAAGACACGGGTGTTTTCTTTCTTGAAAACACTATGCCTAGGCTTTGACAAATTTTACCAACACTCTTAACAATACCACATTACAATATAGATATGTACTCATGCATTCATTCACTTTTAAATCTCAATCTCCACTTCAATCTCAACATTAAAGAAATCACTAAACTATCAATATAATTAAACTTAAATTATTAATTAATCTGTTTTACAAAATACATATACAATCTCAAGCAAAAATCTTTTGTTAACAAACCTTTTTATAAATAATCTTTTCTTAACAGTCTTTTAATTACCAAACTTTTTTGATAAATAATCTTTTATATAATTAAAAATAATCTGTTTCAACTGAACTATTAAAATTAATTATATTATTATTTGATTTTAAATTGTAAATATAATAATAGTAAAATATCTATTTTAATAAACTAATAAAATTAAAATAATATAATTGATTAAAAAACAAAAATCTATATTATAATATGAGAGAAAAGAAAAATTATTCAATATTTAAATTTTAAAATAAAAATAAAAAGGATACTTTTAATATACTATACATTTATTTAGTACGGGAAATAATTTGTATCATGTTACCCTGGATAAAAGAACACCACCTTCTTGACAGTTTAAGATAACATAATATTATATTATATGTCACAAGAAAGTTAATCATAAAATTATATTAGTCGTACACAATAATTTTACCTGATGTTGGTTCTTCCTTTTGCGACACTTGCGAGAGTGACGGAGAATATTAAAAAAACTTGTGAAAGCGAAAGTAATGAGTCATCGGCCACCATTGATTCTCCGAACCCACCTCATCATGTGAATCACGACGAACCAACGATCATGATTCACACTTAATTAACTGCAACTTGCATCAAAGTTCAAACCCTGCGTGACCATCCACTTCGCTGGTTCTTCACCTCCACAATCCAATGGATTATAGATTATAATCACCTTTTTCTGTTTTCTAATATATTTTATTTTCGTCATCTTTATATTTGACAGTTACATTATTATTTTAAATTTAATTTCCTAATAAGGACACAACTTCTAATAATGACAAAGACTTTGCAACTCAACTATTCCTTTAATTGCCACCCATGTGAGGCTTCCCTCCACTCAATTCACGTTTATACGTATTCTAAAAATAGACAAAATTAAAACATGTCAAATAGAAATACGAAATTAAAAATTATTATAATAGTAAAAATAAAGTTTTTTTTTTATCAAGTATAGAATTTTTTTTATGATTAATCTAAAATAAAGTTTCAGTAAACATAACCCAACAACAAATTTCATAGTAAGTACACTTTTTGGTGATTTAAATTTTGTAAAATTAAAACATTTAAAACTAACATAGTTAGTTTAAAATATATTTACAATATTTAACACACATAAAGTAGAAATAAGAAAAAAATAATCAATTCACACACGCATCCATTATTCTTAAAAAAAATCATTTGCTGAAAATAATGATTTTTTTTCTCATAACATAGATGAAAACCTAGTGAATAAATCACAAATTTCACTCCATATTTGTCAATTAATAGAAAGAGTTTTATCTTTCCTGTAGACAAATATAATTTTTTTTAATAATTTTAATAATATTATATTGAGACACTTTCCTTTATTTCCTTAAAAAAATATTACAACATACACTCTTGTAAAATTGATTACTGTAAATACAGAGAATAAATATTTTAATATGAAATAGTAATTTACTCAAACTAATTTATTTAATTTGATGATACTATATGGAAATAGAATCTGCTTTACAAATTCAACCACAAACATGACCTATTTATTTGACATGCATCTTTTAGATTTGAATTCACGTTGTAAAAGTCTATTTTGACTTGAATATTGAAAGCAAGACGGTTTAAATAAGTTAATATTATTAATACTTTGCATTAAGTTATACTTAATGTTTATAACTTTAGTAAACAAATTAATTTATGTCGGTATTATTACACTGTTTCAAGATTTTGTTTTTGAATTACACTAAATTAGTGATAGTGAAAGAAGTTCCTGAAAATGATTCGCAAATACCACGTTCTCCATTGCGCGTTGACCCATATACTGACCATAATACCAGGTTGCGGTTTTCGTTTTGGTTTTCTCGTCCAATGTTTTGTTTATTTATGACAGAGCAATCTTTGAAGTCATTTTAACTTTCTTGTCAACTTTCTAACTCGAACACACAAAACTTGCCTTCTCTTTCTACTTTTCTTTTTGTTTCTAGAACACTCTAAATGAAGAAAGGAAAAACACAAACACCAATTACCGATTTTTTTATATTTATGTACTTTAATTGAATTAAGTAGAATCAATTAACTAATAAATACTTTAATTGAGTCAACTATTGATTTTAATTGTCATTTAATTTTAATTTAATATTTATTAAAAGTTTAATTTTATATATTTTTTATCTTTGTTTTATTTAGTATCTATTAAAAATTAAAGACAGTAGGATTGTAAAATTACTATGCCCATTTATAGATACCTAATGAAAACTGTTCTATTCTATTCTCCTCTATTTCTAACATACCATTTCACCCCAAAAGTAAGACAAATATTATTTAACACCACTATTAAAAGAAATATCATACACCTTACATCTACTAGTAATACCATATTATATTCCAACAAAATAATATCGTTTTAAATTATAAAGTGAATGTAGAAAAAGAGAAAAAATTGACAATAATGATTAGAAAATAACCATTGGTAGTGACAGTTTTGATGAGAAAAAGTGCAGTTAAGACAGAGGAAAACAAGGAGCATGAGAAATGGAAAGGGTAAACCGCCCCTGGTATGGTTTCTCCCATAGTCTTTTCCCTTTGCAATTACCGCTTACCACCAACTCTCACAGACACTACTACTACTATTATATAAGCTTCTTCCCATTTCCACACTCTTCTCACACAAAAACAACGTTCAAACTCTCTCTAAGATCTCTTTCCAACCAAAAACCATAACCATTCACAACTTCTCCATTCTCACTCTCTACAATGGATACTAAGATAGGTTCATTGGACGTCGTCAAGCCTCCCAGCAACGACGTCGTATCATGCAACCAGCCCAGCACTGCCATCCAGCCCTCCGTTCCTGCCGCCGCCATCAACGGCTCCGTCGACTCCACTCTCGGCGGCCACCTCGCGCGCCGCCTCGTCGAAATCGGTGTCACTGATGTCTTCTCCGTTCCCGGCGACTTCAACCTCACGCTGCTCGATCACCTCATCGACGAGCCCGCTCTCAACGTCATCGGCTGCTGCAACGAGCTCAACGCCGGATACGCTGCCGACGGCTACGCGCGTGCCCGTGGCGTCAGTGCCTGCGTCGTCACCTTCTCCGTCGGCGGCTTCAGCGTGCTCAACGCCATTGCCGGAGCGTACAGCGAGAACTTGCCGCTGATCTGCATCGTTGGTGGGCCCAACTCCAACGACTATGGTACCAATCGGATCCTCCACCACACCATCGGGTTACCCGATTTCAGCCAAGAGTTGAGGTGCTTTCAGACCGTTACTTGCTACCAGGTTTCAACTCTCTCTCCCTCTCTCTCGAACACGCACACGCACTCATTTTTTCTTAGTGTCATGAAGTTAGAGAAAAAAAAATATGAATGATAATTTATGCAGGGTTTAATGTGGGTTTGTTTGATGATAGGCTGTGGTGAGTCACTTGGAAGATGCTCATGAGTTGATTGATACAGCAATCTCAACTGCATTGAAAGAAAGCAAGCCTGTGTATATAAGCATTAGTTGTAACTTGGCTGGGATTCCTCACCCCACCTTCAGTCGTAATCCAGTTCCTTTTTCGTTGTCTCCCAGGTAAGCCTTTTTATTTTTGTATTTGTTGCTTTGTTCTTGATTTGAAACAGTTGTTTATGTTTATGTTTATGTTGTTTTTGTTTGTTTTGTAGATTGAGTAACAAGATGGGGCTGGAGGCAGCAGTGGAGGCAGCTGCAGAGTTCCTTAACAAGGCAGTGAAACCAGTGCTGGTGGGTGGTCCTAAAATGAGGATGGCTACAGCAGGTGAAGCCTTTGTTGAACTGGCTGATGCGTCTGGTTATGCGCTTGCTGTGATGCCATCGGCTAAAGGGCAGGTTCCAGAGCACCATCCTCATTTCATTGGAACTTATTGGGGTGCTATAAGCACTGCCTTCTGTGCTGAGATTGTGGAATCTGCGGATGCATACTTGTTTGCTGGTCCCATTTTCAATGACTACAGCTCTGTCGGATATTCGCTTCTTCTCAAGAAGGAGAAGGCCATCATTGTACACCCCGATCGGGTTGTGATTGCAAATGGGCCTACATTTGGGTGTGTGCTGATGAAGGATTTCCTCAAGGGACTCGCTAAGCGTATCAAGCACAACAATACCGCATATGAAAATTACCACAGGATTTTTGTCCCTGAAGGTCAACCTTTGCACGCAGCACCAAAAGAACCTTTGAGGGTTAATGTTCTGTTCCAACATGTACAAAAGATGCTGTCTGGTGAAACTGCTGTGATTGCAGAGACAGGGGACTCCTGGTTTAACTGCCAAAAGCTGAAATTGCCCAAGGGATGTGGGTAAGTATCTGATACAATGTATTTGTTGTGTTTAATTACCATCTTACGTAGATTGTTTATAGTGTTTATAGTGTTTATAGTGTTAATAAAAGTTTCTTTGACAGCTATGAGTTCCAAATGCAATATGGCTCAATTGGGTGGTCTGTTGGTGCTACTCTTGGTTATGCTCAGGCTGTTCCTGAGAAGCGAGTGCTTGCATTCATTGGTGATGGAAGTTTCCAGGTCTGTTTAGCATAACTACATAAACCATGATGTCCATAATCTCAAATTCCATTCTCAAACTGAATTATTATGTTTTAATTTTGGTTTTAAATTATTTTACAGGTGACTTGCCAAGACTTATCAACAATGATCCGGAACGGGCAGAAGACCATCATCTTTCTGATAAACAATGGTGGATACACCATTGAGGTTGAAATTCACGATGGACCGTACAATGTGATTAAGAACTGGGATTACACTAAGTTAGTTGATGCAATCCACAACGGTGAAGGGAACTGCTGGACTACCAAGGTGAGTTTCTGAAATTATCCTCAAACTTCATTGATGCAGCATGAAGTGTGGAATATCTTGTATTGATTCATTCATGCATTGCTTCATCTCAGGTGTTCTGTGAAGAGGAGCTAGTTGAAGCAATTACCACAGCCACAGGACCCAAGAAAGACTGCTTATGCTTCATTGAGGTGATTGCTCACAAGGATGACACCAGCAAAGAATTGCTTGAGTGGGGCTCCAGGGTCTCTGCTGCCAATAGCCGTCCTCCCAATCCTCAATAAGCTTCCAACTTCATTCAGCCATGTCTAAATTGCTGCAATTTTCCCTTTCACATGTCCTTCTGGCTTGTAGCTTCTTTTGCAACTGAGTCCTCTTGTTTGTGTAGATTATTTGAGTTGAAATAAAATTATATATCCATGGCCTTTGTTCATTTTTGTTTGTTAAAGCTTCTTCACTTTGGTCGTGTTTCAATTGAGATGGTTAGATTTAGATTTTTAAGATGAAAACAACACTTGAATCTTTTGAGCGGTGCTAGTTTAATTTATTCTGATATTTTCAAGTTGGAGCCTGTCACATCCGTGAACAATAGTAACAACAAAACCCCCTCAAAACTTCCATTACTTTCTCATGGATGATGCATGGACACGAATCAGAGAACATAAATTTTTTATATTACAGGGTTGAAAACGGTCCACGCAATTTAGAAGTGCATAGTATCACCGCTTCATTCACGTGATATTCTCTTGGACTGCGGTTGAAAAGCATAGGTGAGGGGAATCATTGGATTCGATGCTGTTTAAGATCCTTTGTGTGGATGATTCGGTAAAAAGGGAACATAAAATATTTGCAATAAGATAGTTATAAAGTATTTGTAATAAGATATAATTATAAAGTATTCGGTTATGTAGAAAGTGAGTTCGGCTATAAGTTGTAGATATCCATTTAAATAGATAAAATATTTTAAATTTTGTTTGATTAAAGATATGTTAGAAAAAGTTCTTCTTAAGCTTTGTTATTCGTCTATATAGACTATATAGTATTTTCAGGAAGAGAAAGTGAAAAAACTTTAAAAGAGTGAAATTGATTTGTAATAAAAAAAAATTAGTACAAAGATAGGACATTCATATCACCACATGCCAGTGTGGAGTACTTTTCATCAAATTTGATTTAAAACATAAATAAGAAATGGAAATAAAAAATTAACAAAAATGTCACATATGACTTGAAATCTGTTTGTTTCAGTTTCTTTAGGGTGTAAAAAGGATCATTATCCTATATTGATAACTCTTTGGGTTGAGTTCATATTTTGATGTTAAAGTTGAGAAAAATAAGAACGTGTATGATGATATGGTGCGGAAATACATTGTAGATATTTTATCTTTGTGATGGCTGCTTGACCATCTTCATTTCCTGCGTGCAGATGGGCTAAACTATCAGTATCATGACATTGATCTTTTTCATTGTGTTAAACTATCAGTATAAATTTAAAAATAAAATAAATTTGTGTCTGAGTTTTAAAAAGTAATAATATTAAAATCATACGATTTCAGTTGATTTTCTTAAAAATAACTTAAAAATGTGAAACTGTAATTTTAAGCATAATTTTTTTACAATGAAACGGTCTTTGTATATGTACTAATTTCCATTTATTTAATTTTCAAAATCTACTCATTTTTAGGGTTATTTATGAGTAACTTTGGATGGAATTCGAGGTAATATAAGATCCAAAACCGATCAATTTCAATTGGATTATAATCGTTTGAATTAAAAAAAAAATATGTACAATCCGATTCATACCAACCGAATTCATGCGCTCTCTTGGACCAATTGGATTCTTTTGCTTTGCAAACTTTTTGAGAGAAAACAAAAAGCTATATTATTTTGCCCAAAATTTTATACATAGTTTTGTTATTAAAATGTGTAACTAAAATATTTTGTTATAATTAATTTGGATAAACTAAATAACAGCAAAAATTATAAATAAATGTATAATTTTACATTATACTCTATGCATAATGATGTATATTTAAAATTTTGTATGATTGGTTTAATCAAGTCTATTAGATATAGATCAAATACCCAAAACAATTATAGTGAGATTTATTTTGGTTGGAACCAATTACAACAAAAAAAAAAAATGAACTAATTTAGTTAGTTTGATTTCATTCAGAGTTGATTGGTTGACCTCAATAAATAAAAATATACTTATTTGATAACTTTTAAACAGAAAACTATACTTTTATGAAAAAAAAATAAAACAATAATACTTGTAAGATTCTAAGTCCTAAAAGATACTAGGGTAAGTGTAGGATTATGTATATGATTGTGTTTTTATTCGATAATTGAAGAGGAATAAATACATAGTTAATTACTGTTATAATGTAACATAGAAGATAATCATGTATTGAGGAGTTCAATCTCTAAGTTTTACAAATGAAAAAACATACATTATCTAAAGTTTTTCCAAATTAATAAAAAAAGTATTAGAAATGAAACACAAAAATTACAACTAAAATAAATAAACTCACTTTATTGCAAGTATTGTCATGCACTACATCAGGTGAAGACTGTAGAGACGATAAAAATCTTGTTTTAAGTGTGATTGTTGCTATTAATGACGGAGGTTGTCCTCCTCTAGCCATTCCTATCTGTCACCTAGCGATTTTGGAGGCTTAAATTGGAGAAAAGGATTGGCGTCGTGACTTATGCATTTGATTTAATGGTAGAGAATTTATGCCATGTTTGTTTCCACTGATTTACTATATACAAAGACATATTTACTATATACAAAGACGAATTTACTATATACAAAGATGGATTTGGGTGAGATAATCTTGTTTATATCATGAATGAGCGAAGAAAAGTGACCAATGATTTGTGGGAGAGGAAATGTGGTGATTCTTCTCTATTGTGAAGAGAAAGGAGATAAGAGTTAAATCAGCCATGGTGAGATCATTGACATGCACCAAAGATTCTTGAGCCATGAACTAAAGATTCTTGAAGCCATGGTCAGAGATTCCTGAAGAAGTGTTGACCCAAGTTTGAATTTGACATTAAAAAGGCTTATTGTGAGGTTAGGTCACACTGGTTATCCTCCTCCAGCCATGCTTATCACCACCTAACAATTTTGACGGCTCAAACTAGAGAAGGGATTGGCATCGTGACTGATGCATTTGATCTAATGGTAGAGAATTTACGCTATGTTTGTTTCCACTAATTTACTATATACGAAGATAGATTTGAGGAAGGTAATCTTGTTTGTATCACGAATGTATGAAGAAAAACGACCAATGATTTGCGAGAGAAGAGATGTGGTGATTCTTCTCTATTGTGAAGAGAAAGGAGATAAAAGTTACGTCAGCCATGGTGAGACACTGCACCAGAGATTCTTGAGCCATGCACCAAAGATTCTTGAAGCCATGGTTAGAGAAGAGATTTTTGAAGTAGTGCTGACCCAAGTTTGAATTTGGCACTAAAAAGGCTTATTTGTGAGGTTAGGCCACACTGACGGTCCTCCTCCAGCCATGTTTATCTATTACCTAATGATTTTGGCGGCTCAAATTGGAGAAGGGATTGACATTGTAACTGATGCATTTGATCTAATGGTAGATAATTTACATTATGCTCATTTTCATTGATTTACTACGAAGACGAATTTAGGGGAGGTGATCTTGTTTGTATTGTGAATGTGTGAAGAAAAATGATCAATGATTTGTGGAAGAGATGTGGTGATTCCTCTCTATTGTGAAGAGAAAGAAGATGCAAGTTACGTCAACCATGGTGAAATCACTAACATGCACCAGAGATTCTTGAAGCCATTGTTGGAGATTCCTAAAGCAGTGTTAACACGAGTTTGAATTTGGCATTAAAATGGCTCATTCGCGAGGTTAGGCCACACTGCTTGTTTGAATTTTTGTACTTGGTTGCTTTGGCTGGTTCTTATGTGGTTGGTGTGAGCTGAGAGTTTTGGTTGTGGTGTGAAGAGAAATTCAGTTGGTTAGTTGATGGAGGTGAACAACCACATTTATATATATAGATCAAATACCCAAAGCACTTATAGTGAGATTTATTTTGGTTGGAACTAATTACACCAAAAAAATGAACTAATTTAGTTAGTTTAATTTCATCGGGTAGTTGATTTGGTTGATCTCAATAAATAAAAATATACTTGTTTGTTAACTTTTTAAATAGAAAACTATACTTTTATGAAAAAAAATAAAGAATAATACTTGTAAGATCACTACAAGAAAAAAACTATTTAGAGACCAATATTTAGCTACTAAATGAAATGGTTGCTAATTGTGACCAAAATAGTTACCAAATTAAATTTTAGTTGCTAAATAACTACAAAATAGAAGTAATGATTGAATTTAGTAATCAATTAAGTCAAATAATTGATATCTAACATTAGATACCAAAGTTTTAGTGACCTATGCCATTAGATTCTAAATTGGTATCTAATTAAGTTAGAGACTAATTTAGAATCTAATGGCATAGGTCACTAAAACCTTGGTAGCTAATATTAGATATCAATCATTGTTAAGACTTTATTCAGCAAGTGTACCGAGTCACAAGTAATATAGTGAGTTAAGTAAAGATGTCGATTCCTCAGGGAACATTTCTGTTTTAGATTTTAAATTCATGACTCACTAAGTAAATAAAAGTTTCAAGATGATTTGATACTAATTTGAGTCAGGAAACATAAAAGAACAATTAAAAATAAGTAACAATTATAAAAAGGAGTTTGCAAGATCTAGAAGGACTCTGGGATTGAACTTCATCTATCTCCCTCGTTCATATTTTGGATTTGATAAAAACATACAATATCCGTAACTACTCACAATTGATGCACATATAAAAATCATTCACACTAATTCCTCTGATATGAAATTCATAAGGAAATTTCCTAAACACTGATCCCTAGCTATTTAGTAAATCACCTAGCGTTAAAAACAAATGTTATACACAATCAATACATCGAAACATATCCCTAGTATTCCAATATATTGAGTATTTTCATCTAGGTCAGAAACTCAAAAGTACTTTCCAGTTAAATTTAAGAATCAAAATCAAGACTATTGATCAGATAAAATCTAGCATTAAGCACAAGATGAAAATACCAATTGAGTAGAAACTGAATATTATATATAAAAATCACCAAAATATGAATGAGTTAAAAATATTACATTCAATCCCAAAGATGAAGAATTAGCTACCCATGGTAGTCATTACAACCCAATGAAAGGAAGATTGCAAGAGGAGAAGAAAATCTTGATTCTATTTGATGTCTCAGTCCTCTAGGTCTTGATGCCTCCGTCCTCTAGGTCTTGATGCCTCCAAAAACCTTAAAAATCTCCTTTTAAACTTGGTTTTGGGCCTAGGTTAAGTGGCTTTTCTCTTAGGTTTTTTTCTATTTTAAACTTTTCATTTCTTTTCTTCATGAATCTTCCAATCTATCATTTTCTTCATTCTTTTATACCTGAAATTTCACAATAATTGAGATTAAATGATTTCCTTTAACTCAGGACTCAAAACATAAATTTAAATCCAAAAACTCTAAAATTGGGAGTAATTACTATTTTAAATAACACTTAAACGCACAAGTACTCAATATTTTTCATGTATAAAAACACTCAAAATTGATACTTATTAATCATTTGACTTAATTGATCACTTAATTCAATTATTACTTCTTTTTGTAGTTATTTAGCAACCAAAATCTAATTTGGTGTTTGTTTTGATTATAATTAGTAACCATTTTATTTGGTAGCTAAAAATTGGTCTCTAAACAACCTTTTTCTTGTAGTGGATTTTAAATCCTAAAATATATTAAGGTAAGTATAGGATTGTGTTTTTTATTCGATAATTGATATAATTGAAGAAAAATAAACACATAATTAATTACCGTTATAACGTGATAAAGAAGATAATCATATGTTGAGGAGTTCAATCTGTAAGCCTTACAAATGAAAAAAATATACATTATCTGAAGTATTTTCAAATTTATAAAAGAGTATTAGAAATGAAACACAAAAGTTATAGCTAAATTAAATAAACTCACTTTACCACGAGTATGGTCACACACTACATCAAGTGAAGATCGTGGAGACAATAAAAGTCTCACTTCTATTAAGATTGCCGCTATTAATGATGAAGGTTGTCCTCCTCCAGCCATGCCTATCTACCATCTAGCAATTTTAGTGGCTCAAATTGGAGAAGGAATTGACATCGTGATTGATGCATTTGATCTAATGGTAGAGAATTTACGCAATGCTTATTTGTAATGATTTACTATATACGAAGACAAATTTGGGAGAGGTAATCTTGTTTGTATCATAAATGTGTAAATAAAAGCGACCAATGATTTGCAGGAGAGGAGATGTGGTGATTCTTCTCTATTGTGAAGAAAAAGTAGATGAAAGTTACGTTAGCCACAATGAGATCACTGACATGCGCCAGAGATTCTTGAACCATGCACCAAAGATTCTTGAAACCATGGTCAAAGATTCTTGAAGCAATGTTGCCCTAAGTTTGAATTTGTTTGAATTTGGCTTTAAAAATGCTTATTTGCGAGGTTAGGTCTCACTGGTTGTCCTCCTCCAACCATGCTTATCTGCCACTTAGAGATTTTGGCAGCTCAAATTGGAGAAGGGATTGGCGTCATGACTGATGAATCTAATCTAATGGTAGATAATTTACACTATGCTTGTTTCCATTGATGTACTATATACAAAGACGAGTTTGGGAGAGGTGATCTATTTGTATCGTGAATGTGCAAAGAAAAGTGACCAATGATTTACGAAATAGGAGACATGGTGATTCCTCTCTATTGTGAAGAGATAGGAGATGAAAGTTACGTCAGTCCTGGTGAAATCACTAACATGCACCAGAGATTCTCGAGCCATGTACCAGAGATTCTTAAAGTCATGGTCAGAGATTCCTGAAGCAGTGCTGACCCAAATTTGAATTTGGTATTAAAATGACTCTTTGGCGAGGTTAGGTCATACTGCATGTTTGAATTATTGTACTTGTGTGGTTGGTTGCTTTGACTGGTGCTTATGTGGTTGGTGTGAGTTGAGAGTTTTGGTTGTTGTAGTGTGAAAAGAACTTCAATTGGTTGGTTGCTGTGTTAATGGAGGTGAGCAACCATATTTAGTTGTGGACGGTGATTTGTTGCTGGTGTTGGGTTGTGATTTTGTGGATGACATAATTGGTAAGTGAGTAAACTGATTTAGAAAAAAATTACATTAATAATTGATTATGGGGGTATACATGCTGGCGAAGGTGAACAACCACATGATGGTGGTTTGCTAGTGGTGTTGGGTTTTGATTTCGTGGATGACATAACTAGTAAGTGTGTGAAGTAATTAGGAAAAAAAATTACATGGATAATTGATTATGGGATCGATTATCCATGATTTTTTTCTCAAACTTGCATTGACTGCATTTCGTTTAACTAGTTCTTTCACTTTCGATTTTACTTAACTATGCATAGAGAGATTGGTGGCCATTGCGCTATGTTTTTGTGAAGAATTGGTGAGTAACTAAACGTTGAAGAAATGTGCTATGTATAGATCAAGTATTGGTCCACTAACAAGTAAGGTGAGTTTTTTTTTATTATTTTTGAACACTTACTTCTGTTGTTACACTGTGATGAAGGATCCTTTCATTAAATGCTCTATGAGAGAATATCTACTCCTTTATTTGGAGCTTTCTACAAGAAGGTCTACAATGTCTATTTCTTTATTAGACGTTTTAGTAGAGAGCGTCTACTCAACGATTAGACGCTCCTCGCTAAAGCATCTAATGTTATTTTTTTTATATTTTTATTTTTTATGAATGTGTGCTCATGTTTTATTTATTTTGTCTTTTTGTTTAGCGAGAAGTATACTATATCTAATAATATTCTTTCATTATATCAAAGTAAGTTTTATTTTAAAATAAAATCTGATGTTCAAGTTAATCCCTCCTGCCAGTGAACATTAAACTTTTAAGGATGAAAAGCTTGAGTTCAATTGATTAAGTTGGTGACTCTGACTTTTTTTCATTGTTATTAGAGAAATCTAATTGTATGTATGAGATTGTTATCATTGCATGCTTGTATGATTATTATCGTGTTGGTCCATTTGTGCAGGTACAGGAACGTGTGGGTATAGTATTCTAGGTGTCTCAAACATTATGTGCTTGTACTTGTGGTTGGTAATATCTAAAGATTTTCAACAAGTTCAAAAACAATGTGTGAAACTGCATATTGTGCTTTATTATTAATTTTATAAAATTAACAAATTTTTTATAATTATTTCTATTATATTTTTTTATTTCAAATTCCATTTTAAACAATTTTGCACGCATTAGTAATTCCAATGTTGTTATTCAACTTACCTCACGAACTGTACTAAAAATAATTTCTAATGTAACACCAAAGTTTCATATACATCTAATTTCCACCAGCGCGCCGTGTTCTCGGACATGGCTGCCGGAGAAACAGGGAGATAGAGCCTTCTTAAGTCTTCCTCCGGTGATGCTCCTCGCCGCTGGTCATTCAGAATTTGAGAAAGAAATGCTAACTGGAAAATAGAGAGGGCGGTTACAACTTTTTGTTTGCCAAACTGACTGTAAAAAAGTATATGATATAATTTGGTATGTTTAAACGTATCATTAAGCTAAATATTAGTATTATTAACTTTAATGTTAAATACTGTCTTTCTATCTTTTTTTTTCATTACAAAATAGATATTGGTTTTATAAATGGTTAAATTTTACATCAAACATTTAGTGACTCTTTTTATACTTTTTAATCACATTTAGTATTTAATTTTATTCAAATTAACAGTATGTTAACTCATTCAGATTCAATGGGGTTGGAGGAGGAAACTCTTTCACTCAGATTTTTAGATTAAATAGATTTTTTTATACTTATTTTTATATTTTGAATGTAAAATTTGATTTCAATTTTATTTAAAATAAGTTAATGTGTTTTTTTAATTAAATCAGTTTAATGTAATATAATAATTATTCAATAAGATATATTGATATTAGTATTCATTTTAAGTAAGTAAAGTACCTTCTCTTTTGAGGGAAGAAAGGGGATTTTAGCATGAATAAATTTAATAACAAGAAGTTTCAATACAAATAATTATTTATATTTTATTTTAAATCATCTTTAATTATAAAAGTAAATTTTTAATTTTTTATTAATTATATCTGTTGCATCATTTACAAATTTTACAAACTTATTTTTTTATTCTTTTAATCTAAATAACTTTAGATTCTATTCTCTTTATTTTCTTGTTGAATCCACTAAGTAGGATTGAATATTGAGGTTTTTGGACTTCCAATATCGGTTGAATATTATTATTTTCATATTTAAAAGCTAACTTCTTTCTTAAAATTTCAAAGTCCTATATTGACTCAAATACTTAGATATTGGCTGTTGAGAAAAGTATGAGTATTAAAATGGTATCGGGTGCAACAATTTGATTGTATGATTGTACAAAAATATTAAAAAAAACAACTAAAAAAATAGAAGATAACATTTTTTTTTTCTATAAAAGATATATTTGACTGTTATAATCCAATTCCAAGATATTAGTTTAGAACATAAACTAAAAATGGTAAGAATTAGAAAACGCAGTTTAAACTAAAATAGTTTTATCAAATGTAATCGAACTTTAATTTCACTTTAAAAATTAGAAAAATTAAGTTTTATAAAAGCTTTAATCTATATCAATTCATCTGCATTCTTCACCATGAACTACGTCAAGAAGAATGTGGGACTCAATTTCAATTTTAAGAATGATCAATTCTCCAATTAACAAAACTGATGAAATACGTAGCTAACAAAATTTTATCTATTATTTTTCACATATCACAAAAACTAAAATTCAACAAATTGACTTTGGAATAAACTAGTGATTGTTACAATTTCATCTAAACCAAATGTGTTCAATAAAATCAACGGAATTTAATTAAGATCAGAAATAATTTCAGTGACTATGTAGTGCATTTTAAAATGATTTGATGCTATTTCTTAAAATCTCTTCACTTAATTTTTTTTTTGTCAATGTTGAGAGGTCCATTTTACAAGCTAAGTTCAAAAAAAAAAAAAAAAAATCTTCAGAAA
>Ga0209489_100322_pt1 | contig 84191 bp, 41 predicted proteins | sample SiratrowhiteBW_FD_187527 | JGI IMG/M metagenome (GOLD analysis project Ga0209489, IMG submission 187527) | Root nodule microbial communities of legume samples collected from California, USA - Siratro white BW (SPAdes) (version 2) | ecosystem: Host-associated > Plants > Roots > Nodule | place...
TATATATATATATATATATAAGGAAAAGGGTAAATTATTGATAATAAGATTAATATACAATTTAATGAGTACAATCCTAATTCAAAATACATCAACAATTTAAACAATTCTATCCTATCCAACTTTCAAAACTTTAAATCTATAAGTGAATTTAAGTCCAAAAATGAATATCAAATAGAGAGAAACAATAAATAGTTTTTTTTTAATTATATTAAGGTTAAGTATGACACATCTAAAATTAATAATTAACACATTATTGTTATAAATGCAAATGTGAATTTGTGTTATATATTAAGCGAAAATAAAAAAATTGAATAAAATATAAAAAAACTTACAAACTTATTGTTTAAAATTTTAAATTAAAGATAATATTATAATATTTTATATAAGTTGACTCGTAGTTAATTGATTCGAATATTCTCAGCTTAAAAAGTTAAAGAATTTTGAAAAGTCTAAACTTATTCTTGTAACAAACCAAATATATCAATATGAATTTAATTTAACAATAAAAACAATCTATTCAATTTTGATCACGTGTAAAGACAGATATGATAAGAAATGTATAGTCTATTAAATTTTTATCTCACATACGATAAAAAAAAGCCTACATGCAAAATAAATTATAGAAAAGTAAAAGAAAAATATAAAGCAAAAGACATTTTTTCAAAATAATAAAATTTAAATTAAATAATTAAGATTCTAAATTACGTATTTAATATAATTTAAAACTTTAACTTCTATAATTTTAAAATTATAAAAAATTGGTATGACTATTTTAATCTATGTATAAATTGCACAACCTGAATATTTCTAGAATGATAGTCCTAATTCTTTAATCATTTGAAATTTATTGCTGTATTGCCACATAGTCACAGTAAAAATTGTATATGTTTCATATTGAAAAGATTGAAAGAGAACTCTTAGTTTACAAACGTATAATCGGCTTACATAAAAAAAAGCCGAAAAAAGAGAGAGTTTTATTAAAAAAGAAGAAATGTAAAATTTACCGTAAATCGAAAATAAATAAGAAAAAATCAAGATCAGGCAGCTATTTAAAATGAAAAGTGTTCACGAATTACCTTACTGTAATTCAAAATACATTATTATTTCACCAAAATACTAAGATCGAATAACTAACCATCCATCGCTTTAAAATATCACTTCTGAAACTTGTTTCAAAAATATAATTGTTTTAAACCAGCTATCAATCACGACCTTTTATTTCACGTTAAACACTTCTAAAATTTAATAAAAAAAATCTTTCTTTATACCATGAATACTTTTAATTAAAAATACTGTCCATTCACATATAAGATCGTTAAATGATTAACATAAGATATGAGAGAGGTAGCAGAGATAAAATATCAGCGCCCCTGATAAATAATGTGTTAGATCCCTATATATTACTATCACATTACATTAAAACCAGCTAGAACTATTGGAACTCAAGAGACTGAAACTAGACCACCATCAAACTACCTTGAAGAGACATTTAACACAATTGGAATCTTTAAACTAAGATGGTACAATTACAATATCTGAAAATGAAATAATAATATTCAACATTAATTTATTATAAAATTCCAAACAGATAAGGAGTAACCAATACATGACAAACAAGTTAATGCAAAAAATTGAACTCACAATACTGTGAAGTTAATTTATCAGTTACAGACAGCAAAAAATCTGTCATCACTGCCACAAAGCTGTATCCACCTGCACTTCTTCTCTGAAATATAATGAAATGCACCAGCTGTACATATTGATGGTTTCTGATCCAACAGCTGCAACTTTGGTACATTATGAACAACGCATTTTAACCATTTCTATAGCACAGGACTGCTATAAACGCTTCAACATCAAACAAAACGATGGTTTGTACAAGTGAGATGCCAAATGCAATGACTCAATTAAAGGTAGAAAGAAACAAAACACCCCACCATGATGTTTTTTTTTGGTTTCAAAGATGTCCCCTGTGGTACCTTGTAAGTCACTTCTTAAACAGATGCATTCGTTGTCATTTCTGATCAAAAGGTTGTACAGAAATATCTACTTGGTCTCATTTAAGATTTGAAATCTCGCCCTCTTAGAGTATGTCTGCACATATTATTATTAACACTTAATTGCCTGGGTTTTTCTATAAGATAGTATATATATTGTAATAATATAAAAAAACAATTCGATAAATAACGGTTGAACAGCTAAAGACATGCTAAAAGTTTTGAGTCTTTGACTTTTTTTAGTGCATCAACGTCCACAAGTAATCAAACAGATTTAGATTGAATGACTTACTCTTAAAAAGTGTTTCATCCATGAGTCTCTTCTTCATATAACACCTTCATATAACACCAATATAACCTCCTCATAAATGGTTGGGTTTTTCATCAATTGAATATTAGAGTTGAATGTAATTGAGAGATTTAAATCCAAAATATTCATCCAAAAAATATTAAAACAATAGTTTCTGTGAGTTAATTTCCTTATACATTACTCATTTTCATTTAATGTTAAACTTCCAACTTGATACTTTAATTCTAAATAATGACCAAACAAGAATATAACATAATATTTAAGATATGTTTAAACAAAATTTATATATCCACTAATATTTTAAAAAACAAATTAATATAAGTTAACCTTGTTTAGACACAAATTAACAATAAGAATTTATATAAGATTTTTTATAAATTAATTTTTATTTTTTAGGTAAACACGTTTCATTTAAAAAGATGTTTATGCAAAAAAATTTCAAATAAATTCTGAGTAACTCTATATGTAGAAAAAAATATGAAAATTTTCAATAACAGAATTATTCCTTTTGTGTTTATTTTTAAAAATTAGTACTTATTTAATAAAATAAGCATATTTTAACACATTTGAAACCATCATCCTATCATATAAAAATCCTATCATATAAAACTGAGTTATTTGAGTTTGATTTAATTATAAATAAAACTCATCCCAATCTAATTAAAATAGATGGGATCAAATTAATAAACACTTCTATCCTTTTTAGCTTAGTGCATCTAGTATTCCATAATTCTAATTTCTACAAAAATAAATAAATTCTCAAATTTATCCTCCTTGACATTTTCAGTTTAAATTATGAAGACATTTCAAATTATATAATTCAGAAGGCAAAACATCTTTTATATTCTATGATGAACAATCAAAATACAAAATTTTTATTCAAAATTATATATTACGAAATATAAAATTGCATTCTAAATTGTATGGACTAGAAAATAAAAAATATATTTTGCTGCACAATTTAGAATATAAATTTTATAGTTTAGAATGTATATTTTGAAATTTGGATTCTACATTCAAAAATATAAAAGTTATATAATAAAATATACATTATAAAATACAAAATAAAAAATACATTCTAAATTGTAAAATCTAAAAAAAATGTATTTTGTATTATATTTTCCAAAATACAAATATGCAATCTCTTTCAACACATATAAAAATATCATCAATTGGATGCTCCTTTGCTATTCTAGACAACTTTTATTTTCTTAACAAGTTAGAACCAATAAAGACAGTAGCAGAGTCGGCCCTTATAAGGCGTTGTATTTTCATTGCAGCCCTCCAACAATCATGTATCTAAAATTTCACTATCCAAAAAAATTTAAAACATTAATATTTTAAAATTTTTCCATACTATCATGGATGTAAATAAAAGAAAACATGGGTGAATTGATAGATTATGAGATAAAGAGAAGAGGGGAAGAGAGTGTGCAGGACTAGGTGAGGAGTAAGATGAAGTGGACAAGATAAGAACAAACTAGACATTTCACCACCACAAGGGAGTGCAACTTCAAACCAGGGGTGCAAAATGCAATATATTGTATTTTTATCTTCAATGTCACATAGAAACAAATAAATTTAAAAATAGTTGGGCCAAATTTCTAGCAACCAATAAAAGGCAAAAACTTTCTGTACTTCACGATATTGAAAAGATAAAGTTATCCTTCTACCTTTGAATAGAAAAAGAAATAATTTAGGAAATCTATCATTCTTGTCCTTAAAGATGGCGGCTGAACATGGAGTGGCAATACGGGATGAACATCAATCGTTGTGGTTGGGTGACGGTAGAGTTGTTTGTAGCACTTTCGTTTGCGAGAATTGAGATTGTTTTGGTTTAGGGATTTGGTTTGAAAAATTGGGCATAGATCTGTTAAGAGAAAAGTTGTCGCAGGTGAAATAGACAGGTGGTGGTAAGTTGCAAAACACTGACACGATTGACGGAATGACGACAAACACAAAACCTTTTTTTTTGTATTCTAGAAAGTCGATTTCATAATGGAAAAGAGATTTCGTAAGTACATTTGAGGGAGTGGGTAAATTTTCATTACGAAAAGGTTATTTCAGAATACAACTTTTGTATTATGGAATGTCAATTCCAGAATACAAACTTTGTATTACAGAGAGATTATTTTAGAATATAATTTTTGTATTATGGAATGTCTCTTCCGAAATATAAAATTTATATTCTGAAATTATCTTTCTGTAATTCATTCCACACCCCCATTTTCTATTATGGAATCACAATTATGTAACTTATTTTTGAACTCAATTTCTCTAAACTCGATTTATAAAAGTACTTTCTCTCCACTCTTGCAAAATCCAAGAAAAAATCACTAAATCTCTTATCCTAATCACCTACATTTTGACAATGTTACCAACACTTCAACTATGTCTCGCCGAAATAAAATGATAACCGCAAATGCTACAACACCTCCCAAATCCACCAGAGAAAACTTGTTCTGCACCTTCTTTTCAAATATAGAAGATGAGAGAGTAAATTTGGAATTTAAAAAAAATTGATGGGGTGCAGTAAGTATTTGCCCCAACCAAAAGCGGTGGCCCAATTAATGATTTTGGGCTCTACGACTAGAAGTGGCCCGTTCGCACTTTTAACTTGCAAGAGCTTACTGATTGCTTAGGTCACAGTGCGGAGGCAGAGAGAGAATTCTTTGGCGACACATTTCCGTCGTTCTCCGCCGTTCATCATCGACGCAGTCGCTGTTTTGTTTCCGCGGGGGTTCTGGAAGGTGGGGAAAATACCTAGATCGACACTGTAGTTTTTCTTATTCTTCTTCGTCTTATATTTGCTTATGTTAACTCTGTAACCTCACAGACTCCTTCGATTGAATAATTTCACAGGATATGTTATTAACACTTTGTTATTTGTACATACATGCTTATAATGTTGTTAATTAGCATTAAACTGATGTAGAATAGTGTTGTCATTGTTTTGGACTTGTGTCAGTTCCAATGGCGTCTTCTAAGAGGCCAAATGCGGAGCCCAACGGGAAAGGGAAGCGCCAAAAATCTTCCGGTGGTTTTTCGTCGTTGGATGTTTCACCAGGGAGTGTGGTGTTCCGTTTGCTCTGTCCCGTTTCAAGAATCGGCAGTGTTATTGGCAAAGGTGGTGCCATCATTTCACAAATTCGACAAGAAAGTGGTGTGAAGGTCAAGATTGAGGAAGCTATACCTGGGTGTGATGAAAGGGTTATCACTATCTCAGGTTCTGATAAAGAAGCTGAAGAAGATCATGCAGAGCCGGTAAGGGAGGTTAACAATGATGATGCTGTAATCGAGGGGAAGGGGGATGAGAAGGATGGTGGTGATGGTGATGATAAAGAAGAGAAAGAAGATAAAAGTTCTGTTCGCGTTGAAGATTCTCCTAAGGAGAAGGGGAATTCGGCCATTCGGAAGGCTATATCACTAGTTTTTGAGAGAATGGTTGAGGGAGTAGAGGAGACAAGTGAAGGGGACGAAGAAAGTAATAAATCTTCTTCCCTTGTTTTTAGGTTACTTATTCTTACTACTCAAGTTGGATGCCTTCTAGGAAAGGGTGGTAGTGTGATTAAGAGAATGGCAGCTGAGAGTGGGGCACATATTCGGATCCTTCCTAAAGACAAACTTCCAGCGTGTGCATCAGCTTCTGATGAGATTGTTCAGGTAGATGTTTGTGACACTAATCTGAAAATGGATAACGGGTGTTCCATTATACCTTTTCGGTTCAGGGTTATTTGATTAAATTGTAGTACCATTGGGAGTTATATTTGAAGTAGTAAATATATGGCTTGAATGTTTGCTTTGTCAAGTGTTATTAAGTTAACTTTCTGAACCCTGAAATTAATTTGATTGATACTTGCACCTGTGCATTTTGAGTGACACATAATTTGAGGTTGATGTGCAGAAAAGGGGCTCTATAGCTGCCATGTTGGTGTTTATTTGTTATTATTACTCGTCAGACCTGTTCATGCTTGTTACATGTTGGTGCTTATTTGTTATTATTACACATTTTAAAACCTGTTCATGCTTGTTACTTGTTTCAAGATTATTTTTCATATGTATGCTATGATGTAGATCTCAGGAGGAGTAGATGTTGTCAGGAAAGCTCTTCAATCTGTTTCTCATCAGCTATTGGAAAATCCACCACGGGATCATGAATTGTCCAGTAATTTTAATGGGCCTTCTCATTCATCTGGACAATTCCCACCACACAGCCGTTCTTTTGGTGGTCAAGGAGTACCTTTTGCTGCTGCCCATGATATTTCTATTTTTCATTCTGCCCCTCAATTGATTTCCAAGTTTCATGAAGGTGCCATTCACGGTCGCACTAGACCTCTACAGGAAATGCTTACTTTTTGTTTATTATGTCCTGTGGAAAGGGTAGGAAATGTAATTGGTAAAGGTGGAGCTATCATAAAGACACTGCAGCAAGAGACCCTAAGTGAAATCAAGATTGTAGAAAGCCCTCCAGATTCAGAGGACTGTGTTATTGTTATATCTGGTCCAGCGGTATGGTTCAAGTTTTCCATTTTTTCGTCCGAACTATTGCTATGGAACCGTGTTTGTTTTTCGTTTAAGTTAGTTTAATATTTGCAGCATCCAGATGATAGAGTATCCCCTGTGCAAGAGGCTGTATTTCGTGTGCAAACTAGAATAGCTAAGCCTATACCTGATGCCAAAGAACATACTATGTTAGCAAGGTTTCTTGTTTCTTCCAATCAAATTGGTTGTCTCCTCGGCAAGGGTGGTTCCATCATAACTGAAATGAGGAAGAAATCTGGGGCCCATATCCGTATATTAGGAAAGGATAAGGTTCCAAAGTGTGCTTCAGAAGATGAAGAAGTAATTCAGGTGCAGTTTTTACTGAGTTTGATCTTGATGTGTAGTTCTTCTAGTTATCCCATATGGTTATTATTTACATAATAATGCTGCTATATTATATCATGTTATTATTTAATGATTTAATCTAACTACTCCTTGGATTCATAAATTTATAACAGAATAGAACAATTAAGATTTATCAGGGAAAACTACAGTGAATACGGTCATACTGTACTGTTAATTCCTGTAGTTTTCAAAATGAACAGTCCGATTAACTTGTTGATTTCATGGTACTGACATTAATTTCATTAATTGGCACCACACATGCTTGGTGATTGGGGTTTATTAGCTTAGACATTTTTGTTTACCTTCTAGTGCTATGTAATGTTTTTTCTGCATATTTTCTGACAGGTAAATGGAGAAATTGAGGCAGTGCATGATGCTCTTATGCAAATAACCACTAGATTAAAACATCATTTCTTTCGTGATTCACATCCATCTGTCAATTATCCTTCAAATTCTCTATTTGTGGATCAACTTCCTCCATTCCCGCCTTATTTAGGAAGGCGGGGACTGTCACCTCCTGGGATGTATTCTGACCTAGGTCCTCCACCTCCTCATGCGGGTTTTCCTCTTGATGACCGCCCTCCCTTTTTGAATAATATACATAGACCAGGCATTCCTCCTCACATATCTGAAAGGAAGCCTTGGGGTTCTCAGGTATTGGACTCGTGTTACTTTTTGTACCAATTTTGGGTTAAACACTACTGTATCTGCATGTCATTTAAATTACCATTAAACACTTGGGCTAGATGTTGAAGTTGGTATTGTTAAAATCAAAATTGAAATGAATGAGGGAGGGAGGAGTGATCTTATACTTGGTTGGCATCAAAATGAAAATTTATGATTGTATATAATTGTAATATATTTGATAAAACATTTTTTATTGAAGTGAAGGAATGTATTACTTTTTAATCCTGAAGGTGCTTATTTTATAAAATATTTTCTTTCAATTGTAACTTGCATAATTACTAGAGATACAAACAAAATTACATAATTTCTTTACAGTTTTAGAAGTTATACTAAATATTAAATCTGTTTATTTACATATGCAATGCAAGGAGTTGCGACACAGATCAATACCTGGCAGGAATTTTATTTTTAATTTTGGGGGCATTGGGCAGGCTTCAGCCAGAGGCTGATATAAGCTTTGTTCAGATAAATACCAGTCAATAAAACAGTAGAGGACTGGACTTTGGACTAATATCCAAGTGTCTGGCCAAATTAGCTGGTCTGATGTCTCCAATGTAAAATTTCTGAAGGAATGACATTGCAATCTTTTGTTTGGATTTCTGAGAACCGAGAAGCCATAATGTTTTATAGAAGCTCTCCTTATACACTGATATACCTACCTGTATTGGTGTCTGATTTCTAGGGGATCCTTGAAGGTGGCTCACGCATTGGCTTGCCAGACTATCCAGGAGGTCCTCCTAGAAGAATTTCAGGATTTGCAGGGTGTGTCTAGTCTATCACATCATCACTGTCAATAAGCTTGTTTTCTTCATTATTTATTTATTTTTTAATTTTCAAATTGTCTTCTGTTCTCTTTATCTCAATACTGAGGTTATTTCTCCCTTGCAGGGGGAGCCAACCAATCATCACAAGTACCACTGTTGAAGTTGTTGTTCCTCGAGCACTGGTGCCTGTAATATGTGGGGAAGATGGTGAATGCCTGAAACAAATACTTCAGGTGAACCCTCTGCATCTGATCATTATCAATGTTAATTTTGTAGATTTTATCTATGGTTAGACCTAGCGGGATAATGTTTTGTTGTATTTGGCTGTTAGATGAGTTTAGTGCTTTACACTTAGCTGCTTGGTCATACATGCATCCATACCTGCACCAATACTTTCTTGCATACGTTTGTGTTTGCTAATGCTCAAGGAACACAAAAAGCGACCTCTTTTAAAACTAGAGGGATAAAAGAAATACTTTCAGTTTTGGATCCTTAAGTTTGCCGTGTGTAGCCATATAGCTGAAATCACTTTTTTGGTACAAGACTTTTGGTGTTGTTACTAGTTTGGACTGAGTGATTTTGGTCCCTCTGGGTTTTTTAGTCAATTAAGTCCATCTTTTTTAAAATTAAGCAACCTTGGTCCTTTGGATGATTTACATTTTTGATACTTAATTGTTTAATGTGAGAAATTGCACATTTTTATGTCAGTTAGCCATTCAAGTTAAAGAAGTGCATCCTGGCCTTTAACCCAGTACCACATGATAAAAGAGAACAATGGAAATATTGCTAACCCCTTTTAACTGGAACAAGTTGTTGGATGGTTACGAATTTGACATTTACCATGTGATCTACACAGATCTCTGATGCAAATATTACTATAACTGATCCAAAGCCTGGAGCTGTGGAAACTAAAATTATAATATCTGGAACCCCAGAGCAAAGTCATGCTGCCCAAAGTCTTATTCAGGCATTTGTCATGAGTGAGAGGGAGTCTGGTTGAACTCTATTTGGGTAATGTACTAATACATTTTGTTTCTTTAGTCTGGAAGTTGTAATTGAGCTTTCTGCTTAATTTTCTTCCCGTCTTAATGTTTAGTAGGCATGTGGTATAAATTGTAAAATATTATCCTATAGAAATACGACTATGCCCGCCCTGTGCTTTTTATGTGCATTTATTTGGTTTGACTTTTCCAAAATATAAAGTTACAACCTATGTTTAATAGATTTCATAATGTGCAAGCCTTCTCAATCCCACAGAATACCTAGGTCAAGTGAATGAACACTATTTTGAGTCTTGCAGAGGATAAGCGATCACAAGGGTTTCAACGTATCTTGGTATCTGTAGCTCAAGCAAATTGGTGTATGCTTTACTCCTAATCTTGGACATGTAAGAATACTAATTATCGGACTCTTCCCTGCATTTGGACAATGCCAAAAGAAAGAAGATACAATCATTCGCTCTCCCCTACAATCGTTTGATCTGCTGCACAATACACTAGTTCGACTATTACCATGATCCTAAGAGGTTAATGTCTTATCTGGATTAGAAGATGGCAAGTGAAGCAGTGAAAAAGAAAAGAAAAAGTAAAATCAGTAGAAGTGAAGTTTTTTGGATTAGGTGAAGGATAGAGGAAGTGAATGGAAAGTAAGACAAATATTTTTGTAATTAATAATATTGTTTTATTTATTATTTCAATATATTTTTTAGTTATTTAGTATTGTATGATAATAATTAAAAACGGAAATATTAATAAAATTGATATAAATAATTATGTAAAAGTCATGTTATTATGTTTCCCTGTAGTAGTAATCTGTTGCTAATGGATTGTTTTCTCAAAATCGATTGTGTTTGCTGCATCTTCTGCTAATTGTTTATTTCTTTGCTGTTTGATGGATAAATAAAAAGGTGGGGGTAAAATTTCCAAAATCTGTAATGTTTACGTTAAATTCTCAAATTGGTATATATATATTTTTATTATGAATAAATTGTTTAAATATGAAATAATAATAAATTAATGAAATTATAAAAAGATAACATGATATTAGTTAATTAAAATTGTTAAACTTTTGCATATATGTTAAAGTTTTGCACGATTAATTTTCTCTTACCGTTATTTTTTTGTTTTTTTTTCAAATAATGCATTTTAAGAAAAGTTACCTATTGAGGAAATTATATAAGATAGTTAAATGAAAAAATAGATTTTATATAGTAAAAAGTTAAATTGTTTGAATTAAAAATAAAGATTGATAAGATTATTATTTAAATTAAAGTAAAACATGATATTAGTATGAAATTTATATATTAAATTAAATTTAGAGTAAATTTTACTAAATATATTTTATTAAATTTAATATTAAAAAGAAAAATAAAATTAATTTAAATAAAATATTTTTTTTATTTAATATTAAATCATTTAATAAAATCACGATTTATTTATAATGATACGCAACCTTTACACAATTTACTTATACTTAAAAAAATAAAAAGTACACCGTCTTATAAAAAAATAAAAAGTACACCGTTTTAAAATTTTCACACAAAAATTACACGAGATCGGAAATTTGTCTTGGTCCGTCCTATCATCAGCTCGTCAGAAAACATGCTGCCAACAGTGGATGAAGAGTGATTCTTCCTGCACCCTGCACCTCCATGGTGACTTCCTGCATCTCCATAATTTAAAAATATTCTCATTTTAGTTTTGAAGAAAAGATGAAAATAGTTTTCTATGTTATTTATTTTTTTTCCACTTTGCGAATTGCACAAACTGCAATACAATTAAAAAATAAACACATTGCGGGTTGTACAACCCGCAATTATATTTTCTGCACCTTTATATTGCAGGTTGTACAACCCGCAATATAAAACTTTTTTTAAATACATTGCGGGTTCTACAATTCGCAACATAAAATTTTCTTTAAATACATTACGGGTTGCGGGTTATAGAACCCGCAATGTATTTAAAATAAATTTTGTGTTGTGGGTGGTACAACCCACTACTGTGGTGTAGTGGTGGTTATTACCTTAGTTTTACACTTAAGGGTCTCCACCTAAACTAATTTTTTTGAAATATTTGTTTTTATTATAAATTAAATTATTTATAGCTATAAATTATTTTTTTTACTTTTTATTATAAGAAATTTTTTTTGGAATATTTGTTTTTATAAATTATTTTTTTACTTTTTATTATAAGAAAAAAAATTTTGAAATATTTGTTTTTATCATAAATTAAATTATAAAAAAATATTTATAGCTATAAATTGAATATTTGTTTTTATCATAAATTAAATTATAAGAAAAAAATTTGAAATATTTTTTTTTATCATAAATTAAATTATAAAAAATTATTTATAGCTATAAATTGAATATTTGTTTTTATCATAAATTAAATTATAAAAACAAATATTTCAAATTTTTTTTTTCTTATAATAAAAAGTAAAAAAAAATAATTTATAGCTATAAATAATTTTTTATAATTTATGATAAAAATAAATATTCCAAAAAAATTTTCCTATAATAAAAAGTAAAAAAAAAATAATTTATAGCTATAAATAATTTTTTATAATTTAATTTATGATTAAAAACAAATATTCCAAAAGTTTAGTAGCAAAACTAAGGTAATAACCACCACTACACCATAGCAATGGGTTGTATCACCCAAAACACAAAATTTCTTTTAAATACATTGCGGGTTCTACAACCCACAATACAAAATTTTTTTGAAAAAAATTTGCACATTGCGGGTTGTAGAACCCGCAATGTATTTAAAAAAAATTTTATATTGCGGGTTGTAGAACCCGCAATGTATTTAAAAAAAGTTTTATATTGCGGGTTGTACAACCCGCAATGTAAAAGGTGTAGAAAATATAATTGCGGATTGTACAACCCGCAATGTAAAAGGTGCAGAAAATATAATTGCGGGTTGTACAACCTGCAATGTGTTTATGTTTTAATTGTATTGCGGTTTGTGCAACCCGCAAAGTAGAAAAAAAATGAATGACATGAAGGCTATTTTCGTCTTTTCTTCAAGGCTAAAATGAGAATATTTTTAAATTATGGAGGTGCAGGAAGTCACCATGGAGGTGCAGGAAGAATCAGTCGTGGATGAAAATCCTAGCATGTCCAGCTAATGGGTTGTTTGTCTGCCCCAAAATAAGAAAAAAAGGAACAAGTTCGATTTTTTTATTTTAGAAATTTAATTTAAATTATCAAATTTGGTTAAAGCATCTAAATATATTAATAATTTAATCTGAGTTTGATTTCAAGATAACTATTTCTGTTAATGTTAAAGAATTTGAGTTTATCAAATGTATCCGTATCTAATTTAATACCTGTTACTAGTGGTGTGGACATCAAAGATGAAGGGATTAAATTATGACATTTTAGTTTAAATATAACCATATTTTACTCATTAAATACTTCGTATTCTATGTACATAAGACATTAATCTTAAAAGGCAACAGATACGATGAGGGAGCATTCCTTCTCCCTGCTTCACCATTTCTCATACACCAAACCACGTGTAAACCACGTGTAATTTAATTCATAAATCTGAACGCACCATATTAAATTTTGTTTTATTCAATTCTTCCGTGACAATTTTCTATATTCCTACTATTTCTTTTACCCACCTTATTTTTTCACCAATTTTTGGCTTACTAACCTACCTAAGCATAAGTTACCATATTACCTGAATGCACAGTATTAAAATTTGTTTTACTGAATTCTTCTATTTATATTGATGATGGAAATATACATGCAAAACAGTTGTTGGAAATATCAATCGGATTTGATTGACATGGAATATATGTATGATATTTGAGAATGGAGTTTGTAAGAATGCTTTGTTCCACATGGATTGGTCTTGTCATCTAAAGGTTAGATTGTTTTCCACTGACTCGTGAATCACGCTTAGGGATAGTTCATTGCAACTTCATCATTATACTTGTGCCATTTCAGGATTTCTTGACTCAGTCCAGAATTTGTACTGTGCTATTTAAATGCGTTTAATGTGGATACAAGCCTAGTGCATACTCCTCTGAATCGAGTGGGTATATATATTATGCATGTACTGCATTAAATGATACTTTCATACATTTTGGAATTATTCCCGACATTTATACATTGCAGATAGGTGTTATATTCTTTCTTTTATAAGCACTTGATAACAATACATTATCCCATTCACATGCTTAAACTTATTAAACAAAGCACAGAAAATAATTATTGCTGGGCTTTGAAGGGCTGGTATTTCTTGAGATCTTGAGCGAGGCCTTGAATGGAGCCAGCAGCTGAAATAATCGAAACAATCAAGCAAACCCAGCTTAATATCTTGAGCCATATCCATGTCATGGAATACTTCTGCATCTTTGACTGCTTAATGTACATCTCTATGGGGAAGTAAACGGTCAATGGCCAAAAGGACACTGAACCAATGAGTCCTAGGAAGTCATTGAAGAATGGAAACATCATAGCTATCACAGCAGTGATGATGACATATGTTGTTCTCCACACCATCCTGAAGAAGTTCACAGAGTAGGTTCCACACAATGGGAAGTTCACTGGGTGCTCCCCATTAACGAATTGGCTGTTGGGCCACCTTTCCTTACTCAAGTTCTCTACGAACCCGAATATGGGCTGACAGAAAACCTGAAATAAAACACATTTCATGAACAAAACAAACGTATGGCATCGAACTAAGTCAGTACTAGGAAATATGTTTGAGTGTAGTTGTTTACCTGATATGCTCCAACCAAGTGCACGGCTATGCAGATGTTAGCAAAGTCTATTAGCCAAAAAGGCTCGTAGAAGCCGAAGCCAGTGAGGAAATTTCCTGGTGCATCGTTTCCAAATGCTGCATAACCTAAGCAGCCACATAGCACATAAAACAAGGTTGTAGTCATGATGCCAATCAAACTTGCTCTTTTCATCACCTTGTTCTCCGGAGGGCTCGATTTCAGTGTATCCTGCAATTATAAATCATGGGGTGGAATCAAAATGTCATCACCTATATGAATTTTTTTAATAATATTTTGAAGTGAATTTATAGTTAATTTAATCTCACAAAACTAATTTATAAAGAGAGATTTCACTTTACTTGTATTATAATTCCGTCTTATGATTACTCGACACGATCTCCAACTAACAAGATAAAAATTTTCACATCTTGTATTTACTTTTTGATACAGTATAAAGGATTTTTTTAGTGATGCACTAACTACAGGGAAGTGGTAAATGGTCACAAATAAACGCCAATGAACATCCATGCCAAGATAACATAGTTTGACTTGGCATCTTTTCCCATGATAGAATAATGACTTTTTTGGTTAAAAAGACATTCATTATATTGAGTGCTTTCCGCCAAAAACTATATACAAAAATATTAGAATCTTTAGTTTCTATAAGAATAGATTCTATGCCACTTTAATGGATACAGATACATCTATAAATATACATAAGTACTTATCTTTTTCTTCTAATCTCTCTCCTCTTATCACATCATATAACTTTTAGGAGATTTTTATGAATATTTTGTGTGTTCATAAATCATTTTCCATTTATATTAGACTTGGTTGGTTCAAAAACCGTTTTAAGAGACCTCGTTAGGATCCTACTATTTACACCAGTATGTAAATATAAGTTTGTGTATCTGTCATTTCTCCAATTAATTCGATAAGTTTAAAATGTCCTTTAATTTAGTTCACTGGGTTAATCAATTGTAAATAAAAGTGCTTTTAGTCAATAGCAAAAAAAGCGGTCAATAAAGCCCTTTGCAACACTTTCACGTTTTTCTTGAATTATGCATGCATTCAATCATGATTCCTAAGAACAAATTGGCAATAGTTATCTTGTGCTATACCAGCAACTAAGCATGGAAATTTATGCTCAGGCATGTGCCTCTTCCAAATTCTTTTCTATATTTAATAGATCTACGTGTATAAAAAAAATATACTAGATCTATCATTTATTTATTAAGATCACTTATATTTACAAAACATGGACATGATTTGATCTCACTGGTTTATGCATGCAAAAATGGAGGCAATATATATATGTTTAATAAGAAGAAGAGAATATATGAGTCAGTTTCTTACCTGTATCTCAATGAGAACGTTAGAATAAGCATAAGCAAAGGCAATGTCACCAATAGCTTGAAAGGTCCTCCACACCTTCTCAGATCCAGTGACATCTACTCCTACTTGCACCCCAGTTAAGCTTGTCCGTACAGGATCTCCACCCCCTTCACCAATAACCAAACATGCACACATACGTTTCTTATTAGACATATATCACTGTAACAAATTAATGTAACTATATATTAATTTACTTTGTCTTTTACCATCCCATCTGGCTAATGCAAACAAATTTTATTAGTTCAAGTTATGATTACTACTTTACCTGCAACTTTAGCAACTGAGAGCCCGAGTCCAATGGAAGAATAAGCAAAGGACATGACTGCTGCAACAATAGAAAGCCACCAGAGCTTGCTGAAATTTGGTATCTGACTAAGCACGATTTGGATGCACGCAAAGAAGATCATGAAAGGGTTGTTTGACGTGAAGCACTTCACATGGTGACCATGTTTGTGAAAACAGTTCGACCTTTTCACCGCCCTGATTAACCGAAGAGAATTTATTATCACACAGTCCAAAGTTTGGATAATATTAATATTCTACTTTATATAGTATTTACTTACACCATACTGATGGAAGCCGTTATTGTGTATCCGATAGTTACACCGACAAGATTTATGTACTGAGCTAATCCACACAGCTGGAATTTTCTCCCACCTTCAAAAATTATACCATACGTTAAAGATTCAAGTCGGTGCTACTTGCATTTAATGACAGGTTTTCTTGTTCATTCAAATCATCTATGAGTTATCATATGTGGAAAAAACAAGTAAAATTAGTAAACTTATATGAGATTGGATTATCCAATTTCAGAATTAAAAAATCTATCCGATAACTACCCTATTAGTTGAAGTGCATGAATGTCATGAAGTTTGAATCTTTTTACCTAAGACGGATTTGACAACGTCGGAATAGGTGTAGTTTCGCTTGCCATGAACAGGGTCAGGTGTACGATAACAGTCTGCAAGAAGGGTGGATGTGAAGTATGTGATGAAAGAGAAGGCAAGGAGAACCGCAGGGCCAGCCACCCAACCCATTTGAGCAATTGCCCATGCAAGTGACAACACTCCAGACCCTATCACTGCCGTTATGATATGAGCACTCGCAGTTATCCATGTTCCTTCAAACACAACCATAAACAAATTACAATCAGAGATTACTTTTCACGAAATTCAATGTAAAACTTAATCAGAAATCAAAAGGGTTATCGCACAAATGATTACACGACCATATAAAACATTTTATATACGTATGACTATGAGTACGTCATAGGTATATATGTGTGTGTCGGGTTTTGTGATGGTTAATAAATGTGTTTTGTGTGTGTATACCAGTTCTTTTGACACGTCCATCGTCGTCGAAGTTTTTGCCACCTTCACCAAAAGCTTCTGGGGTTTCTACGTACATGTTGTTTTTCTGAAACTGATCAGGATTCATGTTTGGGAGAGAGTGACAGGGAAAAAGGGAAAAGAGAAAAGAAAGGTGTGTTTGTTGTTTCTCTGGTGATAGTAGTTGGGGTTGGCACTACTTATAAGAGTTTGGATTAATAAGCAGAGAGAAAAGAAAAGGTATTCACTGTGAAATTCATGATAGTTTGAGAGAAAAGAAATAATGGGTTAAATAGAGAAGTCAAAGAAGGGTGGGAGAGTGGAAGTGTGGCACATGGAGTTAAGCCATAGGTGAGGAATTTATGGAAAAGAAAAGTGACACACTTTAGGAAAAGCCAACAATAGAAGTTGATAAAGGTAATCGAAAAGCTTTTCAATTAATGGTGAGTTGGAGGTTTAGATGATAGGTGGTTTGCAAGAGTGGAATTTTGGACGCGCATTTGAACCATTGAAGGTGGCAAATCTTTGGCACATGTTCAAACCCTTTGGTCCCCACACGCTTGTTCAGGTCCATCCATTTGGAGAATTTTTTGAAGGCAACCACTTATGATGGTTTTCTCGAAAGTGGCAGAAATCCCTCTGACTAATGCACCATGCATGGCCGTTGCACTCGATTCCCTAACCTTTTTTGTTCCATTGGATTTTTATTTTGCATCTGCAAACTAAAATTTTGCTTTGCCTATCTAGTTATATGTGCTCTGACCTAACTTCTGCATTTTCCTGGAATAAATAATTGTGGGGCTATGATGAAACTGAAGAACCTATACATCTGGCACATGCACCCCTTCCATTCTATTATACAATAATCAATAATTTAGAAAATTAAGTCTTTAACTGTCAAATAAAAACAAGCCCTTTGTTCTCATTTAAGTGTGAAACGCATGATTTGGATAACATTTGCAGGAAATTCCGTGGAAGAGCTTATAAAGTGACGTTGGAACTTGAAGCAGTTCTTCTCTATCAGTGTTTGTCATTATGTGCAGAAAGATGCTGAAACTCTGTATTGTCGGCACTAACTTTTTCTTAAAATTCATTCTTACCTTTGCACACTTGTATTGTACCTTTCTCACTTCTTAGGGCAAACGTGTCAATACCAATTAGTAGCTTTGAACAAACCCTAGTGTGTCACTGCACTATGGATTGGTACAAAACCAATATTAAGAAACCAAATTTTTTTTTTTATTTCTTTTCAATCGATGAGACTTGCAAGCACTGAACCAACAATAGGGTTTGGCCAGGACAATTTAAGTCGTAATAAAGGACATTAACCATAATTATTTTTCACACAATTTTTTTTCTTTACACACTATTATAAAACACTTTCTTTTTTGTCCTTTTCATCTCTCTTTCTCATTGTGTACTTTATAATTGAATAACCTATTATAATGGGTTCGGTAAAAAAGTAGTGTAGAAAAATTAGTAACAACCAATAAACTCTGGTTTTAGTGATCATTCAAGGTATGGTGCAGTATTATTACTGCTTAAAACAACATTATCAAAAAAATTTAAAATTTGTACTTTCATTACATTTTTTACCATAGTTTATTTTTTATCATGTTTCTCTTTTAAAAATATACAAATTTATTATAAATGAGGAGTTTCCCTCAACTATTTAATATATTAATTAGTAGCATATTAAATTTTTTAATGTTCTTTCCTTTTCTCTTGCTTAGTAACAATCTTTTAGTAAATTTATTTCAATAATTTAATGTCCTTTATTTTGCAAACCCTATTGATTACTACCTAGTTCATAGGAGCAGTCCTTAATCATGCAATGGGTTACTACTTTTGAGTCTCTTCGTCATCACTCATCATCCCAGTCTCCTTAGGTGACGAAATGCTAGAGTCAGCAGAACAAGTTGTTGATAGAGAGAAAATGACAGGGAACAATTTGCAGTACGATGACTCAAATGGGTATCTATGGATTTGTGCGTTGGAACATGTTCATTGGAGAAAACAAATCTTCTTCGATTTCCGCCATAAGGGAATTTTTGAATAGAGTAGTAGTGTTACTGAAAAGGTTGTGTTCTATTGTTCAGTTAAGGAAAGGATGATTTTGATGAAGGTTGGTACGAGAGTGGTTTTCTGACACAAATGGTAGTGTATCACCATCATTGAATTTTGTAAAGGAGAAAGGATGTCAAAGTTGAATTCCAAGATAGGGTTTCACTTAGAACAAACTCTAGAGTTTGAATTCTCTGCTCAAAAAAATTTATATAGTAATTTATACCTATGATTTTAAAAAGAAGTGAAAAGTAATGCATCCAAACTAACTGTATATTACTAAAAAAATACTGCACTGTATAGTGTTTTGACCTCAATATTTTATCCACATAAAAACATATTATGTAAAAGTAATATTGACTCTACTAGGACTTACTAAAAACACTATAAGTTTGCTTTGTCTTGTGAATTTGGAAGAACTATACATTACAAAATAATTTGAAAAGTGTCTAGATTAGAAACTTCTAGATTTATTGTTGTAAGTCTTAAACTTACCTAATTAGTATTGTACCTTATTCCTATCAATAAATAAATATTAAATCATATAAATGTCATGACATGTTAAAAAAAATTGAAAAGAAATAAGTAGAGGAAAATACATATAGAAGTTTGGAAGGAGAGAAAAGAAAGGAAAGAAGGTAAAAAAGAAAGAAAGAATGCAGGAAAGAGAGAAGGTAAGAAGGAAAGAAAAAAAAAAAGGAAAAAAAAATAAAGAAAGAAAGATTAATGATAGAAAAAAAGTAAGTGATAAAAAATATTTTAATAAGAAGTGAAATTATTCTAGTTAAAGGTGACTAAAGATAAAAGTAGTAATATCTTCTCATGTCTAAAAAAAAAAAAGAAGGAAAGAAAAAAAGAAAGGAAAAATAAAAAAAAAAAAAAAAAAAAGATAAATGATGGCGATTGAAGATGCAATCAAGACATCTTTAAGTTCAACAAATTGGATTTATGGTAAGTGTTCCAAAGATACGTGATTATATAAGATATTTGTTTTTAAAGAAGGAACAAAGAATAAAGGTGAAAAGAGATTCAATTTTGTTAAATTTAATAAGGAATAAAGGATCTGCATATAAAAATAAAAATAAATCAGAAAATAAAAGAAAACCACATATAACTAGATAGTACAAGTCTTTTGTCGAAATAAAAGTCAAGATAAAAAAAAACGACAATAATACTAAGAGCTACAAATTCAAAGTTCTAACAATGCGGGTAAATGAGAAAGTTCTCAAATCTTTTAAGAAAAGTTTTGCTAAGACATACCTGGGATAGAGTGGACTTCCTATGTATAATTAAAGGTAATAATGATGCTTTAACAATTAATATTGAATTTCAAAGTATTAATAGAATATAAGAATATAAAAGTGATAAGAATATACAAGTGATAAGGGTGTATTTTGTAAGCAAGTGTTCAATGATTACAAGTTATATTTTGTAAACCAACAGTAAAATATATCATTCACATAATCTACATCCTAATGAAAGTACCTATTTAATTAGTAATCGGACTGGATAAAAAAGAATTAATTCTAGAAAATAAAATCATTTTATGTAAATAAATATAAAATTAAAAAAAAATGAGAATCATTAGCCAACAAAAGATTTCTAGATTATTTTTCAAACAGCAATAACTATCAAATGCAATACATCAATCATGAATAATTTTATAAGAACCACTGCGATTGTTATAATCAAATGATCATATTACAAAACATCTATAAGTCAATGCAAGAATAAAACTAGCAATAAAAATACAAGTATATTCCCAGAAAATATCCGACAAGCACACACCACATATTTGAAACACTGTTGGCACTTGGACAATTCCTAATCCAGAAAACCTCAGACCTACCCTGTAAAATATATCAACACAATGATATTTCTTCAAACTTGTACATATTCCGAATGAGAGCTAAATAAAAAGTAGAACCTCAGAAGAAATTAGGTTATTATGAGCTGGGTTGCTGCCGTTTGGAGTTGAATTTCCAGATTCATGCCGAAACTAGAGGTCACACAAATCCTATTCCAAATGGATTGTTGTTAACAAAGGATATCCAATTAAAATCAACTATGGGGTGCAAGAAGGAAATGTGGAGGTATAGGAAATAATTGCCATTTAAGTCTTCACCGCAACAAGGCAACACGGGTAAAGAAGATAATCAAATCAACAGGGCCGAAGGGCCGATAACAAAAATGCCAAAGCCAGTCATACTCAGTGTCTGGGTCGAAGGCCCAATAACACAAATGCCAAAGCCAGTCATACTCATATTGTGCCTGTTTACCAGAACTCCCAGTCCACAAGTTTAGCCATCAAACAAAATAATGATAACAAAGATCATAAAATCTAAAGTTTCACCGGATCTCCATCCACGTTTTCCGAAACCTGCCCCCACATATCTTTCGCCTTCAGCTCACGAAGAACCATGGCGATTCAAGAAAACCAATCTCTTAAAAATATGACAAAGCAAAGGAACAATTTCAAAACCAAGGGAGGCGCTCATAGGCTCGATGCAGCACAGGAAAATCACACGAAACAATTCCAAATACTGTTTTAGAGAAACAAGTTCACAAGTCAGCCATATGCTTGGTAGTCAAGTCCAAAAAAAGAATTAAATAATAGAGCAAAATAACAAGCTTTTGAGAGTAGCAAAGTTTCAATTAATCGCGTCAAGCAAGAATTGGCATCATAAATAAATAGAAGAAAGAAGAGTAGCAAAGTTCCCCAAAATGACGTCAAATAATCCACCACCATTGCCTCCACACCAAACAAGCATCCATAGTATGTCTTCCCTGGAAAAGACCAAGTGGAAGTAACGGAGACTAATAACGAACACACTAAACACTCAAGATAATTTGAATAGATCCCAAAACCAGAGATACATCACCAAATCTTGTACGTCGTTACATGAGCTGTCCCACAGTTCTAACACTACACTGCCAACAAAACATGTTTACACTAAAATATAATCTGTTTCTCAATCAATTCAGCTCATCATCAAATAAATTAATCATTCAGTTGTGCAAAGATGTTACTTGTCCCAATATCATGACTGATTCAATATTCAATATGAAAGAGAAATCTCAAATGAAGACTCGGCGTGCTGCAAACAACTAATTAATTAAAATAACATTTCCATGGACTTGCCGCTGTGTTCAAGATGATTTTTAATCAGAAGAGACATTTCATTGGACTTGCCGCTGCCGCTGTGTTGAAAGTTGAAGATAATTTTCAATTAGAGGAGATACTTTTGTAGTATCAAAAACAGAGTCAAAGGCGCAAGAAATCCCACTCTGCAAGATTATCCAAGGAATAATAACCAGAAAGAAATCAGTGAATGCAAAACATAAAAAACCTAAAGTTTCACAGGATCTCCCCATCCACTGTTTCCCAAATCTGACACTCATCCTTTCTCTCCCTGAAAAGCACAAGAGGAAGCATAGAGAATTAAATCAAGAAAACTACTCTCTATCTTAAGAGATTAAGACAGAGGAAGCATAGAGAATTAAATCAAGAAAACTATTCTCTATCTTAAGAGATTAAGACAAAGTACGCAGCGCAAGCAGATTACAAGAAACAATTCCAAATACTGATGGAGAGAAACAGGTTCACAATACAACCTGTATGTTTGGTAAGTCCAGAAAAATTACATGATAGAGATCAAATTGACAAGCTTTTGAGATTGAACAAGATCAACAAGGGATTAAAATTGTGAAATATAATAAGCAAAAAGATGAGATCTCGTATCAAACCAGTAAAGAGTACCGAATCATATCCAAAATTCCCAAGACAGCCACTGATTCAACAACCAACCACATACTCCAAATTCAAGTGCCTCTAATACTCTTATAAACCAGAACGCAACCCAAGCCTATGAGAAACACAAATAACTAGGAAATGATGAAAAAGAAAGAAAAATAAATAAAACATTAAGATTTAGTGGGGATTTCATTTAGAAAAAAATAAGCTCCATACATTTAAAAAGAAGAAAGTTGTTTGACAGCAATGAACACAAACAAAAGCAAGTCGACGGGGATGGGACTCAATCCTTGTATGAATAACCACATTACTTCCAATTAACACATCCCAAGGACGCGGTGAAACTAAATGGCATAGCTGAGAAGAAAGAAAGAAAGGTTATTTTAACATGTCTCTATCAAAGAGAAATGTATATTAATAAGCAAAAAGAACAAAGAAAATGAAAAGAAACAAAACTCTTCGCGATTGAATGACTCCAGTTGTTGAAAGAAATGTGTGAGTGTGTTCTAGGAAGGGAAAATAAAATGACTGACACAGACCATTATATTGCCTGTCATAAAGAGGTAAGGTAAGAACTCTCACTCCACAAGTTTATCTGTGAATAATAGCAACAAAGAAAATAATAACCGCAAAGAATAAAACCTAAAGTTCCACAGGATCCCGATCCACTATTTCCAAAACCTACATAAAACCATGAATTCCAATCATAAACTATGCAAGAATAAGTTCAAAATTCATTTGTCGATGCAGGAAACAAAACAAGACAAAATATAATTTTCAGAACTTCAATACAAAAGATCAATAATCTTTGAAACACAAATAAGGCAAGAACATTGATGTTTTGTAAGTTCAAAATTCATCACTCAATGAAGGAAACAAATAAAGACAAAGTAAAGTTTTGTAATAAAAAACTAGAAGTCAGATAGTCCGGAGCTCTTGCTAATTACCACAAAAAATGAAAGGAATGACTCCAAGATCCTTCTTTTCAATTTATGTACTCCTAAGACCACCAAAGTAGACGACAGTGCATAGAGACACATTATAAATTCAAGCTGTCAAGAGACAGGATCATAATATAATCCATCTGTCATGATCATCTGTTAAAATTGGACATTATTGGCCCTCCATTATTTATTTGGTTATGCCTAAGAAGAAAAAATAAAAATCCAACCAACAAGTTTAGCCAAATACAAATTAATGCAAAAGAAAAAAATTCATATAAGAGTAGGAAATAGAAAACAAAGTAATGCAGTTGAAGGAATATCCCACCATCGTTTCCACGTCCTACCCCACACATCCCTGTAAAGAACAAGAATTCAACAAAAATATAACTGGTAACAGAGGTCGATTAGATAAATTCAAGAATTAAAAAAAGCAAGGGAGACACGGTCGCACATACCATACTCCAAACACCACCGCAGATAAACAAGTTCATACCATACTCCACACACCATCGCAGATAAGGAAATTACAATTCAACCCTTATGTCGCATTACATGCTACATGAGATGGAGGACATTATGCGTAAATAATCCAAACATTGCAGATAAACAAATCAAAATTAATTCCAATCCTTATGTTCGGATTCCAATCCTTATGTTCGGTGATCAAATCGATAAAAATTAAATAATGAAGGTACACACATCTAGAAATTAGGATATCCTGAGCTGCAACCATTCTAAACTCTCATTTCTAAATCCTCAACCGCCGAAAGAAATCTCAGAGACTCAGGACTAGCTGAAAAGGAATGAACACGAACACCAAATTTGATAGCCTCCGAACTCAAATAGTCAGTCACGAATAAACGCACAAGAAAATATAAGGAGGGTAACAAAACCTAATACTTCACATCATGTTCTACACCTCACATCCATTGCTTGTCTTCCCTGTACAGTCCAAAAATTGAAGGAAACGATAAACGCTCTTAAATAAGAGGAAGTATAGAAACGTGATCACATTAATAAGCTATACAGCACGTTACACTGCAGATAAACAAATCAAAGTTCAATCCTTATGTTCTGTGATCAATACCAAAAAAATAAATAATAGAAAGAAAACTTAAAAGAAGACTTAGGTTATTCTGAGCACTTTGCCATTGTGCTTTTCATATCATCCATAGAAAAAAGAAATGAAAAAAGAGATGTCATAGAGCCAGCGTCCGGCTGAAAAGGTGTAAAGAAATTTAAGCGATTCAGAATTCGCACGATCAAGAATTCGCATGATCAAGAATTCGCATGATCAATCGCAAACATCATAACCCTGGACGAACGAAAACTTGATCAAGAAGGTAACTAATAAGAATCACAACAATCGCCGAAGCAATATACCAGCAGAACTCAATAGCAATACCGAAGCAATACTAATAAGAATCACAACAATCGCCGAAGCAATACCAACGCAACTCAATTCTCAAAGCCTTATATAACAAACAAAACAGATACCAGAACCTTCTATGGCAGAGGACGACTACTAGGCCAACGGAGGTATATATAGAAAAGGAGCGTCAAAATTGACGGCTGAGATTAGGCGGTTGTTGAAAATTAGACGGTGATGATGCAATTAAAGATTTTGTTCTTATCTTTTTCTTTTGGTCAACTATAAACAGCTGTCAAACACGGTTAACACGGAAATGAATATTTTGCTCATTATATTTTTAAACATTGTTTATAATATTTTTAAAAATTATTATAAATATCGTTTTCTTGTTATTAAGAAATAATTCATCAAATTTTCTAGTCAAAGTAATTAAAATTTTAATATTATTTCAATCTTAATTTGAATTCAATTTCTATTATTTTAAATTTAATATATTATATAAAATTCTAATGTTTTTTGTTTAAAATTTGTATTTACCTTATCAATTTTTTTAAAAAAATAATTATTTAATTAATATTTTTCATATTATTAGTTTTATCATTATAAGACACTTGTGCGAGTTTTATATTTACAGTATATGACTTGTTTATGGCTAATTTTAGAGTAACATATTTATGACTCATTTTTTTTTATTTTTTAACTTTTTTCTTAAATTTTCTTACATATTTTATTATAAAAAAAAATTCTTGCACTCAAATATATCTACAAATTTGGTATCAGAACTCTTAGTTCTTAAAAGCTAGTGTGAGAGAAACAATAGAGAAAAAATAGTGAGAAACCTTTCGAGAAAAACAATTAGAAGGGAGTGGTTTGTGGGATGTTGTGATGTCTGAAATCCAGCCGCTACAATAAGATCCAATTCTAGCTCAAGAAATTACAATGATGAAGCAATAAGAAGATCGAAGGCCAAGACCTGTATTCACTCTATTGTTTCTGACGTTGTATTCACTAGAATTATGGTCTGTGAAACCGTTAAAGAAGCATGGGACACTCTCCAATTGGCATTTCAAGGGAATGAAAGAACTCAGCAGATGCAAGTTCTCAATCTCATAAGAGAATTTGAGATGCTGATAATGAAGGAGGCTGAGACCATCAAAAACTATTTTGATAGGTCTTGGTAGTGGTCAACAAGTTCCGACTATTACGTGAAGATTTACTTTATATAAGAATCGTAGAAAAAGTGTTGGTAAGTCTCCAAAAGAGGTTTGAAGCAAAGATCTCATCACTTGAAGATTCAAGAGATCTCACAAAGATTTCACTAACTGAGTTGATGAACTCTCTGCAAACCCAAGAGCAAAGAAGAATGTTGAGACAAGAGTCGAGTATTGAAGGAGCTTTTCTAGCAAAGTCACTTGATTCGCGTTGTCAAATGTGTTCTAGATTAACTAGGAGGCTAGATTTTGCAATATAGCGGATCTAGGTCATTCTTCCAAGGACCACTCAAATGTTTTCAATTACTAAAAATATAAAACAGCAGCACGATGAGAGTTTGGCAAGTACGAAACTTAAACAAAATAAACAAAAGAACGATTCAAGAAAAAATGGAGAAGTTCACATAATGAAAATCAACCCAGTCTCCCTTTGATTCTCCCTAATCCCTCACTGGTTCCTAAATATTATCCCAATTACACTCGTGGGTTAAAGAGACAGGAATCCCTGCATCTATCTAACGTCCCGAACACTCCACAGTCGCGGAGCATTTTATCGAACACCTAGTGCGCCAAACCAATGCGATTGCATGGTGAGCAGCATCATCAGTTTGACTTGATTCCGATTCGGGAACTCCACAATACATTTCAATCGGACTGTATTTATTCATTTACAGATTCAATTCAAGCATTAAATTCAACAATCAAATTACAACAAAAAATGAGTAGGTAATTGCGGAAAAACAACACAAAACACAAACCTAGAGATAAACGGAAGCGGGGAGAAGCTCTAGGGACCTGATTAAGCAAAAGCTTTAGCCACTCATGGTGGAATGAACATGAATACAATAGCAAATAAAGACGGAAATAAAATTGCCAAAATGAAAAATGATTTAAGAAGAAGAAAATAAGCTAGTCGAAATTGTATTCAAAATTTGTCCCCAAAAATAGTGGTGTGCAGCTACCCTCCTTTTGCTCACTATAATATTCAGAGTTTAACCTAACCTAAGGTGGCCCAGGCCCAACTGCAAGTTGCCTTAATACACCAAAAATGCATAGTTTTGATCCCAACTAATTTGGGGGTGAAATGACTAAATTATCCTCAAATCAAAATTTCCACTTAAATGTTGTCCAGATTCTGTATACTAACTTCAAGGCCGATTTCGTCCACTTAAAAGTCCGAATTTGGTCTTGGACCCTCTCACAACGTTTGTAGATCTTTGAGTTATCTACAAAACGACATAAAAATCAAGTTAATCCGAGGATGTAGCAAAAGTTATGGACAAAATACGAAACATGTTTAAGTTTGGAAAATTTTTGCAAATTTCATCAAATTGAATCAAACTTTCAATTAAGAACAATAAGCCCAAATACAGTAAAATGGTCCCAAACTTGTCATTATTCTCATCAATATGCATTAGGAAAGTGGTTAAAATAAATACATATCAGTCATAGCCAATTTACAAAGCAAAGAAGAAAGGCTGAAAAAATGAGAAAAAAAGTGATGAGGATGACAATCAACATGTCAACACTTCAAAAAACTTTTCATCCACATTGGAGATGTTGATGGAGACCCTATGTGGTGTGTAGGTTATGCAATCAAAAGGGTCATGTGGAGAAGGTATGCAAAAGAAAGCAACAAGTGGCGCAAATAGCTCAAGAGACCGATGACGAGAAGAAGGAGTATCTTTTGTGGCGACTTGCTTTGCTAATACCAGTGAAACATGGTTGGTTGATAGTGGATGCACTCATTACATAACTCATGATAAAGGCATGTCTGTAAAGTTGGACAAAACCCACTTTTCGAAAGTCAAAATTGGGAATGAGGACTATATTGAGGTCAAAGGCATAGGTGATATTGCCATTGATTCTGGCTCAGGTAAAATAATAATCTCTGATGTTTTATATGTCCCTAAAATTGATAAAAATCTGCTAAGTTTTGGGCAACTTTTAGAGAAATATTATGTTGTTGTGTTTAAAGATAAAACTTGGGAAGTCTTTGATACAACTGGCATTAAATTGATATCAATAAAGATGAAGGGCAAAAACTTCTCGGCAAACATACAAACAGACTTAGCCTACTCCTTTGCGGTTGAAGTTGGGAATTGGGAGAAAGCAAAAACAATTGAGAAAGCAGAGAAGAAAAAGATTATGGAGAGAAAGGAAGCCCCTTTGAAATGGGAGCAGAAGTCGGAAGCTGCTATTGAAGCTAAAGAGTGAAATTTGAAGGTTGCAAAGCTTAGAAAAAAATCAGTTTCTGATAATGACAGTGATGATGAGAGTAGGAAGACAAGTAAAAGATCTCATAAGAAGCACAAGAAGCATTCTCACTATGACTCGGGTGACCATGAGAAAAAAGAAAAGAAAAAGGTTTCAAACGGAAAACAAAGAAATGGTCCTCAAAGTCTAGTGATATTAGTAGTGATGACTCTGAGAGTAGCTTTGAGGAGGAGAGGAGAAGAAAGAATAAGCAAAGCAAAAGGCTAAGAGATCGAGGTTCAATATCAGATTCTAGTGACTCTAGCGAAGGTCTGGCTCGGAGAAGAAATCATGGAAAGCATAGCAAATGTCATCGACAATCAGAATCTAGTGAATCTGATTTGTCAAGTGATAAAAGTGACGATGGTCTCCATAATAAAGGCCACATAAGGCACCATAAGCATCATAAGCAATCACATAATGTGGAAGCTGAGGTTGTCTGATTCTGATTATAACAACAATGGTCGAAGAAGCAGTTCATCGAAAAAGAAAGTTGGAGACTCAAAAGAACAATTGTTTTGGGAGGCATTTCCAACAGGTTCGGGTCCTTTGGACTATACTACTTATATGTTCACTTATGTGGAACCTCAACCTGGATCCCCAAAATTGGAAGAATTATTTAAAGAATACTGGGATTTGATGCCAGAATACCAGGATGTTTCACTTGACAATTTAGAGATACTACGAGTTATTTATGAAATATTTCCCACATATCGCGAAAGTCCACTACTAGCTTCTTTTAATAGAGTTTTACAGTTTGGTGATGCCAGTGACATACATTCACCTGTTTCATTTGGTGGATTTGGAAGTTTGACCAAGCACCTTGGGAGACTTTCAGCTAGAATAAATGAAGCAATCAATGTTGATAATCAAGCCGCCATTACAATCTCCAACAATCCTGTGTTTCAGGGGAAGATTAAACATTTCAAGATTGAATACTATTTTCTGAGAGAAGTTCAAAGCAACAAGGAAGCTATTTTAGTTCATTGTAAAACTGAAGATCAACTTGCAGATATCTTGACAAAAGCTCTTCCAAAACACAAATTCAAAGAACTGAGAGACAAGATTGGAGTTTGCATCAAAAGAAGCAAGGAGAAGTATTGAAGATTTGCTTCTTATAATGCAGATCAGGACAAGTGCATGCGAGAATGAAGGGGTCTGTTATTTTACCAACCTATGTGCATTAATAGATCTGGTTGTGTGAGTGTTGAAGAAATAACGAGTCTTTTGAGTATATGGAAATTAGTTACCAAATCTAGTAGACTGTTTGTAATAGACCTCCTTGAATTATGATTGGTTTTAAACTAATTTTTTAGTTTAGATACGTTTTTAAATTTTGATTTTACGTTCTGTTTTCTCGAAAATGTATAAATATTATTTTATATCAATAAAGATTGATCCTTGCACTCAAATATATCTATAACTATAATAGAGTTTTGACGAATGCAAGTTTAAATGATTTTTATACTACATGCTATGAAGTATGTATATTAACACAAATACGATATAGACACGCCAATACAGTTAAATTAAAAATAAATTATAAGACACAGGAACATGATAATATGTATGAATTTATTAAAATATATTAATATAGTTTATAATGTGAACAAATAAAAAAGTAACAAAATATATAATATTTATATTTCATTTTCATTAAAAAATACAACTTCTAATTCTGTTCATCAAGAGATAAGCTCATAATTTCAAGAATTTCATTATCATCCAATAAATTGTCATATCCCACAATTTAATTTTCTCTCTTTTTTTGTATTTTGATAAGTTTCTTAAAAGAAGACGAATATTACTATAAACATATATTAGATCTTCCACCTTTTTAAGTGTCATATTATTTCTTTTCAAATAATGTAAAAAATAATAGGTACTTCAATTTCTTTCACAACAAAAAAAAAAACATGGTTCTCGAAGTAGTTTAAAAGTTATCTTCTCAAATATTGGTATACGAGCTACATGAACAATTTACCATATTTTTTTTCATCTATTTTACCTCTATCTCTTAATGAAATGAGTAAACATCTACATAATCTTCTCTTCTATATGAAAAGTTTTGAAAATTCTATATTTACTTGTTTGTTTATATTTGGATTATCAAAATACCGTATAAAATATTTATTCCTTTCATGACTATAATATCTACAACATTATAAATATATATAAATTAACAATATTATAAATTTATAATATTATAAATAAGATAAAAAACAATAAATATAATTATAAAATAATTTAATATTACTTTAAATTTAAATTTATAATATTATAAATAAGATAAACACAACAAATATAATCATAAAATAAGTTAATATTATTTTAGATTTAAAGAATAAGCAAAACAATAAATACCATTCAATTAATATTAAATTTACTATTTCAAAACTTAAAAAATAATAAATGTTTAACTTTTCTCTTTTCTTCATGTTGGACTGCTATCATTGCAGCTGCAACTCTATTATTTCGTAAAAAAAAAAAAAATCTCATTTCAAAAGTTAGTTATATATTTTGAAAAAGTTTGTTGCAAAAGTTTTATTTTGAAATTTATTTTAGAAAATTTTTTAAAAATGTATTTTAGTTTTTTTCAAAGAATTTATTTTAGAAATTTTATTCTAAAAATTCTGTTATGAGAATTATATTTCTAATGTTCCAAAAACTGAAAAAAAGAAAATCTAAGATATTTTGAAACTATTACTCTAAAAGTCATTTTTATGAAGAATGAAGTGATTTTATTTTAAAAATTATGGCGCGCAGTTAGTAAAAGCCTTCTTCTTTCTAACTCTAGTTTCATCCATCCCATGAATATTATTAAGGTGAATTTTGATCCATAATAACACTGGGTTTTCAAAAATGTAAAAGTTATGTTTTAAAATATCTTTTTCAAAATAAAATAAGGTGCATTATTTAAATTCTATTTCTTTATTACACTTCCATGCACCACAAATTTTCAGTTACTGTTTCTGATACTCAACGCAACACATCACCTCAATACCACTCACTCCAACAATGGCGTCGTGGTGGTGCTCCTCTCCCTCCCCCACCCTCACCGTCTCCACCACCACCACCACCGCCCGCCGCCACTCCATCACTTCCCAATTTCGCATCCGAACCCTCACATTTCCCCCTTCTTCCTTTCCTCGTTCCACCGCCGCTCCACCTTCTCTCCGATTTAGGGTTCCATGCTCCAACAAAACCGCCTTGCCGGATTCCCCGGCGCCGCCTCCGGACGCCGTGGATTGCGTGGGAACCGGACAAGACGTGGAGTGCCTCGTGAACACGGAAAAGACAGAATTGGAACCACTTTCATCCTCATCGTCGATACCGTGTCTCGCGGAAGCGGTGTGGGAATGGACGGTGTTGGTTTCACCATTCTTCTTCTGGGGCACGGCCATGGTGGCAATGAAGGAGGTGCTTCCGAAATGTGGACCGTTCTTCGTTTCTGCTTTTCGCCTCATTCCGGCGGGGTTTCTTCTCGTGGGTTTCGCGGCTTCGAGAGGAAAGTCTCTTCCTTCTGGCTTCAACGCTTGGCTTTCCATCATAGTATTCGCTCTCGTTGATGCCACTTGCTTTCAGGTCCTTCTTCTTCGCATTTCACTTGCATGTATGTTTTACCTGAATAATAAAATACAATGCTTATGGGTTGAAGTTTGATTGATTGTGATAGGGTTTTCTCGTAGAAGGATTGCAGAGGACTTCAGCTGGTTTAGGAAGCGTAAGTTGCCACTTAATTTCTTAATCAATTTTACCATTATTATGCATTCAAATTAAGTCTGCAGTGGACAAACTACTTCATGAGTACATTTAAAAGAATAAAAAAAAAATGAGTTTATTTTTATAAGTTAAATGTAGTTTATCCATGTACTAGTTTTTTCGTGATAACTTATCTATAAGCCGAATTTTGTTTATGTATGAGTTAGATTAAAAATTTATTTCATGGTAGTTTCTTTAAATAGTGATCGTTTATCTAGGTTAAAGCTGGTATTAGTTTATGAACAAATTTATTTAATTTTTTTCTTATAATACTTATTGAGAAGATTTTCCTAAATCTTTTTAGTACATTTACTTTTTATAATGCTTCCTTTATAAAATACTATACTAGAAAATTTTATAAGCATAATACTGCAACAATGTGAAGGTTTGCTAACTTTGTTATTTTAATACCACAGTTATGCAGAAGTTTGTTCATTTTTATAATAGTTATTTTAAAAGTTATTCTTAACGTAATTAACTGATGTGTTAACGATATAACTGTTTTTAATATTGTTAATGCTCGGTGGGTTTAACAATATAAATATTTTTAACTAGTGGGTCAGTATCAGATTAGTTTTGATAAACTCTCAGTATAAAGTTTAGTTCTCTCAATCAATTAGAATTCACTTTAAATATATTTCTTATAAATAATTATTTTAGAAAGTTAATAATTTTTTGTGATCATACATGACAATTCATGTAATTTTCTTTTTGCATAGTAACTGCATTCTATATAAATTATTTATTATTTGATTAGAGTGGATTTTATATTGATTCAAATTCTACTTTCCAATTCTGACAGCCACAGCCATTGTTGTTGCATGCCTTGATTATCTACCGTGGGTGGATTTATTGCAGGTTATAATTGATTCACAGCCTTTGACTGTGGCTGTACTTGCGTCTTTGTTATTTGGGGAGTCAATCGGAGTTGTTGGAGCTGCTGGGCTTGTACTTGGTGTCATTGGACTTGTACTACTTGAGGTAATACTTGATTCAGGATTTAGCTTTAAGCAAACATCACTAATTATCGTACCCTTTAACAGTTGAATTCTTATATATTTGATTTATAAGGATGTTAAGAATATTGTTGGTTTCTCAGCAACAGCAAAGCAAGAAAGCAAGAACACGATTGAAGAAAACACTTTATTGATAAAAGAAGATCTATACATAGAAAACTATCTCAATTTCAGTGTATTGACTAAGTCCATAAGGACTCTATATATAGACCCTATAGAGAAGGAATAATAAAAGACCATTCAGAAACAAAACCGTTAAGACACTTACAACAAAGACGTACCAAACGTCTAACTCATCTCAACATTACTAGATGATCTAATACCACTAGACAATTTCTAGTAGGCAGTCTTCTTCTCTTTCACATCAGATTGTCTAACCAAATTACTAAGCTCTTCAGCTGTTGTACATGATTTAGAGTCAATTATCACAACATTTTGCAATTGTTGCCATCACCCAAAAGTTTTGTGCAATTACCTACTTGCTCTTTATTACTTTGGAATATACAATTTCTGTCAGCCTGTCAAATGCTGTCTATTATTTAGTAATGCAAACACTGATAATTTTGTTGCAGCTACCCGCCCTATCATTTGATGAAAGCAACTTCTCACTGTGGGGAAGTGGTGAGTGGTGGATGCTTCTTGCAGCTCAGAGTATGGCAGTTGGCACAGTCATGGTCCGGTGGGTCTCCAAGTATTCTGATTCTGTCATGGCAACTGGATGGGTGTGCTTCAAATCCCTTATGCCTATATAGTGTTTGATATCTTTATTTTGATTAACATTGTTAAATACCTATGTATGACACTTAACTAAATGATCGTGTTTGTTTTAATGTGTCATATTGCCTCTTTGCATTATCAGTTTTAAAACCAGACATGGCAAGTTTGCTAAACTGTAAATTTGGATATGCTTCTACTTTATGGTTCACTATTATAGTTACAGTACAATTTATTTCTGCAGATGTGTCTAGAAATATTGTATATTTTAATAGTAAGTTTGTATGTGAAATGCATATATTATTTGATTATTTCAGAAAAAAATGTTGTTTAAGAAAAAAATAGAAAAAGACCAACAAAATTGAGGAAGCTATATCACATATGATGTTATGGTTATAAGCTTATAGGTCAAAACTTTACTCTTTTGTGTTGCAGCATATGATTATTGGTGGTCTCCCACTTCTGCTATTAGCTGTTCTTAACAACGACCCTGCGTTGAGTGGGAGTCTCAAAGAGTACAGTTCAACTGATATATTGGCACTCCTCTATACATCTATTTTTGGAAGTGCTGTCAGCTATGGGGTGTTCTTTTACAGTGCAACTAAAGGTCTGTATGTCTCCCGTAATATTTTCTTTTCATCAATGAATTTCCTTTTATGGTCACTGAGAATTCCAGCTTCCACGTTAAATCCAAAATGATTAATTTATTCTTCAATATTGTAATCACTGTAATTGATGCATCTTTAGCTATAAGTTGTACGCATACGGCCTTGTAGATTCTTCTTTTGTTTTTCAAAATTTATATTGATCCCATGAGAAATAGATTGATATTGCATTTGTGATGCACTGCAGGTAGCTTGACCAAGCTCAGTTCACTTACGTTTTTAACTCCGATGTTTGCTTCAATTTTTGGGTAAGGCTGCCTCACAATGGCAAAGAGCGATAGGATTTTCAATTATTGTCAGATTTTTACTAGGAATGTCATTAAGGAGAGAAAATAACCTTCTATATTTAAAGTTTTGGAAATTCAGTGACAGTCTTCCATTCCATATATTTTGAAGTTCCTCTTGCTTTTTTGGTACTAGTATTTTCTCTGATAATTAGTGTTTTCTTCCGTTTATAAGGTTTACATTTCTTTCTGAGGACCTGAGTATGACTTACATTTGCTTTGGCATTTCAGGTTTCTCTATCTTGGTGAGACCTTCTCTCCTGTACAACTAGTTGGAGCCTTGATCACTGTGGCTGGAATATACATGGTTAACTTCAGAAACATTGCTGAATGAACTCTCATTTTTTGCCTGGTTCTTTCAACCTAATCGAATAATAAAAAATTGCTCGGGGAATGAGATGTTTATACCATGAACTCAAATTGGGAACGGTAGAAGCGAGTTTGGACACGAGGACAAATTTGGTGATAAATGACTTTGAGCCTATGTAACCATGCTTTGTAGTGTAAATAGAATTTTGTTTTGTTAGTTAAATTAGCCTCGAGCCTCGTCCAAGGCTAAAAAGGCAACATATACCAAAATCTTGTAAGTTACTTGGGCAAAACACAAGCCTTATATCGGAATAATTATTTCCGTAAAGGTTCTTTTGTTGTATAAGATGTAATGACTCACAGAATGTATATATTATCATATGACAAGGTTGATATGTATAGTGAATCTGTTATGAAAGAAAAACATTGATTTCAGTACCTACAATTAAGGAGCTTAATCAAATTATAACTATATAATTCTTAATCTATTTAGTTTATGCATGAGTTGCAGAGAACTAGATCAATTATAATGTGAACCATCTGTGCGTATTCTTAACTAATGATTCAGAACTTATTAATTATATGATTCAGCTGCACTAATCTAAATCAACAACTGCAGAAATATATAGCATTGCACGAAACAGGTTAACTTCCACACTAAAACGGAGAAAAGCTATACCAGCCAAAGTCAATTGCAACACACTGTTGATGACTAGTCTCCCCAGAATTGTGGATTGTACAACACTGCTACATCTGAAATAAACTGTTTACTAATTTATTTAATGTAACAGCTTTTGTTCCTATTTTCATTTGTAAGGTATCATTGCCGGACCATTGTGAAGCATCTGAGTTGCTATAAATGGAGCTAAATGCATGATTGATCACCAAATTGTAGAAATAAAGAGGTTCCAAAGTGAGACATGTTAAAATATTAGCTTCAATTAAATCAGAACTGGCTGCAAAGTATGCAACTACAACATCAGGAATGTTTAAACTCATGGAGTATTTAACATACAACATGAAGGGGAATTCATTGAACACAATCTATGTGGGGACAGTGTGAAGTACTTTACTGGCACCAAGCCTGCCACGTCCTATTCCACTCCCATGCTGATGATCACACTCCCTCCCTTTGCTCTTCAACTTCTTGCCGGCTCCATCCAAATCGCATCCTGTTTCAGATGACACACTCCCTTCCAAGCCTAATGGACTTTTCTGACCTTCCTCTCTGGAGTAGTTCAATCTTGAAGTCCAGCAATCTCTTGATTCAACAGAGCTGGGCTCCCATGAAGAAGAAGAAATTCCCTGACCATTACCAACACTGAAGCTGTTGCTTCCTGAAGACTCTTGGTCCTCCATCATGTCCACCCCACCAAGTGAACCACCCCTATTCACTGTCACATACTTATGCAAGCTTGATTCCATCACATCATCATCATTGAATACTAACATAGATTCCACAACTGGGTCCTCAGCATCTGGCTCCCTCTTCCCATAATCATTGGCACTCAATGGAACATTGTAGTCATTCCTACTACACTGAAAAGCTGGTGGATTTCTCCTGTCCTCTACACCAAAATTTAAGCTGGTGTTAGCGTTGAGATCTGCAACAGCTTCAAGGATAGAGCAAGCCTTGGTGACACAAGCTGGGAGAGAAACAGGTGGATTGCTCTTCTGATGGAAGTTCTGGATATCTTCAAGGAGCAGTGAAGCATAGGTCTGCGGAGGATTCAATACAACTTCAGGGTTGACGTCTAGGTCCCTGGATCGCCTTGAAGATCTGCTTCTTGTTAATGTCTGGGGTTTTAGGTTGTCCAACCCTGGTGGTACCATTGTTTTCACCACAACATTATCAGTAACTGAAGACTGCACTTTGATATCTCGCTCGGGTTGCACCTTTGTCTTGTAATTTGCAGTCACACCCTTGTCCAAAGCAGGTCTGCTGCTGTTTGTTCTCTGCATAAATATCATTACATATAACTTACATTAATCACTTCAATAAGTCTAATCCATTTCTAAACATGAAATAGGTGAAAGGTCGAATCTTTAAAGAGTTAATGGTACCTGAATAGCCTCTGTTTCAAGTTCCTTTTTGGGTCTGTTTTGAACCCTGCTGCTGTTATTGTTGGCTGATGAATGTGGAAAAGCAAGGGAGTTAGGTTCAATCTCACTCAATGGATTTCTTTTGCAAGGTGATTGTTCTGCTTTCCTTGAAGAGCTGCGGCTAAGGGATAGCGGCTGCTGATTCTCGTTGAATGCTTTATTAGCATTTGCTGCATTCCCATTTGCTCTTGCAGGAGACTGAGAACGCGGTGAAGCAGCACCGACATTTCTCTTCACTGTTATCCTCTTGATGCCGGTAGTTGCTGCAGATTCTCCACCACCACCATTATTGTTACTCTTATCCATCACTAGTGATGAAACAGTGGCAGGCACTGAAACCATTTTCCCAGGCCTAGAACTAGTGTTGCCATTGTTTCTTGCGTTGGCAGATGTGTTCTCTGAGGACCTTCTTCCAGGAGATCTACTAACTCTCCTCTCTCGGCTGCTTGACCTTTGTTGCTGATCTCTTTCCCTGCTTGGTGTTCTTCTTCTCCTCTCCTGAGAAGAAGGCCTTGGACTAGGTGACTGGCGGTGCCGCAGCCGGTGTTGGTGCCTCTCCTCCTCACACAAATCACTGTTGCTTTCATTGGCATTGGCCTTCTTTGAGTCCTCATCATTGGAAATGGTGTCATTGTCACAATGGTCAAAATCATAACTTCTCTTTGAACCTGAGTACCTTCTTCTGTGTTCACCAGAAGCAGCAACAGCATTACCTGAAGAGCTTCTGCTGAGTCTCCCACACTGTATGAGAATTGCATCCACCTCCTCTTTGGTGCAGCTAGAAGTCCTCACAGCCACAACACCTATGTTTGTTGCTGCTGGTTGTGCCGTTATGTCACCCATTGATTCAGTGGTGACAGTGCAAGGTGGCGACTTGGAATTTCTCTCTCTATCATCATGGCTCTTCCTGTGCTTTATGATGAATATCTCCTTTTTCACATGCCCCTCAACTTCTGGCACTGCCTCATGCTTCTCTTCCACTTTCTTAGAATTCTCCTTCTTCAGTTTCACTTCTGGGTCAGTTTCCAGTTTGGGTTTGGAAACATTGACACCAATAACAGAAGGATTCTTCAGCTCTGCAACTGCGGAAGCTGGCTTGGTTGCAGCAGAAGGGGAAGAGGTAGAAGTAGAAGACCCTTTTTTCTTACTCAAACATGCACCCATGGAATTTTGAGAGAAAGATACTTGTGAACAAAAATGTATGTAAAAATGCTGTTAAGATAGCAAGAACAGGAGAATGGAAATAGAGAACAGAGAGGAGGATGAATGTGGTGTAGAACACTTTCCCCAAGAATCTTTTTTTGAAAAAAAGATTGTGGCCTTTTTAACAATGACAGTGAAAGAGAAAGCATTCAAAATTTGAAATACAGAGCGGGCTGGAATTTGCAACGCATATCCATTAAAGGGTCAAGTTGTGTTCTGACCCAGCCGACCCCACAAAGTCACTAACATCAATTTCATAATGTTTTTCTGACCATGGAAGTGTATACCATGCAGTAATAAATATTAAATACTTCTTTGCTTGCACTTCTTATTCTGTAATCATTCAAATTTGTACAGCGGGGAATTTGTATAACGGTTATATATTTCATTTGGATCCACAAAAAATTACCGGTGTTATATTTTATGTTGGCTAACGAAACCACCAACGGCTATATTTTGGAATTTTTGTGATGAACCAGAATGTATACCCAGACTTTAATAAATGTAGTAACTGCCTTTACCAACCAGTCAACTGCATGGCACAATAACGCTTTAAAGGATAGTCAAACCTCAAATTATTAAAATGGTAAAAAAAAAACACTGACATTGGGAAAAGGTTTACCTACTCCAACGAATAGCCCTCGATGATACGGTTCACTACAGGATTTGACAGTTGCCACTTATTGGCTTACATAACGTATGTTTGGTGGTGTTTGTACATGTTCCTAGAATAGAAAAAAAGGACAAATTTTTTTTTTTCATGAACTAAAAATTAATTTATAACTTAGGTATAAATAAGTCATTTTATTTTATTTAAGGTATAACTTTTCCAAACAAATAACTTTATCTTCAATTTCACGCCAAATTTTAAGCAAAAACTACTTTGTGGAGCTTTCAGGTTATCCATGTTAAAAGTTCATATATGCCGATAATTAGTTTAACTCAGCTTATGATTCATGAAAGATTATTATGTGAAAAATTCACAATTTCAAGGGATCTGAATACTAAAAAACACACTGCAGATACAATTCCTCAAAACAAAATATTTGCTAAAACTTCAAAAATGTACAATCTCAACTATTCAGTGAAACAAAAAAGATCCAACTATGGCAATATTTGGCCCAGGCCAGAGACAGTTAGTATCCGCATGTCACAATGGAGCTGTAACCGAGTATGAGAGTTTTGCATGGTTCCATGTGGTTGGTTAGGCAGAGGTATTCTCATAACTTGACCCGGCAAACAACAACGCATAAATGAATCATGGTGAACCTATTCCAGGGAAGAGTTGTGATATTTTATTGAAGACATCCATAACCTGAAGTGTTCAAGAGGAAAAAGCAACCATCAGAAAAAAATTTAAAGAGCCAAATCTTCAAAAATTGACATTTATTATATTCATTAGAGAGGATAACTATCATAGCTTTATTCATTAGAAACATGATGGCATGCTTGCAAATTCAAAACATTCATGTTTTAAGTCCCTTTTCTGTATTAATTCATAAATTATAAACACAGTCTTTATGCCAGCTGTAAGCACGCTAATAGGAATCTTTCTCTCTCTCTCTAAACTCTTAATGTAAAATATATATTATGTCCTGTCCTCATGTTGAAATTGATTAATTTATTGAAGCCAGGATAATCAGCAATTCCAATGGGAATCTGAATTACATTACAACACAATAGGTGCAGTTTTGACTTTAACTTATTCTCTGGTTTAACAAGCTAGGAAGGGCAGGCAAAAATGACATTTTTTTTTTTTCTTAAGATGATGACCCAAGACTGATGATTAGATGAATAAAATTTGAAGTCTGAAACAAACATCAACTTATCCATAGTTTCACCAACATTGACTTGCAAGGAAAACAGAGAGAAAACTAAACTCAATAAAGTACATTCCTCTAGGAAAGACAAATGAACTCATAAGCATACCTCTTTATCATTTTGATATTTAGTAATATTCAGCGGATTCTGTGAACACTGCAACCACAAGAAGATGCAATCAGAGAGGAGATTTGACAAGAAAGACCAATAAAGTATTTAAATTAGAACATACATCCATGATAGCTGCCTGAACTCTAGGATTTTGAAAAGCCATTGCAACTTCAGGATTGGCCATGATCTTTGAAACGACTTCTTCTGGAGAAAGCCCAATTTGATCTGCTGAAAGTAAAAAGACCCATAGTGGAGTAAAAGATCCATTCTTAAGCTGTTAACAGCATTGTTTTCAAAGATACGAGGTGATATTTTCAAAGACTTAATCATCAGTTTCACGGCTTCTGAGAATTCAATAAACTAAACCTAGAGAAAGAGGAAACTAGTGATGTCTACAATCATATAAAGACAAATTAGTCAGTGAAGTCTAGCAAATCATGGTAAGGAGTAAAAACGAATATTGAATCATAGCAAATACTATTCTTTGATAAATTGCCATGAAATGTGGTGTGTTTTTGAATGAGAACCCCTCAGCTTTTTTTCTCAATGGAACTTACCAAGGCATTTCTCAGTTCACTGAAAAATTTTATTTTGATTCTTTTAACAAATAACAGTATATGACCCCCATAGAGCAGAATTAGAAGCAATATTTGATAAAGAAAATATTAGAATGTTGAGAAGTACTTAGATGAAATCAACTTATAAAAACAAGTTACGAATAAATAGTCAATTACCGCCCATGTAATGCAACTTCAGGAAAAAAAATGTAGTGATCAATTAGTGTTGATCTTCAAGAACCGAAGATGATAAACTAAGTAGAACAGATAATTTCCATCGACTGGAAGCAAGAGATTATTGTATTTAAGAATATTTTCAAGTCAAGAAGTAACAAGCAAAAATTGAACTACGTTGAATTAATCATCTTAGTTGATCCTGCTCTCAGAGAAGACGTGACACTTAAATAAAATCTAAGGCATAACAATGATATAATAACAACTTACCAAATTGCTGCTTAACTTCGGGACTATTAAGGTCAAAATTCTTTAAGGTATCCATCATTCGGCTGTCCCATTCAGTACTTCCACCCATGTTGCTTCTGAAATCACACATTAAGAATAAAGAAGTTCAATATGCATGAATCTCGAGAGAAGATTTCATACCCTATACAATCAAAATACAGATTTATCGAAATGCAGTGCATAGGATGAGAGGGAAATAACAAATAAGAAATACAATTTCCAGATACTTGAGATTTCAAGTCAATGCAATGACATTGAGTGTGGTTGTCATAAGACACATGAACCTAGCTCCTACAAGCTAAAATATTAAGTAATCTAAAGAATAACAAGGGGTGAAGGACAAGGAGAAGAACTTAAAACAACAAAGTCTGGAGGTAAGAACACGCATTTCCACTCCCATAGGTTAGAGGGAGGGCTGGAAGCCTAGAATACAAAAGAAGTAAACCAGATATTTCAATCATGGCCACCATTTTTTCCTAATCCTAAATTATAAATTCTAATGTATAAAGGATAAAGAACGAGGATCAGATTTAATTATCAACTCATCAAATTCATGAAATGCGAAGCAGCTAATAACTGAATTGTAATTCTGGAGAACTTTTTCATTCACCTAAAAACTAGTTTTGTAGAAACATGTCAAACAAGCTTAATGCAAATAAGCATTTTCCCATTTTAGCTGTTCAAATTGAGCCATAGTCAACGATAATATTAGTGAAGCAAAAAGGCTCTAACCATCTGAAGAAACAGTACGAAGAACTTACAGCATTTCTTCCAGTTGTTGACGGTACTGTGGATTCTGCAGCATCCCTATTAAAAGCAACGACAGAACAGGAACTATTACTCATTGGCCAATTATATCAAGAAGTTATGCAGAAAGTAATATCTACATATTAAGAAGTTATGCAGAAAGACTTGACCTACAAACTATTTTTAAACGTAAAGAAGTGCTTACATTATATGATGGCAACAAATGAAAAGGTATACATATAGAAATGTTGCATATAGACTATATTGAGCATGTAACAAGCAAACACAGCATTGCGGTTACATGGGATTTAGTGCTAAACAACAAAAACTACACTGCACAAATAATGAATCTTAAAACTATTATTAGCAGGAAACAGTTAAAAGTAGAGAATTACATTTGAAGGTATCAGGATTCCTCATCTCCTCTGGTAAATAGCTGCAACAAAACCCAGAAAAGTTAAAACCTTTTGAATAACCAGGGGGAGAAGTTCTTAAATAATCCACTCAAGCATGTAAATCATATCTGAAAATTTTCATCAAGTAATGGTAAACAAGAACAAATTAGGAATCAGTTTATTTTACAAGTAAGAGAACATAAGTTAGCTCCACTACACACAATGATCAACAAATAAAAGAATACCAGCGAACCAATTACAATTCTTTTGTGGATAAAGAATGTTTCTTGAAACGAATTAATGCAGAAGTATAGGCTTCCCCTAAAACTATCCGCAGCAAAGTGCTAGGAGGACACGGAAAAAATAATTAATGGCTCAAGCAGAATTTTAGACACATCCAACTTCAAAAGTAAACATTTCAATAGAAATAAACAAAATAATGAAACTACTTTAAACTCCAATTCTGAGTATCAAAGGTACTAGTACCACTGCCATCAGCAATTCAAAGATAAGAGACTTCAACCATTTAAGGAACTTTCTTCAATATATTTCAAACTAGAACTCAAAGTTTAAGCATATCCATATTCCTACTCAGTACTGACAAAGCCACAACATAATTATTTACAAGAAATGCAAAATCATAAAAATTATTTAAGACAAAGGGAATTGATATTACGGATAAACCATCTTCTGCACTGTTGGGTCCTGCATCATTTTCTCCAAAGCTTCCACAGACAAGACCGATTTTTCTATTCAAAAATAAATAATGGCACCTTCAGGACTTTGATTAAGCTAGAAAGCAGCTCATTGAAGGAAACATGGAAAGAATAATAATTGTACAAACAATATATATTTCAAGACAACTAACAAATTTTAATTGATTTAAGTCAGTGGTACCAATGAGATTGGAAACAATGCCTTTTGGAAGTAATATTTTTTTTTATTTACAACATTATTTTAAATACTTAATCTGTCAAAAAGCAAATGATAGCTGACAAGAAAAACTTCATAGTAAAGAGTAAAATTACAAAGCATATGAAGTGCACATGATCCATGATAAACTTAGCAATGATAACAAGAATTAATTTATATTTACTATCATAATGACAAGGAGTACAACTCTGGCAGGACTGATCTAAGGCCTTGCTATGTCAGCGCATTTCCTATAAATGGAGGCTTGAATAGATGTATCACATTCGATGGGGTTTTCCATCAATAAAGCTGAATTGCAAATATTTACAATTTCAACAGACTCTACTTACTTGTAGATTGAGAACCAGGAAAACCACCAAAACCTTGGTTAAAGGGAGCTCCATTTGTAGAAACCTTCAATAAATGCGTATTACATATTAGAACAATACAGGTCACTGAACTACTTTAGCAAAAAATACGTATCTTAAAAACTCACTTCATCAGGAACCCGGGGTTCCTCCTTGACTGAACTTGATTCATCATCTTTAACACTTTCAAAAGGACTCTTCTGCACAGTTTCTTCGGGAGAAATATCTACAAAAGCTGTAATGGAAAATATAAGGAATTTTAACAATTAAAGTTTCAATTTTTACACATAAAAGCTAACAAGATATGATCACTGCAACTTATATGGATAACTCCATGAAAATTTTCCATCTTCAATATCTGTTGGAAATCTTTACATGGATAACAGCAAATCGTTGTAAATATTTAAAAAAAACTTATATTAATAGAAATTTTTAAATTAAAGGATAAAGGAAATGAAATAATAAATATTAATAATTATTCAAATACTTTTAATATGAAACAATTTCAAAATAGTTAAGTTTTTCCTTTCTGTTTTCTCCTCCTCAACTTCCCACCTTCAATTTCCCAACATTATCCAATTTTCTCATTATTTTAGTTTCTGAATATATAATTGGTGTGACCTCACCAACTCACCCCCTAGTTTATCATACTAAAATGATTAATACACAGTAACTTGCCACTAAAAGTCAAAAATACAAATAACTGTGAACTGATGCATTTTCATGGATGCAGAGCTCAAACAACATAGTGACATACGTTCATCCCAGCTATTACAAAAAATAAGAAAGCTTAAAGATCATCATTGGCAAGTCTAATGAAGCATTCATGGTAGGCTGAACAAGTTGGCAACACTCTTTGAAAGATTCCATAAAAAAGTGGTTTGATATCGAATTCAGCATAGCAATGCCAAATCATCCTTTAATATTGTGTAGAACGTCAGTGGAGTTATGTCAATTAGAACAGTAATCCAGTTAAAGGCTAAAACGAAATCGACTTACTGAATCAAATAACTAGGCCCAAAAGCAAAAAAGAAGAGCTTTCAAGACTATTATTTAATTTTTCTGGAACCACATATATCTCCTAGTGGACACATCACCTCACCATATACAAATTCCAAAAATAGTATGTCTCATCCAACAAGAAACAAATAGGATTGCTATGAAGACATTATAAGGTTAAGTTACCAATTTTTTTGGGTTCGTTCTGTACTTGTACTTCCTCTTTAATATCAGTAGTAGCTTCTACTTTAGTTGCAGGAATATCTACTGTGATAGTGGATTGAGATCCACCAGATGCTGAAGGTGCTCGAGATTGAGCAGTTGCAGTGGGCCCTGCTGCTGAAGGCGTTGAAAAGGGAAAAGGAGACCCCGGAGAAAAGGCAGCATTGCCAAATTGGTTATTTTGTGAATTCATCTGGCCCATCATGGTCTTGAAAGCTTGTTCCATTGCATATTTCTAAAATAAAATCAGAAGACATGTTTAAATTATGTAATATGTTCAGGGTTAGTTCTTATAATTCTACAAAGAACCCAGTTAAAATCCACGAAAAATAAGGCTAGCCATAGCATATACTACAACTGACAAAGTGACAGGAGTGGGAGTATCAATCAAGGAGCTGATATTAAGCCCAAAAGGAAAGTATTACAAGTTTAGGCAACCACTAGGCTTACATGAGTAAACTTGTAGGACTTTCATTTGGGCTTAATATCACCCTCTTGATCCATGCTCCCAGTCTTTTCACAGAGAAATACAAATAACACAAGATGGCATCACAAACAATACCAAGATTCTCATAAAGCTAAATCAAAATATCGAGTTCAATAAAACTGACAGATTTCTACGTACTTAATATGCTTCCCAAAAGAAGAGTGAACAATAAGCATAGTAAATTAATGTAACAAACATACTTTTTATCAAAAAGCTGAAATATTATTTAAGCATCCGTAAATATCCCACTAGAATCAGGAAGAAGGCAGCTAACATGTTCAACAATAGGAAAACCTATAATTTCTTTTACAAACGTTGTAGGTATATTTTATAATTGTTGAATGGAGTAGGCTCAATCACACTATAATATCCAAAAAAATTAACATATAAATGTGGCGAATTAGGCTGTTACTTAGATTCCCAAAAACAGATACAGCCACTCTACATAATTTCTGTTTGGAGAAGTGTAGACAACAAAGTGTATGTGGATACATGCCTTCAACTTCCAAGTAACTTCAAAAGAAACCCATCATAAAGATTAAAAAAAATATTCTACAACAGAATGCACATACACCTTAAAACCGTTGCTGAAGCGGCGTTCAGTACTTAGATACTCTTAGGGGCACTGGTAAAGACTAAATAATTGGTTTTTATCTCAGTTTAGAAGGTAGAAAAATGGTCTTTTGAGAGGAAGTGGAGCTAGCGTTAAAATATAAATGATTGACAAGATTAACAGTTATTTGAAGGTCACGTGTCATTTAAAAAAGATGCATGATGTTTACTTTCTAATCCTGACTATTCATTTAAGATCTAATGGTGAATATCTAATCTTCTTACTCTCACGGTAAACGACTCCTCTGACTAGTCATGGTTCCTATACCTTACTGCATAACTCAAATAATGCACCACCGTATATCCATGACTTGAGAAATTTCTTGCATACAAACCCACATTTACAGTAAAACTCAAAGTATGCACCAGCTTATAGCCTTTACACCCATGACTAGGAAAATTTCTTACATCTCACACCCATAGTTATAGTCCAACTCAAAGAATGAACCAGCTTATATCAATTTGCAATAAAGTGGCACTCACCTTTAATCTTGAAGCTACCTGCAAAAACACAAAATTTATTAAACATACAGCAAAAATAAATCCATCATCAGTACATGTAATGTAGAGTTGTGACTATAGTTCCCAGTTCTCACCATAGAAAACAGTGCAGAAAGCCCAACACCAACACCAATCCAAAAGAGAGGTGACCCTCTAGAAATATAGTAAATAATAGTGTGAATTTACATGCAAAAGATGTTAGCAAATTCAAATCAATAAAATATCTATCAACCACAACCACCTCAGTAGCTGCTCATCATAACAACAGGAGGCAACAATTTTAAAGAAAATTAATATGCAAAAGAAAAAGAGAGTAAATGATTACATAGTTGAGGACGGAGGTGGTGATAATTGTGGATTAACTCCAATTGATGTTGTTTCTCGAGTATTTGAAGAAGAAATACTAGCAAAATGTTTTACTGTCAGCTTCTCCTGCGATGTTTTACCTGCATAAATTATTTATGCATCTTAAGTGATGAGTGAAAAATGTTGATAGATATTCAACTTGTACAGAAAGCACTCATTCATCACAAGACGAGAGAAGTCAATAGACACGATAAATATACATTACTTAAATGGATTCAAAATACACAAACATGCCATAGGTTTTTTAACCATGGATTCAAATTAAAAATGCTATCACGTAACCTTGTGCAAAACACCAAAATTCACAATCTATGTCTGTCTGTCTCTCTACCAACACTATATTCTAAGGGTAGAACTAATACTCTTAAATGTACAACTATTATATATAGAACGTATTTGTGATTCATCATAAATTAGGGCTCATTTGTTTGAACTTTCTAAGAGAGTAAAAAGTGCTTCATACAAAACACTTCATTTTAACACGTTTACAGTCAAAATAATTAAAAAAGTTCACTAAAATTTCGATATATAAGGTTTTAGTCCCTCAAAATTAAATTTGAAAGACTAAGATGGTATTTTTAAAATTGTATTTTTTGTCCCTCAAATTTAGTGTTTAGGAAATAAAACCATATTTTTCCAAAATTTAGGGACTAAAATAAACCTTTTCTTTTTTAATTTGAAGAACTAAAACCGGATTATCCTAAATTTTATGAACTAGAAACACAATTAAACCAAAAAAAAGAAGCAAGGATTCAAACTTTTCTAAAAGAGTGGCTTCCAAAACAAAAGTCGTATAATAATTAAGTGTCTTTTTCTATTGAATGCATATCCAAAACACTACCTTAAACCCTTGAAAATGTCAACATAGTGTATTCATGACTCAAGTCCAATAACAACAGAACCAACATGTTCAATTCGGTTTCTATCTTCAGTACTGAGGAAGAAACAACAGCAATAGCGTAATCGGACCTATCCCATCAATTCACCTTCAACATCAACAGTATACATTTTATGTTATTGGATTCCATCAGAATACAGTGATTCAGTGAATCTTTTTCTCCTACCAAGATTAAATTCCAACCAAAAATTCTAATCCCCCATCAAACACACACACGAGCACATACAAAGATAATCATAAAGAAAAACAAAAATTCAATAACTGAATACCAGATTTCAGGCTATGATGGGAGGAAGAGAGTGCAGAAACACGGTATCTGCAACGGCGAGGAGCAATCAAGATCCTCCCAAGAGAGAAGGGCTTTCTTCTTAAAACGTCTCTTGCAGGAACATGTCCCAACATCAACGGTTTAGACGAAGACACAAGGGCCAAGTTAAGGTTCTCCATCTTCTCGTTTCCAATATGTAACCCCGAAAAAAAAAACGCAGAAATTAAGAGCAAAGAATGAACTGAAACTGTTGAAATCAGTAGTAATAGAAGTGGCAGTGGATTTGGAAGTAAAGGGGATAGCAATTTATGGGAAATTTTGAAGCTTGAAGAGATTTGGGTAAGTGGGGTATGGAGTTTGGGGTGTGACGAGAGAAGGGGCAAGCTGCGATGGACTGTGGAGTGGGCAATGAAGGTTTGAGGTTTTGGGTTGTGGAGTTGTAGGGATAAGTGACAGCATAAAAACTTGAACTTTGCAAATACTGTTAGAACGATGTCGTCTACAGAATTTTTGCTGACCTTTTTCCTTTTTTTTTGCTATTGTTTGTTTTCAGTCCAATTAGGAAATGAGATATTTATTTATAAGCTTTTTCATCGGAGTCCAAAAAATACCCACTCAGCTAAAAAGTCTTCATAAGAAGTTATAAAGCTAAATTTTCGACAAAGTTAAAACAACCTATAAGATATTTTTTAAAAGTAGAATAAAAAAATTACTAAAAAAGTTTTTTATATACATAAACAAATATTTACACGATTCAAATTCAAACTTGATATGGATAGAGTCAGATTAAGCTCTAACTTGTGGCACCAAGATATCATGATGGATTAAAATCAAATTAAAGATAGATAGAAATAGATTGGGTTTAAGTTAAGCTTGATTCAAATTATGTCTAGTTAGACCGATTATGATTTGGGAAAACTTAGATCGGGTCAAGTTTAAGTTAAACCAAATCTAAATTTAAGCAGAAGTTAAACAATTTAGATTTAAGCAGAAACTAAACCAAATCTAGATTTAAACAGATAAGATTGAGATGTATTTAACTCATATTAAATAAAGTCCAATTAAATCCATTAATCAAGTCTGGAAACTCTTAAATCAGATCAAATCAAACAAAGTCCAATGATCTCAAATTAACGGAAAGAACTGAGTCAAGTCCAAATCAAATAGATCGACTTTTTACTTGAACTTCAATAAAATATTATAGAGATTTACGCGATCTTCAACATGGTGAACTGATAAAAAAAATTATTTTGTAAATGAATTGATATTGATTTCTAAGTAATAGATCAAATTTGACAAATTGAAGTTACAATAATAATATTTTATTTTTGTTTATAAAATGTGATTATCTTTTTATTTTTTTTTCGAAGATGCTTGTAAAGGCATTGGATATATAATTTTTATGAAAATATTAATAATATTAAAAATATAAATCTATTTATAATATTTTAATAATTTTTCTATATTTTTATTTAATTTGATGCATGTAAATTAACTCAACTTAATAGTCTTAACTTTATTAGCATCTTATTAAGCGATTTATTAAGAGCTTAATGCCATTTACTATTTGGTGACTCTATATGAAAAAAAAATTATATCGTTTTAATTGAAATATCAATTATATTAAATTTTAACTCAATAGTATATTTGTCAATTTCAAACTTTACACTGCTTATTTTTACATGGTTTAGTCAATATCATCACAACTCTGCCTTAATATTCTCATTTTTGTAAGTTTGTTAATTTGAGTTTAGTTATTAGGTTTTCATATAAAGTAAAAAGTTTAAAGAAATATTTTCCTATCATAAATGTAAACCAGAATTATTGAGATTGAACAGTAAACCAAATTTGGATAGAGTTGAATTACATGTAACAATAATTATTAAACTTTAATGATAAAATATTGAGTGAAAATTTATTGAAACACTTAAAATAGTAAGTTAAATCAATTTGATAAGTATTTAAAGAGTAAAGATAAGATTAAATAAATACTCTTAAAAAAATAGACTATATTTATAAATTTTTAGACTTAGATTAATACCTATGTTCGAAATTATTATGATTATATATTTTAACTCTTGTAATAAAAATCTATTTCAAGACCACTCTCATTTGTTTTGATTTACAAACCTTTCAATTATTTAAACTAATACACCTTTAATATATTTTAGTTATAAAACTTTTAATTATAACATATTATATTTATAGAGTACAACAATAATTATTTTTTTCAAAGCATAATTTCTCTCTGTTTAATTTTGTTTTCTTCAATGTTTTCTTTAACTAAATTAGGATATATTCGCAGTGTCCAAAGTCTTTCAAGCCACTTATTTATAGTTATTGAAACTAATTCAAACATGCCAAAATTGTGCTTTTTTTCTTATTCAAAATCGGCAAAAACAATTTGAATTTTAAACTGAAATCATGAGAAATAGTGAGTTAGATTTTTATCGAATCATTCAATAAAAACTTTCGAAGTCCATTGAAAACATTGCGTTTTTAAGTCTGATTACGCTAAAGTTTTCTATAAATGTTTATAGTTACAAGAGTCCTTACGCAACAAATTTCTCTATCATAGTTTATTTATTTGCATTAGTACTTAATAGTTTAGGTAGATTATATTATTTTTTTAATGTTGTGTGTTTTTTTTAAATAATGCAAATATTATCATCTTATTAAATTTTTAGTTCAACAAGTGTACTTTTAAATAATGCAAATACACACAAACACGTTCATTTGATGCTATCCAATGGAAGTAAGCGAAGAAGGCATTAGGGTGCAATCCCTCGCCCAATCCGGTCTCTCCCGGGTCCCACCCCAATACATTCAACCACCTCATACCCGACCCGTTTTCATAACCCGACCCGAAACTCAAAACATTCCTCTCATCGACCTATCGTTCTTCGACCCGACCCGCCGCACCTCCACCCGCGAATCCATCGCACGAGCCTGCCGCGACTGGGGCGCCTTCCACGTCACCAACCACGGCGTCCCGCTGTCACTCCTCGCCGCCATACGCCGCGCTGGCCGCGCCTTCTTCACCGACTGCCCCATGCCGGAGAAGCTCCGCTACGCCTGCTCCACGGCGGCGTCGGAGGGCTACGGCAGCAAGATGCTGGCACCCTCCGATCAGCAGCAAAACGACGCCGTCGCGTACGTCCTCGATTGGAGGGACTACTTCGATCACCACACGCTCCCCCTCTCTCGGCGAAACCCTGATAGGTGGCCGGAGTTTCCCCCCGATTACCGGGACACGGTGTCGAGGTACAGCGACGAGATGAAGATTCTGGCGCAAAAGTTGCTGGCTTTGATATCCGAGAGTCTAGGGTTGCGTGCTTCGTGCATTGAAGATGCTGTCGAAGAATTTTACCAGAACATCACGATTAGCTACTATCCTCCGTGTCCCGAACCGGATCTCACGCTTGGGTTGCAATCGCATTCTGATATGGGTGCAATCACGCTTTTGATTCAGGATGACGTGGAGGGTCTTCAAGTGCTCAAGAATGGTGATGGTGAAAAGTGGGTCACTGTTGAGCCCTTGTCAGATGCTGTTCTTGTTCTCTTGAGTGACCAAACTGAGGTAAATAAACTGTTGACCCCTTTGGGTTGTTATAGATTTACAATACAATAGGAAATATGGAAATTCTGTTGAACTTGAACATGTGATTTTTGTATGGGACAATGTTCTTAGTGTTTTTAGATGCTCGTTTTCAATCATGATTAAAGTTTTATCTCGGTAGTTTATATTGATATTTAGTTGTTACCTTGTTTGATGAGACAAAAGGGTATTTCCGATTGAATAGTAGGACTAAGGGTGTGTTTGGGATAACATTGGGTTGAAAGTAACCCACGTTTTTTCCTAATCCACCAATACAGTTCCTTCTCTGTTTTCAGCCACCAAATGTGTGAAAGAATGCTTATTCAAACGGCAAACCAAACACACACTAAGAGTGTCTCAAGAGAAAAAAAGTGCCAGCAAGAAACTTTCTAACATACTTATTCTTATTGAGTGAAATTTGGTTGAGTTTCACTGATCACACATTTCCCAATTGGGTTTACCCTCAAACTAGTAGGAGCTAGGTGAATTTTTCAACTGATAGAAGAGTGTTAGAAAAGAATGTGTTGATAGTATGCTTGTAATATGAAATAAGTGGGTAGGTTAGAGAATTTTGGTTGTATATTGCCATTTGTTTAAAGTACTGTGAGAGTTAAGAAAAGCAGTTGCCTGAAGCCTTTACGGGAAAGCATTTTTTTAATTTAAATTATTGAGCTTGGTCAAAGGGGTTTGTGGGAGCAATGTATGACACGAGTATAGTATATGTGCGTTGGTTTGAAAGGAATAATCACTAGCGTGATCTATTTGTGACCAGTTTTACTAAATTGCAACAATTGCTGACATTCAAGTAAGTAGATGTGAACTACTGGTTTTTTGTGGTGTATTGAACTTTGATTACGACAATGGATTCAATTCAATGGAAAAGTTATGATTTACCAATTAATATATGTAATATTGCAAGCCGTTTCACTTCATCTGGGAAATGGTGGAAGGAGCAAAAATGTGTGGCTTGTGGAGAACAGTGTTTCTATCTGGATTATAAGCATTTGCTTGTGTAGTCTTGACCTGTAAATTCAGTATTCTACAACGCTGCAGCTTAACAGTGGATTCTGATGATTTGTGATTTCTTCATGTTTCCTGATAGGTCATTCATTCATTAAGTTAAATAAAAGTTGGGTTTAATTCAACCCCAATTTGTTTTTTGTTTTTGGCAAGCTTTCCACTTAACAGAAAATTCTTTTGGCACCAGATTATAACCAATGGAAAGTACAGCAGCTGTGTGCATAGGGCAATTACTAATCCAGATAGAGCAAGGCTTTCTGTGGCAACATTTCATGACCCTGCAAAGACAGTCAAAATCTCCCCTGCCTCTGAACTCACAGATGAGTCATCACCGGCTAAATACCGTGATGTTGTGTATGGAGACTATGTATCATCATGGTATACCAAAGGCCCTGAAGGAAAACGAAATATTGATGCACTTGTGCTCCATTCTTAGGTTTGTGCTTTTTTCCTCTCCTGGTCTAATGGCTTGGCTTGTATCTTGGGGGTGAAAGGAAGTAAATTTAGTGTAAAATTCGTCTTTCTTGATTATCAAATAAAACCTTGAATCTTCTTCTTTACTGTGGCATCTGTTTGTAAAGACTGAACAACAGAGGATGATAAACACTATTTGTAATTAAGAACAATATAATAGCAACAATCTTCTTTCATATTGATAATTACTTTTCAATTGATATTGATAATTTTTTCTTTTTATTAATATTAATAAAAATTATTTTGTGATTGAAGTTGCTAGAATCTTTATTGTTATACATCAGTAGTATTTACTGATCTATTAGTTAGAGTTTTTTAGAATTCTTTCTCTTACCAATTTGAATTAAATCTTTCAATAGAGGTATACTGTCATTATTTTTTTTTATCATAACTTTTTACTGTTAATAGTTTGTTAGAATTATTTTTTCTATTATTAACTGAAATTTCTTTATCAATATTAATTATGATTTTTGATCGATGTCAATTACAAAAAATTGTCATCTCACATTGATACAAAAAAGTTAGCAAACGATTTCAATAATGAATATTATATAAGTAATGTCAGTCTAAATAATTATAATCAAACAATTTGGGGGAATATCAATTTAAGAATTTTTTTATAAATATTTGATAACATTTTTTTATGAACCTTGACTGTAAAGTAATATCAGTTAAAATTAATTACAAAAAATATTAATATATTTTCTTAAAATTTTTAATAATTATTTACTATTTAAATAAATTTTTAAAGTTAATATTAATTAAAATATTTTATCTAAATAAAAATAAAAAACTTTAAATTTAAATAAAATATTTTAAAAATAATTTAAAATAAGATAAATTCAAATTCAATATATTTAAATATTTTAACAAAGTAATGTCGAAATTTATATTTAGACATTCGCTAACTGATTTTATTTTCATTTCTGGTTACCCCTTCCCTGCAACTCTTTTTTTCTTTATTTCTCCAAACTGGTGCATTACGAGGGTATCAATGTCACTTTATTGACCTATAGTCACTTTTTCTCTCTTATATAGTCACTTCTTTTCTCTTTTAAACTTTTTTCTTTCTTTCTTCTTACTTAAGCTTATCTTTGATAATATTAATCTTGTCCTATTAAAATCAATAATTAATGTTAACATCTGTCATCCTTTCATCTGCATTTTATCATAAAAGTGAAAATACCATTTTATTTTTAATGAAAAAATAAATAAATTTTGAAACACTTTTTTCATCTTCTTTATCTTCTTAGACGTATTTTCCGAGCCCCTGTAATCATATTTTTTTTTCTCAAATACGAAATGCATAAGGAAAATATGGGATGCTAAAGAATTTGCCTAACTGTACTTGTCCTAAATCAGCGCATACCCTAAAAGGTTATGTTCTCGTGAGATATCCGTTGATTGTTGCAATAATAATGTCTTTTTCTTTATTCTCAGTTGATTCTTGTAATAATAATATTTTTTTTATTTCTCAATTGCTTTTGATTGATCTTTAGATCCTATAAAATTATTTTCATCAATATATATATTAGAATAAATATATTTTAAAGATAATTATTAATTTAATATTTTTATAAAATTTTTAAAAATATTATCAATTACATTAAATAAATAAATTTATAATTTTATATATTAAAATAGTATTATATTTATTACATTATTTATATTTTTTTTTAATCTAAATAATAAAACTTTTTATATTTTCTATTCCCGAACTACACAACTCCAGGTCATCTTCTCATCTACGTCGCGAAAACGATGCAGTTTAGGTTTGTTCTCCGTACCTAAATATAGATGTAATTAAAGTGAAAGACCATTCAAATTTTGAAATAACAGGAACAAGTTAAACAAAATTTAGATTGAAAAGCAGTACAAATAAGCACTTATACCTGCTTTTGAAGAAGCACGATATTGGTTGGGATTGGTGGAAACAGTGTGAATGGGAGGAGCAGGAGAAGGAAAGGATGGTTTGGTCCTGATGGCTCGAAGAGTGTTGTTGATGTCTGCAGAAGAAAAATCTTGGTTTCCATCTTCAAAGTTGTTGAATGAGTGCTCCGTGATAGTGTTACCGTCTTGCTTTATGAACACTTGCACCAGAGTTGGTCCATAGCCATCATTTCTATTGCTTTGTTGCCTCAAAGCTCTGAGGATGACGTCGATGAAGTCCGAGAGCGATAATTCAACCATTCCACTCTTCTGCTTTCGAACTAAGCTATTGATATGCAAACTCTGTCATATTCTACACCATTTATAGCATGTGATTGGATTAGGTTTGGTTGATTCGGGTTTGAAAAAAATGTAATTTTTGTGAAGAATATTGAGCCATGTACATGATGAATATATTCACTACCCACTACTCCTCTATAATCAATATTATTCCTGCAATTGTGCTCATCACACTGTCATCTTTCTTCGTAAGGAACATTTTTTGGCACTGACATAAGAGACGAACTTGGAGTATTACTTGATTTCTAAAATTGTGTAATTTAGTAACCAAATTATCCAGATAAATAAATTGTGTCAGTGTAATAAACTTTGTTATGTAAAAGTTATATATTTATAATACCACTTTGGACTGGTACTGATAAAAGATTTAACTAATTTGATCTGATAAATAACACTAAGATCAATGATAAAATGATTTTAGTTATAATAATAACTTCAATGATATCAATTGAAAAACCGTGTGGATTAATATAATGATGTTTTGATCGTGTTGAAGTTGACAATATCTTGATCAAATCTAAGTAAAAGATATCACAGTTGAGACAAAATAAAAAAAGTAAAAAATGTTGACAGGAATTTTGGAAAAGATATATAAAGAATTTCAAATTCTTGTTTTTAGATTAAATTTAGATTTTCTAATTTTAAGTGATTGAATTAATTTTTTAAATTCCTAACCCTTTTTAAAAAATTTATCTATCTAAATACCATATTTTTATTATAAAACATTTTAAATTTCTCGTATAAATAAATTATTCTTTATAAACGCCCCAATATATTATTTAGATCTACTATTAGTTTTCTAAAAATATATTATCAGTTTTCTCATCCAAACATATTATTTAGAATACATTATTAGTTTTTCAAAATATATTATTAGTTTTCTTAGCAGGTGGCATATTCAAGGAGGGGCTTTGAAAATGAAAAGTTGAAGAATATATATATCAACCATCCATTTGTTCTAAGATGCATTTAATGTCGTAGTCTATATCTGAGTTACTCTCTAATTTATTTTTTTCAAAACCTGATTTGACTATTCACATGATATATATATATATATATAATAAAGTGGAAATCATAAATATATTATTAATAAAAAGGTTTGAGAGAATTAAAAATAATAAAAGTATGTACTTACTTTTATTTGGAATAATGTTGAGAAATATATAAATTTAAGACAAATTCAAAACTATTAATTATATTATTTAAATTATTTAATCTTTGGAATGTTTGTTATGAGATCTTTTTTCCTGAAAATAAGGGTTCTTAAAAATTATGATTTAAATTTGACTTAAATATGTTCTTTAATCTGGCAGCTACTTCTATCATATGCTTATAAATTCTTATAAATAGAGTTGATTTTTGGAATATTTCAACTGAGAATGTTACCATAATGAACTTTTTTTTTTCTTTTTTAAATTTAGTATGGTGTAGATCTAAAGATATATTTCATTAATACTAAAATTAATTAGAAAAAGATAATTTAAGGTAATTAATATAGATTATATTGTATCAGAGTTTTGATAATGATGACTTAGATGAATAATATCTTGTACTAGTTCATAATAAGAGTTTATTACTATTTTTAGAAATCTCTTCTAGAAATAAGACTGCTATCTCTCTAACACTTGTTCAAACAATAAACTAACTTTATGGTTTAGAGAATTTTTTTGTAGATACTATGTTGTCTAAGTACGCTGCATTAGAAGTTGGTAAGATTACAATGCAAGTTTTAAACTTATCAACTCTATTTACCTACCCCATTCATTGGAAGGAATATTTTGATACCCAATGTGAGATTGACTATATTAGAAAGATAGCAGTCTTAAGAAACAAATTCAGATAACCACTTAAATGCCACAAAAATGTTGATAGAGATAAGACAAGAACTTGAAGATGTCATAAGGAAAAATGTTGAAGAAATAAAATTCCTAAGATAAGAGAACTTTGAAGTTGAAGAGAAAGTTGGCAAACTAAGAAGACTTGATAGTCGCCAACCCCGAAACAGAAGACACCAATATGTCAGTTAGACCTATCCCTTGTAAATGGATGATTGGTAGCCAACACTTGACTCAAAGTCAACCTACTACGACTCCTTCATCCACCTCTTTCAGGAGACATCTTTTTACTGACGAGATCATGGAGGTCTCTCTCCCACCCAATTGGAGAAACCCGACCTTGGAAATGTATGATGGAACCACTTACCCTAATGATCATCTGGATGTGTACACCATGCAAGTTTGTACACTTCAGAATAGACCATATTATGTCGAGTATTTTCGACCTCTTTGAAGGGTGTGAGACTGAGTTGGTTTACTTGGTTGCCCTATTTTTTAGTTGATTGCTTTCAAACCTTGTCGTTTATGTTTGGAGTACAATTTGCTACTAGTCAGCCCTATCAGATAACATTGATTGCCCTAGTCAGCATTAAGTAAGAGAAAAATGAATCATTACGAGCTTTCATGGAAAGATTTAGACAGATGACACTAAAATTAAGAATCTAAGTCTTGAAGTCCTATTACACCATTTGATACTGCCTTGAGACTTGAAACATTTTCAGACAGTTTGTGTAAGAAACCTACCTTTAGCTTAGATGAATTAAGGACGAAAGTTTCCAAATTCATGGAGTTATAAGAATTAAAAGAATTTTGAAAATAGTTGAGAGAACAAGCTATGCAAAAAGAAACTCAACCAAGATAACCGAGGTGACTTTGGACAGTTTCCACAGCCAAACATGAAGCCCAATGACATAATCTGAAAATCTCAATTTGAACACTATACCCTTTTGAATGTTAACCTATCTCAAATTCTTGAGGACGCCCTCAAAACCAATTTGTTGTGACAACTGAGAAAGATTCTAACATCCCTAAATGCTGATATGAATAAATATTGTAGGTTCCATCATAATTATAGGCATACTATGAAAGAATGTTTGACCTTCAAATTCATTCAAGTTGGACATCTATGTCAATATGGACATAAAACTTGCCTAGAGAGGTATAATCAAGACAACCAAGGATGGTCACGAAAAGACTAAGAGGGGAAAAAGAGACATGATAATAGAAATCAAGGATGAGACCCCATTTTAAAGTGTCATCAACACTATTTTAGGAAGATTTGTAAAAGCAAGATTGACTGAGTCTTGTATTGAAAAAATAGTAAATGAAGTAGCTTAAATACCACTTTTCTAACATAAAATAGAAGGTAAGGTTGTTGTCTCTTTAACACTTGCCCAAACAGTAAACTGACTTGATTGTAAGAGAATTTTTACAAAATCTTTCATACCGAGATCAGGTAAGCACGAAAAATTAGTTAAATTACATTGCAAGTTTTCAACTTATCAACTCTATTTACCTACCCATTCACTAGAAGCCACAATACTCATTTTTTTTATGTTCTAATTAAATTTTTAATTTTATTTTTCCAATTTCAATGAAAATTTAGTCTTTTAAATTAGATGACTTTAGTGACATTTATCACAAATTTAATTGATTGGTATGTTTTTTAAAAAATATTAATTTTTTGTTAATTATATGATCATCATGTATTAAATATCTTTATACATGGTTACTCAAATATCAAGTTTCAAAACTAAAAAAGAGCTTGCTTTGAGAACCAAAATGAATGACCAACAATCATTCATCATTATAGGTTTTGGTATCCAACTAAGTCATAACATCTCTTTCTTTCTTGATCTTTGACTCCACTGAGATCTTTTTCACAAAGTGATAATTTATAGGGAGAAGGTTGGAAGAGTTTCATTTAACACTAATTGTCTTCATCATTTTATTTTCCAACGAGATCTCAATGATAAAAAGCACAACATAAGAGTGTCATAAGTTAGCATAATGCAGTTTGATTCTAATAAAGTAATTTTGGAGCATCTTGTAGTTTGATTCGGATAAAGTAATTTTGGTAGGTGTTGGATTATTATGCCTTTGATTGAAATTTTGGAATATGGGAGTGGAGGGGAAAATATTCAAGGTTTTGCAAAACTTCACTAAGAATTAAGATAATTCATGTCGTGTGTTAGGGTAATTGGGGTGTTACTGTCTTGTTGAAGATTTGTGATCTGAATTTATATTTTAATTTTTTAAAAATAATTTTATTTAAAAATAAAAATATTCGTCGATTGAATATAAAAAAATTCACAGTTTTTTTTTTTCGTGCATACTTGTGAAGTAGAAGAGTGAATAATGAAGTAGATTTATTTATATATAGATACACTCACTACTTGTCTTGAGCCCTTGTCATTCCTACTTGAAATGGAAATCCAACCATTTTGTGAATGTTGTTTTTGAGTATAAGTTTGCAATACTTAATTTAACTTATAGTCTATATCAAATAGATTAAAATTTCCTATGGTGAAAAGTTGAATGGAATACAATGAAGTACTATAACTATATCAAATAACAACCAAGGATACCTGTTTAGTTCTTAAATCTTTATGAAAATTAGATATGTGCATGTAATTCCTTAGACTTTCTAAAATAATTACAGAAAAAATGAGAGATAAATATAGAAGACGTTAGTAATATTCATAGTCAACCTAATTATGCTAGTAAATTATTACACCAAATAGCAGTAACTACAAATAACTTCGAATTTACTATAGAAAACGACGGTAAAAGGTTAGAAAAATCGTCAATTAAACCGTTTAAATTCTCCAAACAAAAATTAAAAGATCTGAAAATAGGAAGAGATGCTAATACAACATTAGAAGAAATTAATAAAAAATTGGACATATTAAAATATAAAAGGTAAACACATACGGAAGGTTGAAGGAATCCTGAATGAAGGTATTTTAAACAAGATAACAAAGGGAAGAAATACTCCTAAACCCAATTATTCGATGAACCTTTGAGTTCTCATCCAATAATATTTTATATGTACAATAAAATTTTATTTTGACAATTCAAAAAAAATTTAAGTGGGTAACTAGAGATTTTCACTCAACACAAAAAGAATGAAAAGAAAAGATTATGACATTTTTAACAATTTTTTAAATTCTTGTTTATTTTGGATGACAGTTTGAAGTTTGAGTATTTATTTATTTTTTATTAATATGGTATTTTTAGATTTTCATTTTTCTTATTATTTGAATATATTTTATTTACTTGTTGAATATTTATATTAATGATTTGATAAGTTGATAATTTTCAACTATTTACCTGTGATTAGAAAATTTATTTATGAGATTGTTCTTTTAGTCTTTCCTATACTCTTTAATTTTGTATAATAATTTTTTTTTGAATTGTCATATATTAAATTTTTCATGTTCCTTTCATATAAAAATTATTTTATTATATATATATATATATATATATATATATATATATATAATTTGAACAATTTTTTCACTGTTAAACCTCTCTTTTATATCACTTTGGCAAAAATGACATTACATAATAAAATAGTGATGGAACAAAATATCATCAAATTCTAAGAAAAATCCATAAAATAACTATGGGCACATCCGCATTCAGAGTAAAATACTTTGAAGAGCATATTCTTAAATGAAGATTGTGATGAAGAAATTATAAGCTCGACGAACTAGAACATGCTAGTCATAAAAATGGTAGAAAATATCACTGATGACAATTTTAAATAATCAAACAAAATAAAAGGTGTAATATTTAGTGTGTGTTTGGTTGAACTAATTTGAGTGATTTTACTGTTTATAAAGATGGATGTATGTGGATCAAGTGTTGATGAATTTAAGAAGATTTAGAGGATAGGATCCTCTTTCATCTGAAGAGATTTGTAAGGATGTAATTGAAAATTACAAAACACCTCTGGCAAGATAATTTGTCATTGACATATAGTTGGGTCAATTAGTAATTTCACAAATATATAAATTAAAAAAATAAAAAAATTATAACATCAATCAAATCATTCCCAAATTTTCACAAACCATCTTCTCAAACAACTTACCATCTATCTATTAATCCAAACAACTTCATTATTCACACACAATCCACTCAAATTTCTTTCTTCATATCTACACCCCCAACCAAACAAAGCCTTAAAGTATCACAAACTTCTAGTTCATCCCATCATAGTTTCACTTGAACGGTTTTTCAAAAGATCTTTAAACAAGCAGAACTAAAAGAAAGAATAAAAAAATAAGCATTAACAATCTCCATAAGAAAAAAAGAGATTAAAATGATGAAACTATAATTAGAGGAGACAAAAGTGAGGGACATCCAAGGAGCAACACCAAAATGGAATTTAGTCAAGAGGGTCAAATATCAAAGATAAAAACATTAAAACAAGAATGGCAGGTAAAGGTTGTATTAAAAATAATAAATTATTTCAATAAAATATTTATTATCCTAATAAATTCACAGCCGATTTAAATTGTATTAGAGAAAATTTAATTCCTACTTAATACTATGAGAAGACATTATAAAAGTTATTCATCACGAATAATTCTAATTTAAAGGTACAATATATAAGTTAACTAATTAATGTTATTGCTGATAAAAACAAAAGTTAACTAATGCTAGTATCTGTAATAAAAGAAAATGCTATAGAAATTTTTTTGTATTAACAAAAGATAAATCTGTATTATTAGTAGGTAGTTTTTATTAACTGTTTTTTTAAGTTATTTTATATTATGTTAATGGATTAGATTGATATTATGTTTTCAAATACAACATTAAATAAATGATTATTTAAAAAAAATTATCGAACGGAACAAGTAAAACTCGTTTTACAAATACATTTCTTATTAAACTAAATTGATATAAAAATTTAGCAGACACAAAAATTAGTTCAAACTCGTGTAAATTACATCCAAATGAATAAGATTCGTATTCTGAATAAAGTAAATAATACATGGTAGAAAAGATGGATTTAATTTAATCACGTGGACTAAGAAAAAAAAATTCAATTGACGAATATTCTTATGTCTCAATTACTTTTTCAGAGCTTAACCATATCGGGTTAATAAATAATAAATGAAAATCAGAATTAGAAAATTATATATTAAAGAAATTATAAAATTATATTAAAAAAAATCTTAGATTGATTGAGTTATGAGTGGATGCACATGAGAAATAAATGGAGTACCTTTGACTTCTCATTAATATTATATTTTGAGTGAATATACATGGATAAAATTATTTTAAGAATAGCTTCAAAAGTTTAATTTTTTTATATTAAATGACAGTCCATCTATTGAAACATATCAAAATAAAATATAGAGGTAATACTTATAGGTGTATCATCCCATATTTTTCATATAATAAAAACTTTATTATATAAAAAAAATTATATAATAAACTTAAATATAAAAATTCATATACTCATCATATATTTCAAAATATATTTCTTCGTATAAGATTTAATAAAATATTTTTATAGAATTACAAATAAAATAAAATGAAGCTTTTTTATCATAATTCACTGAGACTCACACCACCTGTCACTCTGTTCCTGTGTAATATACATGCAGTTTTAAAAACAAAACAAACAACACACAAAAAGAAGGATAAGCTAGAAAATTTTAAAAATTGTATTTTCATAAATTAAATTTTTAAATCACCAAAAAAACAACAAATCAAGTTTTCGTAATTCATTTCATACATCACATCATCACTAACACATCACACTCATGAGACACCCATATGATCTGGTCTGTCCGGTTCTTTTTCACACCGTAGCATAATCATATAATCGTAATTCATATGATCTGGTCTAACCGGTTCTTTTTCACACCGTAGCGTAGTCATATAAACTTAATTCATATGATTCAGACCGGTTCTTTTTCACACCGTAGTGCGGTCATATAAACTCAATCCATATGATCCGGCCTGACCGGTTCTTTTTCACACCGTAACGCGGTCATATGAATCCTTTAACCCACATGATCTGGTATGACCGGTTCTTTTTCACACCGTAGCGCAGTCATGTGAATCTATTTTAATCCATATGATCTAGTCCAATTGGTTTTTTTCACCAATGACTAGTAGAGTCAGGATTGAACCTCCTTCAACTCGTCATCTTCATTTATAATTTCAATGACTAGTAGAGTCAGGATGTGAACCTCCTTCGACTCTCACCACCTAGTTATCTTCATCTATGATTCTAATGACTAGTAAAGTCTGACTCTCACCACATAGTCATTGTCATCTATGATAATGACTCGATCACACACCACATCATTCACAAACACAAACATTGATATTGCATCATACTATACATAAACATTCATTCCATCGATTCAAATTCATCCAATTCATATTTAATAAAATGAATAATTATAATATATATCAAAAATAGTCAAACTAACTTCCCTTACAAAATATCATAATTCTAAATAAATTTATTTCAAAGGAGACAAACATTTATAAGGAAACATACAACTAGCTACCTCACAAAATATCATAATTCTAAATAAATTTATATTTCAAAGGTAACAAACATTTATAAGAAAACATACAACTAGCTTCCCTCACCCCTATAGAGTAGAGATACTCAAAAACCCTAAAATCATGGGCAATCTAATTCTGTTCAAGGATTTGATCGGACACTCTTTATCTACTCAACGTTATGAATCTAGGGATGTCCTCTAATTGTCATTCTTCTGATAACCTATGAGATCACAAAATCTAGAGAGAAGATAGAAAACTTTAAAGAGAAAATGTTTGAGAGATGGTGGTTTTGTTTAGAATAAAACATAATATCTTCTTAGAGAGAGTTGATAATTTTTATAAAAATAAAATAGAATATCTTTTTAGAGATAGAATATCTTCTTAGAAAGAAAGTTAGTGGTTTTATAAAATAAAAAATAAATAACTATCTTTTATTTAATTAAACAATTGTTATGTTAAAAAAATAAGTATGATCTTATTTATTTCTAAAACTAAATTCTTAGTTTTTATTCTATAACTATTTTATAAGATATTATAATAGGTATAACTGATTTTTCATATATAATAAATAAATAAATAAAACCTTAATAGAAAAAAAAACAATATTTCACAGAAAGTTCTAAATAATATTATCAATTGTTTAAGCTCCTAAATACATTTCTAAACTCATAAGCATAAGACATAATTCTTCTTGCTTCAAATTTGTCTAACCTTGATACATTTTTACATAAACTAGTCTTGCTTTGGTGAGTAGTCCGATTAGTTCCCAAGACGTCGATTTCAACTTCTATAAATAAAAAAATAAAAAAATAGTGAGACAAGATTACCTTCGAGGATTCAATATAATGCCTTACATAGGTAATAATTGTACAAATGACACACTCTACACCTTATTCTTCATAGTATTAACACATTGGAACATAAATCTTCCCATTTTTTCCATAAAGCATAACATTTAAAGTAGTGGAACTTATCTTTATCGTATTTATTATTATTATTATTATTACTATTATTATTATTATTGTTATTATTTGGCTTAATATACCTTATATTATATTTATTTTCCTTTTTATTGGCATGTTAGGACTCATAATCTTAAAAAAAAAAAAAGAGTTTTTCTCTATTTCTTTTCTTAAAATAAGGATTCTATAATTCTTCTTTATCTAATTTATTTTTATAAAAAAATTGAAAATTAAAAACAAAATATGTTATTTGAATTAAAAAAATTAAGAATTTATAATAGTAGTAATCAATTAAAATTCAAGAATTTTAAATTTTACCTTTAAGGATTTGAAATTGTTCACACTCTCTCATATCTCAAAATTAAGTTTCTTCTTTTATATCCTCTTTTTGACTCTTATTAAACTCGTTTTACAATACATTTCTTATTAAACTAAATTGATATAAAAATTTAGCAGAGATACAAAAATTAATTCAAACTCGTGTAAATTACATCCAAATGAATAAGATTCGGATTCTGAATAAAGCAAATAATACATGGTAGGATGGATTTAATTTAATCACCTGGACTAAGAAAAAAAAATTACAATTCACGAACATTCTTATGTCTCAATTACTTTTTCAAAGAGCTTAACCATATCGGGTTAATAAATAATAAATGAAAATCAGAATTAGAATTAGAAAATTATATATTAAAGAAATTATAAAATTATATTAAAAAAAATCTTAGATTGATTCAGTTATGAGTGGATGCACATGAGAAATAAAGGCAGTACCTTTGACTTTCTCATTAATATTATATTTTGAGTGAATATACATGGATAAAATTATTTTAAGAATATCTTCAAAAATTTAATTTTTTTATATTAAATGTGAGTCAGTCTATTGAACCATATCTTACAGGAAAATAAAGTATAGATGTAACACTTATAGGTATAACCGATTTTTCATATATAACAAATAAATAAATAAAACCTCAATAAATAAAAAAACACAATATTTCACAAAAAGTTCTCAATAATATTATCAAATGTTTAAGCTCCTAAATACATTTCTAAACTCATAAACATAAGACATAATTCTTCTTGCTTCAAATTTGTCTAACCTTGATACATTTTTAAATAAACTGGTCTTGCTCATTTTGTTGAGTACTCTCGATGAGTTCCCAAGACTTCGATTTCAACTTCTATAAATAAAAAATAAATAAAAATTAGTGAGACAAGATTAAATCGATACCTCAGAGGATTCAATATAATGCCTTACATAGGTAATAATTATACAGATGACACACTCTGCACCTTATTCTTCATAATATTAACACATTGGAACATAAATCTTCCCATTTTTTCCATAAAGCATAACATTTCAAGTAGTGAAACTTATCGTTATCGTATTTATTATTATTATTATTATTATTATTATTATTATTATTATTCGACTTAATATACCTTATATTATATTTATTTTCCTTTTTATTTGCATGTTAGGACTCATAATCTTAAAAAAAAAAAAGATTTTTTCTCTATTTCTTTTCTTAAAATAAGGATTCCATAATTCTTCTTTATCTAATTTATTTTTATAAAAAATTGAAAAATTAAAAACAAAATATGTTATTTGGATAAAAAATAAATAAAATTTTAAGAATTTATGATAGTAGTAATCAATTAAAATTCAAGAATTTTAAATTTTACCTTTAAGGATTTGAAATTGTCCACACTCTCTCATATCTCAAAATTAAGTTTCTTCTTTTATATCCTCTTTTTGACTCGCATTTGGTTGAGATATCATAAGTTTAAACCAAGGTCATGGAATTGATGGTTCAACATTCTTGTTTTAATTGATTTTAATGTTTTTTTTCATGTTAAAGTCAATCATATTTATTTTTTAGTGTCACAATCAAAATTATTATTTTTGTTGGTAAGACAATGTTATTTCTTTGTTAATGTTAATAAGATATTTATTTATACAATCTAGGATTATTTATAGTTAATATCTCATTTTTTTTTATCAACGTTGATTAAAATGTAGGTGAGCCATTTTATAACTAATGTTAAAAAGAGTTTTATTGAATAATATTGGTAGAATTATTTTTCAAAATTGAAGTCAATTAGAATATTTATTATTGTTGTCAATAAAATTATTATTTTATAAATGCGAGTGTTTTGGCTGATGTTGATATAAATTATTTTTCAATTGAAATTATTGGAATTATTTATCTATCGTATGTTACAGCTGTTTCTTAATTAACATTTGTCTGATTTCTCTATCCATGCCAACGAGAGGATTATTTAATATCAACCATATATTTTCCAATTCAATGTATGTAATAAGGTGATAATTTTTATATTAGTGGTAATTGAAATATTCTATAAAATAATCAAGAAATTTAAATTATTTCATTCATACAAAATATTTAAAAAATTAAACAATATAAAAGAATATAAATTCAATGTATTTAAATTTTGTAAAAACTTAATAAATTATTATCCAAACAAAAGGTAAAATACGGAAAGAGATATTAGAAAAGAAATATCTAAAGTATTCTGTTTCATAACTTTTTATGCTTTCTTTGAATTGTGGTGAAGGAAATGGGAAAAAAAAATAAAAAAGAGAAAAAAAAATTAGAAGTTTGATTATTTAAATTAAAGAAGAGTGAGTAAAATGGATACACTAATAGATGTGATAAAAAAATATTAGAAATAATTATATTATATAATGAATTACTAATTAATGTATCTTTAGTGGTATTTTATTGATGTTGAATATTTTAAATAAATCTATAAAAAATAGGTTTCATGTAAGTCCATGAAAATAACTCTTCTGTTATGTTAATCTTTAAACATATATGTTACTACTATTATCACTTTAAAATAATAAAAAATGAAAAGAAAATAAATTAAAGCCAGGATCTTAAATATTTAAAGCCAAAAAATTCAAGAGACTTTTTGAGTTTTCCTTAATTTAAAAAACAAATATAACAATGACACAATTTGGAAAACTAAATTATTCATTTACTCCATTACTGAGAACCCTATACAGAACTATTTTTTGCATACTTTTTGTAATGTTAGTTTAAAAGGAAACATATCCAACACTCCTAATCTCCTACATTTGTTCCATAAGTCTCTCTAATATCAGTTTTTTTTTTTATTAAATATCAAAAGCTAATAACTTTACCTGGTCAATAACCATAGCTGGTTATGTCGCAAATTTGACAATAAACCTGGTTTTTCTCTATGCAAGGATACTTTCTCTTACATCTTACACACATAATTGTCTTCTGCATACCTAAATATGGATGTAATTAAAGTCAAAGACCATTCAAATTTTCAAATAACAGGAACAAGATAAAACTCATAATGCATTTTTATGAAATTAATAAATTTATAAATTAGTTCTAACTGACTTAATCACATCCAAATGAATCAGATTCATATTCTGATTAAACCAAATCATATATAGTGTTAAAATGTGATAGCAGAACATTTAAAAAAACGGCAAACACATCCTTATGCCTTAACAAGAAGTAATTAAGAAAAGAGCTTAACCATATTAGGTTAATAAATAATCATTGAAAATAAATTGAAAATTAAGAAGTGTGAGAAAAAGAGTAAAGGAACACGAGCAAGGGAGAATTAAAGGAAAAGAAAATGATATTTTGACATAGCTTTTAAAAGATACTCCTATATTTCACATCCTGATATAAAAAAAATATTTTAATAAGTCAATTATGAAGCTCTTTTGAAAGGTATGACAGTCATATCTAAGTGATTTTTTAAGAAATTATGAAACTCTTTTAAAATGTATGATACCATATCCAGATAGTTTCCTCTGTTTTGGTATGTGGTTTATTGAGAAAGACTTTTGAACTCATGTTGCAAATATGAAAAGTAGAAACCTCATGCGTCGTTAATGTTGGTCTCCTTTTGAAAAAAATATAGTTCAAGTGGTTTTCTCTGTTTTGATGTGGTTTGCTGATAAGTACTTTTGAACTCGTCTAATAGATATGGAAAATAAGAGTCTCGTGTGTTCATGTTTCCTCTTATTTTAAAAAGATACAATTATAATGTTATGGAAAGTAACAACATTCAAGTGATTTTCTCTGTTTTGATATGTGGTTTGTTGATAAATATTTTGAAAACCAAATAAAAAATGAAAAGCAGATATGAACGTAGCATACATAAGTGAATAAAAAATTATTTTTTACCATGTAACAATGTTAATGAGTGTAATGACGCGTAAGGATATCAAAGTATCATGATTCTAAAGGAAATAAAATTTGAAATTTATATACGGTCCTTGGAGTTGTCTTTGCTATTCTCTAACTATAGTTTGAGATTAGTTTAAAAAATATATATGTTGAAGATTTTATGTCGACTAGAGATAAGGTCAATTCATGATATATAAGTGAGGACAATCCTCTCCTTACAAGCTGATTTTGTAAGGTTGGTTAAGTTAGGCTTAAACTCACTTTCTAATATAGTATCAGAGACTATCCTAACAAAGATTGATAGGCCTATCAGGCCACTACCCACAAATATGTAGTTTTTCACGCACGAGTTGAGTGAGTAGTCTCGGCGTGAGAGGAGTGTGTTAGAGATCTTACATCAAGTAGTGATAATGTCAATTCATGGTATATAAGTATATAAGTAGGTACGATCTTCATTTTACAAGCTAATTTTATAAGGTTAAGTTACACTTAAACTTACTTTCTAATAATAATATATGTAATCTTCAATATAAATTTTTATTTCATGTATTATCCAAATGAAACTTTAATTTTGATTGAAAAGTAGTACAAATAAGCACTTATACCTGCATATGAAGAAGAATGGTATTGGTTGGGATTGGTGGAGACAGTGTGAATGGGAGGAGAAGGAGAGGAGGGTTTGGTCCTGATGGCTGGAACAATGCTGTTGATGTCTGCAGAAGAACAATCTTGGTTTCCATTTCCTTTGTTGTTGAATGAGTGCTCTGTGAAAGTGTTACCGTCTTGGTTTATGAACACTTGTGGATACAGCACCAGAGTTGGTCCACAGCCATCATTTCTACTATAAAGATTGCTTTGTTGCCTCAAAGCTCTGAGGATTTCATTTATGTTCGAGAACGAGAATTCACCCATTCCACTCTTCTGCTTTCGAATTAAGCTATCAATATGCAAACTTTGTCATATTCTACCGCATTTATAGCATCTGATCACTAGGTTAGGTTTCATTGATTCAGGTTTAAAAACTATTTTTTTTTTTTTTTAAGAATATTGAGCCATGGACATGACGAATATATTCACCACCCACTAATAAGTCCCTTCACAAGGAAGATGTTTGGCACTTACATAAGAGATAAATTCGGAGTATTACTCCATAGAAAACTTTTCAAATGGTGCAATTCTGCTAAAGAATTATCAAATCGGATAAGTTTTGAAAAAAATTATCCATATACAAGTAAATTGTACTGTTATGAAAACGACGTTATCCGTGACAAGAATTTGAATTTGTGAAAGTAAAATCATGTAAGTTTATATTATTTAACACGACATTAATTAAATGTTAGTTATTTTTTATTTTAAATAAATTACGTGTTAATATGATATAATTTTATTTTGAATTACATTATACTAATTTTAATCTTAATTAAAATAAAAAAATTAATCTTAATTAATATTAATCAAAGTGATGTTGTTAATTTTCTATTAGATTTTTTGTCATACAATCTAGGATGCAAAATGTCAGGGAAATTGGTGATGGAAAAGATAAGATTACGAAATAAGAGAAGTATAGTATACAACAATTCAAGAATGAGAAGAGGAAAAAATAAATTTTAATATAAAAATCTTATGAGAAGGACAGAAACCACACACCTAGTTTAGAAATCTCACTGTAAAGTATCAAAGAGTAGAATAAGAACTTTAAAAAAAAAACCTTACAAATAAATTGACAAACAGTAAAAACACTAGTTTATCAAATCACTAACATAAACTGATCAGGTAATTAGAGTATATTCAAAGAGTAAGATAAATGAAAATCTAAAAATATCGTATAGATATTTACATTGAGAAGAATAAGTGAATAAAATCTTATAAAGAACAAAACATAAATAAAAATTTATGCAACCACCTAAAATAAGCAGAAATTCAAAACTCTAAAATTAGTAAGAACGGTAGAATATTTTTTTCTCACTAACCTTGTGAATCGTTAGGTTATTCACTAAAACTCTTTCAAATTGTTAAAATATATTTTTTTTTATTTTAAAAATAAAAAGTTGTTGAGTCTAATTTGAAGAAGAACCTATGTATAAAGTTGTAAAAATCAACAAAGTTAATCAAACCACTGTTAAAATCAAAATACTTGAACATTCTAAATAATGTAAAAACTGGTTTTCAAACCAAAGTGATTTAATTACATTGAGAACATTCTTTTTATGAGCAATAAAAAGAAAGGTAATTACACTGGCAGCATAATCATGACGAGAAGAAAAGGAGAGTCAAGTTTCTACGCTGAGGCCATGTTTTCAACGTCACCCCATTACGGAAGGATGATTTCACGATTCATTGAATTATCAAGATTTCAGTTGCAATACAAGGCACGGTAAGCCAACAAAGCACACATATTAATTAACCAACTTCAAAGAAAAAGGAATCCAGCATCAACCTCTGGTTCAAGAGAAATCAGCTTATGAGACATCCGTTTTTTGGTTTTCATCTGTGCTCAAGAACTGAGTTTTTGATGAATTTTGCTTGATGGGATCTCAGTGATCTTGATTATTAATCATCATCAAGTTTTAGATTCTTGCTCACACTTAACCTTATTATCTTTCAAAGAGCATATTCGGATACGAGTTTCATCTCAGTGGTATTGATGTTCCCGAATAAAGATCTACATATTTAGGTGCCACAAATAACAACTGTCACAAAGATCTATAACAACTGCCACAAAGATCTACATTAAGTGCATTTTTTTCATACAAGATTTCATTTTTTATTATAAAATTGAAATTATGTTAGAATTGATTAATTTGAATCTAATTGAGATTAAATATTCATGACCTAAGTCAGATTTATTTGTATCTGAAATAACATATTTTAAGGGTTTACGATTGTGATTTTGATATTTTTGGGTTATCATCTTGCTAACTTCCCATTATAATGATGCATATACATTTCAAAAATAAAGTTCTCTGAGTCACATCCATGTAGAGGAAGAACACTCATGAAAGTTATTTAGGATAATATGAGTCATATATAGAAGCACACACTTATAATTGTACAAAATAAGTTTACAAACATGCATCCAAACCAGGTTAGTGGTAGATTATACAGACATTTAACAACAACATTAAAACCTTGATTACTTAACAGAATGCTGATAAGCTTGCAAAGTTCTTGAGCTTGAATTGCATTTTATTATAATTAAGCTACTGCCATTGATTGCAGTTTATGGCTACATATTAACTTTAAGAGAAATTCCCCCTCTTCATTAGGCCATAACCATGATTGTAGTTTATGTCCTGCCAGTTTTTAACAGCAAAAGAGTAGTTGTTTCTGTCCTGCCTGTTTAACAACAAAACAACAAAGGATAACAATAAAATAATAAAATTAAATAATAATTATATTTTACTGAATACAGTATCAAAATATTAACTCATTATTAATTGCACTACTTTGTTGTGGATAGTCACGTTAATATATAGTTTACGTAATTTTACCTCTCCATAGGCAAATTACGCCTGCTTCGATCGATATCCGTGATGCGCCTACATTCATATAAGAAGAAATGATGAACCCTAGACACACCTGATGAAAATCACATGCAAATCTAAAAATGAGGATATGCTGAGAAGGAAAAAAAAATTCTTTTGTTTATATCCTTCTCTTATGATTGCTATTTGTGAAATTAAAAACAAAAAAACTATATAATCTATCATGAATTACTTATGGATAATAGAAAAACAAACTGAACTCAAGAGTCAATGAATAATTTCCAAGAGGTCCTTGAGTATCTTGTTATTGATGAACTCTTTCTTCTTTTTTTTCTTTGACAATAGTAATGATTTTCCTTTGATTAAGCTGTTGTGAAGACATGAACATACCTTGGTGGCTCATCATCTGAATCCTCATCTTCTGATGCTTCCTCAGAATTTATATCCCCGGCTTCAGATTCTTCAGATTTTAAATCCTCGGCTTCAGATTCTTCAGAATTAAAATCCTCGGCTTCAGATTCTTCAGAATTTACTTCGGCTTCAGATTCTTCAGAATTTAAATCCTCGGCTTCAGATTCTTCAGAATTTAAATCTTCGGCTTCAGATTCCTCATAATGTGTATCCTCAGTATCACTACCTTCTGCATCTGAACCCTTTCCATCATAATACTTATCATTTCTCTGAGAAAAGCCATTTCTCTGAGAAAAGCCACCTGTTCAAATATCATAACCAATAAACTATTGAACTTGTATTTAACAATTTCAAATCAAAGGATTAATAATTTAAGAAACTAAACTTTAATTAGTGAATTTGATCATTTGAGTTAGGTATTGTTAAAAGAGGAAAAATCGAGTGAAATCAGATTTCTCATCCAATCAATAATGGTACTGAAAAAATCAGTCTAGATGAAGTAATAGTTATTGCAAAATGAATGAATTTTTATTTTACTCTTTTAAAAATATTCTAAAATCAAAAACAATATTTTTTATATTTAGTTTTATGTAACACTAATTGAATTTAAATATGAATGAAATTTTATTTCGAGATTTTTATAAGAAGAATTCTAATTTACTATTTATGTGTTGAACAGAAGGTGAAGTTAACAAAAAGGTGAAAAGTAAGATATACTAATAGCATATCGCATTTAAAATAATTAATAAGATATATCAACAAATGATATATTATCTATTTTAAAATGGATACTAGAGATTAAAAACAATAATTTGAATTTTTCAGAGATAAAAATCAGATATATATTTTACGGGAACTAAAATTTACACATTTTTTTAAAGACTAAAACTTGTGATTTCAAATTATATAGGGGTGAAAAACAAAGAAAAAAAATTAAGAAGACCAGAATTAATTAAACTTGCTAATTTTGCAAAGGTTAAAACTATATTTAGACTTATAAAAAAAATAATCTAATCCAATGTTCCTCTTCTTTTAAAATGACCAGTTTCTCTAAAGATTATTCTTAATAATGAAGTAGAATTATAATCTTAAATTTAGTTGTGTGTTATATAACTTTGTGTATCATGTTTTCTTTTGTTAATATTTCCTATACTTGTTCTTACAAAATTTTCTGACCCCACCTTACTTAATCTAAACACACCCATATGTCCTAGATGTACATGAAGATGATTTTTTTATTTTTTATTTATTTATTTTTTTTATTATTATTATTTTTTTACAATAACCTTGTGTATAAATCAGAAAACTACAATATTTAGAAGGAGAATAAGAGATTCAAGAAAAAACAATAAGAAGGAAATGTAGATTATTAAACATAAATAAAACAAGTATTAAGTTTTTTTTTCAAAATCATTAAAAAAAATTGATCAAAAATCATTTTTGAAAAAAATTAATGAGAATCTTATTTTATAAATCATATAAAATATGGTAAACATATTTTTCAAATTTAAAATTTTTGAGAAACTAAAAATATGAATGAATTAATTAAAGTTTATCTATAAGGCAGGCTAAAGTAATAATACTTAGTTGTTTAACTAAATAAGAAAGTTATTATGTGTACATGTTCTTAAAAACTTTTATATTTCTAAGCATGCATGCATGTTGTTTAAACTTGTAAGCATTTATATATTTTAAATTTTATATATTGTAGCAGAGATACTTATTACAAAATATATAGTGGTGATATAAGGCGAAGAGAAAGATTCTTCATCATCTTGAAACTTTCAAAACTTTTAGACTATAGTTTGCTTTTATGATGTAACTTAGAATTTTACGTGTGTTTTTGTTTTATATTCTTTATATATATATATTTTGGTGCAATTTAAACTTTTTTTTTCAAAATTACTTTAAAAATATTTTTAGAATATATAATAGATTGTGTTAAAATATAATTGGTTATTTTATATGTCATAAATAATTACTTATTGTAAATTAAATTATAATTTATTATAATTTACTATACTTAGATAAATTAATCAATTATTTGTTGGTAATTATTGACCAATTTGATGAGTCGATAGATTGACTGCTTAATTATGTGTTGATAAAATTCATTAATAATAATATGGTACAGACAGATTTAAATTTATTGATATGATTACTATCTATTTAAATGCGTCAATGATTATCCGTCATTAAATTTACAAATTTTTATAATAATGATATATTACTGACAGATTTAAATCTGTTAGTATCTATTCAAATGCGTCAATGATTATTAGTCATTAAATTTCTTATATTCTTTATATATATATATTCTATTTTTTTTTGTGCTACTTAAACTTTTGTTTTTCAAAATTACTTTAAAATTATTTTTAGAATATATAATAGATTATGTTAAAATATAATTGGTTATTTTATATGTCATAAATAATTACTTATTGTATATTCTAATCAATTAAATTTATTATTTAAAGTAATAATTATTATAAATAAAATTATAATTTATTATAATTTATTGTACTTAGATAAATTAATCATCAATTATTCGTTAGTAATTATCGATGAATTTGATCAGTCGATAAATTGACCGCTTAATCATCTGTTGATAAAATTCATTAGTAATGATATGTTATTGACAGATTTAAATCTGTTACTATCTATTCAAATGCGTCAATGATTATTAGTCATTAAATTTGCAAATTCTTGTAGTAGAAGATTTTGTTACCGAAATTTTGGGAGTTCAACAACAACTAAATCTTTGGATTCTAAAACTCATTTTTCTAGTATCCTACATCTCCTAACTATTGAATTAATTTTTTAGTACTTAAACTTATCCAACAAACACTAAGAAGGAAAAATCCCTCTAAATATACATGTTTTAAATGAAAATGGACACTTGAACTTATTGGCTCAAAGTTACTACTTGAACCATAACATTTTTAATGTAAAATGAATATTAAGTTGTAAATTTAATTAATTTTGTATTTTTATTTAAATGAGTTATATTGGATGTACTTATTGAGATTGGTGAAATTTGTATGATTATTTGGCTACACACCTAGGATGGTATGTTAAGTATTGTTTGATTTGTATATTAAATATTGACACCTATGTTATAATAGAGATCTGAATCACATAAATTAAAAATATCAGGTGATGAGAGTTGAGGGGAGAGTTCTGACATATCGTGACATTCGTGGATACATGACTTGAGTTGTATTGAACTGACCCTAAAATTCTTGTACATTCTGACATATGTTGATACATGGCTTAGGTTGTAATGAACTTAGTCTATTTGTTTGTAAATCTAAATCTTATATATTGGAATAGATGTTAGTATATGGTAGGACTTACTTAATATGAGTCTTCGGTCTTTTGAGAAGTGTTAGTCGATATTTAGTTTGTTGAATATCCTAAATTGTATAGATAAATGTGTGATCTATATTATTACTATATGTTGATATTTGAAAAAGATTGAATGGTTGTGTTCTGTAAATTAAAATGTCTTCTTTTATATATTTTTTCTTATATTAAAATTTTATTAAACAACTTACTTTTATATATCTTATTTATATTCTAAACTGCGATGATTATATTATATATGAATACGTACAAAAAAAAATACAGAAACTTCATTTTATTTTTTTATAAATATTTATGTATAATAAAAATGTATTAGAAATACATTATATATAGAATGCTACAAGAAAATTTATAAGATTCTAGTAATTAGTAAAATAATCTTAAAACATTAATTCATTTTATTTTAATAATAAATAAATAAATGTGTATGTTGTATACATGTTTCTAAAATTTGGATTTAAAACATTTTTTGTAACATTAATTACACGGGATATGTCATTGTAAAAGTAGTACCTTGTTGTTGTCGTGTGAGAAGCTCGTAAAAGAGGTACCCTGCAAATCAGAAAAAATGGCATATGATTTGTAATTAAGTTATATAATGAAAAGAATATTAAAGCACAAATGAATAAAGAAAAAGGGATTCCCATAGGCATTCAGGGTAGCCTATTAATAATTTGTTACTTCTGTTCACTCAACCATGTTGTGGCAGTTAAAAATAATACTAAAATATTTAAGATATATTTCATAATAGTACCAAAAAAAAAAAAAAGGTTTAGAAGAGTAAACTTCTTTCTATCTGTCTCTCTCTTTTTTTATTATGAAAAAAAAAAATTAAAAACTTCTAGGCACAAAGTTTACATTAGCTCTCCACTTATTTTATTATGCGTTTAACATATGTTCTTGTATATTATTGGAACATGCATGCACAAAATAAATTTATATTATTAAAAATATTCATTTTAATGTAACATGTTTTTTTATTATGTGTATGTGTTTGGAATATTTACTTTTTCATTATATATATTTATAATATTTTAAATTTAAATATATATATATATATATATATATATATATATATATATATATATATATATATATAATATTTTATATATATATATATATATATATATATATATATATATATATATATATATATATATATATATATTGTATTAGAAATACTTGAATATATACTATATAATATTTGGTAACGCATGTGTCAATATTGTTTAAAACTTTAAATTGGCTTATTTATTGTAATATTACTTAAATGATACTTTATTTTATTCTTAATATCACTAACTAAGAGACTAATCTCATTTACATGTTATTATAAGATTAGTACCTATGTCTTGTTTATTCATATCGGCCACTTGACGCCCTGTAATAAGTGAAAAAGAAAATATTAATAACTAATGCATATAACATATAATTTGAGATGAAGTAATTAAAATATACTTAAAAAAATTTATTCCCTTCTCCGGATAAATTTGAAATGCTTCATTTGTTATCTTCAAAGTAGTTTAATAATATTTTGTGTGTCCTTAAATGGTGCTTTAGAAATAATGACGCATTTCAAAATTAAAGAAACGAAAAATGTACAAAATTTGTAAGAAAGACTAAAATTAATCTCTGAAAATATTAATAAAACGGAAAACATCTTTTACCAAAATTAGGTACAAGGCAAGTATGTGTTTATACTAATCAAGCTTGTATAATTCATATATTGTTGCATATTTTCAATTTTTAAAATAAAATATTTTATTGTATCATTAAGTAAATGGTATATTTTATTGAAATATTGGTACCTCGATTGTTTGAATTATGGAGGTTTATGGTAAATATATTTTCAAATTTCAGATTTCTGAAAAATTAAAAAATGGGATATTTCATTGTAAGATCAGTACCTTCTTTTGTTGGTATCTGCATTTGATCCTTGAACGAAGTCCCTACAATCAGAAAAAAATAACATAAGATTATGTAAAGAAAAATATATTAAAACACAACATAAGTATTCAGGTAACTTATTAGCATAAAAAATATTTATCGTATAAAAAAATAGAATTAAAAGAATAAACTTCTTGATATCTTCCTTCCTCTTCTTATTCAATCTTCATTGATATCTTTGAAATAATTTTTATATTTATTAAAAATATTCATTTGCTCAAAAAACAATACACAATTTTTTAAGAAAATTAAAAATAAACTCTGAGAGTTCCAGTGAAAGAAAAAAAAAACATATTTTATTGTATTAGATATCATCTAAAACATGTGTTTATATTGTTTGAATATATATAATTCAAACAAAATAATAATGGTATTGTTTAAAGATGCAACCATGTGAAGTTAAGAATAATTAATGAATGAAAATGGATTGAAAAATATGATGAAAAGAAAAGAGAAGCATGAAAGGAAATTTACTGGGTGGAAGAGGCAAAGGAACTTTACTGTTTTGAAGAGGCAGAGGAAATTTAGGGTTCCAATCAGTTGGGGGAGTTTGGAGTTTTTTTGGTTGTGTTTTTGTTGAAGCATGGATTCTTTTGGTGAGCGTAACCACTTCTTCTTTCCTCACTATATCACCCCGAGAGTTTCGTTTTTCAACGGTTTTTTTCCTTAAACTAAACATCTTCCTTAAACCCAGAAACCACTCCTATTTCTTCCTTTGTGTTGGCAATGGCAACAACCAACCAAACTACTAATAAATACTTCAACAATGGAATCAGCTTCTATAGGTTTAGTATCTTCATCTTCTTCCAAGAATAGAACCCTGTTCTTTACTTCATTGCTTACAAAATAAGCTAACCAATTCTTTCTCTGTTGCGCCTTATCTGTTGGTTAGAAAATAAGACAGAACATTGTATTATGGGATATAAAGTACTGTTTGGCTTTCGTGTAACACTGATGTCATACCAATTAGTGATTACAGTGACGTGGCAAAATTCAAAAGACAAATGAATGGTTGTTATGAATTTGAGAATAAAAAGGAGTTTCGAATAAAGGAAAGTTTAAATTATGTTTGTTTCTTTGTTGCTATGCAATAGGTGTAGATAGCATTGAATCTTAGTGTTTGATCATTATGACCAAGATATTTATATGCTCAATGATACCTACAAAATCAAAGCTACTTGTGTTATATAAAAATTTAATTTAGAATAGTTTGATTTTTTTTTTAAAGTTTGATTTTTTCCAACTCCGACTAGTTACCCCAATTGTTCTACACATTATTGCCATATAATGTCACTGTTTTGGTTTTTAGTATTAGGATGGTATTCATGTATAAAACAAAGGAGGTATCAACATGTTTGTCCAAGACTTTTTGGAGTGTTAATTATTTCAAAATTTGAAATGCAAATTTCAAATTCAGAAGCATCCAAGAGATAAATAAAGGAAGATACTATCATTAATATTTGTCAGAAGACTTTTTTGTGTTTTTATGTGTCAAATTTAGAAGTCTACCAAAAGAGAAATGAAAAGAATTGGTGGAAGAAAGGAGGAAGGTTCAAATGTCAACATGAAACCTCCACTTGGCTTGCATTATGTCATATTTTAACCTACCATGACACATGGAACTTTAATAGTCGATATAAGAAATCAAGGTGGATCTTCCCTTTCATCCAAACAATGCCTCTGTCATTTCTCATTGTCAGTCTCCATATGTGGTTTGGTTAGTTCATAATTGAATGGAGCTATACTACAATGTGTTATTTTTTACTTCAAATTTCATATTCTGTAAGATTTTTTTCTGTAAATTTCTTGTAGATTTTTTAAATTCCACTAAACATTATTTAGCTGGAACAAGTATTAAGTGATAAACTAGATATATACTGATTTGAATACCATAGAATAAAATATACCCTTTGTTCAAAAGTATACAAGAAATTCTAAAAAATTTTCACACGTTAACAAATGGTTGTCATAACTTGAATCTTCAACTCGTTTCTGCATTATTACTTTATCTGAGCTAATGAAGTGACTTTCCTATCTAGAACTACAACCGTGTGAAAAGCTTGCTCTTCTCTTTAATTAGTCAAACATTAGATATTTGTTTTACATTTATGACAACAACAAAAAAGGAACAAAAGTCAATGTCTATTTATGCATTTGTCCTAGATTGGTTTTTTGTATTAGGACTATGTAATAAATTATACATGCAGATTACAGAATCTTACCTGTGACACTTAATTTGGACTTCTGTGATCTGAGACTTCTCAACTAGTGAATTGTTGTCCTAGTTTGTTCTGTTTCTGGATTTTGTTTCTTTTCTCTAAAGAAAATACTTTCTCTATCCCCATTTTACAGGCATTAGGATTAGAACTTCAATTTAGTTTTCTTATCTTTTCTTCTATATGCCATCAAACAAGGAGTAAAGAACTATGGTCATGAAAGTTTCCCTTATTTTGGTCCTCTTTTCAATTTTCTGTGTCACTTTCAAAACGTGCACTGAAGTTGATGCTCAAAATGATTACACCAATGATCCAACTCTCACCAAGAAAGAATCTTACATGAAAGCCACAAGTTCAGAACCAACCAGATTGAACAAGGAAGAAGATGGAGTTTATGACATGTCAGAAAATCCTCACAAAAGGTCAACAATGTTACGCCTAAGGCGTAGGCCAATGAATCATGGCAACGACCCTAAAACACATGCACTGGACTCAGCAATCAGGGATTTGGTCAGAATTCAGACTCTTCATAGAAACGTCACAGAGAAAAAGGAAAGTATCTTCATCCAGCAGCAGAGCAACCCTTCTAATGCTTTTATAGCATCATTGGAATCTACCAAAGATGAGTTTTCAGGTAGCATTATGGCAACCTTGAAGTCTGGAGCATCTCTTGGCACAGGAGAGTATTTCATAGACATGTTTGTAGGAACACCTCCTAAACATGTTTGGCTGATACTTGACACTGGCAGTGACCTCAGTTGGATTCAATGTGACCCTTGTTATGATTGTTTTGAACAAAACGGACCCCTTTATAATCCCAAGGACTCTAGTTCTTATAGGAACATAAGCTGCCATGATCCTCAGTGCCAACTGGTTTCTTCCCCGGACCCTCTTCAGCCTTGCAAAGATGAAAACCAAACATGTCCTTATTTCTATGAATATGCAGATGGTTCCAACACCACAGGAGATTTTGCATTAGAAAAATTTACTGTAAACCTCACCTGGCCTAATGGGAGGGAAAAGTTTAAGCCGGTAGTGGATGTGATGTTTGGTTGTGGTCATTGGAATAAAGGCTTTTTTCATGGAGCTGCAGGGTTGTTAGGACTTGGGAGAGGACCTCTCTCCTTTTCCTCACAGCTTCAATCTATCTACGGTCACTCATTTTCTTATTGTCTCACTGACCTATTCAGCAACACAAGCACTAGCAGCAAATTGGTCTTTGGTGAGGACAAGGAGCTATTGAACAACCAAAATATGAACTTCACTTCATTTCTTGCAGGAGAAGAAACCCCAGATGATACATTTTACTATCTTCAAATAAAGTCCATCATGGTTGGTGGGGAAGAGCTTGATATTCCAGAACAAACTTGGCATTGGTTATCAGAAGGTGCTGCTAGTGCTAGTGGTGGTACCATTATTGATTCAGGCTCTACCTTGACTTTTTTCCCTGAACCAGCTTATGGTATTATCAAAGAAGCCTTTGAGAAGAAAATTAAAGTGCAACAAATTGCTGTAGGTGATTTTATTATGTCTCCATGTTACAATGTGTCAGGAGCCCTGCAAGTGGAGCTGCCTGAATTTGGGATTCATTTTGCAGATGGGGCTGAGTGGAATTTCCCAGCAGAGAACTATTTCTACCAATATGAACTGGATGAAGTTATTTGCTTGGCAATTTTGAAAACTCCTCATCACTCTCATTTCACAATTATTGGAAACTTACTACAGCAGAATTTTCACATTCTGTATGATATGAAAAGGTCTAGGCTGGGATATTCTCCAAGGAGGTGTGCTGAGATTTAGTATTAGCATCATATTATTAGCTCTTAGAAATGTAGTTTATTTTTCTTCTATTGTACAAGTTCAGACCATCAAAATAAGATGGAAAACCAAAGTATAGATATGCAATTTCCCTCAGAAACAAAGAATCAGAAGATTGATATTTTATGATGCTATATACATCAAACAAATAGTTGTCTGTAGTTGCAGAGAATGATGGTTAATGTGAGACAAATATTATATAATATGAGAACAAGTCAAATGGTAGTAGGTATGTAACGATTGTGTGGCTGGTGAAAATGCTAATATATTTCAAATTCTATACTAGTATTTTAACAACCATTAGGATTTCTAAGGCTCCAAGCAAGAAAATAATCCAAAAATCGAAGCTTTCGTGTAATTTTTATGCAGAAAGCTACCTTTATCATTGTCGGCATAACTTATATATACCGGATTTTGAATTTTCAACATGGAATTTTCATCACTTTTGGAACTAATCATGACAGCTACTCATTACTTCATTCTTTAAGTTACATGTTTTCTTTGAAAATATGTTGTTGATAATACTGCAAAATTATTATATAATATAAGTGAATAGTTTATTATTATTACTCTTATTATTATGACATAGAAAATGGGTAAATATATTAAAAAAAAAAGAAAACAGATAAATAAATATCTTATTTCATTCACGTATATACATAGATGGTGTTTATTCATAGGCCTAGTCAAATTCTATCCACATGAATAGATTCTATGCTGCACGCACTCATTCAGCTGTTCCAGATGCCAAGGCCAATTATGCAAATTTTTAATTCATAAAACTACTTTTTAAATTTTATTTCTACTAATTTTAGATGTTGTCCCAAACATATGAAATTACAAATATTTTTCCTATAAAATATATATCAAAATTAATCAAAATCTTCCTCTCCAGATATGCTATAAAACTAATTTTAATGGTTTGAAAACCTGAATATTAAATCAATGACGTGCCCCATTCAAGTATTAATTTAAACTTATTACGATTTTTTTTGCATATTATGATTTTTTTTCCAAACCTACTAAACTAGAGTCTATTTTTGCTCTGGTGTAACAAAGTTGAAAAATTTCATAAAAAGACAAATAAATTCAAAATCAATATTTTAAATTATTATAAATGTAATTGTTGATCGAATTGATCCAATAGACACAAATTCAATAATCAATGTTCGGTTGTTATGTTATTTTGACCATTGAAAAGAAAGTTAAACAAAAATAAAGTTTATTAGGACCTATCGATATAAAAAAAGATTCAATTATAATTAATTAATTACATTTTAACCTAATCAAGTATTTGACATCTTTTGGATATTATGAATGAAATTTTATCTTTTATATTTATTGGATATCTGAACTCATATTTGAAGTGGTGTCTTATATTATACACTTAGACTATTATGTAAGTTAATCAAATCATGTAAGTTGATCAATGAGGTGAGTGAGGAAGGATGTATAAGTGAGTGAGTGAGGAAGGGTGTATAAGTGAGTATGAAAGTAATAAGTGAGTGATAGTTTCTTTAATCAGTGCTTTATATATATATATATATATATATATATATATATATATATATATATATATATATATATGTTTT
>Ga0209489_100323_pt1 | contig 84091 bp, 43 predicted proteins | sample SiratrowhiteBW_FD_187527 | JGI IMG/M metagenome (GOLD analysis project Ga0209489, IMG submission 187527) | Root nodule microbial communities of legume samples collected from California, USA - Siratro white BW (SPAdes) (version 2) | ecosystem: Host-associated > Plants > Roots > Nodule | place...
ATATAGTTTAATAAACTATATATATAACAAGCAAAGTTGTGTTGTTGTAGCCTGGAATGGAGTGAAGGGAGAAAGCAAAAGATCTTTTTGATTTTGTCTTTCTTCATCTTCTCAGCACTGCCGCCTTCGTCAACAACTCACTTTAGGTTTCTACTTTCTTTCAATTTCCATTTCCTTTAATTTCCTACACTTTCTCTTATTTTCATTACCATATGCTTCGACCACCGTATCTGCTTTATTAGTCAATTTGAGTGTATGGTTCCTTGAAATTGAGGTGAGTGGGTATTAGATTTTAGCTCACCCACCTCACTGCTCATCCTTTCAACCCTCCACCTTACCCAATGTTGCTTATTCTTTGTTAGTTCTTCAAGTAATTCATATGATCATATTCGGTTAGTGGTGTCTGATTATAAATTGTGACTTTGGGGTCCTGCTACTGAGATTCTTTTCATGCCATTTTCTTTCTTCCCTATCAAAATGAATGAGTGCAGCGGTCAGACTCTATCATGTTTGTGGGATTAATCTCTAGTGTGTTGTTGTTTTACCATGTGCATATCAACTTTGTTTAAAATCTTGCTTGAGCAGGTTGACAGAACAAGACGGATTTAAAGTATTGCTAGTATATATTTTGGCAAACCTTATGATTTTGTCACAATATCTGTTCAACACCAGTCATTTGAGTCTATCCATCAAGAGTATTTGTAATATTTATATACTGAATCATAAGGATTAGATTACTATAGGCACGATATTGTGCCCACATATCAGAATTAAATACTCTGCAATTTGTATATAATGTTTGTATCACCCTCTTTTCAACGCAGAAAAAACATATTTCATCCAATCTTTTTACTGATACTGCTTTTTTTTTTTTTTCTCGATTTTCCTTCATTTTATGATTATTTCCTTTTCCTTCAACTCTTAGGGCTGGACCTGTCAATTGATTAATTGCAGACCCAGATTTCATTTTCGTAGTCAAGTTTCTTGTGTATCGAAGTTATTTTACATTCCTTAATTGAAGAATGAATTGTCTATTAGACAGTTATTCTTCGATGAAGATATGCTTTATTTATTTATTTATTTTTGTTAAATAGAAATGTTAGATATACGTTTTATCTTGTTAAAATCAATTTATGAATATACGGAATCAAGTATCAATATGGAACATCAGTAATAACTAAATATGGAATTTATAGTCATGATATAATTTGTTATATAAAATTTAATATTATTCTGTTTACTGCAGAATCTTGAAATTGTACAAATCCTGAAGATTTATTTGCTTCTGTTTTCTTCATTTTGTGTAAATACGACCATTCCAAATGTTTTTATGTCCTTATTACTTACACATCGGATTGTACTCTATTTGTGCTTTATAAGATTGTGGTTGCTTATTTATATTCTCTCCATTTCAGATATTGTGATACAAGTTCCTTCTCCTTTTGATATGTTCTCCATGGAGATTGATCTTGAGGTACCTATATGTGAGCATGAGAAGCTTAACATTGGATCTAGTGGAAATGATGTTACAGATACAACGTGTGATATATGTATTGAGGAGCATAATATCAATCCTTTGTCAATGACTGCACACTGTAAGGAAGTTTTAAGTGAAAAAGCTTTATGCTGTCAGGATCCAGTGGATTTGAATTCTAATCAAGTGGATGCTATTGATAAATTTTCCATTAAAGAACCACAAAATGGCTTGGAATTTGAATCAAAGGAGGCTGCCTATTCTTTCTACAGAGAATATGCTCGCTCAGTGGGATTTGGCATCACGATAAAAGCCAGTCGGCGCTCAAAAAAGTCTGGTAAATTTATTGATATTAAAATTGTTTGTTCTAGATTTGGAAGTAAGCGTGAGTCCGGTGCAGCAGTTAATCCACGACCGTGTACAAAGACAGACTGTAAGGCTGGAATGCATATGAAGAAGAAGCTAGATGGTAACTGGATTATATACAATTTTGTAAAAGAGCACAATCATGAGATCTGTCCCGATGATTTTGTCAAGGGACGTAGCAAACAAATAAGTAATGTAGCTTGTCGTAAGAAGGGCATGCAATTGGCTCTAGACGAGGAAGATGTACAGTTGATCATTGAATACTTTATCTCTATGCAGTGTGAAAATCCGAACTTCTTCTATGCAATAGACCTGGATCAGGATAGACATTTGAGAACTGCATTTTGGGTTGACTCAAAAGGAAGATTTGATTATCAAAACTTTCATGATATTGTGTTGATTGACACTTTTTACCTAAAAAACAAATATAAAATTCCTTTTGTTCCTTTTGTCGGAGTCAACAATCACTTCCAGTACATTTTACTTGGATGTGCACTGGTTGGGGAAGAGTCTGTTTCAGCTTTGATGTGGTTAATGCGAGCATGGCTCAAGGCAATGAGTAACCTACCTCCCAAGGTGATTATCACGGACCAGGAGCAATTCTTGAAAGAAGCTGTTACGGAAGTGTTCCCAGATAAACGTCACTGTTTCTGTCTATCACATGTTTTATGTAAAATAACCAAGAATTTGGATTATATCATAAATCAAAATAACAATTTTATGGAAAAATTTGACAAATGCATTCATCACTCCTGTTCAGATGAGCAATTTGAAGAGAGATGGTGGAAATTGATGAATAGAATTGAACTAAAGGATGACGAATGGGTTCAGTCGTTGTATGAAGATCGTAAAAAGTGGGTGCCTACATTCATGCGGGACATTTCTTTGGCTGGATTGTCAACAAATGTAAGGTCTGAGAGTATATCATCTTTCTTTGACAAGTATATTTGTGTTGATTCTTCCTTTAAGGAATTTATTGAACAGTATAGAGTTTTCTCTGTAGACTGTTTTGACATTGAAGCCAAAGCTGACATTGAAACAAAACAAAAGCAACCTACGTTAAGATCTTTATCACCTTTTGAAAAGCAGCTATCTACAATTTATACAGATGCCATATTTAGAAAATTTCAGTTGGAAATATTGGGAATGATGTCTTGTCATCTCCAGAAGGAAACAGAAGGAAGGGAAAATCTAACATTTCTTGTTGATGATTTTGAGAAGCAGAAGAAATTTATTGTTTCTTGGAAGGAAGCAGATTTGTGTGTCTGTTGTTCATGTTTTTTATTTCAATACAAAGGTTTTCTATGTAGACATGCAATGCTTGTCCTTCAGAAGTCCGGCATAACCAGCATTCCATCCCATTATATCTTAAAACGATGGATGAAAGATGCAAAGGCCAATCAATTTTCTGTTGACATAATTACAAGGACTGCTAATCGAGTTCAACGTTTTAATGACCTTTGTAGGCGGGCAATTGTATTAAGTGAAATTGGATCTTTATCTGAAGATACTTACCTTGTTGCATCTCAGGCCATGGAAGAAGTGTATAAACACTGTGTGAACACAAAATATTCTGCTAGAAGCACTTCAGATCCCAACAAGTTGGCTCTTAATGCTTTTGATGTTGAAGATAAAAATTATGGCTGCCACAGGGCAAAACCTACTAAGAAAAGAAAGTCATTCAATAAAAGGGTTAGTTGATGATCAACTGTTATGATGCTGCTAGAACTTGTTTTGACTTATAGTAAGTGGTGGACCTTCTTAAACAGATTTTGTGTGTTGCAGGAATGCTCTGATCCAGAAAGAATCAATAGCAAGATGATGGATGATTTCGGAAAGAGGGTTTGCCCATTTATTACTTTTTTGGCCTTGTCATGCACGGATAAAGCTTAGAACTCTTATATTGCTCATACTTTGTAGGATCATCAGTGTTATAATTATGTGCAGGAACAGAGAATTACTAGAGCTCACAACTTCAATAATTGTTACATTTCTCAGCAGGACATGCAAACTGTGGTACGGGATATGTCTCTGGCCATGATTGTCCATAAGTATCTAGCGATAGTACTTTAAGCATAGCAGTTTTCGTAAATGTTCATTCTCCTTTCAATTTCTATTTTATTCTTTGGGTACGTAAGATAAGTTTTTGTTCTCACAGGACTTGGATTCTAGAGCTTCAACCCTTGATGCCTATTATGGGACTCAAGAGAGTGTGCTTGGAGATGTATTATCTTGTCTTATCTGTACTTTTTTTGTAATTGGATAGTGTATAAATTAACTGTTTATACTTTTTAAAGGCGCAGCTGAACTCAGTCTCTATCATGCATGATGGCTATTATAGCGGTCAACCGGCCGTTCTAGGGCTGGTAGGTACCATGGACTTTCTCCTAGGCTCTCTTAATGAGAGATGTTTATGGATCTCATATTTTGTTTCAATCCTCAGAGGCAATTGCATTCCATGGCAAGCGGTGGTCCGCATTATGGGATGCAGCACAGCATGCAAGGACCGGTAGTGAGTTATGGCTTACATTTTGAAACTTTATGGCTCAAAATTTTTAATCCAAGATAATTAGCTTCTGGTGGTTTGTTTTCACAGCTTCAAGGACAACTCACTTTCAGAACGCCAACAGTACAAGGGTGTTTTGACCTTCAAGATAGTATAGAAGCTATAGTATGTACTTAAATATTTCAGTTATATTTGCACTTCAGTTTGCACTGCCAGGTATATTCATGAGATGTGGTTTTGTTTCAGGAAGAACCTAGTAGGACTTCACAGTTCCATGGCATTACATCGAAGCAACAAGAAGTTGATAAATCACTTTCCTGATATATGGAAGAATACAGTTTTCTTTCCATGTTAGATTAAAGATGTATATCATGTATATGGATAATGTGGACTAGTACTAACAAAGTTCTTTTTGCTTGGAGAATGGGGAAAAATTGCACTCTTAACAAAAACGAGAAAAAGATGACTTCCAGTTCTACTTAAAGTGTTCACACTTAGTTCAAGTCCTCTGCCGCTAGAAAGTGCTGATAAAAGTGTTTACTACTTAAAGTGTATCCAAGAAGAGCCGAAAATAAGATATGTATTTTATATTTAAGTTATATAAAATATGTTAACAGACAACATATATGGATATATAATTGTTGATTTTTGAAGTAATTGTTTTTAATAATGTGAAGTTTTTACTTGTGTCTGCATTACTTTTTGTTATCAATATATGAAATAAAGATAGAAATAATCTTTTAAAATTAGGTACTCATATTCTCTTTAATAAGAGAGGACAAAGATTGATAATTGTGTATCAAGGATGTAATTCTTAAGTTACATATATAACCTATAATGTTTTTGGAGGAAATTAATTTTCATTAGAATCAAACAATCACAATAAGTTTTATAATTGTTGGTCCTTAATTTGATCACTTTATATTTCTCTAATTAAATAATCAAATATGATTTTTTTTTAACTAATATTAGAATGTTTGTTGGTGTGAGATAAAAAAGAAGATAGACATTTAACAATATTTCTCTATTTCACAAAGATCAATTATATTTCTTTTAAGAATTTTTTATTGTTATTATAGGGTAATATTAACAGTTAAAAAATCTCATTTGAGTCATTCATATGTTTATAACTACATATATAAATCAATAAACAAGATAAATTCTCTTACAAATTTATTTATTTAGATTATTATTTTTATAATTATTTATTATGAAAAATAATTTAAATTAAAATCGTAAAAGACTTGTATCTTATTATTATAATCTCTATTGTAATAAAAAAATTAAATTATAAAAAAATATTTTATAAAATATAAATATTATATCAAATAATATAAATATGATAAAGAAAAATATTGTTAAGATAAGACTGAGTAATTGAATCTCAAATATACATATTTCCTGAACCAATATAATTACAAGAGTTGTGTTTGTAAGCATAATGACAAAATCATAAATGTATTTACCATCATTATACTAAAAAAAAAATCTAATTTTTTGAATTTTTATTTTGTCTTCAATAGTCACAAAATAATATATTTTTCACTTCTATAAATAACTAGAACCACCATGTTGTAATGTCTATATATGTGTTACAATTCATTATCTGGTTAATAATTGTAAATACTAATAAAATGGATCATATAAAGTCATTTTAACAAAAATATATAGAGATAAAAAAGTAAGACTACATTGACTAATTGTGAAAATTTGGACTAAAATGTTAACTAAATCACTTTATTGGATAATTTCTTTTTGTGAAAGTGAGAAAGACTAGTCTAGTTAGAAGGAAGGAGGGCATCTGAGTGCGGTTTATCTTTATCTTACATGAATTGTTTGGCGCTGTAAAAAAATTAGAAAGTAAGTAATAAACAGGGAGAGCGCGCGTGGGAATAGTGTAGTGAATTGTGAGTTGAGAGTGAATAGGGAGGTATTTTTTTCTGTCTTCAAACCCTCTCCCGCCAACAAGAAGAAAGTGCGGTTCTTGGGGTTCCCAACATTGTTTGATTCGTTCATTCGTTCATCTCTCAGAAGAGAAGTGCAGAGAAGAATCATCAGAATCAGTATCAACATGAGTGCTGTGAACATCACCAACGTCACCGTCCTCGACAACCCTGCCTCCTTTATCACCCCCTTTCAGTTCGAGATTTCTTACGAGTGTCTTGCTGCTCTCAAAGACGGTAACTTCTTCTCTCTCTCTTCCTTTAGGGTTTCTTCATCCTCTCTCTTTCCAACCACCATCCCCTTACAAATGTCTTCAAACCCTCACTCTCTAACCACTTAATCGCAACCCTCCCACCAGGAAGCCGGATCTCTGCACCCTCTTTAACCCCCTCCTTTTCTCATCCTTATCCATGCAACCCCCATCTAATTTAATACCCAAAACCCTGCTTTTTCTCATCCTTACAGTTTTCTTTGTCTTTCATTCTATTGGAGGGGGGATGGGTTACTCATCTCACAGTCGATGCTGAAGTAATCGATGTCTATATAACATTGCAAGTTGATGATTCTGTAAGACGATATTTTCTCATATCTTAGGTCTGGTTTGTTTTTCTTTTTAATTTCTAAAATTTGTATGCCTGCTGAGCACATTTTGTTCTTGACCAGATTCATGTTTCCCTAAAGATTGTCTCTCAGCACTTCACTACTCGGAGAAAACAGACCTGAAATGAAAACACATCTCCAGCTGTTTCTGTTAATTGGTTGCTAAAATCTTGTTTTCGATTTTTTTTTTTTTTCAAAACATCATGGATTTGGAATGAGGAATTGATGGTTGAGCGCCTGAAATCGTTTAGAGGACGCTCTTTAAAACAAAAATAAAAATGAGAAGGGTATCAAACAACCTTTACTGTTTGACCTTGTTCTGGTAATAGTTAATTTAAATTTTGTAATATATATTTGTATACGTGAAAGCCTATTGAAAATATTTTCTTGTAAGTGATCTTCTTGGAACAAAGTTTATCTAAATCATCATGTTGAATTTGGGTCTAGAAGTCATAATAAAGCCTATTTTTCTAACGTCTTCATTGTAATCTTACTCTCATATCATCTTGCTCCTGTGGCCTACTTTACCAAGTCTGGTTTTGACAATGTATGCTGTCTTGTGGTTGTGGGTGCAGATTTGGAATGGAAGCTCATTTATGTTGGATCTGCTGAGGACGAGACCTATGACCAATTATTAGAGAGTGTCCTCGTTGGTCCTGTCAATGTTGGAAACTATCGCTTCGTGTTACAGGCAAGTGTTATGAATATTAATCTTACGAATTCTGTGCTGCACCATGCAATTGCTCATACACTCACTCTAACTTTGAGAATACTGTTTGGTTTGCAGGCAGATCCGCCGGATCCCTCAAAGATTCGTGAAGAAGATATAATCGGTGTGACAGTGCTTCTGTTGACATGCTCTTATCTGGGACAGGAATTTATTCGTGTTGGCTATTATGTGAACAATGATTATGATGATGAGCAGCTGAGAGAGGAACCTCCACCAAAGGTTTTAGTTGACCGGGTTCAAAGGAACATTTTGTCTGATAAACCAAGGGTCACGAAGTTCCCCATCAATTTTCACCCTGAGAACAATGAAAATGAAGAGCAACCCCCTCCGTCCGAGCACCCCTCTGAAACTGGAGAAGATCCACTTGCCTTAGTTGATCGTGATCCTGCAGATGAGAAGGATTCTTAGCATTTTGTAGGTATACAGACCTTTCAATTCCTAAATCTCCATTAAATTCACTGTATGGATAATGATGCCGTTTTTTTGAATATCTGTTAGATGATGTGAATGGGATTTGTGAGCCCTTTCGAAGTAGGGGCCTTGGAGCTCTAGGTTTAAAATGACTGTAACGTATGAAAACCAGTTTCTTTGAATGAAGTTTTGCAATGTAAACCCAGTTTTATGGATTTATGATTTCTGATAGGCAAGAGGTTTCACTATAATATTTAGGTCGTTTTTTGAGTTTTCTTTTGTTCGTTTCTATGAGTTTTTGCTTAAAAATTATATGACTAGGGCAGGCAGTAAGCCGAGGGTGAACCTAAAGGTCAAGTGTTGAAATATTTGAAAATTGCAGCATCCTTTGTAAGGGTAAGGCTGTATATATTTATCCTCCCTAAACCCCATTAGGAGGACTAGGAGGGAGTTGTGCACCGGTTAGGACTGATCAGGGTTGAACCTGACATGATCCAAACTAAAAATTCTGGGTTGATCGTTATATAAATATGGATGAACCTGAAAGAGCAAATTTCATCTGTTAGGCAACTTCTTTCTACTATTTTCTTTTGTTAGATTTTTGTTAGGCAAGTTATATAGGGTATATATCTGTGGAGGAGTATTTTATAATACTGGAATGCCTGTTTCTCTCATATTGTAGCATAAGACCCTGTCATTCGTAAACTTCATCAAACAAATAGTTAGTTTAGCATGTTTTAATCATTGTTCGAATTTACAATAGAGAAAAAATATATGTTAAATTTTAAAGTCTTGCGATATAATTGCTTTTATGCACAATCGTGGGTTTGTCATATTTTCCTTAGAAAAACAGCCAATAATTTCTTTTATTTTTCAATCTTGACACGCTCGAAAAGTCAGGAGCCTTTGTTGTTTGTACTAGTGAAATGCCATCATAATTGATAAACTAAATAAGGAAGTGATATGGACCAAAAATTTGTTTATATTACAAAATCAGTAGCAAATGATTTTGAAAAAGTGGAATAAGGGTGATAATACGATCTTATGTTATAAATTAAAATACATAATATATAGAATGAGACTATTACCACTTTCTCAATTAAATATTTTTAATGGTTTTCTCTTGAATACGTATTTCACACGTCACCTTTGTAACTAGCAAAAGAAATTCTTAACTATGTCAAACTATTTTTTTTCTTTATTTATATTACTAAATATTCTAAATTGTGTATCTCTTTCAATTTGTTTTTTAATCCCTATTTTTAAATTAAACTTTGATAATGAAAGGAAAATATTAATAACTAAATTAATCTCATAATATTTCAAATTATTATCATAAATTAGGAGTATAATTTATATATTTAAATATATTTATTATAAATTATAACAATTTAATTAATTTTTTAAGTATTTTGTAAATTTGAATATCTGTTATTGAGATTTTATCAAAATATTTAAATTAATGAGAAATTTAAAATTTAATTAAGTTATTTTTTTATTTTCTCTATAAAGATATATAAGTTTTAAATATTCAATAAAATAACTTTTTTAATATAATCTTAATTTAAAATATTCAAATTTATGAGAGAATAAATTTATTTAAGTGAATTATAATTTTAGAAAAATAAAAATGTATAGAATGTTAAAAATAATAGTAAGACATGTTTCCACGTAAAAGTATTTTGTCTAACTCAATTTTAATCTTGCTTTTGATTCTTGATTTGCGATTTGAGCCTCCCATTTTTTTCTTTTGATTTTAGTCTTCCAATTTTGGAAAATTTACACTTTTAGTCTAATATTCAGTCTAGCAAATGGTATATACTTTTTACTTTGGCCTAATTAAACCCTAACCTAACATATTCATTTTATATACCATCAGCTTACAATTTAATTAATTAAAATATAAAAAAAATGTATGCAGAATTAATATTTAAATAATAAATACAATTTTTTTAAAGTATGAGAAATACAATTTTTTTTTTTTAAATATGAGAAGTAAAATTATGAAAAGATATTGTAATTACAAAGGTTTTTCTTCTGTTGATCCCAGAATTTCTACATCTAAAAGAGCCTTTATATAATTTAGATGTGTGAAGTTAATAAGATATATGTAAGTAATATTTGAAGTTTTTTTACTTAACTACCGAAATTTCTCTCCAAAATTATAGAAATGGGTTGATCTTAAAACAATTACATAACTATGTAAATTGTACTTGCAAACACGACTTTAAATTAAAGAATTACAACTTTAATTTATATAATAATTTTTTTTATATCCTCAATGACTACTTATCGAGGGATGTAATAATTTTTTTTATCCATTCTGCTAGTCTACTAAAATAATTACACCATTTTGATAAAAAAAAAAAAAAACAGTGTTGACAATTGTTGAGTTTGCACTGTGGCTTGTGATACGGGACGTTTGGAAGGGGCAAAAAAGTGGTTAAACAAAACCTCTGATACCATGGAAGAAGTTCGAGAGATACACATCAAACAAACCAGTAAGATCTTTAAGAAGGAAGAGAATGAGGTGATTAAGGTGATTTTTATTTTGTAACCAAATAAGCAATTATACTTCAACAAAAGTCAGAAAAAAATTTAAACTAAAAAAAAAAATTTAAAAAATACTGATAAATTTAAAAAACCCATAAAATATGTTTCTTTTCACGACTTTGAATGAGATAAATTTTTTCATTATTCGAACTAAAGTTATACTTACAAACATGATTTTGTCTTTATTTTGAAATCATGCTTCAAAACACGAATTGTCCAATCATATAATCTTTTTCAAGACTTGCAACCGTAAAGGAAACATGTCATTCATTATATAATAATAAATAAAATTATAGATACAATGATGTTTTGTTGCATGATTGAGGTTATTAGTATATATTATATTGAGAAAATGACAGAGTTGTCGTGGTGAAGAGGAAGAGCTGGAGGACCTCGTGATTAACGTCCTAAGCCTTTTCTTGCATGGATATCATCGCTTCCTCCCAAACATCCGATACAACACACGCATCACACTTACCCTTAAAAATAACACAACCTGCCAATGCAACTGCCAACTCCAACAACCATGAAGGACCACAACGTTAACGTCTCCGAGCAGAGCATGTCCAAGAACCACATCTCACCCACCCGACACAGGTTTCGGTCCAGAAGGAGGAAAACCACCTCTGCTTGCCCCTTCTCATCGCTCAGCCTCCGCGCATACGACATCCACAACACCAACAGCCCCTACTACAAGGGTCTCACCGACCAGTCCCTTGCCATTGTGGACGCCATACCCTCCTGCACTCAACCTCACACCCCTTCCACCGACCTTTCCAGTCCTTATTACAAAGGCCTCACTGACTATTCCCTTGCTATTGGTCCCTGGACCCCTCACCACCACCCTATTCCTTTTCCCCACAACTCCCTCTCCTCCACCCCTAGTCCTTACTATCGAGGCCTTCTCACTCACTACACCCTTCTCCTTCATGCACCCTCTCTTAACTTCCAACCTTCTGTCAAAACCATGCCAAAACTCTCCCTTCCAAACACCAACACCGACTCTACTTTGAAGGACTTGATGGTCCACGCTGATCACATTGACTTTCTTACTCATGAAACTGACCAAGTTGGTGCATTGGAAGAACTTGGCGAGAACACGACTCCGGTGGTTGATGAAGAGAATGATATTGACGTTGAGATGGTGATTGAAGAGAAGGCATTGAGGGAGAATGTAAGTGTATCGGAAGAAACAATGTTGGTGAGTGATGAGGTTATTGAAGAGAAGGCATTGGGGGAGAAAGCAGCATCAGAAGAAAATGATGTGTGGAAGGAAGAGGAAGTGAAAGGGTCGTGTGTTGTTTCATCGGAATGTGAAGGTAAAGAGGAGGGAGATGTGTACTGCTACACATGGGCAGCCAAATACCAACCCAAGACCTTGGAAGACTTCATCTGCAACCGAGATACTGCATATCAACTCAAAACGATGGTCAGATATATATACCTCTATTTAAATACTTTTATTTTTTAAATAATTAATGTATGAAATTAAAATTAATATTTTTATCTTTTTATAATATCTTATAAAATTACATGAATTGAAAAAATAATTAAATTTTTAATATGATTTCATACTTCTATTTAACTTTAATTTATTTGTTAGTATTTATTTTATAAGAAAATAAAATCAAAATCACTAATATTAAATCAATATTTAATTAAAATTAATTTTATATTAATTAAATAATTAAAATTTTTAAGATGTATTTAAATCGTCAATGAATAAAGACATTAATTATTTTAATATATATATATATATATATTATCTAAGAGTTATTTTAAAATTATTTGCACTAAAATATTTTTAAAGTGTCATTTTTAATTAGATTTAAAAACTGTACCGTCAAATTTGTCTAAAAATATTTAATATATTGACGAAAATGTTAATCTATTTTGAAACCCTAAAAACACAACTTAAATTAATGCTAAACAATAATTGTTAACAAAATTTTCCATACAAAATGTTGGTTATTAGAGTTTTTGTAGTCTTTTAACTTTTTTTTTCATATATAAATAAAAGTAAAACATAGTATATTACGACCATAAATTTATATACATTAATATTATGATGATATTTTAAATTATTTCTTTAGTCATACACGTTTTTATACTAAAATTTTTTATGACTTTTGACTAATCTAAATAAAATTATTATCTTTTTAAACATTTGCATTCAACCATTAAATTTTGGGTTAACCTTTGAATAAAGAGTTAATAATCGCTTCACCATCTCTAAATAAAAGGTTATACTTAACACTACATTTTTTACTAAATAAACCCGTGTCCCAATTCCCCACCATATTAAACTCAAATGTATCTTTATGAAAGGGTAAATTTCTTTAACTTTAATGCCGGTGAGTGGAGAGAGCAAAATTCTCAGTATATATCCTCTTCCTTCAATCACGATTCACTTAAAACACATAGAAAGAAACAACAAACTCTGCGGCCTCTAGTTCCTGCTCTACAATTCATAGCTGCAAACAAACAAAAGATTAAAGTATACCAAACACATTAAAAAAAAAAAAAAAAACTAAACACATTCTCTTACAGTTTTAATTTCCCAGATATGACTTTTGTTTTATGAAACATCTCATCTCACTCAATGTTTCAGTGTTACTTTAATACGCCAATTATATGAAAAACTTGCAAACATTATTTGTTAATGTGACTAATTGATTAGTAATTTAGCGGGCACACTTTTTAAACCAATTAAATGAAATTAAAATTGGATTTGATAATCGCACAGGTCAAAGATGGTTGTGGGTGCAGTCACTTTATATTTGAAGGACCACCCAGTGTGGGAAAGAGATCCATGATAAGGGCTATGCTTGGAGAGGTATTTGGAGCTGACAGGGTTCAGGTAAACTATTTTAATTCAAATATATTTGTATCGTCTTCAGAAAAAAAAAAATTAACCACACTCATAATTTTACCACTGAATGCCATCACAGGTGACAGAAGAATATAAAAACTTCATTTTGAAGGTAACACGGTCTTCATTTATACGTTGCATTTTCATCAATTATAAACTATTTGTTCCTGAATACCGTTTATACATATGTAGGGAGAAATGGTTGATAACGTGCAAGTGCGCGTGAAGAAATCACTCCATCACGTTGAGGTGAATCTGTCAGAGACAAAGGGATACGAAAAGCATGTAATTGTTGATTTGTTCAAGGAAACATATGGGCAGGTGATAGATAACTCGCAGCCTTGTTACCCAGAAAACTGCAAAGCGATCGTTTTGTATGAGGCGGAGAAGCTGTCGACAGAATCGTTGTTGTATATAAAGTGGCTGCTCGAGAAGTATGAAGGGTGTAATAAGGTTTTCTTCTGTTGCTCTGATGAATCTAAGCTCCAACCCGTGAAGCCACTTTGTATCACTCTGCGCCTTTCATCGCCATCAACCCAAGAGCTAGCTAAGATTTTGGAATACATTGCAAATCAAGAAGGAATACAGTTATCATGCCACTTGGTCGAAACCATAGTTTTGAGGTCCAGAAACAATCTACGCCAAGCCATTCGTTCCTTAGAGGCCACTTGCCGAAACAGGTCAATCGCTTCCATATATATAACATGCTAATTAATGCTTTCTTTTTCTTCCTATTATGCAAAAAACTTGAATATATTGTCTGTTATTTTGCATGCAGGGATGCTCTCAAAGACGACGATGTGATTCTAACTGGGTGGGAAGAAGATATTTTGGATATTGCCAAAAAAATAATCCAAGAGCAAAGTCCACGACAGTAAGGAATTAGTTGCTGCTTATATCCCTTGAATGCTTAATTAGGATGTAGTCATCATAGGCTAAATGTTTTTGCATCTTTTAACTTTATTATTATGATTATTGTTATTGAATTATTATGATTTTTTTACAACAAGATAATATAGAAATATCCTTTGTAATAGGCTGTACGCCATTCGTAGAAAGCTGCGAAGTCTTATGAGCCATGATGTTCCTCCTGACTTTATTTACAAGGTAAAGAAATTATATTTTTGAAGTGAAAGTAAAAATTGAATCAAGACAGTTATATGCTCCAACGTAAGACGTTAACTAAGTTGGTTGATGCATGTAGTCTCTGGTACCAGAGTTAACCAGTCTTGTTCATCACTCGCTACGCCCAGGGGTTGCCAAACTCGACAGGGAGTTCATGGTAAATACTCAGGCTCTTTTCTCTGTTTCACTTTATTTTGTTTTGATGCAATTTTTTGTCCCTTCTCAGAGACCCAGTGAAATCAAATTTGAAACCATGAAGCAGCACTTCTGTCATCCTCAAAACAAACCATCGGAATCTGACGAGAAGAACAATGATTCCACAAAAAAGAATAGCTTAACTTACTTAAAAGTGGAAGGTAAAACATTTTCGAACCTTCTATCATTTACCATTTACTGTTCAATATTTTTACAATTCACTTCTGGAGTTGTCACAAAGAAAGTGTGAAAAACGTTTGGACCAAGTAAAAGGTAAATTGAGAAGGGTCATCATAGTAGTTTGATGATTGGAATTATTTTGTTTGCAGAGTTTATTGCGAAAGTGATGAGCTGGTACAAGAATTGGTCTGAAAAAGACAATAAGCAGTAGTGGCACGTGCAGCAACACCTTGTGTCTGTCTTAAATATGAACCAATAAATCATTGCACGCAAATGTAGCCAGAAACCTTTTTGCACGACAGTATATTACCGTGAATGTTGGAGTGCTTCATTTATTAATCTTGCTAGCTAGATTGGGATGCAAGCTAGCTGTGTAATTATTTTCGTACTCCATGTCTGTTACAAAACCAAGGTTGTCGATACTATATCTTTGTCTCATCACTTCAATACAAACAACTTTATCTTAAAATAATCATATATTTTGTGGTGCGTATGCTATGTCTTAAACTGTAAATACAGAAATTTTATTTATTTTTAAATATTCTTTTATTTTTACTATGGCGGTTAAAAAAATAATACTACATAAAATGTTATCACTGTAGGTATGTTTTGACAATTTTTTTAATAGTACTTCTAAAAGGAAAAGATAAAATATTTTTTATAAGTTAAAACTAACTTCTGCATTAAATAAAAATTCTTGTGTATATATTTAAATTTTTATTTATAATTTATATAACAATTGTTAATAATTCCTTAAACTTATATACAATATTAATAAATAAGGGATATAAAATGGCGTGGTATATATATATATATACTAGTATGATTTGTTTTGCATTTGTTAATAAATGAAATAGAAAAATCTACGATCAATTTGTATAACATGTAAATATGTTCCATAAAAATCTTTTGATTGTGTAGATCCTCCCTATAAATAAAGAATGGTAATTCTTAGCCACAAAAATCTAAAAGTTTGGTCCCTTTCACTTGGTAACAAAGCCAGTGTATACACAAATTCATACATGCAAACAATTTGGTTTCATTTTCATCTAATTTACTTCATTTTGATGGCACCCTATGCAACTACAAATATACCTAGTCAGTTCTCAACTATTACACGTAACAATGACTTTTGCTTTGCCACACCAATCCTCACTCGCCATGTTTAATTTGTACATTAATTTTCAAAATAACCATTCTTGTTTATTTATAAAGAAGTTATAGTCTATTAAAAAATATTTTTTTATCAAAACAAATTGAAACACACCGTATTTATTTTCTAAAAATATTATTACCCTCATTAACTAGCCTTAAAATATTTTGTCGAATTTATAATTCACATTCCATTAAATTGTAATTACTAATTAACGACTAAAAGGAACGAAAAGTTTTCAAGTTAAAGTAACATTATATGAATAGCAATTTGAATTGCTTTTTAGTTTGGAATAATAGTTTGGTTAGATCTCACTTGGATATGTAATTTTGAAGAAACTTTCGTGCTAAAAATTTGTCACTGATCTTTATCTGATATATCTTAAAATATGAATGAATGTAATCGTTTTGAAACTGTGGCCTATGTGATCTCAGGAGTCATAATCGTTTGCAGGGATGTTTCTTGGTAGTATATGATAAGACCCTCCAAACAACAAATATCTTTAAACTTCATTGTTTTCCTGATCACTAATCACTCAAAACACTTCATTAATCACAACTAATATGATAATTGTGATTTGTGCCCGTTCAATTGCGTAACGTTGTCTGCTTAAAGCAAATTTGATTTCAGCAACGATCGAAAAAGGTTGATTTTAGATGAGATCTTACTAGGGATTGTTGTTGAGAAAGTTTTGATTAGGAAAAAAGTAATCGTGAAAGAATATGATTCTTTTTATGGGTAGAGTCTGTTTAACACGTGAGATTTAAGTTCATAAATATCCGATTTAAATGGAAAACGAGAGGTGTATTTTAAAATTTTGAAAATAAAAAAGAACGATGTCTGTCAGCTGTAATAGATGCGCGATGAGAGAGAAAGGGAGAGTGGAAGGGTCGTTTGGTGTTATGATGGTGAACGGTGACTACCAATAACTATCTAGGAGAGAGAAGACAGAGAGAGAGAGAGAAGACATAGAGAGAAGAGAGAGAGAGATAGCGGCATGAGTGGCGGAGGAGGAGAAGAGGGAGAAAGTCTGGAGTTCACTCCCACCTGGGTAGTGGCCGCTGTTTGCACAGTCATCGTTGCCATCTCCCTCGCCGCAGAGCGTTTTCTTCATTATGGCGGAAAGTTTCTCAAAGCCAAGGACCAGAAGCCGCTCTTCGAAGCTCTCCAGAAGATCAAAGAAGGTTTTTTTTTTCTTTTTTTTTTTTCTTTTCCTTCAAATCCAAATTCACGATCTCTCTCTGCACTGTTTCAGAGCTGATGCTGTTGGGGTTCATTTCCCTGCTTTTGACGGTTACACAAAACGGCATTACCAAAATCTGCGTTCCGCCGGGCCTCACGCGCCACATGCTTCCGTGTAGCCTCGACCGCCTCCCCAGCCATGAATCTCATTTCCAGACTTTTTATTTCCCCGGAACACCCAGACGCCTTCTCGCTGCCACGACGGAGGAACACGCACCGCCCCACTCCAAGGCTGAGACTGAGACTGGGGCTGGTTTCTGCGCTCGCAAGGTCTCTCACTAATCGTAACTATAATGAACATTAGATCACATCTTCTAATTACCCCACTCACGCCCATTTCGCTTTTCGCTTTTCAGAATAAGGTGCCTTTGTTGTCGGTAGAAGCACTGCATCACCTCCACATCTTCATTTTTGTCTTGGCTGTCGTACATGTCACCTTTTCCGTACTCACCGTTGTCTTTGGAGGTGCCAGAGTGAGTTCTATGCCATCAACTCAACTCTTTTCTCTTTTCTCTTTCATCACTTTTCTCTGTTCATGGTATCGCTCTCATTCTATATACAGATTCGTCAGTGGAAACACTGGGAAGATTCAATTGCAAAACGGAACTACGAACCCGACCAGGGTAAATTATTTCTTTTATTTTATTTCCTCAATTCTTTCTACACTCTCCTCTCTGTGTTTTCAAATGCTTTTATTATTCCTGTGCATTTTGTCTTTGTTAATAAATGTAATATGCCTTTTATGCTTTTGGTACTGCTTATTTACTTTGTGTCACCTGAAAAGCATCAAACCTTTGCAAAGATTTTTCTAGTGCATTTTTAAATCTTATTATTTCCTCGCTCCCACTTACGTGCCTGTTGGGTTGATGCAGTTCTGAAACCAAAGGTCACTAATGTTCAGCAGCATGATTTTATCAGGGGCCGTTTTTCTGGTATTGGCAAAGACTCTGCACTAGTCGGTTGGTTGGTAAGTTAATTACAAGTTTGCATTGGTCTGTAAGTTTAATGAATACGATAAATGAAGATATGCTGATGTCATATTTGGGTCCTTCGCACTTACAAGCTTTATATGGCCCATTTAAAGAGACACTGATGCATCTTTGGTTGGATCCTTAACATTTACAAGCTTTATATAGTGGAACAGCGCATGTGCCTTATTTCTTTGGTATCCATGCTGATTGTCTTTGTCCAGTCTTGCTTCTCCTCAATTCATATACTTCCATCTGTTATACTTCAAGTCTTGTCAAAGTTTTTTTTTTTTTTTAAATTTTGCTTTGTTTTAGATCTTGTTTTTTAGTTTGATATACTTTTTCCTTGATGTTTGATTACCACCACGTAGTTATTTTCTTCACCACACAACAGATAAACTTTGAAAGTTAAAGCTAAGCTAGTGCCTTTTTAGTGTTTTTGTTTCGTTTTAGTTATCTCTCTTAATCATTTGTTGCTTCTTTCAGATATCCTTTTGTAAGCAATTTTATGGATCTGTGACAAAATCAGACTATGTGACGTTACGACATGGTTTCATTATGGTAAAGCTCTAGTGTGCCATATTTGTTGTCAAATTAATAATCTCTCAGCTAGCTATTGGCCAATGGCTTCGATGCTTGAGTAGTAAAATTTATCCTTTCATGTTTTTTTTTAGACCCACTGCAGGACAAATCCAAAGTTTAATTTTCACAAGTACATGATTCGTGCCCTTGAAGATGATTTCAAGAAAGTTGTTGGTATAAGGCAAGTTCTTCTACATTATTGCTTCTATGTGCGTATGACATTTATACATCATTTAATTGCCAATAAAACTTTATTGTCATTTGTCTCATTGTGTATAGTCATTGGTTCTTTGTAATAAGAATTACATTTTGTGGTTGCAGTTGGTATCTTTGGCTCTTTGTGGTTATCTTCTTGTTGCTCAATATCAATGGTATGCTATAAGATATGAAGTTATGCTTCTCGTATGTTATCAGTTAATTGGCTCTGCCTACGCTGACACTACTTTACAATGTCAAGAATGGCATCTAAAACCCGGTTTTTTGTTTATGTGCTTACCTCATGGTCTGTTTTTGGACTGTGGTAGTCTTATTTATGTCTGTGTGTTTTTGTAATGAAGTTAATTTAAATAACATTCTGAAGTAAAATAGGAAAGCTTAAGTAAATAACATGCCAGTTAACAATATTGACCAATATACGTTTGCCTACAAATAGTAGTAATTGATCTAGTTACTTCTTTTGGTTTTGTTGATTACTAAATAACATCACTTGGAATCTTGTTGTTGAGACGTCTACTTAACTTTTCCAGGTTGGCATACATATTTCTGGATTGCTTTTGTTCCTTTCGTCGTAAGTATCTTGATTAAATTTTTACCCTTTTTGTTTGGACATTTACATGGCCGTGCATTCATTTTACTAGGTTTACATACCCTTCTGTCTTAATTTTGTTCAAGGGATATTTTGTTTATTGCATGGACTTTCTTAATCAAATCAAACAACTATACAGTACAAGACTATTGTTTCTATTGAGAAGACTTGAACTATGTAAGAAAATAAAGATTGATTTTATTGATAACAATTACACCAAAACTTTAAAAAATAAAATAAAAATATGCTGAAATAAATAGGAAGATTCTGAAAATATTTTTTCCAAATTACTATTGAAATATTGAGAATACTTTTTATCTTAACCTCTTATTTACAACAAGAAGGATGGAGGAAGGGGGAGATATACTTGCAAAGGCACCTTAACACCTACATCAGTAACATTATATTGGAAGGGTGTGTGTATCTTGTGTCTCTGTTTGTGGTTGTGCTTTGCTGGGAGTCATGTCAAGGGCAGCTGAGTGTGGCCATTAGGCAATCCTTGTAAAATGTGGTGGATTCCGTTATTGGCTGAATATTCTAGAACCCCTTGTAAGTGAAATGTAAGGAGGTGCTGTAACTAGCCTTGTTGGGTCTTATTAGTGTACAGATACTTGGCGAGTTGGGCCCTTGCTACTTAGTCCAGAACAGGAGTTATCCATGTGACATGTCTTACCAAATGGGTTGTGGGAGGGAGAAGGAAATTTTGTTTATTTTAGTTATGCTTTTGTCTTGTAATTTCTGATCAAATATTCTTGTCAATCAGTTTTTAAGCCATAAGAGTACCAATTGTAGGCAGGACAGATTTCCAGGAATACCATTCCTATGAGTATTATTCGAAGGAATTTTGATCCTGGAAACAACTAGTATTATTTTATGTCTTCTGAAACAAATGCCCTTAAGAATGACATTAGTTATTGCTTACTTTGGGACTTTTCTTTTTGTAATTTTCCAATTATTATTTTTATTGGTTATAGGAGAACCACTTTTGTGCTAGTGTTTTGCTTTCTTGTTAAACCCGTATGCACTGGTATGCATGTCTATTTGTTCGAGCAAGATGATGTATAGTAGGCTTTCTCTGTTTGGAGTATCCTTATTTTTTTTTTTGTCACCGTGCTGTATCTCCCCCTTCATTAATTTCATAATTCTGGTTTGCATCCTTTCAGCTTTTGCTTGCTGTGGGCACTAAGCTGGAGCATGTGATAACCCAACTAGCTCACGATGTGGCTGAAAAGCATGCAGCCATAGAAGGTGACTTAGTTGTGCAGCCATCAGATGATCACTTTTGGTTTCATCGGCCCCGTGTTGTCCTCTTCTTAATTCATTTTATCCTTTTCCAAAATGCCTTTGAGATAGCATTTTTTTTCTGGATATGGGTAAGCAAATAATTCTCTTAAAGAATAAGTTGGAATATTCTCTGCCAACCCTTTTTCTTATTCTTTTTTTTAGTTTCGTTTTGCTTTTTGGTTTAGGGAGGCACTGAGTGGTTGGGGGTAATTATATGTAGTTGTGTTTAATATAATGAACCCCTTGTGCTCTCACTTCTCAGGTTACATATGGATTTGACTCCTGTATAATGGGGCAAGTTCGATACATTATTCCAAGGCTCGTTATTGGGTAACTGCTAATTTTCTTTTTGAGCAATGTGAATTCTTTCTTCGTGACTATCAAAGTATTTAGCTGAATCTTTTCTCTCTTTATCCTCTTTTATTTCCTTCTATACATTGGGATTACAGGGTATTTATTCAAGTATTATGTAGCTACAGCACCCTGCCACTCTATGCATTAGTTACGCAGGTAGGCACGCGTAAACTAAAGTGTAGATTAATTATGAATTTAAATAGTGTCCTCTTTGCATTGACTTCCATTATTTGACACTGTAGATGGGAACTCACTATAAGAGGGCAATATTTAATGAGCATTTGCAACAAAACATTGTTGGTTGGGCACAAAAGGCGAAGAGGAGGAAAGAACAAAAAGCTGATGGCCATCCTGGCCAAGGGAGTTCTCAGGAAACTGGTAATACAGGAATCCAGCTTGGGTCGATTTTCCAGAAGAAGGCATCTGCTCCAGGAAACAGTTCTTCTGCCCCCAATACTGACGGAACCAGCTGAGTCTGCATATCTAAGTGAACAATTACTATCTTATTCTGTAAAGTTGCACACAAATAGCACTCTTCTTTATATTATTTTCTTTGTTGCTTAGTGTAGCATCGTGGAACATCCATTTGAGTAGGTGTAAGCGTTTTTGCGTAAGTTTGAAGTTCTCTAAGTAGATGCTAGTGAAGGCCATTGTCATTTCTGAGATCACTCTGGGTCATTGGAAAGAGCTGCAGGATCGTCCAGTTTTAATACAAGAGTGTGAAGCATATTAGCTTAGTATTTTTATTTATAGTTTAATGTATACAAATGTTTTCGATGAATGAGATATATGCAATTGAAATTGTGAACTGCAGAGAAACCTCGTGGGACAATCATCACCCAATCGATCTTTAGAAAAAATGCTTCATGATCAACACACATGAAGCCTCCACCTATTACATCTGCTATGATAGCAGCCACCTAAACCCCACGTTGGATAACTAAGTAATAAGTAATAACTCGAAAAAAAAAAGGATGCTTAGATAACAAATAAATGTCATTGAGCACTTAAAAAATAAAAACAAAACTATTTACAACCAAGAGAGGGAAGTTTAGAATGTCATAAATGATGGAGGGAAAAAAAATAGAAATAAAAATTATGGATTGTAAATCACATTTGTAGATTAATAATGATATGTTTGTGTTAGAAATCAAACCAACCGAATGGAAGAGCAAAAAGTTAGTTTTGTAGTTACGGAGTAAATTTATATTATTAAGAAAGATTGAAAACACTGGTGAGTTTAACCCTTTTTTTTCCTTTCTCTACTTCTTAAGCGCCACCATATAAATAGTGAAAGATTGGTTGTTTTACTTCTGTTCCTTTTTATTTAAACTGACTAGCAAAACCAAAAAAAAAATTAATATATTAAAATAATATAATTTTTATAATATATTACTTTGTAATTTTCATAATTTTATTATTTTTATGGATAATTGATTGAAAGATGGGAATAAAACAGTTTTAAAAAATAAATATAATGTTATAAAAATAATCTTAAAAAATTATGTGACGAATTATTTTAAAAAATTATTTAATTATTTTGAATAGAGAAAAATTATTCAATTATTTATTTTATTAAATAATTAACACTAAAAAGAAAATTAGCTAATATATATTCCCTTTATATAATAGTATTGATATATTTGAAGAAAAAAATTGGAAAGAAAGTAAATTTTAAAAGTATACAAATTTTAGGTATTTGTTAAGAAACTTTTAAAAAATTATCAATGTGATTATAACATAAAATAAACAAATAGTTTGTATATAATTACAATTTTATAAAGTAAAATTTATTTATTTATTTGTCTTTTGTCATTTTAAACTATATGTCTTTAATCACAGTAACTATTACTATGTTGTGATAATAAACTTCTCACTGGAATGTCCAAATTTCAAATGTCATTCGAAATTTAGAATAGAATGGTTTTTTAGTTGTAAGAAAGAAAAAGAGAGATCGAAAAACCCTAGTGGTAGTAGAGTGAGGGAGAGAATCGAAGAAGGAGGAAAGGCATGACGATCCATTCGATAGTGATACAGAAGCTGCTGAGCACGAATGCGCAGGTGGGTCGACGAGTTGCTGCTCACCATTTCAAGGGCTACACCTATGGCTTCCGCAACAAAATGGCCATCATCGACTCCGACAAAACCCTCATTTGCATGCGCAGCGCCTTCAACTTCATCGCCTCCCTCGCCCGCCACAACGCCCGCTTCATGTTCATCAACACCAACCCTCTCTTCGACGACATTTTCAACCTCATGACCAAAAAGGTTGGCTCCTACTCCTCTTCCACCAGCTCCCTCTGGCGCACCGGCGGCTTCCTCACCAACAGTTACAGTCCCAAGAAGTTCCGCTCCCGCAACAAGAAGCTCGTCTTCGGCCCCACCCAGGCCCCCGATTGCATCGTCATTGTCGACACCGACCGCAAGTCTACCGTCATCAACGAGGCTTTCAAGCTTCAAATTCCCGTTGTTGCATTGGTCGACTCCGCCATGCCCCTCGATGTCTACAGCCGCATTGCTTATCCTATTCCCGCCAACGATTCTGTTCAATTCGTTTATCTCTTCTGTAATTTGATTACCAAAACTCTGCTTCATGAGAAGAGCAAGTCTCCTGCTGCTGCGGCTGCTAATCTCAAAATTGATTCCCGGTATCACGCCTTATCACGTTCTCTTTCTCATTTCATTTTCTCTGTTGTATTTACTCAATTGCTTCTCCAATGAATTAAAGAGATGAAGCTCCGCTCAAGGGCAAGAGCGATTTGGATAAGGTCGGCATAACCGTAGTTCCCTATGCTAGTTTAGCTCCCTTACCCGAAGGTAAACTAAACAGTAGTTGCAAAACAGACTCATTTGCTTTATTTTTTCTCTTCCTATCGCCTTTTACAAGTTTACCTGAGCAATTTTCACATCCAAAGCAGATACAGAGGAAACTAAGAAGCTTTTGGACAAGCTTGTTGTTTTGAAGTTCAATGGTGCCCAAGGAAGAAATATGGATTTTGACGGTCCCAAGTAAGCCACTTATACAACACCTCGCTTTAGTCTCCATCTGGATTTGGTGGAGCCTCCTTTATTTAATGTTTGTTTTACATAACAAAGGCTGGTTTCTTTTGAGCAATATGTATCTGTATATAATTTCCTAGTTGAAGGCAGACATGTCATTGTCAAGCCTGAATTAGACCTTTTGTTTTTGGAGGGGACTTTTTTACGCCATAGTTGGTCTATATGTATTTCCCCTCCTGTTTGTGTTGTTGCTGTTTTCTACCCCTTTTTGTTCTCTTCCGCTTGTAATCAAAATATTATGAAACAATTTAGTACTTTTTACTTTATTTTGTGTTTGTTTAGGTATGTATAAGTAAGTACATGTGTTTCTATTTATGTGCATCAAATGTTTAAAGTCTTTTTTCTTTTTTTGCATTTGTTACTCCCCATCCATGTATTATTCTAAACTTTACACTTGATGAATTATTGAATTTACACTGATATAATGTTTTGACTCTCATGTAGATCTGCAATTAATATTAGTGATGGACAGACATTGCTGGACTTGATCATTAACCAGATTGAGGTGAGACGTTTATACATAATGTATGAGTTTGTGACAATCATATTTTCTTGCATTACTGTACTCCTATGCAAATCATAATGTATTCCTTGTTTTTTTTATCAAGATCCAGATTGTGCACATGCCTTACCCAGTATCTTCACATCTTGTGTTCCCCTACTATATGGTTGCCATTGACTGGTTTTCTTTGATTCTTACTACTTTTCTGTTGTGGTTTTGTAGATGCTCAACTCCAAGTATGGATGCAGGGTTCCGTTGTTTCTTTTCAACAAAAATGACATTCATGATAGTTCTCTAAAGGTGAAATGCCATATCAATTATGTAATTGTTGGCCTCAGCTTCTGTTGTAATCTTCAGCTTCCTTTTCCATAGGTTTTGGAGAAGTATTCAAAATCAAGTGTTCAAGTGCACACATTGAAGCAGGTTTGCATTTGTTTCATTTCAGATGAAGTGATATTGATTTGTGAGTTCTCATGATCAATACATCATAGTATATATTACGTAGGGTGAAGGTGGAGAATTGAAATTATCGGGTGGACATTCCAGAGAGGAGGAAGTGTATGTCATCCTTCAAACAAATATCTCTATTTAATTCAATTCTAAACTTGCTGTTTGTCTGCATGTTTATTGAGTAATACATTTTGAATATGCTCTGATTGATGGTATTGTTATTATGTTATGGACATTTAAAATACTGTGAGTTGTGTTACCCCTGATATAGTCTAGAAGTTATAGCAGTAATATAGGAATGCATAGAGCCATTCGATTAGCTATTTCTGTTTTACTCAACGGCTTTTTGAATTATTGTGAGGCAGGCAGGCAGGCAAGGTTGCATCTATAATTGTTTTTATACTGAGCAAATGATCTACAAATACTGATAAGCTATGGATTACTTATAGTTCTACGTAGAGTGTTTTAATTGACATTTCAATTTGGTTTGACATGAAAATATAATAAAATAAAGGGTGACCTGGGGCGCAAAACTCTCACTTAGTGGGGTTTAAGGAGAGTTGATATATGCAGCCTTTCCACTGCAGGCTAGAGATTTTTTCTAGGATTTCAACCTGTGACCTAGGTCACTGTTTGGATCCAGTTGCAAGGTATGGGACTTGAGTTGAGTCCCACATTAAAAGTATGGAATTCTAATGTGTGGTTTATAACTTATAAGGTCTTGGACTCTCCAACAACAACAAATAACTTTTGGTGGTGTGGTTCTCTCCCTCCCTAGGTTCTTATCAGTCATACAGCCGTGTAAAATCAGTGTATGTAAAAAATGTATATTCAAATTTCTTTATTATTCCATGATATATTCACATTTATCACTTCAAAACTTTTAATTGTATGCTGGTGACATGACATGATGAGTTACCATTTCTAATGAATCTAGGATAAGCCCTAATACTAACTTAGAAAGCATATTTTAAGCTTAATTCAACTCTATAAAACTGACTTATAAAGTGAGGTTTGCATCCACTTATATACTATAATTTGACCACTTTTTTAGTCAATATGAGATTTCCTACACTCCCAAAACATGGATTTCCTAGAATACAACATTAAAGATGACAAATAGCTATTGTTTATTGGATTGCAAATAAGCTTCTGGACTTAATACAGTACTTCTCATTTACTTGGTAAGCTGATTGGTTTTCTGTCACATCAGAGTTAGTTACTGAAGTTAGTTAATGCGGCTTTTGCCACATCAGCAAGTTAGTTAGACTGTCTTGTACTCTTCTCTGCAAGTATATAAACTGATCTCATATCTTGTGAGATCAGAATATGAAAATCAAAGTTCTCAGAAACTCTCTCTCTCTCTCTCTCTCTCTCTCTCTCTCTTTTAGCTTCTAGGTTTTCTACAGGACGCTAAAAAGAAACGAGAATGTCTAAGTATCATATTACTTTGAAATACCAATAGTTTTATACTTTAACCATTGTAAAAAGTGAACAGTAAATATTTAGTAGCTGTAAATTAAGAGATGTCAACTAATCTATCTGCAACTAAGCTACAAAGTTTTCTGTCACAAGTGGTTAAAATATAATTATCATTAAATAAGAAACAGAAAGAATATATATTTCAACCTATTGATTTGTGTAGTCCATTGCTTGGAAATTGTCTTTCGTGATAAATACTTCATCATTTTAAGCTAACCTATTAATTCTACATGCGAAGGCATCCATTTGATGATGTTGATGTGTTCCATTCACTCGTGACTGGTGGAACCCTTGATTCATTATTGTCACAGGTATGAACTTTTTATGCGGTTGAGCACCTCTTCTGCCTAAGCTGTTGGCTTGTTATGTTAAAATCTATCTAGATCTGTACGAGACTTAAAGCTGAGTTTTACAACTGTAGAATACAAGGCTATAATTAAATATTTCATATATTTTCATGTGTGGGGATGTGCATATTTGTTTGCACAGTTTTTACTAAATTATTCATATTATTTTCCAGGGTAAAGAGTATATCCTAGTGTTGAAGTCAGACAATGTGGCAACAATTGTTGATCCTAGTATCCTTCATATGGTTTTTATCATTGATGACAACATTTTTTGGAATCATTACTCATTACTTCCTAGCCAAGCTTTGAGATTAACATATTTTGATTTTTATCAACCTTGACTGAATGTCTTGTAGATATACTAAATCATTTGATGATAAATGATATTGAATATTGCATGGAGGTAAGCAGAATTATTTGTATCCATCATATAAAGGCTACCACTTCTCTTAAGGAATACGAGTTATCTGCTTCATTTTCTTTCCTTTTTTCCAGGTGACACCAAACCAATCATTTAACTTAATCTTAACCGCAATGAAATTTAAGGTATATTTTCATTTCTTTACTTTAACTTAATCAACTGGTCTTCAATATTTGTGCAAGTTTTACCATGTGCCACTGCCATTATATATGGGCATATATTGCATATTAAGATATACGGCAAAAACATCCATCCTACTAATAAGTAGAGTTTGTTGGAAGTTGAAATTTTCATTGTCATTGGAGATAACATAGGGAAAAAATTATTACAGTTTGATGTGCATTAGTAGCTCTTGAGGATCATTGCTCAAGACCTAGTATCTCTTATTAAATGCTGATAAGGTAATGGGGGTAATTTGGTTGCTAATAACCTGTTAAAATGGTGCTATGACATATATAACAATGAACAGCTTTGGCTAAACATTATATGTTTGGTAATCTATGCAGCTTCGGGAGATTGCTCGAAACCAAGATAAAAATGTAAGTAATAATTTTTATTTTATTTTATTTTCGTAACTTTTAAATCCATTTGTATTTTTTTTTTCATTTTAAGTAATAATTTTAGAGGTTTTTTTGTGAATTTATGACAAGACTTATGATAGTATTACTACAATCTATTTCTTTTCTAATTTAGTTTATTTTTCCTGATTGATGTGTTGAAGTTGAAGAACAATTTCAAACTCATTGATACAACAAATAGGTGAGTGAAATGCTGTTTTTTGTTAAATAATGTATTAAAATTTACCGGAAGTGCTAAATTCCTTGTGTTGTACTTTCAATAGGTGGGTAAGTTTAAGAGCCATCAAGAGATTTGTTGATGCTGATGAACTAAAGCAGAAGAAGCCCTCAGTTTTGAAGGTATGATTTCCCCAGCTGTCATTAGGTCATTATTCTATTGATAACTTATGTAAGAATGAATTGAATGGGTTACTACCACCAAGAAAATGATCAAACTTTTCTACAGGATACAGCAACCGGATCAACTATCCAGGTACATACATAATTCATTATGGCTTCTCTAGTGCTTTTGTGCTTGTGCCTATTCTTTTATATTTTTGCTTATGCATAAAATATGATCATACCTAACTTAGATCAAATTAAATATTAAGTTGTGTGAGAATAGCATGTCTTCTTGAAATGAGAGAGGGAAAGCAAGAAGAAACTATTATTGACTGGTATAAACAGACGGTTGTTTCTGCTAAATATGAAGTTACTGATTGCTGTTTTTAATGTATTTTCTTCGCCAGTTCTTTGATAATGTAATTGGTGTCTCTGTGCCCGAATCTCGCTTTCTTCCATTGGATACAACATCAGATCTATTTCTTCTTCAGGTGACACGGACTTCTTTGTATATATGTAAATAATGTTACTGAAAACATACTTTGTTTTCATGCATGACTGACTCCCTTTCACCGATTATGTACTGTTGCAGTCAGATCTATACACTTGTAGAGAAGGTGTTTTGACTCGCAATCCAGCTAGAACTAACCAGTTAAATCCCGTGATAGACTTGGGACCTGAATTTGAAAAGGTGAAACTTTTAGTTTTTTCTTGTCTTATCTTTTCATAGTTATTACCTTATATATGTGTTTTATTCTCAGGTTGGTGACTTCCAAAGTCGTTTCAAATCCATTCCAAGCATCATTGAGCTGGATAGTTTGAGGGTGAGAGGTGATGTGTGGTTTGGAGCTGATATTACTTTGAAGGTACAATAGTGTTCTTTTCCTGTTGATCGTAACATGTTGAATATTTGCTCTTTTGTCCTTTTCTGGATATCAGGGATTTTTGTCAAAAGTTATAGGAGCGTTCATATTCCAATCGATTTTAGTCTTACCCAATTTATAGCAATTTTGCAACACTACTAAGATTTACATGAAGCTCTAAAATCACTAGAACAATGGATTGCTGGATATGTCTAAAGACTCCAAAACTGCTGCCCAGTAAAGCTCCGAGTAGGTCCTTAATATGGTCCTACACCAACCACTAAGTAAAACGGGGCTGAGAGACCTGGACGGAAATAAGACATTCACTTGCAGAACCCACCTATAGTGGTGTAAAGATTTGAAGAATTAAGCTCTTCTCATAAGAGTTGAGGCGGCCACATAGCCTCTCTCCCAAACGTAACACAGTTTTTTTGGAAGATGGTGTGCAGTGTGGGGGCTGGTAGAGTGGGGGGTCCGATAATAAAAGAAGATAATTTAGCGTTTTGCAGAAGAGAGTAGAAGCTACATTATAATGTGTGAAGTTAAAGCAGAAAAATCTGAAGATAATTCTGGTCTCATTGTCAACCACCATCTTTCTGTTAAAGGATTAAGCTATGAAATATATGTTAATATTTGTTTTATATCTGCAACACATCCTCTCGTGCAAGAATCCGCTGTGGACCTGAAGAGACGGAGCCTGGGAAATGTACAGACTTACTCTTACTGAAAATCAACTATATTTTATAAAATGAAGGGGGACGAAAGATCAGACTAGTAGGCTCTTCTGCAATGTCAAGGCCCATAAACTGTTGGGTGAAGGCCACAATTGGTTTTGTATTTCTAACACTCAAATTATCCTAGATCAACTATGGAAAATCTCTGGGTAATCCGTAAAAGAGATAAATCACTTTTTAATTTTAAAGTGATAAATCTCTGGATGTTAGTTGACACTGGACAGTACATGTTTAAGTCATCTTTTTAAAATAATTGTAGGGTTCTTCTTTTGTCTTTTACAAATGTTCTTGTTAGACTAAGGTTTCTGCTTATTAGAAACTTGGGGAAAGTTTGTGCTTTTGATATTGAATAGAAAATTGAAATACGGTGAACTGAGAGTATAATACAAATCTTATTATAACTTATTGTAAGCATTCGAATTCAGTGAACTTCGATTCATATAATTTATTGTCTGAACTATTGCATGAGAGACTTATTTGTTATGATTTTCTTCTATTTATCTGATCATTAACACTGATTTTCAGGGTCAAGTGACTATTGCTGCAAAACCTGACTTGAAATTGGAAATTCCAGATGGGGTGACGATTGAGAATAAGGTATAATACTAACTTCGGTATGGGCTTTCTGGGAGTCTCTTTATTACAAAATTTCACGTGATCATGGGTTTTATTTTCCTTGTTCTGTTGGTGTTTGAGGGGTTGTAGGTGGGGTGTTAGTTGGAAGAGTTTGTTTTGTTGGAACTGGTATAATAGGGATTCATGTCGTTGTTTTTCATCTTGTCATTATTGGTTGGATAAGCCTGACTGACTGCGCAAGCCTAAGCAGTGTTGAGGCGGGTCATATTTCATGGAGACTGATGCCTTCCAACATCTTGACACAGCAAGATGATTATGCATGATTCTCCAGAATTCAATCCATAATTATTAGTATAATTGGATGTTATGATGTTTTCCTGATAAGCACATTTTGCTTCTGTACAGGAGATCAACGACCCTGCAGATATCTGAGGATGAACGAAAGGTTTGTGGAAATTGTTGGGATTTGTTCTGGTGAATACATCATCACTGCTGAACTTTAATTTGCTGTGGTATACAATTTAGTTTATCATATTAGCAGCCACCAACCGGCCATTTTTTAGGCTTTGTATTTGCAGAGAACTAAAAGCTTGCAGAAGAGCATAGTTCCTTACACTTTTTCTCCTTCAAGCGGCGTGATGGTGGTGAGATAATTTACACATATATGTATTCATTCGATAACTTTTAGGGCAAGGCTTGCTGGCAGTCACAGCTGAGGGCAGAACATGAAGTAGGAATGGTTTCAGTTGTGCTGGTCTTTTGCCTTTATACAATTAGAATCCACCAATTGTTTACTGCACCAATGAGTTGGAGCATACAGATTAGACATTTTTGTCCTCCTATAACCTACTCCAAAATTCTTGTCTTGGTTTAAATAAAAACAGATTTTTTGCTTGATTGAAAATCTTTATTTTCATTCTTACGTAGTAGTATTTATAAGGGATAAAAATTTGTAATATTTAATGTAGAAGTCATAATAAGGTGTGATAAAAAAAATGCCAGAACTTTACTCTTACCAAACTGATTTAATTAACGTAATGGTGGATAACAGGTTTACTCATACAAAACTGATTCTTTAGGCCCAGTCGATTTCAATTGAATTGACTTGACTTTATTTTAATTGTCTTTTTTAAAATTATTCATTAATTAAAATGTCACGTATAATTTTTATCCCTAGATGATTTTTTTAGTGAAGGATAAATATTAAATTCGACGCAATTGTACACATGAAGAACATTTTTATAATTACCCTAAGTAAAAGAATTTAAATTAAAGTCAATTAAATAAACATTTATAATTTATTTATCATTCTTAGAATTTTTTTTTACAGCATACATATAAAATGTTAAATGAATTAACCAAAAAGTAAAAAAAAAAAAATGCGTATTGAATTCAATCCGTCTTGAGTAGATTTTATTTTACTAGTAAATTAAAAACTTCCCGGAACAAGAAATTGAAGTGATAGATATAGATTCACGTTTTTGGATAAATATTTGACATGGGCCGGGCTTGAGTAACGGGTCTATCCACTACTCAGAGGGGAGAGAGAGAGAGAGAGAGAGAGAAAGAAAGAGAGGATAAGAGTTTGAGCTTAATTCCAGCGTGCTTCTCTAACTGTGAGTCTGTGACGCTCACTGAGATAAGGAAGCAGAGCAGGCATGTCAATCTTGTCCATTCCGTCGCCAATATATGGTTCTTCTCACTCCTCCCTTTCAATTTCTCGGCTGCCGTCTTCTTTGACGGCTCAGCCACTGCAAGTGAGAAGAAGAGCAAAAGGGAAAGGTGTGGTCGTAATGAGTATGGAGGCAGGTATTGGAGTCATGGCCACCAAATTGGGTATGATGAGCTTCTTCCAACCCGACGGTGTCGTTGTTCCTGTCACTGTCGTTGGCTTCAAGGAAGGGAACATTGTCACTCAGATCAAAACTGAGGCCACCGATGGCTACAACTCCGTCCAGGTTGGTTACCGAAGGGTCAGAGACCGCAAATTGACCAAACCCGAAATGGGTCATCTCGAGAAGGTTGGTGCCATTCCCATGCGTCATCTTCAGGAGTTCCGTCTTCAAGCCGTTGATCAATTCGACCTTAACCAACGCCTCGTTTTCGATGAACTTTTCAAGGAGGGTGATCTTGTTGATATCTCTGGCACCACCATTGGCAAGGGTTTCCAAGGTCATCTCTCTTCAACTTCTTTCATCTCTGCCTTTTTCAAATATTTAGGGCGTCCATATGAAATTTCCGATTCAAATTCTTGCCAATTTACTTCATATGCAAAGTTTTCAGTAACATACCGGAAAAATCGTGTAATTGAATGACCTCTGTTATTAGGGGTTAAGAAGCTATTGTTTTTGTCCCTTTCTATATTGAACTTGAATTCCCTCTTTCTCATATGAACATTGAAACATTTGACAGGTGGAATCAAGCGTCATAACTTCAGAAGGGGTCCAATGAGCCATGGTTCGAAGAGTCATAGACAACTGGGATCAATTGGTGCTGGAACCACACCTGGTCGTGTGTACAAGGGAAAGAAGATGCCCGGAAGGATGGGAGGAACCAAGAGGAAGATAAGAAAGCTTAAGATTGTCAAAATCGATAAAGATCTTAACGTGGTAATGATCAAAGGTGCTGTCCCTGGTAAGCCTGGAAATCTTCTCCGGATAACTCCAGCCAAGATTGTGGGCAAGAACATTCCTAAGAATTAGCACATCTTTCCTTTTTCTTCTCACTTAGTGCTCATTTCATTACTTGTCTGTAATTGTTGCATTCCTGCGTTAGCCCTTAGGTGCTACTTTATGTATACCTACTACTATTGCTTTTTTCACTCCATTGAATTATACAGCACCTTACCAGTATGAGTTCCTTATCTTAATTGCTCAACATAACATATTGTGAATACGGTTTCTTGTTTCCTAATGAAATCAGTATCTTGATTGACAACCTCCCCAAAAGGTGACATTTATTTGCTGAACTTCAATAGATTTATGTAATACTATATGCAATATGTAATGTCACACTCGCACACAGCTGTTATATTCTTATCAGTTACCTAACAGAATATGGGAAGAGGAGCTTCGGGGTGATTAGAAGTAGGGAAATCAGAATCTCAAGGGAATATAAAATAAAGAGAAATTAAACCAGAACTTCATTGATTTAGCCTGTCTTTGTTTTGTTAACTAGTTTGTCTTCACTCTATTTTATTGATTCTACTTTACCAACATGTTTTAACTTGAGCGGAAGGAACTTGAATTCTTTAAGCATGGTTTTTGGGTAATATTTTAAGAAAGTATTGATAGGAAAGACTCCCTTAATACTTGGTTATATGTTAAGGGATTGGCCATTCACAATAAATTCTCTTTTAGGAAGTATTGGCCATGCAAGTTATAGGATTTTTCAAATTTTATATTTTTCGTTGTACCTGAAAATATATTTTTTGGAATGAGATTTGAAGTTTAATCTTCTCTAAAAAAGTATTGTTATAAAGGAAAAAGTACAAATAATGGAAAGAGATTGAAAATTGAAGAGGAATGAAGGAAAAGTTGTTAAAAAAATTATAAAATGATTAAATTGTCTTTATTGTTATAAATGAATTTTGCTTAAATATTAAATTATATTTTTAATATTATTATTATTATCATATTAAATTATATAACCTAACATAATTGATTATGTTATATTTAATTATCATATTATAATATATTTGGTAGGGGAGTTGAGGAAAAGAATAGAAGTTTGGGTGAAGACGAAAAACATTAATGTCCATCTCAAATTAGAATATTAAAATATAACATATATAATATTAATAAAGTAATAAATAAAAATATGTAATTATATTTAATATATAAATAATGGTGATATCTTGACATACTTGATAATTTAAAATAATATATTTTAATTATGTTTATTTTGTTTTTGACCTAACATTCTAATACACGTTATCTATAACTATTAAAAATAATTGATTTATACAGAATTTATTATTGATTTTACTTTTATCAGTATATCTAATTTTATTATTTTATTCTTTAGATTGTAACTGTTTTTTTAAACTTAATTAATTATTATAATGAAAAACGATTGATAAAATTATAAAAATTATTTCTTTAATAAACATATTTTTTACAACGCAATATTATTTTTTTATTTTAATAATTATAATAAAAAATAATTTTTATTTTTTGTTATCATAATATAATAAAAGAGAGTGCGCCTTCCACAGGCATGGCATTGTCCTTGACTGAAAAGTATAAATAATGCGAGGAGAATTAGAAAACCCTAGTTTAGTTTGATTTGCAGAATGGAAGGCGAAAGAGAAAGGAAAAGAGGGGGGCGTGTGTGCTGCGTTTGCAATGTGGCCAGAGCTTCCGTGAAGAGACCCAAAACCCTACAGCACATGTGCAGGGACTGCTTCTTCAATGCTTTCGAATCTGAGATCCATCAGGTCATCCTTTCCAACTCCCTCTTCAGCCCCGGTGAGCGCGTCGCCATCGGTGCTTCTGGCGGCAAGGATTCCACCGTCCTTGCCTACGTCCTCTCCAAGCTCAACCGCCTCCACAATTACGGCCTCCATCTCTTCCTCTTGTCCGTCGACGAGGGAATCACCGGCTACCGCGACGACTCTCTCGAAACCGTTCATCGGAACCACGTTCAGTACCAACTCCCTCTCCAAGTGGTTTCCTACAAGGACTTGTACGGATGGACCATGGACCAAATCGTTGACGTCATTGGCTTCAAAAACAACTGCACTTTCTGCGGCGTCTTCCGTCGCCAGGCCCTTGATCGAGGTGCTGCTCTCTTGAAGGTTGACAAACTCGTTACTGGCCACAACGCCGACGACATTGCCGAGACCGTTCTCCTCAACCTCTTGAGGGGAGATGTTGCCAGGTTCCCTCTCTCTCTTCTTCCCCTCTCTTACTCTGCTTCTTTTTCAATTCTCTCTTTCTTACTTTCTTTTTTCATAGATTGAGTAGGTGCACTTCTATCACCACAGGTGAAGATGGCCCAATTCCAAGATGCAAGCCTTTTAAGTATACGTACGAGAAGGAGATTGTCATATATCCTTCCACTCCCTTCTCAAATTCAATTCTAATTTCCATTCATTTTCTGTTTTGCTTCCTTGACTAATTCACACGTATGCATATTTCAAGAAGCTCGACTACTTTTCCACTGAATGTAATCTCTGCCTACTCATCTATTTAATCTTTATTTTCCCATCAAACGGCTTAGTAAAACATTCTGATTACGATTGCAGGCATCTATTCTCCAAATGCATATCGAGGTTTTGCTCGCGAGTTTATCAAGGATTTGGAAAGAATCAGGTAAGTTGCTGCTTTACTTGTGCCACCTCTATTCTTGCAATTACGGACGAGTTGGTGGTGGGTTTATGTTTAACGTGAAATGCAGACCTAGCGCCATTCTTGACATCATCAAATCGGGGGAGAATTTCAGGATTTCTACGACTACCAAAATGCCCGAACAGGGAACATGCCAACGGTGTGGTTATATTTCTAGTCAGGTATTGTCCTGCGTTAATATGAAACCTCATCTAGACTGGTCTTTGTGCATACAATATATAATGCCTCGTTTCAGTAAACAAATATGGTTTGTCTGGGTAAGATTATGATGAATGAAGTAGCCTTAAGTGCCGCTATTCATATCTGCTTTATGTGCAGAAATGGTGTAAAGCTTGTGTTCTGCTTGACGGACTGAACAGAGGTTTGCCAAAACTAGGGATTGGACGAAGTCGTGGCAGTGTTGGTTCTGAGAACGGAAATGGAAATAAAGTAGAAAAGAGCATCCAGGGAAAACAGTGTGGAACTCTAGACTTCTGATTTGTACTTGTGCTTAATCAAACCTAGTTGTAGTATCCATCTATAAGAGAATTCAATTCAATGGGACTTGTTGGCAGTGGAATTATCTATCTATATGGGCACCTCAAACTACATGATAAGCAATACACGACGAGAAGTCACGCCTCCTGGATTAGATCCCTTGACAAGATATACAGACTCAGCAAGACCTATAAAACAGAATGAGGCTTTCTGTTTCTGAAACTGATGGTTTCACGTGATAAACTTCTAAGAAGGTCCACAATAGTTGCATTTTTTTTTTTTTTCACGGCGACTTATCAATTTAATCATACACCTCCAGCCTTAGTTCTGTGGGCAAAATGTTGTCTGTTGTACACAGTCCGGCAATGAATATGAATGGTATGGTGGACAGGTGAGTGAAGAGGTAGATATTGTCAGTTGTACACTAATATTTAATAACCTTAGATTTATTAACTAAATACTGAATGATTATGATTTATTATTTATAGGCTTTATGATTATTTCATATTAACATTATTTTACACATTAATTCTTGAAGAGTGTGTTTCTTGGTTCTGCACGCCTCTTTCATTTTGCAAATGTTGACACCATCACTCACAACTGTCATCTTGCACAGCAGCTATAGCCCAGTCTCCGGCCATCGCCTGAATGTCGGGTTTGAGATTCAAACTTTTAACAGAGCTTTACGTTTTGTACCTCAATTGTTTTCAAAATGCCCAGTTTGTCCGTTCCTCTTTAATTTGAAACAGTAGCTGCACCTTTTTGGTAAACGCCTTGCTCCGCGGTGGTTGCTTCGTGAATGTTTTCTTATCTTTCAGTTGGACAAAACGAAAGTCATTAATTCCTAAATTTAAGTTTAGCATACAAAGTTTTGACCAAATGGATTTTCATCAAACTTCTGGTTCATTTTACAAGATTGAATTTAAACTGTTTAGCCCGTTATACTTGCAACTTGAAAGCTTGACCTAAATCCACATGATAAAATAGCCGGATTTTAATAATTTCCAGTCTAGACTTATTCCAAAAAGTTTATACAAACATGAGTTTCATAAGACCGCTTTTATTTGAATTTTGAATTGAATTTAAACTTTTCAAAACAATCCAAATTGAGCTAAAGACCAACTCAACCCAAACCCACCTAACGAAATGGGGTAGTTAAGTTTTACATTTGAACGCAAATTAAATTTAAATCTCTTTAATCCAATACAATTATAATTTAATTTGCTGTCAACCTAAAAAGTTATAAAAAATCAGGCCTTCTTTTCTGTTCTCATTCTCGATCTAATATAAAGAGTCTGACATACTTGTAGTGAATTTTCTAAAAGAAAATTACAAGGTTGGTACTAAAATTTTAAATATTGATAGAAAAAACCAAAACTACAAATGATTTTAGTTTCAAAAGTTTTAAAACTTTTAATTATAAACCAACCAAATGGCCATATGTATTTTTTGTATGTTTTGTCCAGTTCCCAAATTAAAGATCAAGTTTAGCATATTTACTTGACACAAACTTAATACATTGCATTTTAATTAAAATTACAATTTTTTTTCATATCTTTAAAACATATAGAACTATATTATATTTTAAAATATAAATGATCATGAGGAATAAAATATAAAAAATAAAGAACTATTTGTATAATTTAACTTACAAAAGTAAAACATAGTTAAATTTTAAGTACCTTACAAATTTTGGATATTTTTACAAACATAGTTGAATTTTTATTAAAAATTTTCTTTAATTAATTGCTTAACCTTTTTTGTCTTCGTTGTAAAAAAATAGTAAGTTATTATTTCTCTCTTCTCATCTCTAACTTTCATTAAATCCCAAAAAATATTTTCCACCCATCCTTTGTATTCTGATAAAAGAAAGGATATGATATATTGGAATTTATTTTAGGGGAGCAGAATCATTTGTAAGACAGCTGCTATTCTGTTCATAGATATCTACTTTGTGCACTAAAAAAGCAAGCAGCATGGTAGCCCTTTCTCACAGCCACAGTCACGGTTGTAATGCTTGGCCACTTCGATTTCAGCAAAAACAGGGCTAAGAAAAAAAAGAAAAAGGTTATGCCACTTCCGAATTTCTATCTGGTATTTACGAAGGAATAATATAATAATAGGATAAAAATTTAGATCCTGTTCAATTACTTCAGATATAACAATTTTCCTTATTAAAAATACTCACACTAAAGATAACTATAAATGTCACCATAACTATTTGGTGTCTCAGTCTTGCACATGTCAGTCAGTCATCTAAGAGGATAGAATGGAGAATAGAGCATTTAGATTAAAGAGGTTTCAAAATATTTGAAATACAATTTTCTAGCCGGGTACATGTCTAATACTAAGTTGCCATAGTACGAACCCATGCAGGCAGGCATTGAAAACAATTGGTATAATGGTTGTATCATCATACACCAACCAAAAAGCATTACCTTTACGATCGGCTGCATCTACAAAACTACATTGTTATCACTAACGACAAACAAATGAAGATCTACCTACATAAGGAAGTCCCTTCATTACCCTGTTCAGTTACAATGTAGGGCTATACTGGAGATGCAACTCATAGAAATTGATCAGCTGAAAAATTAAGAAAATCATTAGCTTTAGGTAAAAATGAGGCCAAAGCAACTTTTTCAAAAGATATTGAAGCCATGAAAAATTGACCACGAAATAAACAAATCAAACTAACTCTGCTATGAGATTGCGGATTACCAGAAGTGGATTGTATGCCTTGAGATATCTGTTATTCACCATCACTTCTGTTCCATCCGACCTGTTAAGCATCAGGTAAGCTGTTATGTGAAGAGGCATGCAGTATGATTATGGAAAATAATCCAGTTTGTTTCAATTTCCATAAAAGAGTTGGATAAGATAGAAATCTAGTAAAGGAAATGAAGTCCAAGATTCCCATTACATCGGGTAATGTTATGCCAAAATCACTTTTCACTGGCTACTTTTGTGGACGCCTAGTATTTCATCTAAAACTATGGCTTTTGCTTGGTTTCTTTAACTCGAGAATTAGTACCAACATCTTCTTACAAGTTTGCAGTGTTCACATATTCCAAAGTTCGTTATCCCATGGATCTGGTATGAGATGGGATCATTTTATTGCATCCCCGTGATGTTTGTCTGAGTTTCTTCAAGGGGTCTAAACAGCTTAATGTTTCTATCTTCTAAATTTTGTGGAACAGTTAAATGTTTTAATTTTTTTTTTTCCTCAAATACTTAGATCTGTGCTTAGCATCCCTTCTACTTTTTCATAGACATTCCATTTTCTAATAATACTTATCCTTTCATCAAGAAAAGAAAACTGTTGCAAGGAACAGTGCATCACTAACATGTCCCTAATTGGCCAAGAATATAGCCAGAATACTTCTTACAAGACTTTATCAATCCAACTCCTTTGAATTAGCTTTAAGGGTTGAATTAATGTGATATTTAAGTCTATACAGTCTTAGTGTTAGGTCACCTACACATGTCCAATCTTCGAAACTTCATGTTCCAAATGTCTAGTTTAGTCTAGGTATGAAAGGAGTGTGTTAAGACGTCCCACATTGATGAGGAATATGAGCAAACTCCTGCTCCTGAACTTGATTATCCTCCCTTTCGAGCTAACTTTTGGGTTATGTTATGCCCAGTCCATTTCTAAATAGTTGAGAGGAGGAGCAGTTATTAAGAGTTAACACTCTCAATATGCATTCCATGACACAAGTGGTTTACCATTGTAGCCTGTGAGTCTGTTTGGGTAAGTTTCTTCATAAGCACTCTTGAGAGAATAAAAAAAAAAAGAGAAATAACCATGTGCATAAGCTAAAGTTAGTTTATAGATGAGTTACAAAATATCTTTTAGAGAAGCTAATATGAAAGAGCTTCTACAATTAACTTATACATCAACTAATATTAACTTCTGAATAAATTCAATTCATCTTTTTTACTTACTTTTCTAACTTAAAAGTGTGCATGTAGTTTACCTAAATAAATTTTTAGATTTTATAGTCTCAGTGGGGATTCTTACATGTTTGAGATAATAAAACTAATACTGAATCTTTACGTAGCAGCTTAAAATATTGAGTTCAATCTTGCTAATCCCATTCTACTAACTAAAAAACAGGTTAATTTTAGGGCAAGATATGTTCGAGCCCATACGACTAGAGTGTGAAGTATGCATCAGAAAGAAAAAAAATCAATCACAAATTGGAAGGGTTTTAAACAAAAACCTTATATTACTTAGTATGTAGACACACAAAAATCCAGAAACAATTCTCAGCAGTCTTACAAAATAGAAAAACACACCATCATACCAATACCATTTCCTGTAACCACACCACACACAATTAGATAACTGTTATATAACTTCCCTATTGCCCTATTGCACTATTACACATAACTGCCCAATTATTGATTCATGACAGCTTAGTTACAGCATAAATGCATAACTGTCATCCCCTTATAATATAGCTTCACCATTATTTACTAATTCTGGTTTGTTATTTTCTTACTACTCCTAGAGCAAATAAGCCATATTTTCCGATTGCTATCTGCACTATCTAGAATTTAGCTCATATATTGACTATTGGTGGTAACATGAACCTTTTAGCTAAACTAGAAAATAATTTGTTGCACATAAAAAAGAATGGATATATATACTATTAAGAGACAAGTACAAAAAAGGAAAGAATTGTATAAAATATAACAATTTGTAAATTCTTTCAAAAAAAAAATGGCTGAAGTGTCAATAATGGCATAAATTAATGCAAAATAATAGTCTGATGGTAAAAGTAAATGTTTCCTTTTACTAAATACAGTGGACATGTTTGGCTCATAAGTTGTTTTTTCCTAATTTGTTTTTCTTTAAGTTTTGCCGGGAGATTGGTTTTTTTATCATAGGATACTGTGTCGCTTAGTGGTTAAGATGAATTTAGATTCTTAATAAATGTCCAAAGTTGTCTCTCCATCTAAATTTGTTGTTTAACCATATGCTTAGATGTCTTATTTTAGAATTTCCTATGTCAAGTGAATGGTTTTGTTCAATTGATAATATTGTTTATTGTGTATGTTAATATGCATTTATTATTGATCTTCAATTGATAGTTTTGTGTCTTTTGCTATCAATGTCATTAATGGTTGCACAAATTGCAAATATTCAGGTGTTTTCAGTTATACACACACACACACACACATGCATATAAGCAAAAAATAAATTAGTGAATAGAACATTGTTACTCAAATGTCATCTCTATCTCATCTTTCATAATTGTTACACTTTTAAACATACAAAAACGACATCTTTTTATAACCACACCCAACAGTTAAGGTTTTCATAAATACATAATATACTAAGGGTTGCTCTCTCTCTTAATTTATTTGCAGTTTGCAATGTACAAATGATTGTTGATAAATATTCTCTCCTAATTTTGGTTTGTGACTAACAATGAAAGAACATAGATTAGTGTACAAATTTTGAGTGATCGAACCCTTCAGCAATGTAGAATAAATTTTGAGTAAGACTTAACTTCGGTACTTCAATAAGTCTACCCATTCCATTCACTTGTCAGTTGTTTGAGGTTTTGTTTTTGTTTTCATAAACCAATTGCTCATTATTTGAGAGGAAATTCATATCCAATTTAAGACACTGTTATCCCCGTTTCAGAAGTGACAAACTAAACCATGAAATCCAAAACCTTTAAATTTAGATATATGTATAAATATCAATTTAGTTAGTAAACTTACTTACAATGAAAATAAATCCAACTATATTTTTTTAATCAAAAGTGGAAGTGTGCATGCGAAACCATAAAATTTGGAGTTGTTGGTTAAGTGACAAACCTCATGGCCATAAATGTCACTAGAACATCCTGCATATTGTCGGATAAAGAAGATGAATAACCTATTGGCTTTAAAATCTTGACAATGTTGCAGGCAGTTTTAGCATCATCCATCTTCATAGGACTATTATTCCCCACACAACCAGTGGTTCTCGTGCAGCCAGGTTCAACTGCACCAACAGGCACGCTGATAGCATTCTGGGCATCAACAGGCTTCCCTGCATCCGTCTCTCTCTTGAACCTCTTGACAGAACCAGATTTTCTCCTTTTTGATCCTCTACAGCACCCAGTTTGAATCGGTTCCGCACAATCCAAGTGACCACCATTGGCAGTTGAAACCTTAGGTTGGCGGAAATGTATTCCAAGGTTATCTAGTTCAAGGCCAGTGTTTGTTGTTGCCTTAAGTTCACTGAGCTTTGGATCATAATCATTTTGGTGGTGTTCTGCAAAGGCGTTTACATTGGTTTGTTGGGGATGTGGTTGGTGAGGGAAGATTGGAGTTTGAGAATTGGGGTTGTGAGTTGGAAAATGTCTAAGGCTGTAAGAAGTGGTAGAACGTTGGGGGTGCTTCTTGATCTTGGTGTGATGAACGACATGGTTGCGCTTGCGCTTGCGAAGTTTTCCTGACTTGAGACTTGAAAAGAAATAAGAAATGTAAGAAAATGAAGACATGAATATGGGGTAGAAGATTTTCAAGAAAACCTACCTGTCCTCAAAAGCATGAAGGAGATCAGGAACCGACTCTAGATTTTCAAGAGGCTCCCAGGTGTTCGCAGTCTCAGGCCATCCACGCCTGCCAATCACAGTTTCACAACCTCATTCAAACCTATTACGTTACCATTATTATGCTAACAAGTAAAGTAAAAAAAACTCACCATTTGATTAGGTACTGGAGCTGACCCTATTATATTCATTGAATCGCATCACCGTTTGCAACATTCACCGTCACAACTCAGAAGAAGAATAGAATAGAAGCATATAAAGTGAAAAGAAAAAAAAAAGTAATAATTATTAGTTGGTTGGTTTTGTTACCTTGCGTACCCTCTTACGGCGTATGGTTTCGATTTCATAGAAGCCATCGTCGAGGTTGGGGTTGGGGTTAGGGTTGGGAGGCAGGAGGGTTTGTTCTCCATTCTCATCGTCTTTGTGAAAGAGAACAATAGCAGAGGATGGAGGTGATGAAGATGGTTCGTTGGTTGAGGCCTCCACAACTGAAATAGAAGTAGAACTAGTGTTGTTATTCATCCTCTTCTTCATTGCTTTTCTATCTTTACTTCTCTTTGCCACACCAAACACCGCTACTTCTACTCTTTCCTCTCTTTTTCTCTCCATCCAGATCAAACCATGTAATGGGACCCAACACCACCCTCTTCTCTTAATTTACTTTCCAATAACAATAGTGCTCACTCTCAACATATTTATTGCATTTATCACTTACATGCTCTTTTTCAATCCATTACCTATTTAATCGATTTATTTGCCTCTTTCTTTCTCCTGCTCTTATTCTTCACCTGTTTTCTATTTTCCTTCTACGGCTTAGGCTTGGGATTGTATCAAAACATGTAATCATTTTAATGTATTTAATGTGCACATCTGAAATGAACCATAAAAAACAAGTACATTGTTTCGTACTTTGCCTGTGCCTCTGTAGGTTTCACACATTCGAAGCTAACCAATGGCTTCGGTCAGTATTTGTCTCCTGACAACAACAACACAACACAACGCAAATAAAATATAAATCTTTTAAATTACCATCCTATGCACGGCTGTTACTGTTTAGCTGTTAGTAACTAACTGTCAAAATGTTTTTTCCATTCACCTTTCAACGTGGGACTGCTGTATTCACTTTACAATACACTCAATTCTCTTCTCTGTTCCATATATTCGCAACCGTTGAATTTGAAGCGTTCAGGGGACAAAATGCGAAATTTTACAAATTTATTCAAGATGAATAACATAATTTGGCTTGTCTCCAATAAAATAGATGTGTTTCCCACTTATTCTTGCAGTGACTGTTCCGTAATAAATTGCACTCCATTTTGTACTTTTGTACTGGTTTGTTACATATTTCTATCGCTTCCCAAATTAGCTTTTAAAAAAAAGTTTTTTTTTTTTTAATATTCCATGGATATGGCGATTCATTATTTTCCAGCAGATAACTTCCCTAAAACAAATTTTGCACTTCACATACATTAAAAATGATGACTCTTCATAAGTTATTCCTTTGTGTGCACATCCATTTCCTAGCATGCTAAAAATAACGTTGTCTTCACTTTCGGAGAATGCGGAAAAAATGGAGGAACCTCACAAGTATCGAAGAAGCTAACTCATACAGCAGTTTAATATCAATATTTGGTAGGGTTATGGAACCAAATACTGCTGGAAATGTTTGGTTCTCTTCTTGTTCTTAAGCTTCTTAAAAGCAGTCGACTCAATTTGCCTAATTCTCTCCCTACTCACACCCATCATCTCCCCTATCTCTTGCAGGGTCTTCGTCCTTCCATCATCCATACCAAATCTCCATCTCACCACCTGCCTCTCCCTTGAACTAAGACTGTCCAGTGCCTCTTGCAGGTCCTTCTTCATGAATTGCTTAAGGAGCTGTTCTTCAGCTGTTTCGGCGTCAGGATCAGAAATTATTTCCTGGTAAAAAAAAACACGCAAGTGTCACCAGAATGAATATCATATGAAAGAAAAAAGTTTCTTTTTTTTTCCTAAGCACAAAGTTGAACAAGATTAGGACAGACTGAAGGTTTAAGATTTTGGTTGATTCCAATCTTCTGTTCCAGAGATCTGGGAGCTTTTGGAGTCAAAAGTACAGCAGTAAGCCTCTTCATAGACAACCCAGTTGCTTCAGCAACTTCTTCGTCATCAGGTTGTCGTCCATTTTCACTGTACAATTGTTTTCTGGCCTCCTTCACTCTGTAAGTCGCCTCCACCATGTGGAACTGTCAAAACAAAAATATTACAATCATAAAGTTCCTTATAAACATTAGAGCAATTTCAACTCGTAACAAATATTAGCTTGTGATTTTTCACATAATACTCACTGGCAAGCGAATAGTTCTTGACTGATCAGAAAGTGATTTCCGAACAGCCTGTTTAATCCACCAATGAGCATAGGTGGAGAATTTAAAACCCTTAGTACCATCAAACTTTTCAGCACCTTTTACAAGGCCTCGACATCCTTCCTGTAAACCAATGACAAACACTAAAACAGTTTATTACTGAAACAGTTACAGTTGCTGATTTAAAAAAAAAAAAAAAAACTAATTATTTAAGCAAAAATCAAACAGGTGAGAATGTACCTGGACAAGATCTTGCAGATTCATCCCAGATCCCTGATAATTCTTTGCAATTGATATGACAAGTCTTATATTGCTTTTAATCATTTTGTCTTTGCAAAATCTACCATAATTTAAACGTTTCCTAAGTGTCTTCTGATCTACCCCTGCAACTGCAGCCCATTGAGCAAATGTGGGCTGACCACCACATCTTTCTACAAGATCCTCCTGGAGTCTTTCAAGCTTCAGAAGGTCCTGAATAGTATTGGCAGAAGAATGGGCAAATGAATTATTAGACAATAAAAGCAAAATAGTAAAATTATACACATTAATCGGAAAAAAAAAAAAAAAAAACTATACTGGCATGTATTTACAACCTCATGTTAAAATCACCTAAATTATATAATCTCCTGATTCACTGTGATTAAATTAACATATGCTAACTTGCAACGTTCTTTTCCATTTCAGATGGTTCTGAACTAAAATCTTTTATGATTAATTCATCTGCAGAAGCTGAGTTGCAATGATTAAATGAACAATTTGCTGACTTCCTTGTAACACTCTTTTTCGTTTCTGGATGGTTCTCAACTATAAGAATGTCCAACCAACCAGTAAGAGGAATCTTGAACAGCATCCCAAACAAAAAAAAAAAAAAAGCTCCCTACTCTTAAATATAAAATAAAGGTAAGTGAATAATGTACAGCCCTCTCAGCCCATAACCACGAAAAAACTGTAAGATAATGTCAAGTACATGTGAGAAATTACTCTTTTATATACAATTTCTAGGAAAATATAAAGATCATATGAGGTGGAAATTTCAATTTAGGAGTTTCCATTTTAAGCATACAGTGGGATAAAATAGGAAGAAACATTGAAGCAGCCAACACAGAAAATATATTTAAATGGTATAAAAGACTACGTGATGTTGTAAGTAGTGCTGGAAATGACAAGCCAGATAAATGAGGCTTGTGTCAAATGAAGAATGACAATTATTGATTCACAAAACCACAAGATCAGCATACACTTTATGAAGATTTTATACTGATTATTAGATGATTCAGGAGCATATCAACAATCAAGGGAATTAAGTGCATGAATGATTCTACAACATGGCCCTAAAATACTAATCACACGTCACTAACACACAAATTCCACCTGTATTCCTTCTGACAACTTGATTTCTTCAGTTGAAGTGAGAAGCCTAGAAGTACTGGTTGTTGTTCTTAAGTAACGAAGTGGATCTGAATAATCTACATCTTGCGTAGAAACACGTTTTTTTCTGCTGGACGAACCAGGCTTAAAAGATGCAACAGTTGTGGAAGCCTTCTCTGCTGCTCTGACTCTTTTAGCTTTTCTTTCTGGTTGGCGCCTCGATCTTACAGCTATACAGTTGGAAAGCTGCTCCTGCAGGCGCTCAAGTTCCTCATGAGAAGGTTCTACATCAGATTCCCCTTCGCTGGGGCTTAGGTCAACACCTTCCATCATTTCTGCGCCAGCACCCATGGATTCCCCTGCTACACTATCTTCCACATCCATATCTTGAAACCATTTGAGAAATAAATCATCAGATTTGGAAGAAACATGGGATCTATACTCTGCTTCTTCTCGGGGCTTCTTTTTTACTAGTAAAGCTGCATCCTTTGCAACCTTCACAGCTGCTTTAGCAAGAGCAAGGGCTTCAGACGCAGCAGCAGCTATTACAGCCTCTTCATTAGTAAGAAGTGATTCCGTAGATAAGGTTGATTTAAAGTTTGCCTGATTAAAGGCATAAATAAGTTTAGTTCCTGGGTAAGTTTGACATGTCTAATTCTTTTTGCATGGAAAAAAGCTATAAAACCCAAAAGTAATTGATCCAAAATAAAAAGTATAAGCACTATTGAAATTTGCAAAATAAAAGGTAAAGAAAGTTTAAAAGCAACCAAATGGGAATCTATTATAGTTCCTACGTATGAATTGGTTGACAATGAAAACAGGATGAATATATGGTATAAGAGAGATCAAGGAACTATATTTATTGTCTAGGAAGGAAGAAAGTTTAGGAAGAGGGGATAAAGTTGTTCTATTCCAAAATCAGAGAATCAATGAAGGCCAACCAGCCCCTAGACCATTTTTAGCATGGGAAAGACAATTGAATCTAACCTATCATCCTTCACATGGCTATCTCTAGAATTCTTGAGCCTTGGGCAAAATTTATGTTTGAGGCATAATCTAATGCAACTCGTCAATCATATTTTATTTTCTAGCTCTTTCTAAGCAACAAAATTCTAAACCAAAGGCTTATAATAGAAGAATTTGGATATTTCACTTAAATAAATAATATGGCTAGCCCATTGGAGTTATCTTACAATTAGTTGATCTCAAATACAATTTAAGCAATTTTAATTTTGAACAACTTCATTTTTTAGCACTTCTAACAATACTTTCCATTCTAAAAGTAGATCAAGACCATCAATGTCAAAAGGTTCACCAAAGCTTCAAATATTTTCAAGATTGATGCAAAATTTTTGCAAGTCATCATCATGCAAAGGTTTAAATTGCTGTATTTCAAATAAAAATCAAAGAGTTATTTATTCTAAAAAATTTCAGAACATCTTTCAATAGAAGCAATATATTGATATAGTATGTATATAAAACAACTGTTATGGCAAAAGATGAGGACAAAACAAAAAACACAAAAGGCAAAAAGAAGTACATGATTTGGCTAATGTGACCTGCGTCCACATTTTTTACTTTAAATTGCAACTCGATAAACCAGTTCACAATCAAGGAAACACAGAATGGCACCCCTATTAACAAAATTAAGGCATCTCAACAAGAAAATATCATAATAATGTCAAGCTGAATGCGTGATTAGATCGCTAGTATTTTCATCAAAATGTCTTGCTTTTAAGGATCAAACAATTTGACAAAATTTAAGCTCCATGTCCATTTCAATAGCCATATTTTTGCAGAGTCCAAAATAGATGCAAAATCATTTTCCCCATAACTTGACTGATACAACCTTTCAAATGATATACAGCAACATCTACATTACATAATATTACCGACAGAATTAACAACAAACAATATATCATATCACAACAAAATTGATTGCCTAATAATACAAGTTGGCAATAAATAACCCTTTTTTTAATATAGAAAAAAATATGAAGAGCGTTGTGTGATTGGAGTTCTATGGGGACTGCCTCAATTGCCTTAAACCAATTAAAAACTTCATTGGAAGTAAAAATTCAATTATAGTGACGAAACGATGATAAATATTAAACTCTAAACCTGATGCAACCCTAAAGAAGAGAAGTTGAGCACGCTGTGGTAACCTGCACTCGAACATTGTTATTACCAACCAGGCATAAAAATAACTTGGAAGGTAAAATTACGAGATTCCCAATCCGGAGAAACAAAGCACAAAGTCTAGGTAAAATTGATTTGGTATTGAGTTTTAATATAAAAAAAGATGGCTGTAGAATTGTAACCTGCGTGGGAGGGGCAACAGCAGTGACATAGGGCCAAGACGTGTTTGGATCAGAAGAAGCATCCAATGCCAACTTCTTTTCCAAATTAAGCAGAGTTGAAGGAGATGTGGCAGACAAGAGACATTGCGGCTGGAAACAGAAATTTGGTCTTGTTCTTGCTGCAAAAAGAGGGCGAGAAAACACGAGTGAGAGAGAAGAATAAAAGGCAATTGGGAATGGGAGAGAGAAAAGAGAAAGCGGTTACATAGATGAGTAGGAAGAGCAGAGGGATGATTCCTGAAAGTGTCGAGGTGGCAATTGAAGTGCGGCAACAAACACGACATTCTAGTGGCTGTAGCGAAGGACAACGTTACGAACGAGGTTGAGATTGAGATTGTGACTGCGAGTGAAGGTTGTCATGTCATGGGATTATGGGATAGGAAGAAGAAGAAGCGTTGTTGAAGAAGCAGAAGAAGTGAGAGCAATGTGTGTTTGTGACAGAACACAATACAAATTGAGGATAAGGGGCTCACGCACGGCTCAAGCATCCTCACAACAAAACCAATCCTTCCTCTTTCCCTTATTCTCTTACCACCCTTTCAATTCCTTAATATTTACCAAAAACTATTTCTTCCTTTTTATTAAATTACTTTTATCACATTTTTTCTGAAATTCAATAAAATATTGGATAACATTAATTTTTATTTTTTCTTATTTTATTTTTTCTTATTTTATTATATTCTTGTCATGTTTTATCTCATCATATCATGTTCCAACCATCAAACAAAAATGCACATTTAGTTTAAATGAAAAATAATAAAATTAAAGCACACTGGGTACTAGTTATTAATAACAAGATTTCAAAAAAAATAAAGGGGAAGAATGTAGAAAATTACTTCCAAGATGAAAATAACATTATAGTCCAATATAGGTCACAAAGAATATAAAAATGCATCAGAAATATTGTACAGTGAAGTTAATAAGGTTAATACTTTAGAAAAAAAAAACACGATTATTACACGATTGTTGGTACATATGTGGAATATGTAATAGTCTTTGGTTTAATAATTTTTTTTTCACCTTAATAAGCTAATTAATTGCATTTGTTATGATTTTGTTATTTTTTGTACCATTTTTGCAAGACATGTTGGTGATTAGTTATGTTTGTGACATTGTTATTGTGAAATATTTGTCTATTAACATGATCCTCTAATAGCTAATAAGATTTTGTAGGTATGTGAAATTGCTTTTTCAAATGTAATATTAATTATGCCTTTTTGAGGTTCAGCTAGTGAATAAGTTGTTTTTCATCTTATAGTGGTGTTTCTTAGATCTTATAGGATTAGTAAATGGATCCCTATTGAACATGTCTTTAAATTACAATGGACAATTCTTTAGATGTAATTTGATAAAAGCTCTGGTTAACATTTTCCACAATCTTAATCCTCATATCTTTATAGTTATTTTCTTCCATTTTTTTTCATTAATATCTTGCATTATAAGAAAATAAATGTATGTGAAAAATAGATTGAGATACTATGGGGTGATTTTTAAACATAATTTTATGTGGTTAAAGTTTTTGTCTAATATTATTAGGTATGAGTGATTTATAAATAAGTTTGGCTTACTTAATTTCAATTTGCTTAAGCTTATTTACACAACTTTTTGCCTAGTTTCACTTTTTTTTTCATTTTTTTCCTTTTAATTCCACTGGTGACACGTTTTAAATTACAAGACAAACTAATTGAGATGATGATGTTTAACGTGTCATAAAAAAAATATTAAATGCAATTCTTAAAAATATTTATGATTTGAGACAATTAAAAATATTTTTATTTAGTGGTAGCAAGTTTTATAATTACAAGACAGTTTATAATATCTAAAAAAAATCAATTTACAACTCAAGAAGTTAAAAGATAACTAAAATAATTAATATAAGAACAAACAAATATATATATATATATATATATATATATATATATATATAATTTAGACTTTTAAATATGCTACCATAACTCATTTTCAAGTTCATGACTATTGTGAAAATATAATTAATAAATCTTGAATTTTTCCTTACCAGAGGCTTTTATATGACTGATTATATGATTATCTTTTAACAGTTGTAGATCTAGAAAACACAATACTTTTTCATACTTCTCATAAACATTAAGAACTTAAATAAATTTGTATCTTAATGGTTAGGTGTTATAATTTTCATCATTAAACATTGAAGTTAATAATAAAGAAATACATTTACACCTCTCAATATCATCCAATTTAGAACTCATGAATATAAATAAAAGTAAAAAACAACGCTGAATTCATCTTGAAAGAGAAAGATAAGTTTCACCGAAGGCTAAAAATACTTTTCAAAATAACATGAAAAAGAAAATCACCAAGAAAACAATTTGATATATACAAACTTAAACAAAGTACAATGTTTAACACTTTTTAATTTTAGGATACAATTAAAAGTGTGTTTGGCAGTTAGGATTACAAGACTTTATCAAAAATCATACAAATAAAGAATTGCAAGATTTTAGGTACCCAAATAATAAAATAATAATATAGAAATTTCAAACTCAAGATCAAAGTTAAATAGATTAGGATCATTAATAAATATTAATGATTTAAACTTCCAATTAATTTAAATAATTAATAAAATATTAATTACTTCAATTTTTATTTATTAGAGTAAAATAACTTTAACTTCCAATTAATTATAATAATTAATAAAATATTAATTACTTCAATTTTTATTTATTAGAGTAAAATAACTTTGACTTCCAATTAATTATAATAATTAATAAAATATTAATTACTTCAAATTTTATTTATTAGAGTGAAATAACTTTAACTTCCAATTAATTAGAGTAATTAATAAAATATTAATTACTTATTTATTAGAGTAAAATAAATTTAACTTCCAATTAATTAAGATCATGGATGAAATATTAATTACAAGTTAAAATAATTAATAAAACACAATATAATTTATTTTTCTGCATCTCCTATAAATGTTCTTTAATCTATTATAGTTCTTTGTTTTCATATTTGGTAAGATTTACTATGCGTTTATTTCTATTAAATTCCTCGTCATACCTTTTCAAGAAAATTCAATCTTTAGTCTTGTATCTAATGTACATATAACTAAGTAACAAGTATTATGTTAAAAGAGGGTAAAACCTATTAGTATTTGTGTATTTCTTTTTTCCGTGAGGTCAAATACAAATAAACTAGTTAACCAAACTAAGATATTTTTTCTATTTTAACTTCGGATATTTTATTAGGTTTCATTCTTAAATGTTTTCATAGAGAGTACAAATATGTGTTTTTTATTTAAAATATAGAAAAACATTTTTCAAATCCTATTGTAATTTATTATTTTCCAAATAAATATACTTAATTTGAAGCACAATAGAAAAAATATCTAAGGCACAAAATTTTTATCTTTACATACTTATAATGTTCAGTTTTATCATAGACTTTAACAAATAAGGAATATTGTTCATATAAGTCCACTATATTTTATTAAATTCAAAAACTTAAAACTAATATTTGCAACTCTAAATAATATTGTATCAACTCTAAAAATGTTTTCTCAAGACTTTCTTTTTGTTCAATTATTCTTATAACATGAAGTATGTAAAAATATTAAAAAAGAGTGTAAAATCTTAAATACTTTGGTCTTTCTTGGGATTACATAATTTATGATATTGGCAATGACACTTTGCAAACATAACAATTAGTCAACATGTTTTCTTACAATAGTCATGGTTTTTTCATGCAAATTAAAGAAATATATTATTGTGGAAATTAAAAAAAAATGAGAAATAATGAATAATAAATATTTATCAAAAAGCCTAATATTGAAAACCAAAGGAGGAGCATGTTGTACAGTTGTTGGCAATGGTTATTAATTTGAATTTATGAAATTGTTAAGATGAATGATTAGCATAACCGTTTTGTTAAAAGAAAGATTGGGTGGAGAGTTTAAATTGAAGAGAGGAAATTGGTGGAGGTAGATGGGTGCAATTGTGTAGGCTGTTTAAATCAAGAGTATAGCGCTATAGAAATATAATTGAATGGAGAGAAAGGGTGCTCTGTGACTGTGAGCCACAACACTGTGTTTTTGGAACAACATGGATCCATAAAGAAACTCAAACTAAAACACAAACACAGGGTTTCAATGATTCCCATATACATGTGAAGGTTAAAACCCATTCATTCGTGTATTGGGATACGACAACTCGCGCCACGCTTTGCCTCTCCGCTAAATGCAACGCCTTTACCATTTCTGATCCGATTGGGTGATGCTTCGTCCCTCTCATCTCATATCTTTTACTGTTTTCCATTTCTTTCCATTGTTAAAGCTCTAAATTATTCTCTGCTTTGTTGCTATTTCATAGAGAGGTTTAAGAAGATTTAATTTCTTATTGCTTTCAATTGCCTGTGCTTTTTACCCTATTGGATATGCTGATAGTATTAACTCTGCGGTCAAGCCCTAACCAGTAACCTTGGCTATTGATTTTTATTGAATGGATTTATCTGGGAAATCTTGTAGCTTTATAAATTATTTCTTAGTCATCAATGATGTTGAAATTGGAATGATCCACAGGTTTAGTCATACATGCTGGGGAAAACCATGAAAATCTTTAAACTTCCCTTCCTAATAATTCAAGAAGTCATGCTTTGAAAGATTTTCATGGATCAGCAGAAACCTGATTCAAGATTTGGTTCTTGTGAATCCCTTTGCAAAACTTAAATAGAGATTAGGATAGATATTTATTTCAATCTTGAAGGAAGGTTTTATTTTATTGCCCTGGTTTGTAGTCACTTGTTTATATGGAAACAGGAGAGCATTGTGTAATGCATTACTGAAATTGATTACCGTACTATTAGATTCATTCTTTCTTTGCATTGTTAAACAATCATGTTGTCTTCTATGAATTCAATGTTATCGTGTTTATATGTTATGCTATCTTCATGTCCTATTTCAAGCAAGGGTGGCTACTTGCCCCTTTTAACTATCCCGGGCAATGACATATTCCTAATCTGTCGCTGCTTCAATTTTATTACCAAAAGATGAATCAAGTTTCGGGAAGTTGGGGCCTCACCCACAACTTAGTAGTAGTTTTTGTCTTAATTCTTTTAATGAAAGTTTTGGGATAATAAGCTTGACTTGTATACAAGTTCAATTTTCCAATATTAGTTGCATTTAGTTATTTGCCTAACATGTAACTTAACTGTCGATTCATTAATTTTACAATAAACTAGTGATATTAAGTCTAACTAGTAAGACCAAGGTTTTATATTGTGATCGTGGTTGCGGTTGTCTTGCAATCCTTAATATCGTGGGAAATTGCAGACAAATATAATCAATATGGTTTCGTTGCAATCCTTAATATTGCAGGAAATTGCAGACAAATGCAGTCGACATGACTGTAAGTGCTGTTAGCAAAGATCCGAAAAACCTTGACAATTTGGCCAAAATCTTAGCTGCAAAGTGTTTTTTAAAACCTTGAGCTCGCCTTATGAACACAACTTCATTAGGGATGTATTTGGTCCTATTCTTGTTGGTCTGGTGCATGAATTTTACCATTGTCATATGGAGATTGTGTTGGTTCCAACTAAATTAATTTGACCTAAATTTTTAAGCCATGCACATTTGTTGGCCACACTCTCCTCTTGTAGTTTTGATCTCCATAACTTAAGTCACGCTTCTTATCCGTGATTCCATTAACTTATCATAAAAGTAATAATAAATTTGTGTCGTGTCAGATCATTGACTTCATCCTAGTCCAATGGTGTTGTCTAATTCATGAAGCTAAACGTGTCCTAGTACAACAAAAATTTTGTCATTGGATGGGAGGTAAAGAGTGAGATTGGGAGGTGAAATATGTGATTTAAACCCTTACATAGATGGAGGACTTTAAGGGGGTACTAAACATGGCAAGTCACCCTCCACCCTTCTCTTTCTCTATACCCTCCATCTAAAAGCTTAATACATAGCTTATAAGTTGTATTTTATAATTTGGATGAGAGATTTTTAAAGCCTACTACCAGTTATATGGGCATTCTGTGTAGATTATGCATATTTCATATCTCTTTTATGGTGATTGTACCCTCCACAAACCTCCTTTTTCTTTCTCTATGTATAATCTAATCAGCTAAGTTTATAAATTCTTCATCTAATTCTACTGTATCGGGGAATTTTTACTCAGAAATTTGCATGATAGGTAATTCTCTGAATTACAGTCCATTGTGTTGTCTTTCTGAATTCAACCCGTATCTCTCCAAGTCCAGACCAGAGAATTTTTGATCTCTTGATACCTCAGGTTTATTTTCTTGCAAATGTTACTTCTCAGATTCTCACTTCATCTCTCAGCAGTGATTTTTTCCTTCCAATATGAGCCAACTTGAAAATCAGTTGCTCTCATGGGTCATTTCTTTTGGTTGTATTGCTGTTCTAAACTGACTAAACTAAGTAAGTACCTTATTTATTTAAAATTCAAATACGTTTAACTGCTTTTTATCCTTATCACTGTCATTTGCAAATCGAGTCATGATAGTGCTTCTTATTTGTTTCTACACTGCTTAGCAAGTCCCCTTCTTCGGAAGTTATTATGTGTTAGTTCTAGAAGTTTTCTAATCAATAAATAGGGATGCTGGAAGGCTTTGACATTATTCTCAATTTGGTACTGTTTAGTGAATGTGGTTAGCAGAAATGCTAATTTTTTTCTGGTCAAGTGTTGCTTCTTGAGTTCATTTGGAGTCAAGTAGTTTACTTAACTTCTTGTGGTATTTTAATAAAGGTCTTTTCTTCGGGTAGATATAAAGTGAGATTTTTGCGTTGTGTTAAATGTATCATGTTCTAGGTTTTTTTTGTTTAGTTTTGAGGCTTCCTTTTCCTGTTGCATTTATATGTTTCCTTTCTTTCATAATAGTTCTCTGTTTATATAAAGAAATGAAGGAATTAGGAATAAAGAATTATTAATGTGTATGCCACGAGGTTAATCTCTTAGAGAACTTAAAAGTAAATGGGGTTTTTGAGATCGGCTTGGGTATTATGAGGTGTTTAAATTCACATCGAGTTGTGTGACTGCTTGATGGATTATTTACTGCTTCATTCTCTCCCTTTTGACAATTAACTTTTTAGGGTTTTCCGAGTGTTTGGGTGCTTGTTATTTAGTATCGGAGCTAGTTGCTAGTGTGTCGAAAAGAGCCACCTACGAAGTGGCTAACAAAAGGTTGAGTAAAATCTTGTGAGTGATAGCCGCTGGATGAGGGCTCTATTGGGTGGTACTATCTATGACTTGTGTATTATGAGGCACTTAAGTCACATATCGAGTAGAATACGATGTTTGATGGGATATTTAAGTCTTTGGTTCTCCCTTGACAGCTAGCTAAGGGAGAGTTTCCCAAGTATCTGATAGTGATCTGGTTAGAAAATTTAACATCGATAATTGGGTTTATCTTCCAATGATTCATTGCAATATTTATACTGTGTTGTGTTGACATGTATATTTCAGGTCTATGCAGAAGACATTGATTTAGTTTGTAGGATTTTGTTGGCCTTCATCCTGGAATTTTTGAACCTTTCAAATTTACAGTTATTGAAAATTTGCTTCAATGTTGTTTTATAGCCAAAGACTGTCTGTAGTGTGTATATGTATGACAGGAAGTCTGTTTTTGCCTATACTTGTTTCTTATACTTTTTTTCCTACTTCTGTTTGTGATTTTTTTTAAACCAGGTGGACATTAGTGTGTTGACTGGATGAGATTGATGGACATGCTTTCAACAACTCAGTAATCTTTAATTCGAAAGACAGAAACTTGATTGTCTTGACTCTCTATCTCTGGGGCTCTGTAGCAATATACAACATTTTTTCTGAATTTGCTTCAGGTGATAATGTTAATACAAACTTCTCTCCTTAGTTCAGTTGAAGCTGGTCTATGTTATGTATCTGATGATGGGAAAGATGTTCTATGTGACCGGATGCCTAGTGGTGAAACTTGGCAGGTGTGTCTCAAATGCAATAGGTACCCTCTTGACTGGTGTAGAAAAGCTGAACCAGTGGAGGAAGACAGAAGGAATGCTGATGATCTTTACCGCTCAAGCTTTGGTCAGACATCAACTCCTAGTATAATGACGGAAAATACTACATCTAAACCTAAGATGGTATATAGGAGAAAGAAGCTTCGTAAGGACTCAAATTTCAAGCTAGAGCCAACTAATATGCAGGCAAGTGCAAACTACCCTTCAGTAATAAGCTCTGCCGCACATTTATCATCAGCTGAGGAACAGCCAGCTGGTTTTCGGGTAAATCATGAAATTGAAGTGGCTAAAAATCCTACCACACCTTCAGTCTTGTTTGATGGAGTAGCCAAAGATAGCACTCATAAAAACTTAGGTATTAGCAGTGTAAATGATAGTTGCTCCTCTTCAAAGCCAGATATGGAAACTGAAATGGTTGGAAATGGTGAATGCTCCTCCTCCAGTGTAATAGTCATGGATTCCACTAGGGAAGAAGTGACGGAAAAGGATTTCTGCATTAATACTTTAAGAACCCATGGACTTCTTAGAGAATATTCTCCTGAAGATAATGTGGCTTCTGGGGAAGATGCTGTCATCACTGGTAATAGCAGCTGTTCCAGGTCATGCAAAATATGTGATCGTTTAGACAGTTCACTGAAGATGCTTTTATGTGATCATTGTGAAGATGCTTATCATCCGTCTTGCTACAATCCACGTTTGAAAAAATTGCCAATTGATGAGTGGTTTTGTCATTCATGTCTTAAGAAAAGGCAGAAAAATCTCAAGGAACCAAGCATCCACAATGAATTGGGCAAATGTAGAGCTACCTCAGTTAAGGGTGAATCAAATCCCATACTTTTGATGTTGAGAGACACCGTTCCACATGCAACCGCTGTGCGGGTTGGTAAAGGATTTCAGGCAGAAGTTCTTGACTGGTCAGGTCCGATAAGAAGGTAACTTTTGCTTTATGCACAAATGTCTGGAACCAAATTTTCTGTGGCATTCTGTAGTGGGTGTTTTCTTAGTTGCTTCCAACATCATTTTGTTGTTTCTTGCAGTGAGGAAGATGCACTTCCTGAACCATTTGAAATTAATCCTTCAGACTTCAATAGACTTCTGGTAAAGGTTTTCCCATTTACTTTATTATCTTCATTTTAATATGAGCCTCCTAGCGATGGAAATGGTTTTCTGTTCTGCAGGAAGAGAACTCGCTAAGTCCTACTAAACTTAGTGCCATTGGTAATTGGATTCAGTGTCAGGCAGTTATAGACAGAGCCAATGGAACTATATGTGGAAAATGGCGCAGGTAAGTCTTGTAACATTGTTTTCTTGAACATTTTGAGTTATGAAACTAAAAAAATATGACTGTTGAATGGTGCAATTCAAACTTAATGCAAGGTTGTTTCTTAGGGGTTATAAATTATTATTTTGAAGGATATTCTTTTTATTTAAGATAACTTTAAGACTTACAAGATAGAAAACTGGCTGTATATAGTCGAACCCCACTAACAGTGGGCCAGGAACAAGACTGGGCCCGTACACAAAATAAAGAGCCTATGCAAGGGAAAAATAACATCCTGTATATTTATCTTTAATAAAACATCCTACAAACACAAGCGGAGGAAGAAGTACAGGAGTCTCCCACGGTAGTTTGGTTCTCAACCCATTAAACCGAGTAGGACATAGAGCTTTAATTAGAACATCCACACCTTGGTCTATGGCAGGTATGTCTAGAACCTCAATTTGTTTGCCTACGGTCTTCTCTCAAACAACTTGCTTTGTGTGGCGTGAAGAATATGATTGTGGGCAAGAGCAGCTATGGTGAAATTATCACAATAAAGGTGTAGTGATGAACCCTGAGTTCAACGAGAAGAGTTTATATCTAGGTGAGACTTCAGTTGTGGCAAGGGATAAACTTGGATACTCAACCTCCGTACTAGAATGAACAACCGTTTGCTTCTTTGACCACCAAGAAATGGGGTTGGAGACCAAGAAAAATAATCACTCGAAGTGAAACATCTATCATTAGGATTATATGCTCTATTTGCATCACCAAAGGAAGTAATAGGGAGAGAGGACCAAAGGAAGTTGCTGGGAGAAGATGAATACCCCAAGAAATAGTGCCCTTGAGGTAATGAAGGATTCATTTAACAACTGTATAGTGAGCCTTTAGAGTTTGGGGTATAAATTAACATTAGTAATCAAATAATTGATTCCATGGCATGTTAGTGACACCTAAAACTATCTTAGTGATGGTTGTTGGGCTTATTATGACATTGGTTCAGGTCATTATTGGATCACTTGCAGATGTCCAATTCTACAAATTTCATGGTCAAGATGTCTAGTCCTTAATGTGATGGGCGTGTGTTGAAGATCTAAATCGAACTATAAATGTAATATAACCAATATATAGTATTATATATAAGTAGGGGCATTTCTTACTTTACAAGTTGGTTTTATATGGTCTAATAAGGTCTGAATCCAAATTCTAAGAGGATGCGTCAGAAATATAGGCTGAACTCCTTTTTCAAAAGTTTGTGGCTCCATAGAAGAAATGAGTCTGGACTCTGTCATATTGTTTTTTTCCAAAATATCTATTATTTGCTTTGAGTGAGATATAGGGACCCATGGAGTCGGGGGCTTGACTTTAATTCCAGGAAAATAGTTTAAATCACCAAGCTCTATCACTGAAGTACCGAATTGAGTTGTGTAGTGAGAATTCGATCAAGGCATGATCGTTAAACTTGTGAGTGTAAGTAAGCTAGTGAAGGGCCTGTAAACTTGACTTGAAATACTAAAAAGCCAACTTCATGCATACCATAAGGAGTAAGTAACAAAATATCATACAGTTTTTAAGTAAAAACTATCCCTATTTCATCATAGTATCAAAATAGTGAAAACACCATAATTCTGAGTTTCAAAATATCATATGTAACTTAAGTTAGAATTAATATTATCCATAGATGAAACAGCAGTGTCATCTGACAAGGTTGCAAACAGCAGTATCAGACCAGTGAGTTTGCAGACTGTAGTATGATGACTTCGTCAAACAACAGAGGAGAATCGTTTGGGAATTTAGCATGGGAAGTGAGTCACAGTTCAGAGTGAGAAAGAGGCTTTAAAATGACACTGAACAATATGCCAATTCTGGAGTGAAATCATCAAATTTAAAAATTTAATGTAAACGCAAACTCACCCTTACACTCGTGATTTTACTGAGTTTACCATTGAGTGCACTGAGTACATCCATGTTCAACATTTCCAAGTCTATCACAAGTGTGGTCCAATGTAATACTGGACTTTATTGGAGGATAGCAAGTGCCATAGGGCTCGATACAATATTATTGGTGATGGATAGTTGGCGAAATATGCCCATTTCATTGTAATGTCTCACCCTTTTACTGCCAAGGAGATTGCTGAGGTATTTCTTAAAGTGGTGTGTTTGCACTAGTTTCCCATTCAGTTCAATGAGTACATCCAAGTTCAGTATATCCATCATACCCATCTCAATCGTAGTCTGATGTAATACTGGACTTGATTGGAGGATAGCTAGCAGTGCTATAGGGCTTGAAAGAATATTAGTGGTGAATAGTTGATAAAATATGCTCATTTCATTGCAATGGCTCACCCTTTCGCTGCCAAGGAGTTTGCGGAGGTATTTCTTAAAGTGGAGTGTTTGCAAGAGTTTCCCACCTTGATTGTGACCAGATATTTATCCAGCTTATTCAGGGAAAAATTGTTTAAGTTAGCTTGTGCTAAACTCCCTTATATTTAGACTTGTCACCATCAAACATACCGACAGATTCAGGTGGTTCGTAGGTGATAGTTAGGTCTTGCACCATCGTACTCTGTCTACTTATTTCATATACAGAAGAGAGGAAAAAATAAAAAATAAAGCTGGAGAAAGAAGTAGTGTGTGTGAGAGAGAGTCTCTTGTTTGCACTTAAATTGCATTAATTTAGCCAATATTTTTGTTTGGCAGGGCACCCTTTTTTGAAGTTCAAACTGATGTCTGGGAGTGCTTTTGTGCTATCCATTGGGATCCATCTCATGCTGATTGTGCTGTACCTCAGGTGAAATATATTAACTCTTGTCTTGTCATGAAGGTGTTACTTTTTAATGCTGAGTTGAAAATCTCAATTTTTTTTGTTCATTTTCTACCTATTTGCTTAACAAAGCTTGAACATAAAATATTATGCTGGAGTATTTCATTTTAATTTGTTTATGATTAAAGAATTCCTTTTACTTTGGTTGAATGTGGCCAGATCTGTATCATCTTGCACAGACAATGTTGTTGTGTTCAAGGAAGTGCATGAATATAACACACATACAAGTATTCAGAAGAATCAGTACAGGGGACACAACATCATCTATGGCAAAAATATAAGACAATACCATCACAACTAATATATTAATGAGTGTTAAATTTTATATAAAACATAATATTGAGATGTTAAGCATGAAACAGCTAGCATTTGTCAGACACATTCAAATTTATAAAAATATATTTAAAATACTTGATACTGAAATCCAATTTAAATTGTAGGAGAGGTATTGTGAGTAGTATTTTGTGTGCCTTGCATGTATTCGACATGAATATGGGTCTGGACAAGGTCTTATAGCTCATTGTATTCTTATCATAAGTTAGACAATCAAAAATATCATGTTAAATCCTTTATTTTGATCACTGCAGATATTATCATCTTTCATTGAATCATATCATTTCCCCTATTTATTTGCTGCAGGAGCTTGAAACAGATCAAGTATTGAAGCAACTGAAGTATGTGGAAGTGGTATGCAAACTGCATAACTTTTATTATTGTATTTATGTGAAACGAATATTTGGTGATTGATTGGCAGTTTGCGTTTCTTGGTTTATACTTCTGTTTGTGTGCTAATTAGGGTTAATAATTTAACGAGACTTGAATTGGTTTGATTAGTAAGGGACTAGGACAAAGGCAAAGGCTTTTAAAATGCATCCTAGTTAAAAAATTTACAGAAATATTGAATATAGACTATTTGTTGGCCAATCATCCTCTCATGGCCCTCATGGTTTACATGCTTAAACATAGTCCACATAATTTTTGCCTTTTAATTTTCCCCCTCCCATACTATATTGCATTTGCTTACGAAAGTTTACCTACTTACATGCTCATACAGCTACGGCCACGAATTGCTGCTAAGCGGAAAAAATCAGATTGCACACAAAATAAGGATTGAAGTCGGGTGAGAGAGCTGGATATTTTGTTCCTGTACATGCTATGCTATGCTACTATTTCCCCATACAACCCCAATTTTAGATGTTCCATGCTCATGCCTTCCAGTGTTATCTATTTTTAAGGCATGACATGATGATAGTGGATTTTCAATATAATATTTCCATTTTTTTTCTTTTCTTTTTTCCTTACATGTGTATTGCGGGTAGCGGAAACAGTGCAATGGACCATCATAACTTGGGTGTAATTTCGCCCATCTGAGGGGCTCCATATCCGAGTGATGCTCAATTTGATTTTTCATGCCATCTTGGTTTATCTTTTCGGAAGTAAGAATTTGGATTTATGTACTCCATCCAATTCAAATATGAAAAAAATGTCCTATTTTGCGTTTAACTCCGAAGGAAATCTGACAACCACCCGACAAAATGAATTTGATATTGTTGTCCCCACATATATAAAAGGTCAAATCTGCGTTTGCCTTTAATTCAATTGTTACTTTATGAAGTCATGAGCAATATCCTTCATGTTGAAGTTTATTGCTGTCTGGTAAGGTTATATAAAACCATGCAGTCACATCACATCACATGCTCATTTCTTCTAAAAGGGAGATACTGTCTCAATTAACTAATATGAGAATTTCACAATATCATACCATGCACTTGCTTACTCAAATTATTTATTCTCTTTCAATGAGACTGCAAAAAGACCACCTTCCCCACTAAAACATATCTATTATGAAAAAAAAAGCAGCATTATTTTTCTGTTCTTCCAGCAAGTGATCAGAAAATAATAAGCCTGATTTCTAATCCACCAATGGCCAATTGTGGTTTATCAGATTTGACAAAATGTTCTAAAAGACAATAATTTGAAGATTTTAAATTTGTCAAGTTTTATGGTAAGGTTAACCAAAAGACGATGAAGTGTGGGATCTTGGATAATCCCTTCTATTTGTTGTTTCATTGACAGAAAATTTTTGTAGTCTAGTTTGATGGAAATTTGATGAGAAAAGGTATTGGATACACAATTTCCCTGGTTCAAAGTTGTACTGTCCGCATTTCATTTATATCTCTATTCTCTACCATCATTCCTCCTAAAAGAGTACGACTCTCCCTTCGCTAATGGCATCACCGTGGTGAATCTTATTATAGTATTCTTCTATTAAGAGTTTCCTTCATCACTCCGACCTCTATTTCGCCATCTTCTTCATTCCAAACAATTCATAATCAAATAGACTGGAGACAAGAAATTATGAAAAACAAGAGGAATGAAAGTTAATTGATTATAGACGTTGTCGTCACTGTTGCCTCGTCTACTCAAACTTTTAAAATCTATTCCCAACCCAAAATTTATTAAATACTTGCATTTGTAAGTTTATTCTATAAAATTTCTGTAGGTACTATTATTTAAAATGCGACTAAAGGTAAATAATAAGTAAAAGGAAATTACTTCATGCACTCCCATCTTTGAACCTGCACTCTCCAAAATTGCGTAAAATGATCAAATTATCTTGTTCGCTTCTCCCTCGTTGCACTCCATCATAACTGCTGTCACTACTGCAACCACCGCTGCACTGTCACTACTGCAACCACCGCTGCACTGTCACTGTTGCAGATGAAGAAGAGAAGGAATACTATACTTAGAAAAGGAAGAGTAAAACATATTGTTCTGAAAAGCTCTTTTCAAAACACATTTTATGTGTTTGAGAAAACTTATTCCATAAAACTCATTCTGAAAAATACAGTATAAAAGATATTATACATATTCTAAAAAGTTTGTGTCAAAAAACCTATTTTAGAAAGTTAGTTTTGAAATGCATATTAAAAAATTTATTTTGAAAATCTTATCGAAAAGTGTGTTATAAAATGAATTTCACAATCTGTGTTCCAACAAATTTCCAGAACAATCCAAGAGTAAGATATTGAAAATTGTGGAGGTACAGATTGAAAAATGGGACATGCAGTAAGTAATATACTTAGAAAAAAAGTGAATTGCGATGGGGGAAGAAGCGGGCCGAGGCCCATGGATCATTGGGAGAGTGGCAGGCCTTGACGGGTAGAAACAAAGAAAGATCGAGAAGGAGAAACGGAACTGAACGTCATCAACCTTCCATCGATTCGTGAATATATAATCTCGTCACAGCATACGATCATATCTGCATCAGCATCAGCATCAGCATCGGCATCGGAAGAAAACCAAACCCTAAGTAAGATGCCGAAGAAGATGGGGGTGAACACTAAGGCGGAGGCGGCGAGGGCGCGTAAGAGCGCCGCGGAAACGGAACGCAAGGAGAAGGAGACTCGAGAAAAGGCTGATCAGTACTGGCAGGAAGCCGAGGGCTCCAAGTCACGAGCCGCCAAGAAGAAGGAGGAAGAGGCCGAAAAGAAGGCCGAAGCAGCCGCGCGTCGGGCGGAGGCGCGAAGGTTGGCGGAGCAGGAGGAGAAGGAGCTGGAGAAGGCGATGAAAAAGGTGGACAAGAAGGCGAACCGGGTATCGATCCCGGTGCCGAAGGTGACGGAGGTGGAGCTGAGGCGGCGACGGGAACAGGAGCAGGCGGAGGCTGAGAGGAAGGCGGAGGAGTTGAAGAAGCGGCAGAGTCGCACTGCTGCAGAGGATGAGTACGAGAGAATGGTGCTGGTGTCCAACACTAATCGCGACGATTCCATTATCGAAGCGAGATCTTTGGATGATGCCATCGCTCAGATGACCGTCGTCGACAACTTGCCCCCCGATCGCCATCCCGAGAGGCGCCTCAAGGCTTCCTTCAAGGTATAAATTCGTCCTATTTATCATTTTTTATCGTTTTTTTGAATTCGATCCGCTAACCATACCATGCAGGCATTCGAAGAAGCTGAACTCCCTAAGCTGAAAGAAGAGAAGCCGGGTCTTACTCACAATCAGTACAAGGACTTGATATGGAAGCTATGGAAGAAATCTCCTGACAATCCTCTTAATCAAGTTAGTCATCTTTTCTTTCATCAGTGATTAGCGTCGCGTCTTCTTTTGCGCAATGATTCTATTTCAAGTTACTTATACTCTTAATTGCTTGCCATACGGACAGATTGCAGAGTGAATGATCAGCTGCAGCTGGATTGTAACTGGAAGCTGCACCTTCTTCTATTGGCCATTTTCATGGCGTGGTGGATCCATTTCTAGTTGGTAAAACTGCAATGCCTGTTCATCTGCATTCCCCCCCAAATTCCTAATTAGGCGATAGAAACAGCATAACTTCATTCTCTGTGTCTCTCTTAAACTTTGCACATGTAATCACAGGCTTCATTTCCTTTCTTGTTCTGATCCCGCTGCAAGCAGAGTATCAGTTTGTTCACTTTCTGGGCATGCACAAACATTGTTGCTATCAATTTTGAGTTGGACTGCTCTGCTCGGGATAAGCGGTTTCTGAAGTACATTGTATTTAAATTCAACAAATTATGGTATATATCCCTTTAGTGTACGTTCACCTACACTCAGTTCCTACTTTCTCTCGTGTGCGATTTTAGTCCCGCGTAATTTTCTCCTCAATCTTTAATTTGTCAATTGGAAAATAATTGAATAGAATGTTTAAACGAAGCTTGCAATGAAATGCCAACAAACTTGCAAATGATGGTGATGACAAAGCCGTTGGAGGGTACTGGGTCCATAGAGCAGGCTTTGGCCTCACTCCCTCTGTTGACCCTCATAACTCCCATGCCTGTGAAACTACCCTTAACAAGCTAAGTCACACTTTGAACTGTATTAAGATCTTTGTCTTTGTCACTTTGGCTATAAACCTTAGCATATCCTTCTTTTGAGAACCTACTTGTCGAACAGATTGAAGCATTGCCATTATGGGCTTCTATGATTATGTACAAACAGGGTTACATAAAATTGTGTCCATAATTTTTGTGCATCGACTTTATACTTCATGCAGAAGAATACATTGACTATGTTAGTTTCTAATGTATATTCTCACCAAAGACATTTTAGAAGGCAAAACTTTTGCCTTAGTTTCAATCATTTAAGAGGCACGAAACCTTGACCATTAATAAAGGATTTTTTAACATCAGAATAACTTTCTTTAATATCACTGTTCCTTACATTGAGGTTGTCTAAAACAGACGCGGGTTATATTTTGATCCCATTGTTATTAGTGCAAGGAATAGACGAACGAATATTCGCCCATTTCTCTTTTCTTGTATTTCAAAGTTACTATTCCAGTAAAAAGACCTCTGGGAGACTTGAATAAAGCATTCAAGTGTGTCAATAATGGATGAATTATCATTAATGGTCAAACGGAGATTGCAAAAATGTTTTGGCTTGAAATCCTATCTTGATCTGGGGTTAACAAATTGGCAAAAAAGCTTACGGTTACATCCTTTAATTAAGGCTGATTCTTAGCGTTAACCGGTGCCTGCCTTACGTCTGTGTCTTTTTCTTCCTGTTCTAGGTACTGGATGCTTGCAGGAACAAATGTGTTTGTGCCATCTCATAGATACTGAATATGGATTTCAAGCAAATAGCTATTATATCCTAATTGATGTTCTCACTTGTCCCTGCAAATTGTCTGTCTATCCCTGCATTTGTAAATCGCTTTACTCGCAGTGCAACAGCAATCAAAGCTTTTTTGAAGTGTAGGTTTTAGCATTTAGGGCAACTTATGTAGGTTTTTTTAAATGTACAAGTGTCTGTCTTCTATACATGTTATCATCCTTCAGTCCACAATTTGACGTTCCAAGACAGCTACATTGAAGCAACTTTCAATTTATATCATCCAGGGTTGCGTCTTGATTGATGATATATCTCTTTGGATTTTGAAAATAGCTTGATCTACTTGATCAGCCTGGATTGTGCTATTCTGGCTTTGTTCAATAGCCCAACACAAGAAAATTATGGTAGTTAAATGTCAAACAGGATTGCCCTAACGACTACTTATGAATATAAGAACAAGATTCTCACGGGTTCAGAAATGAGAATCTTCTTCATATTCCAACCGATTTGACATGTAACCATCGTAGTTCTCTTGGGTCGAAGATAATCAAGCCACAAAGAGGTAGATCATCAATTAAGATGAATGCATTATCGACTTGGTAAGACAATCCATGTGTTTCTCTCATTTGAAAGTTGCTTGAGCGCCGCTGGAACATCAAATCTTGGACTGAAGGATGATAACATAGAGAACACGGGCACATAGTTGCTTACTGTCACGGGTAGTATAGGTATTTGGTTTACTGCATAATATGGATAAATTTTGATCTTAAATTAAAGTAGATGAGTTTTTGTATGAAAGTAAAGGAGAAATATCAACTTTGTTGATATTGTTTCTTTATTTTTATTGGATTAATTTAAAGCAGTTCTTACCATAGTTTTTCATGGATGATGTCATAATGCAACCAAAGGCTTCTCTACATTGTGTCATATAACTGGTGTGTGAGAACACTCATTTGGCTGCGGCTTTGAAGGCGGTTAAGTCTGGCCGCGAATCCCTGGTCTTTTAGATGCTATGCGAGGAAGATCAGAGTTACTTCTCAACTGTCTGGGAAGTCTGAGTCGCATAAGTTGCAGTAACAAGTGGAACATCAATGAGGACATGTTTGAAATCAATATAGTATTTACGAGATGTCACAATAAGGCTCAGATCCATTCTAATTTAATGATAGGATTTTTGTTTCCAAAGTAACTCATGATCAAACATGTTTAAATATCAGTTTGATTCAATATTCGGAATTTACCCATTCACGATACTCTTGAATGTTTTAGGATCATGTTTATTATGAATGTTTGACACTAAGAGAACTTTAACGCAATAGGTTGATGACAATTCCGTTGGCATATATAAAAAGATTGTCACCCCAATGCCAATTCTAGAAATATGAATTTGTTAGCAGTGGCTAATAAATAAAATTATGAATAAATAATTTAATATTTGAAAAATATTTATGATTTTTAAATCAATTGATAAAGTATTGATTTTTTCTAAATTAATGTAGGTTTTATTTAGGAATAGCTCATTGTTGTTATTTGTAGTTGTATAGTAAGTAACCTTGAATTTAAGTCTTATTGTTGGTCCGAGAGACTGAGAGCTTGTATATTGTTAGAGATTTTTCGGACATTGAATTTAAGTTTCATCTTCTTGTTGAGAAAATGTCTTCCATTAAGAATCTTGCCGATCTATCATGTAAATATTTTATGATTAAGGAAGGTCGGATTGAAGCTGGTGGAATTAAAGGGTTGTTTTAAAGGATGTGATAGATTTGGACCTTTAATAATTAAGATCGGTGTCTAAATAGGTAATAGAAATTCACTATTGATATGGTTGTAGTTTTTAATAGACACATATATAAAGGGAAATAATAAAACAAAATTATTCATGTTACGCAAGACATTTGTTCAAGAAACTTTATATATTTTCTGATTGCGAATGAAAAAGGAGAATTATGTATAAACTAAAAAATCAGTATAAGGCTCATATGCCTTATACATTGTTGTCGGAAATATGTCTAATGCTAGATTAATTAAAATACTGAAGACACGCGACTAAATTCACTTAAATAACTTTGTTCCTCATGATGTCTGTCAAACGTTGTTGTCAATCATCTCATTTTGTTCAAATTTTCTGAGAAATCAAACGTTTATGTAATTTAAATTTACGCCCTAAACCGCATAATGCTTTTACGCACGATTTTTCAAATCGCTTCATGTTAATAAAGTAAAAAGAGATAAAATTATTTTAAAACAATAACATAAGTAACATTCAAAATAAGATTATGGTACTTGAAGTAATTGATTTATAAAAAAATCAATTTAAGGAATTTAAGGTATGCTCTATTTAGGATAATAAAAATAAAAAAGGATATATATTGTTGCATAATATTATGTGGTGTGGTGGTGGGAAGCGTAGTGAATGGAAGAAGAGTTATCTATCCGTTAGTGAGCGTTGGTGGCATTCCCATGGAAGGGATGGCACTTATTCCATTTGCACAGTCACAACTGCTCCTTCCGCTTCCAAAGGTTGCCGCCATTCCCCGTCTTCATAATAGTAGAAATAATAATAATACCAATGGTTCGTTGCTTCCTTCAATTTTAAGCTTCTCTTCTCTACGTTGTGATTCTGTTTGTCATCCTAATCTAATTGCCGTTATGATTAGGATTTGTGTCTCTCAGACCGCACCGCGGGTTTCGTTTTCGCACTTCATTGTTTCCCAAGGCACAGGGCGTTCCTCTTCACCAACACCAACAACAGCAACAAGTCACAGTGAATCCGAATTGGGTGAGTGGGGATTCCATACGTCAGAGATTTCTTCATTTTTATGCTTCCCGCGGTCACAAGCTTCTTCCCAGCGCTTCTCTCGTCCCCGATGATCCCACTGTTCTGCTCACCATCGCAGGGATGCTCCAATTCAAGCCCATCTTCCTGGGCAAGGTATTCCCATGCCTCACCATCTATCACTAATACTACCTCTCCTATCTAACTTACTAATTACAGGTTCCGAGAGAAGTACCTTGTGCTGCTACTGCACAGAGATGCATCCGTACTAATGATATCAACAATGTTGGCCTAACTTCCAGACATCACACCTTCTTTGAAATGCTTGGAAACTTCAGCTTTGGTGATTACTTCAAAAAACAAGCTATTCTATGGGCGTGGGAGCTTTCCACCTCAGAGTCAGTACACTTTCCCCCTCCACCCCACCTCTTTCTTATGTCAAAATATATTATGATTTGTCTTCTCTTCAATTTACCTTTAGGTTTGGTTTGCCACCGGACCGATTATGGGTGAGTGTTTATGAAGATGATGATGAGGCCTTTCAGCTATGGTCTGATGAGGTTAGCTACAAATGGTTTTCCTCAACAATCATCTTATTTTCCTACATAATTAACTTCTATTTTGACTAGCGAACGTTTAACAAAGCATATTGCATTATTCTTCCTATTGGTTATTTATTTAATTTCCGTGCAGGTTGGTGTCCCAGTTGAACGTATAAAAAGGTTGGGAGAAGAAGACAACTTCTGGACCAGTGGAGCGACAGGTCCTTGTGGTCCTTGCTCAGAAATTTATTATGATTTTCATCCTGAGAGGGGATATGTAGATGCTGTAAGTATGTCATTTTTAGATTGAAGGATCCAAAATCATTTTAGTGACATGTATTTTGTTGGGTGGTTGGGACCTGGGGGGTGAAAGCAGGATCTCAATGATGATACAAGGTTTATAGAGTTCTACAACTTAGTCTTCATGCAATACAACAAAAAAGATGATGGTTCTCTTGAACCTCTAAAACAGAAGAACATAGACACTGGCCTCGGACTGGAGCGTATGGCTCGTATTCTACAACAGGTATATGTTCAGTATGTTGATTATTGTTGTAAAAGTAACCGTTTATATTTTAAGAAGTATTTCTAGGGCACTAGACCTGTCATTTCACATGCTCCTAAACCCCATCTTATTTATAGCCAATGCTTTCTGCAGGTTCCTAACAATTATGAAACTGACTTGATTTTCCCTATCATAGAGGAGGCCTCAAAGTTAGCAAATGTTTCTTATGGTATTGCTGATGGTCAGACAAAGAAGAATCTCAAAGTAAACATGACTATCTTCATACGAACTGCAGTACAACCTTAGCTGATTTTAACCTAAAGTTGTCTTGTTATTTTTAATGTGTCATTTCATTTTTTTTTGTTTTGCTTTTTTTCTGGTTTATCTTAGATTATAGGAGATCACATGCGTGCAATTGTTTTTCTCATCTGTGATGGAGTTGTCCCTTCGAATGTTGGGAGAGGTTATGTGGTTCGACGGCTTATTAGAAGGGTTGTTCGTACAGGCAGGTTGCTTGGTATAAAGGGTGATGGTAGGGGAGACCTTGAAGGAGCGTTTTTACCAATTATTGCCGAGAAGGTTGTGGAATTAAGTACACACATTGAGGCTGATGTGAAGAACAAAGCACCTCGTATCTTTGAGGAGCTGAAGAGAGAAGAGCTTCGGTTTGTGCAGACACTGGAGAGAGGAGAAAAGTTGCTTGAGGAGAAACTTGCTGATGCCTTATCAAGTGCAGAAAGAAATGGAACTGTTCCTTGCTTGGCTGGCGAAGATGTGTTTCTATTGTATGATACTTATGGATATCCAATGGAAATAACAAAAGAAGTGGCTGAAGAACGTGGTGTGAGTATTGATATGGATGGTTTTGATATTGAGATGGAGAAACAAAGGCGTCAATCTCAAGCTGCACATAATACTGTCAAACTTTCCATTGAAAATGGGGAAAATATTACAGAGAATGTACCTGACACTGAATTTATTGGATATGACAGACTTCATTGTAAAGCAATGATAGAAAGCCTACTGGTGAATGGAAATCCAGCTGTGCAGGTCAGTGAAGGGAGTAATGTGGAAGTTTTACTGAATAAGACTCCATTTTATGCAGAATCAGGGGGTCAAATTGGCGATCATGGCTTTCTATATCTTTCAGAGGGTGATAATGAACCAAAAGCTGTTGTGGAGATAATAGATGTTCAGAAATCTTTAGGCAACATATTTGTGCACAAGGGTACAGTCCAAAAGGGTGTTTTAGAGGTTGGCAAAGAAGTGGAAGCAGCGGTTGATATGAAGCTGAGGCAGCGAGCCAAGGTGCAAGAACTGTTGATTTGGTCGTTTATAGTCATATATATTTTCAGATTTCAAACTTGCAAGTTGTTTAAGATTATAATAAGTGTAGTTGGGTTTTGTAGGTTCATCATACTGCTACTCATTTACTACAAGCTGCACTTAAAAAGGTTATTGGTCAGGAGACCTCACAAGCTGGTTCGCTGGTGGCATTTGATCGTCTCAGGTTTGATTTCAACTTCCACCGACCACTTCATGATACTGAGCTTGCTGAAATTGAAGTGCTAATCAATGGATGGATTGAGGATGCAGCACTACTTCAAACCAAAGTAATGCCTCTCGCTGATGCAAAAAGTGCTGGGGCTATTGCAATGTTTGGAGAAAAATATGGAGAAGAGGTAGGATTTACTTCAAACATTTGTAATATTGACCTTCAAAGTTCAATTGGATTACTTTTGTTTTAGTAGTTCTAAGCTTGTAGACTATAGTTATCATGAAATGTGTATTCAAAGTAGGTGACCTTCAGGGAAGGTTTACAATACAACTAATGGTCAAAACAATACTTCTTCTGACTGAAATTCCCTTTTTACTATTGTTAGATTGGTACTCATGACAAAAAAAGTGCAAGGTTGAAATACATCCAATTACAATTATCATTTCTAATGTACTAGTAGTTATCCCTGTATTTCTGACATGCGCTTGCACATGGACCAGAGTGGTAAATCATGTACAGCACAGTAAGATACTAGGTTCTGTAAATCCTATTAGGAGAATTCCTGTTAATGAAACTAAAAATATTGTTTAATCCTAATGGCCCACACTTCTATGACAGATTACAGTTATTTGTTCCAGTTCTTCTCATCAATCAAGGAAAAGATTAAGAATATGTATTTATGTGGTATTTATTAAGCTGATGTATAAGCACCTTATTTTGGCTTCAAATTTGGTGTACTGCAGGTACGTGTCGTAGAGGTTCCTGGTGTGTCGATGGAACTATGCGGTGGGACTCACGTGAATAATACTTCTGAAATTCGCGGTTTTAAAATAATATCAGAACAGGGTATTGCATCTGGAATCAGGCGTATTGAAGCTGTAGCTGGTGAAGCCTTCATTGAATATATCAATGCCCGATACTTTTATCTAAAGCAGCTATGTTCCACTCTCAAAGTATGTTCCATGATCTTGGCTTTAGAGTTTTCAAAGCCTTGCCAAAGTTTTGAAAACTCATAGTTTGTCATCAGGACAACCAGTTAATATTCACTTTTATCTATATTGACCGAAATTTGAAAATCACCTTGTTCAGTTAATATCTATGTGTTATTTAATTATTGTGATGGTTTATTAATTATGAAAGTTTGTGCAAATAGGCATCCTTTTGTTTTTCCTCTTACTCTTTTGTTGAGGGAAGGGGGGATCAGAGAGACAAACCATCTTATTCTGTATAAGATGGCATTCAGCATAGTCTGGAATGGTTCTCATCGTGCCATTCAAATGCTTATTGATAAGTTCTTAGATATTATGGAATACCAAAGTTTCATATAGAGTAGTATAGGATGTTTGGTGAAGTACTTGAGTGGTTTGATTCACCGGCTTAACAACTAGCTTCTAAGGGATGGTTCCTCAAATACTTGGGGTATGAATAATTTAGTATGAGAGTTGGTTGTTGGTGTCTTGAAAAGAGTTACCTTTGAAGGGGTTGAATACATAGGCTCAGTAAAGACTTGTAGAGTATCAATTGCAAGACCTTGGCTTTTCAGGGACGGTATGAGGTGCTTAAATCTCACAGTAAGTAGTAGGTATACTCGATGAAGTACTTAAGTAGCTTGATTCTTCCCCCCTTAACAGATAGGGAGGTCTTTTGGGTGCTTGTCACTTAGCTTTCTGCAATGACTTAAACATATCAGCGAATTAACTTTCCAAATACATAATGTATGTCCTTTATTTGTATAACTTTTTGTTAGTGTTTTTAATAAAAAAAAATCCAGGGGTGTTGTTGGCTTGGTCATTTTCAGCACACTGCACCATTTCTTTCAAGCACTTTTGAGCATACGTTCTGCTCTGCAATATTGATTTTTGCATGTAATTACGTGTTGTAATTGATATAATAATATCACTTTATGAAGGTTAAGCCAGAAGACGTTACCACAAGGATAGAAAACCTTTTGGAGGAGTTACGGGTATTGAGAAATGAAAATTCTTCTGTACGTGCAAAAGCAGCAATCTACAAAGCTTCAGTTATTGCGAGCAAAGCATTGTTGGTGGGGAATTCAAAACAGTACAGGTAATGTTTCTCCGTGTGATGGTATATCAGTTTTAGCAACCTGAAGATGTTTCTTTGATATAGAAGTCTTTCAACCTTTTCTCACTTGAAGTTTTTATTGTCAAAACCAAACAAATCCCACAATTAAGAAGCTGGAGGTATTGCATCACATCACTGGTAGTCCCTTTAATATATAGTTTTGTGATTACTACAGAAATTATTAGAAATTAAGTTGAAACGATGTCCCTTGTATTTATATTTCCTTATCTTGTTCTTTTTTTCAGAGTATTCCTCATGTTAAACTTAGTAGGACTTGCGCAAAAAAATATTTTTAAAAAATTGTTAAACATTAAGTAGATGTATCGTTTTTATTTATTTCTTGTTGAAAATTTGCAGGGTACTAGTTGAGTGCTTCGATGATGTTGATGCTGAATCACTTAAAAGTGCTGCAGAATATTTAGTGGAAACACTAACAGATCCAGCAGCCGTGATACTGGGCTCATGTCCAGGTGAAGGGAAGGTTAGCCTAGTTGCTGCTTTTTCTCCAGGGGTGGTTGATCAGGGGATTCAGGCAGGTAAGTTTATTGGACAAATAGCAAAATTATGTGGCGGTGGTGGAGGTGGAAGGCCCAATTTTGCTCAGGCAGGTGGGAGGAAGCCTGAAAATTTGTCAAGTGCCCTCGATAAGGCTCGGTCAGAACTCATGGCTACTCTAAGTGAAAAAGGGAATTGAATTCTTAGACGCTTAGCAAATCTTTTTATGCTAAAGCAACAGAATATATCCATTTTCGCTGTCTGGAGAATACATCACAACAAATCAGAAGATATAAGGGTCGGAGGCTGAAGTACAAGTATTCTGGCAATTCCAGTGGCATGTAATGGAAGTTTCAAAATAGTATAGAGCTAGTAAAATGTTGGTTATTAGTGTGATTTTATTCTCCTGACACAAACTGGTATGGTATGCATCCACACAATCCAACTGGTAAATTTTGGCATGCACATCTCAGATTGGAGGCAGGATGTAAATGCAAACACTATATACATGAAAGATAGTTTTGATAGTGAAAGACTATCAGGTGGATTCACTCCTTTCTATCTTGATTGCTCTGGAGGATGTTGGGATCACACAGAACTGAAGCGTTGTGATGGCGATGGGAAAGAACAACTTATGTCATGAACTGAGATGAAATCAACTATTTTTAAAGATTAAACTATTTGATGAAAGTACCTGAATGATTTTGCATCTAACAACTTGACCGCTAAGAAAGTTGCCAACTGCTGTGAGTGTAAAGCTAGTTATGAAAAAAAGAAAAAAAAATAGTTTAATGTTGTTGGACTACAAGAGGTCTCCGGAAGCTGAATGTTAGACTCTGGACCACATTTACAACACCGTCATAAAGTCCCATTCAGAAAGGAAATCAGACGATGAAGCAAAGAGGATGAGTTGGGATATTTAAACAGGGCAATTCAACTCAGCTCCTTGAAAAAAAGTTGAGTTGAATTAAAAATTTAAACCCAAATCAAACTATGATGGGTTGCTGAAACTTGCAAAAACTAATTAAAACTCAAATATTATTTAAACTCCAATTATTCTTAACTATAAACTCTAAATATTAATTAAAATTATAAAATCTTTAAAAGTAAAATATACTTCACAAGTCGTCTCTGGTACATACCTCTGTGTTTGAGTCACATCTTTCTGAGTAAAACTTACTTAAATATAAACCCCTGTAGTCACATCTTTCTGAATAAAATTCTTATACAAATATATACCTTAGTGAGTCTTTCATGGCCAAAACTCTTATGAAAATATCTATACAAACGAGTTTCACACTTTTTGTTCATTCATTCATAACTTTGTGTACAAAATTCTAACTCAAATATTTACAGTAACTAGTCTTCTATATTTTGAAACAAACATTAATTCAAAATCTACATCAACAATAAATAATGATTAAATCACATTCATGTCAAAAAAATTTTAATGCAAAAATAATCCAAAATTCAACCTTAAACTAAAATATATTACTTCAACCATAATATATAAATATCCTACTATAGCATCATTCACAAAATTTAATGCCAATTTAAAAGAATCATCACTCATTTAATTTTATAATAGAAATCTTAATTTGTTCCATAAGCAAATTAACTACTCAATTCAATCAATACTATACCTAAGCAAACTCAAACATAAAATCCAAGAATTACATATTGACCCTAGATATATTCTGGAATATGTTTCCACCTATATAATTTAACATCATCACAATTATGCTTATTTCTCAATTAAATAAATCATTTTACCGTTTAGTTCAGTAATAATTATCTATCTTATGTTTTAATCTCATCAAAAGTTTCTTTCTCAGCATTACCATTTCTTTTGCAAATGCACAAAAATGCACAACTAAATAAAAGAGTTTAAAAATTCTTAATTTACTCCTAAAAAATTTATGTCAAAAGTCAAACATATCATTATAAACTTAAACCAATAATTGTTTTTCCTCAGATATACAAAACTCCAAAATAGTTCATGTATGTAGGATAAAAGATAAAATAAAAATTATAAAAAAGACGAAAAACTTGTTGGAATCAAAATTATTATCGGTAGAATTGATTTATTATTATCACGCTAATAACTAGTAGTTCAAAAAAGATAAGTAAACATTTAGATATCATAAAAAGAGGATAAAGTAAATTAAGACTTTTGAATGTTAAATAAATAAATTTTTAAAATATAATTTTCATTCATCCTCTATTCTTAAAAGTCTATTCCCTGATACTCTAGATGTATTTCTTACAATTAAAAAAAAATAGTGACCCTGGTCTCTAAATTTTACTGTATTAAACTTTGAATGTCAAAGTCAAACTAACAAATTGATGTGCAATAATTTTAACATAATATACTTTAAGATTTAAAATTACTTAACGAAAAAAGTTGCAAAATATAAAATAAAGAATTCAAATTATATTAAAGACTGTTGACATTAATTTTAAATAAAATTATACAAATTATACTTTCCGTACTTATTAGTTTGTTTGGATTTTTATCATTTAAAATTGTATGTAAAGCGGACAAAATATATATTAACTTTAAAGTTTAAGTAAAAAATAGCATATAGATTAGAGAGGTAATTAAATATTTTGGGTGGGAAGGGGCTAGTCTGAAAACTAAGATGGACTGTTCTTGCAGTTGATAGAGACACGTCGGGTTGCCGTGCTCATTACGATATTTACTCGATGCTGTGATGTTTTGTTATCATTTATTATGATGCATGCATCACATTCTTCCGGAAATGCACATAGTCAACACATCCAACTCTACAAAATCAGAGGCAGATTGAGAGTACCGGCCCTGTGCTAAGACTTTGTGCTAAACCTTTTGGGTGAAGAAAAAGGCTTCCATTTCGAGACTATACAGTATTCCAAAAATTTCATACAGAAAATAAGTGACATAAAAGTGTTCTTATTGTAAAAAAATAATCCACTCTTTTAAGAAAAAATTTAGGTTTATGGATATGGTATAGATGACATGCTTTGTTATAATGACGACTGAGATAGTGATTGGTTAGAGAAGTGATGAATTTATTGATAGATGATGTGTTAGAAAACTTTGTTGGATGAGATGAGAAAGCCAAACACAGTGCGGATATATAAAGTATGAGTTTTTATTTATTTAGATGGGGTGTCACTAAGTGGTGACAGGGTAAGATGTAGATCAGAGGATGGGATGAAGATTAGAGAGTGAATTTCCAAATGGGATCTGAGAGTAGCAGTCCAGGTTGCTGCCATAACCAACTCCAAGCAGGTCACAGTATCTCTGGTAGAAACCAATGCGATCCTCAACCCTGCTATCCACTCCTCTGCCGCACTCCAGGCCTCCGTTGATGATATTCGTCACAGTGCCGTAGCCGGGAAGCCTCCCGGAAGCCACGTCGGCAGCGGAGGGGGTCCATCGAGAGGTGATGACGTCGTGGCAGGATGGCTTGGGGGCCTGCGGGGTCATCCAGAACCAGATAGCGGACTTGAAGGAGATGACAGGGTTAGTGGCGACCAGATCAGGGCTGTTGATTAAGTCCACCTCAATGGCATTTCCACACTGACCGTAGTTGTAGTTCCAGCTTATCTGGATGGGACCTCTGCCGTAGTATTGCTGCCCAGGAGCGCAGGGGAACTGGGGAGTTGGGGAGCAGTAGGCACTTGGGTTCTGCTCCCTCACGAAGCAGTATCCCCACGCGTATGGCCCGTCAGGTGCAGTGGCCCATCCCCCGGTTGTTTCGTGAGACGTTTGGCCCAAGAAGGCCGCAATCTCCCTCTTGCGAGTGGCAGTGTCTCCGGTGTTGCCGAAGCTGGGGAAAGCCTTGGCGGCGATGATGAAGGCGTCGTAGGTGTAGAAGCCTCTGGCTGGGCAGCCTTCGTCGTTGCGATGTTTGAGCATCTGGTCGAAGGTGGACCTGGGTATGAGGGCGCTGAGATCAGCAGCAGGAGATGGCTGTCCACCGCATTGGCTCTGGCAACCCGCGCCGCAGTAGTCGATGGTGGAGCCGCACCACCCGAACTGGCTGCAACACAGACCCCCTTGGCACAGCGCACCCCCTGCTTGCTTTCCACACTGCTCTCCCCAGCTTCCTCCCACTAACACCGTCCACACCACCACTACTGCTACGCTCCATATCATTCTATTCTTCTTCATTTCTCTTTTCCATTTTCCTTCCTTCCCTCTCTATCTATTTATAGCCTCCCTTGTTACTCTTACTTTACCATCATAATCAAAATCTTCAACATAAACATATTCATTATTTTACCTTTTTTCTCCTAATGACTCAATACAGTTTTCATCTAAATTTCTTTCTTTTTTTTAACACCGGTTCTTTGCCAATATGACAAAAACCTGTCGGCTTCCCGTAGAAATAAAGAAACACGTGTGGGGCCACCCCGGCGGCTTCCTAAACGTGATGTGATGACAGGGCTTCCTACACGTGATGTGATAACAGGGAAGACCGCGACCGAAACAAGATAACCTCATGCATTTATTTTATTTTATTTAACTACTATTCTATTTACTATATAATTACATTCATAATAAATATAATTTTAAATATATTATAACTATATATAATGACCAATTCACATATCCAGTAGCAAAACTATTTCATACTATTTCTTCCTTGTTTGTTGAAGGTGTACCGATACAATCAAGCATAACATTTTTAAGTTTTAAACTCAATCAAATACTTTTGTAAACCAAACAATTCTTCCATCAATCAAAGATAGCAGCCACAACAAGTTAAAATTTCTATACTATAACATCCAACAATATAATCAAAATTTCCCAATAGTCTTTCACGAACCAAAATATAATCATCCAATAATTTTACATAAATACAAATTTTCTCTATAAAACATTATTGTAACCAAGTTGATGCATAGAGTTCAAAACTTCTATCCTACACGTACTACCAATCTTAACTAACATTTTTTACTTGATAATATCCTGTCACTTCAAGCTAAATTTCAACAAATTTCATTTTTAAAAACTCTCATCAACAAACTAAAAGCTGATAAAAAAACTAAAAGCATTATTATAATTTTAAAGTAATAGAGATTTATTTTTATATATTAAAACCTCAAATGTAAATACATACGTTTGAATTTTATGGTACATCCTCAACTTTCTTGGGTATACCAACTGGAAAAAAAATTGAAAAAATATATAAAATATATATAAATATCAACGAGACTTCTAGATATCTACATTCCTTATCTGGTTTTGTATTACAAATAATGTTTCAGAAGTAAATATCCGTTTGCTTTGACTGGGCCTTGAGATCCTTCAATTTCTTTAATATGTTACTGAAGTAGTCTTGCAAATATTTCTCCAGTGTAATTATGTCTTTTGAATCAACCCCAAGAAGATCGTAGGTCTCCGCCATTGGAACAGAAAACACAGTATCGCTGCTAAGGACCTGCATATTTTCCCATTTAAGCATATCTTATTACCACTTTGAGGAGATGCAAATGCTTTATATACTAAATGCTATTTATTCACAGCTAAAATATAATGTCACTATATTTTGGGGATGCTATAATATAACATAACCTATTTGTTTGATATACAAGTCAGTGAATGCTTATTTCATAGCTAGCTGATTGAATCGTGAATGTCCAGCTGAACAAAGATTAATGATAAATTGTAAAGAATATAACAAACCCATATAACTGAAAGTTACACACTTGAAGTTGAAACCCAAAAATTAAAATTCAAAACTTAATACATCAAAAAGATAAAATTAAACGCCCATATTTTGGAGTATACGTTTTCTTTTTATTTTACAAATTTAAAAAAGAGAGTGACCACATGGACTAATGTTTAGACCATTTCCTTCTCAAACACTTTTAAAATAAAAAAGGTAAAATTAATTTCTTTATAAACTAAAATTAAGTTATATATAAACTAATTAATAAAAGTTCTATCTTCCAACTTCTTTATATTTTTCTTTTCAATTTATACATAAAGTTAAATTTCTCTTATAAAAATTTTATTTCATACTTTCTGTTTTTTTTTTCCTCTCACAAAAATACTTTATGAAAAAAATGTGTCCATTTTATATCAATAAAATCGATATTTTTACAATTAAACCACTAAAAGAGTTTTAATTTTTGGACTTGACTTATTAAAACATCCATGTATATTCGCATTTTTATGATTTTTTTTATAGTTTTATTATTTTATAAATAATTAATTAAAAAAGAAAAATAATATAATTTAAAATGTATATATATATATATATATATATATATATATATATATATTTTTGTAAGAATAATATTAAAAAAATTATATATTATTTATAAAAAAAGAAGATTTATTATTTTGAAATAAAAAAATTGTTTAATTATTTATTTTATTAAATAAATAAATAAATTGTTTTTTATTTATTAAAGAGTAGAAAGTTATGAAATGTGCATCTCTTTATATATGCGATAAATTTATAGCAGTATATTAAAAAATCAACAATTAAATTTAAATCTAATAAACTATAAAACTGCAAAAATCCACATCATTATTTTTTTGAAACAATAGATATCCTTCAATATTTTATTTTCTAAAATACAACCATTCATTTTAGTTTGCATGAGATACTACCGAAGATTTTTCAGATTAGATTTCCTTCCCACCCGATTTAATATAAGTGTTCATATTAAAACTTCTCTTAAAAGTTAAAATTATCTCATACATTTTTGTTGAAAAAGATAAAGAGGATCTTCTATAAAAGTCAAATTACGAACTAAACAGAATTTCAGTCTGAGTTTGTGAGTACACCAAACCTGCAACACTCATTTATCTGTTTTGTGAATCATCCCCACTATTATATACCATAGAGGCAGCCACTTAGAAGACAAAGTATAAGTAGAGTGGAAGGATGTGAAAAGTTCTAGTTATGAGATGCTAGTAATAAGGCAAAGAGATCATTCGAATACACCCTACAAGAAGTTATTACATATCAGTAAAGCCACTGTGGCAATTGCTCAACGGGTATGGCTCACTGATGGGTATTAAAAGTTGATCTGGTTTCATCATAATTTAAAAAATGCCGTTAAATATAAGCAACCAACCAACAGTGGATGAATACTTGACAGTGTTTGATCTAAAAGGGAAAAGGGGGGTACCGGAGCAATTCCCTGCAACATTTAATCAATTTTCTAAAGAAGGTGTAGTGGATATAGAAATAAGTACCTCTGAAAATGCAAGTCTGTCAGCAACATCACTTGTCCACTCAAAAACGCGAGTCAACTGACGAGTGAATCTTAAAATGGAGACTGGAACTGTGGTGACATTAGCATCTTGGCCTGCCAGCCTCTCGCACAAGGTTATTACCTAACAGTAATTTGAGGAGTGAGGAAGGTAGATGAGCAAAGCACGGAGGAAGAGAAAGAGAAATAGCAGCAGAAGTTAAGTTAATTACCTCTTGGGTTGTCCAAGCACGGGGACCAGCGAATGTAAGAAGTTTACCATTTAATTTCTCATTTCGTATGGCTATGAATGTCAAGCGAGCTATATCCTAAAGGTGGAGGCAGAGCGATTAGAAAGGAAATTGAAGAGGTGGAGGGAGGAGACGAATTACCTGAGTATCCATGTAAGCTATTCTGGTGGGAGCATCAGTTCCCCAAACAGATTTTTCTTCAAGGATGGGAACTGCGTACTGACCAATAAGACCCTGCAATGAAAGATTGTAAATGAATGAAATGCAAGTGGGAAGAAATTAAAGGTGGAAGTTCTGAAAGCATGGGTTGAGGGGAGAGTAAGGTGGCGGTGACCTGCATGAAACCGCATAAGCGGATTACGATGTGATTGAGGCCAGAATCCCGGAGGAACTTCTCAGTGCAGTACTTGATTTCCATGAGGGGAACCTCGGGATGTTTGTCACAGTTGTGGATGGAGTAGAAGACATATTTCTGAATGCCCATTGCCTTGGCACATTGTATGAGAGCCACTTTTCCTTCCCAGTCTACCTATGTTTGTATTTATGAATTGGATAAAGGTGCTTAAAGGAAATGAAATGAAAAGGAGAGTGGAGGGGGTTGGTTACGGTTTTGATGGGCTCCTCGGGACGGCCAGTGGCGCAGTCAATGACGGTATGTATGCCGACCAAGGTAGCAGGAATGGTTTCTGGTTTACTGAGGTCAGCCTGGGAAAGAGGAAGAGAGTGAAGAGAGTGAAGAGAGAATGAGAAATGGTGATGAATGGCAAGAGATTTACATTCACAACGGTTGCTCCCCAATCGCGAAGGAAGTCGGCAGGAGCGGGCCTGGGCCTCACCAGACACCTGACGTCGTAGCCTTCGTCGAGGGCCCGTCGCACAATCTGCCTTCCAAGGGTTCCGGTGGCCCCCACCACCAGAATGTTGGTTGCCCTCACTGGGCTCCCCGGCCCAAAATTGGCAGCCCCTTTCTCAATCTCCGCACTGCCACTGCTGCTGCATTTCACCCTCCAACTCCACCCTCTTCCTTTTCCCCTCCCTGTCACTTCAATACACATTCATGTTAAATCCCAACCTGACCTAATTGCAATTGGTTTGTGATTACTCACCCGCAGAAATAGAATGAGAATTGGGAAACGCCAGCGTGGTAGGTGCTACACTGCAGCGCCATTGCAGTTGGGGTGCGGGTGCCTTCAGCAGCGCTATCTTCATTTCTGTTAACGCTGAACAAGATAAGAGAGCTGCCAAAATATGGATACCCACGATACCCACGTCTGATCACAATTCCTCCACGTCGCATCCTTCCATGATCACTACTCTTTCATCTACCCTTCTCCTTTTTTTCTTTCTAAATAAATATAACAACTCTCAACTTTCCCAATAATTTAAATAATTGTCTCATTTTCATATTTCCGTGTTATGTTTATGGTCGTTCTTCAACCTCCTGTGATATATTTTTTTTATTTCATATTTGTTTCTTTATACAAATTTTAATAATTTCTTTTTCTGTACGGAAATTTTTAATGTTTTTTCCTTTTTAGCAAATTAAGTAAATTGGATTAATTTTAATACAATTCTCTCCACTATCAAATACTTTTAAGTATAATTCTAATAGATTTAATGACAAACTTAGAAAACGCACTTTTCATTTTTAGTATTCTTTCAATATGAAAACATGTGGAATACATTATTATTTGATGAATTAACTTATGGAATTTATTGGATATAAATTAAGTAAGTTATAACACATAGAAATGAGATCTAATTAACTAGAAGTGCTTATGGTATGCATTTCATCCAAATTGTCCAAGTGTTTTATATCTGTTGGGAAAAATACACAGCATTTTCCCATGAAGTCAGATTTCTGAGAGTGAAATCACAGCGAAATAATTGGACACACCAATTTGATAACGGAGTTCGGCCAATACTGCCTACGTCTCCGGACTGC